>ERZ1026886.1462-NODE-1462-length-10029-cov-3.211049_pt1 | contig 10029 bp, 8 predicted proteins | sample MGYA00380173_ERZ1026886 | MGnify/ENA primary metagenome ERZ1026886 (study PRJEB33269, sample SAMEA4719809) | human gut metagenome | biome: human-associated habitat; feature: organic feature; material: feces | place: Cameroon | collected 2013-10 ... | reverse complement strand
GAAGTGCGGATTGATCTGATATTTCAGATACTGCACCTGCTGCTCAAGATTTCGACGTTCCAGTTGGGAGATGCGCAGGCTTTCGTCAACACTCTTGAAAGAGAACTTGACAGCGACATTGGCCCCGAAGAGAAGAGCCATGGTGAGAAGTGCGGAGGCTTCGCGGGGGATAACCAAGTCGATGGGCATGGGAAAAAGCCCTTGTTTGCGATAAGGACGACGGGGCCGGCCAAACGGCTTGCCAGTTCGGCCGGGATCGTTGGGCGAACGGGCAAAGGTACGCTCGATTGCCGCAGGGCCATGGGGACCTCTACGGAAAAAGGGCGTATCGTGGCGGGCAACATAGCAGTGGGCCACGGTGAAGAGGCTCAGGAGAACCACTGCGAGAGAAAAATAGAGCGTTCGCCGGTTGTGATGGACAAGATGGGGAGCAATGAAATGATTGTGGATGACGAAGCACACACAGAAGACCCCGACCAATTTCCAAAGATGGATGATTTCATGCCAGAGGATGCCTTGCTGCAAAGTGGAAGAAATGAAATCGGTGGGGTGGACCGCCTGCTGCAGACGGCCTACGACGAGGGGGAAGAGGAAAGCAGAGAGCCAAAGGATGAAATAGATAAGCTCTTCATTCCTTTTGATATGCTTGATCATGAATGGGATTTTAGGTGCAAATATAGGGAATGGGGGGAAATGGTGCAAATTTTTTTGATGAATGGAGTAAGTTTGTGGGCTAGAGAGGGAAAACGGAAGAAACTTCCGCTTTTGACGGCTCAGTTCGCAGAGCCGGAGATGACGAAGTCGTCTAAACCTTTCTGACGACTCCAACATGGAGCCAAAGCAAAAAGCCGCGCAGGGCTTGAACGCTGCGCGGCTTTATAAAGAATGATCAGGAGAGAATTACTTGTGTGCTTCAACCCAGCGGCGGGCATTGACGAAGGCCTCCATCCAAGGCGTAACATCGTCATTGCGACGATCGGCAGGATAAGCGGGGCACTGCCAGGGATAGAAGGCACGCTCGAGGTGGGGCATCATCGCGAGGTGACGACCATCGGGCGAACAGATACCGGCAACACTGTATGAAGAGCCATTGGGGTTGCCAGGATATTCGTCATAGGTGTACTTGAGCACCACATTGTAGTCGTCCTCGGGGAGAGGCAGAGAGAACTTGCCCTCACCGTGAGCCACCCAAATGCCGAGACGGTCACCAGAGAGGCTGCCGAACATCACGCTGCGGTTCGTGGGAACAGTGACTCCGAGATGAGCACTTTCGAACTTGTGAGAGTCATTGTGGAGCATGCGGGCACGCTCCTTGTGTTCCGGATTGATGAGATTAAGCTCAACCATGAGCTGGCATCCGTTGCAGACACCGAGAGAGAGTGTGTCGGGACGGGCATAGAAACGGTCGAGGGCTTCCTTGGCCTTGGGATTGTAGAGGAAAGCACCTGCCCAACCCTTTGCAGAACCCAATACGTCGGAATTGGAGAAACCACCGCAGAAGACAATCATGTTGACATCGTCGAGGGTTTCGCGACCACTGATAAGGTCGGTCATCATCACGTCCTTCACATCGAAACCAGCGAGATAGAGGGCATAAGCCATTTCACGTTCACCGTTGGTACCCTTCTCACGAATGATGGCGGCACGCACACCTGAGGGGGTGCGACGATCGGGATCAATGCCCAATTGAGCGAAAGTTCCCTTGAACTCAGGATGGAAGTGGAATTCGAGGGGCTGCTGCTTATAGTTCTCAAAGCGCTTGCGGGCACAGCCGTTGAAGCTCTGCTTGGTGTCGAGGAGGTAGGAAGTTTCGTACCATACATCGCGGAGATAGTCGATACCGAACTGATAAGTGGCACCGTCGAAGTCAACGAGGATCTGACGTTCTTCAGCAGGACGACCAAGCTTGACGTAACCGATACCGGCCTCATCGAGGATTTCCTTGAAGCGTGCCTTGTCCTTGTCGGCAATCTGGAGCACTACGCCGGGATTCTCAGCGAAGAGGATACGAACGAGGTCTGCAGGATGGAACTTGTCAAGGCAGATGTCGAGACCACCTTCGGTGTTGGCGAAGCACATCTCAAGCAAGCAAGTGATAAGACCACCAGCCGAGATGTCATGGCCTGCGAGAACGAGACCTTCGCTGACAAGCTGCTGAACAGCATTGAATGCATCACGGAAGTACTCGGGATTCTTGACCGTGGGAACATCGGAACCTACGAAGCCCTGACTCTGAGCAAAGGCTGAACCACCGAGACGGAGGGTATCGAAGGAGAAGTCGATATGATAGATGGTGGATTTCCCAACGGGTTTGATGACGGGGTTGACCACGCGACGTACGTCGCTGACCTGACCACCGGCACTGACGATGACGGTACCCGGAGAGATGATCTTGCTTCCATCGGGATACTGCTGAGAGAGAGAAAGAGAGTCCTTACCCGTGGGCACGTTGATCTGAAGTTCGCAGCAGAAGTCGGAGAGAGCTTCCACACCGCGATAGAGACGTGCGTCCTCACCCTTCTGAGAACGGCAAGGCCACATCCAGTTGGCCGAGAGGCTGACAGAGTCGAGACCTTCAGCGAGGGGCGCCCAAACAATATTGGTAAGAGCCTCAGCTACGGAAAGCACAGAACCTGCAGCAGGATCAGCAAGACCTGCCTGAGGAGCATGACCGATGGCCGTGGCGATACCCTGGCGACCACGATAATCAAGAGCGACCACACCACAGTCGGAGAGGGGAAGCTGGAGCTCGCCCTGGCACTGCTGGGCAGCCACCTTACCCGTCACGGAACGGTCAACCTTATTGGTGAGCCAATCCTTACAAGCGACAGCTTCAAGCTGGAGGACACGGGCGAGGTATTCGTCGAGGTGTTCGGGGGAATAGGTCACATCGGCATAAGTGCGGGTAACTGTCTCATCCTTCATGACGGTCTTGGGAGAATGGCCAAACATCTGGGCCACGTCGAGATCGAAGGGGCGTACGCCATCGGCCTGAACGAAAGAGAAGTGGGCATCCCCCGTCGTTTCACCTACGACATACATCGGAGCACGTTCGCGCTCTGCGATACGACGCACGTGTTCGAGGTGTTCTTCCTGAATCAGGAGGCCCATACGTTCCTGGCTCTCGTTGGCGATGATTTCCTTGGCGGAAAGCGTGGGGTCACCGATGGGGAGCTTCGACATGTCAATCTGGCCACCGCATTCTTCAACAAGTTCAGAGAGGCAGTTGACGTGACCAGCTGATCCATGATCATGGATGCTGACAACGGGATTGACTTCTTCTTCACAGAGTGCGCGGACAAGATTGTTGGCACGCTTCTGCATTTCGGGGTTGGCACGCTGAACGGCATTGAGCTCGATGCCGGAAGAGTAACGACCGGTATCCACGGAACTCACCGAGCCACCGCCAAGACCGATACGATAGTTGTCACCACCGACAACGACCACCTTATTGCCCTTCACAGGAGTACCCTTGAGGCAGTCACGCTTGGTGCCATAACCAACACCACCAGCGAGCATGATAACCTTGTCATAACCATACTTCTCGCCATTTTCCTGATGCTCGAAAGTGAGGACAGAACCTGCGATGAGGGGCTGACCGAACTTGTTTCCGAAATCGGATGCACCATTGGATGCCTTGATCAGAATCTGTTCGGGAGTCTGATAGAGCCACTTACGGACGGGAAGGATATCCTCCCATTCGCGGCCGCCATCAAGACGAGGATAGGCGGTCATATAGACTGCCGTACCTGCAATAGGCCATGAACCGACACCGCCACCCATACGGTCGCGGATTTCACCACCCGTACCTGTGGAGGCACCATTGAAGGGTTCCACGGTGGTGGGGAAGTTGTGGGTCTCAGCCTTGATGGAGATCACGCTTTCGATGTCCTTCACCTGGAAGTAGTCGGAAGTGGAGTGGTCTGCAGGTGCAAACTGCTCTACAACGGGACCTTCAGCGAAGGCCACATTGTCCTTATAGGCAGAGATGATATGATGGGGATTCTCCTGCGTCGTACGCTTGATCATGGCGAAGAGCGAAGAAGGCATTTCCTTACCATCGATGATGAACGTACCACCGAAGATCTTGTGACGGCAGTGCTCGGAGTTGATCTGGGCAAAACCGAAGATTTCAGAGTCAGTGAGACGGCGGTTGAGCTGTTTCTCCACGCCGTGGAGATATTCGATTTCGGCAGGCGAGAGAGCAAGACCTTCCTGCTCGTTGTAGGCCTCAAGGTCGTCAACGTGCTGGATGGGTGCCGGCTGGATGTCGATGGTGAAGATGTTCTGGTCGAGGCCGTCATACATGCGCTGGAGCATGGGATCGTGTTCGGCGTCCTTTCCGCTTACGGGGAAGTACTCCTCAATACGCGCAATGCCGCGGAGATTCATGTTTTGAGTAATCTCTACGGCATTGGTGCTCCAAGGTGTAATCATTTCACGGCGGGGGCCGACAAACCAGCCCTGCATGGTTTCGCCTTCAACGAGTTGGGCGCCGCCATAGAGCCAGTTGAGTTCCTGTACTTCTTCGTCGGTGAGTCGGTGGTCAACCTGAGTGGCGATCACGCTCTTCTGCGGAGTGGTGAAAAACAGAATCATAGGAGGAATGGGTTGTAATTGGTGTATTATGGTGCAAAAGTACAACTTGGGGGCGAATGTGACAAGTTTTTAGGGGAAAACGTGAGATTTATGAAGCGCGAAACCCCTATGTTTGCCATTCCATTTGGCTTATGCGGGCGTTTTTCAGGAAAAGGCTGAAGGGTGGCCCTAAAAGCAGAAACTTTTCAGGGCCACCCTTCTTCTTGTTTCTTTCTCCCCCATCACTGACAAAGCAGAGGCACGAGGAGGGGCACAGAGAGATCGAGCATCATGCCGTGGAACAAGGCCACAGGTATCATCTGCTGGCCAGACACGCGGCCAATGGCGGGCAGACAAACATCAACAGAGGTAACACCTGCTGCCGTCACGGGAGCATAAGGGCCAAACCATCGACGGATAACAGGAGCAAGGACCAAAGCGAGGAGTTCGCGGAAGATATTAGCCAAGAGGGCAATGGTGCCGAGTTCGGCAGCAAGTTGCTGACCGAGCGTGGGGAGTTTGAGCTGGGTGACGAGAATGGAGGAGAGGCTGTAATAACCCATTCCGGCTCCTGCTGCCATGCAGTCCATCACGCCCCAACGGGCGATGACAAGACTCACAAGGGCGGACATCACGAGGGTGCCGCTGATTGTGGCCAAGGGAAGGAGGAGCATACGGGGACGAAAATTACGAAGGATGGCTTTGAGATTATCGCTACATCCCACGCTCACGCCCACCTGAAACATCAGGGCATAGAGTATCCAAAGGGAGAGACTGCCCATCTCCCATTGCCCACCACTGAGATGACCGACCACACAGCCCACCACGAACATAAGGACAACAAAAAGACTCTGCTTCATTGCACATCCTCCTTCCTGCCCAACATATATCGCCAAAGAGCCCATCCTGCCACTGCACTACCCAAGATGGCAGCAAGAGAAATCAAAAGGGCCACTCCTCCGAGGCGCCAGCTTTCGCGCATAATGAGCGGATTCTCGCCCACGCTCACACCGAGCACGAAGAGCATAAAACTAATGGTGGCAATGATGGTGTAATTAACGTGGCGAAGCCAACGCAAACGCCGCAGCAGATAGCCGACGGCCACACCGCAGAGGGTGATAAGGACGACGATATACATTCTTACGTTATCTTGGGATTGAAAAGGTGTTTCGTGTTGGATAAATCACAGCGTTGCCCCACCCCGCTCCACGCGCCGCAGGACAAACGGGTGCAAAGTTACGAACATTTATGCTGCAAAACAACAGGGCGAAGCCCAAATAACGATTTAATCCATGACCATTACGCATTTCCTTAACCCAACTAAAACCAACGCGTAACAACCATGAATCATGCCGTCAATTCTGCGCTTCGCACTAAGATTTCAAATTTTCACTGAAGAATTCCAACAAAGGAGCCAAACTAATGCTCGACAAATCCCAATAGTCAGGATTATCAAACAACCAATTTCCACTACCCAACTTGTATCTATCCTTCGACTTGAGTTGCATCGCGGTGATATAGGTATGGAGTTTTCCTTTTCTATTAGGCGTATTGTAGACATTTTTGCCAGTCTCATCCCTCACGCCACTCACACATCTCTCATAATCTTCAAAACAGTCGAACCACACCCTATGAATATCCTTGCGGGCAACGGCCTCCATCAAACACTCCACATCGCCATCATTTCCATTGTCAGGATAGAAAAAATATGGAACCCTCAAGCCATATTTCGCAAAACACGTCTCAATCCACGCTTTCTTAGTCTCATATCCTCCTCCTTGCTTTGGACTATCAGCATCTAGTAAGACAAGACTATTATCGCCGTTGTCAACTGCCAAATTCAGCTGATTAAGGATAGACTCATTGAACAAATTACCAAAACCATTCATGCAAACAAATTCATATTCCTTATCTTGACCATATTTGCTGATTATGGCTTGCAGGAACTTGCATTCCGGCGTATTCTCACTTTTGGCCTCAACAAAGATTCTATTCATATCACCTTAATTCTATATTTTGGTTTAAAGAATAATCAAGTCCTTCAAAAGAGTAGGAATAAGCCTTCAGCGTGTCATCAGAGAGCTTCTGCAACTTAAACGAGGCCACAATATCTTCACTTTTTCCCATCACCACAGCATCGCGCAAACCAATGATTGAATCTTTGTCATGCGTAGTGGCAAATACCTGCACATTTCGCTTTTTCGCTACAGAAATAAGTGCCCCCCACATACGCTTCATCACCGAATGATGGAAACCATTGCTGATCTCATCGATAAGCACCACTCCTTCTGCACATTCATAGATAGCAGAAAGCAATGCAAACATCTTTCTGGCTCCATCACCCATCATATTTATCGGTATGCGTTGAGCCAAACCTATATCCACCAATACGTCATTCTCCGAAAGCACAAAATCCTGCACTCGCGGTTCTATGATTCGCAGGGCATCAAGAAGAATTTGTTCTTCCTTATTCTTAAGAATATCAACCAGCCCAACAATTGACGCATAGAAATCATACTTGGGAGTAAGATATTTACAAAGCAACCTTTCATCATATCTTCCGTCGAGATGGACTTCTTGTTTGAGCAGACTGCCATTGTTCGACGTAAAAGTAATATTGGAGCTATAGGATGCTTCATCAATCGTATAATCCAACACCAAACCATATTTATCCTCCGTTTGAGAAGACGACACATTATTCCCGTTACTGAGCAGATCGACCTCCACTTCAGAAGTCTTGAGCAAACGAATGCGAAGGGTTCTCGTTTCGCCATTCTGGGCAGATATAAGGATTGAACCATTTGTGTCAAGGTTATAAAAATCCAACACCACATCCTGCTTACGCAAATTGCGATAGTCGCGCAATATATTGATATTGAAAGGCAGCTTGGGATTCGACAAACCGCTAATAAGAAATAGGGCATCCAACACCGAGGATTTGCCACAGTTGTTCTTTCCGAAGAACAAGTTGACCTGCTTCAAACCGCTCAAATGACTCTCGCGTATTCCTCGAAAACCTTTTATGTCAATTTTATCGAATATCATAGTCGCTTTTTTCTTTCTAGATTTTTACTTTAGCATTTTCCATGGAAAATACGACGCAGCCTAATCAAAAATCCCAATGAACAGGAATTGACATCAGAGCCTCCATTTCAAGAATAACAAAAACGTGTAACAGTCGTCAATTCCAGCATTTGCGTCGATGAAATTCCACCTAACCTACATTCAGCTTGCAAATATAGCAAATCCTATCCATTTGCACCCGAAAAACACAAACTAATCGTTTGAGAATATACAAACAAAAACGCAAGCACTTGATTGCTCAAGTACTTGCGATAACTTGTTGGGTGCCTAGTGGGATTCGAACCCACGACATTCAGAACCACAATCTGACGCTCTAACCAACTGAACTATAGGCACCATGTAGTGCGTTTCTCTCGGAAAGCGATGCAAAGGTACGGCCTTTCTCCGAAACCACCAAACATTTCCCGGATTTTTTTTGGAAAAAGGGCGAAAAAGTGCATTTTCGGCCCTTTTTCGCCCCTTTCAGAGACTTTCAATGAAGATTCTGCGAATATTTCGGGTGACATCGACTGCGACAGGAAAAGCATGAAATCACGTTTCAGGCACGCAACCGGGCCACCATTTCGGCAGCAGCACGAGCAGGGGCGCCAGGAGTACCCAAACGCTGTTCCATATCGGCATATCCGCGAAGCATGGCATCACGCCCTTCCCCACCGGGAAGTATTTTCTCCAGCTCACAACGCACATGATCCACCGTCATCCCGTCAGCCACCAGTTCGGTCACCACTTCGCGCCCACATACCAGATTGACCAACGAAATGTAAGGCACCTTCAAGAAATGGCGACGGAGCCAAGACATCAAGCGTCCGAAACGCATAAAATAACACACGACCTGAGGCACGCCAAAGAGAGCCGTTTCGAGCGTTGCCGTACCACTCGTGACGAGGGCAGCTGTGGCATGGGAGAGAATTTCATAGGTACGACCCTCCACCAAGGCAATCCGACTACGTTCGATTCCCGTGCGAAGGATTATACTTTCGTAGAGTTCATGAGGAAGAGCCGGAGCTGCGGCTATCACCAGCCGATAAGCCTTACGCTCCATCAGCGGACGCGCTGCTTCAAGCATCCGACTGAGATTATCCTCCACCTCCTGATGGCGCGAACCGGGCAAAAGAGCAATCGTCTGACCGTCAGGAGAAGCAACACCATGCTTCTGCCGATAATCTGCAACCTCATCGACCGTGGGATTACCCACATAACTAATGTCATACTGATGGCGCTTGCTGAAATATTCCACTTCGAAGGGGAGAATCGAGAAAAGACGGTCCACATCGCGGCGGATGGCATGGATGCGATGTTCTTTCCACGCCCAAATCTTCGGGGAGATATAATAGAACACCGGACAGATCCCCTCACATTTCACATAGCGGGCAATCTGAAGATTAAAGCCCGGATAGTCCACAAGTACCACAGCATCGGGTTTCCATTCACGAATCTGCCGTTTGCAACGGGCCATACCACGCAGAATCGTTGGCAAATGCATCGCCACGCGCACGAAGCCCATATAGGCCAAATGGCGATAGTGGCAAAGCAGTTCGCCACCGGCAGCCCGCATACGGTCGCCACCGTAGCATCGAAATTCGGCTTCAGGGTCTGCTTTACGCAAGGCCTTCATCAGATGGGCAGCATGCAAATCGCCGCTTGCCTCTCCAGCTATTAGAAAATATCGCATGTTGATGGATTCTTATTTTCATTTAGGAAAACGACAATAAGTGTTTCCGCATTCGTTTATTCTTCAGATAATACCCTTCAGGACATCCATCAGCTCATAAGCCGTCACGTCAAGTTGCGTGGGCGTCACAGCCACGTAGCCATGGGCCAAAGCCCAGCGGTCGGTGTCCGTAGCTTCAGGTTCGAGCTCATGACATTCCCCCACAAGCCAATAGTAGGGACTGCCGTAAGGATGGCGGCGTTCCTCCACTTCATTCTGCCAGCGACTGCGCGCCATACGACACACCTTCACCCCGTCAAACTTCTCCTTACGGGGGAAATTCACATTCAAACACGTGAAAGGCGGCAGACCGATGGCTATGGCCTTGAACATGAAGTCAATCAAGTAAGGACGCAAAGGCGTGAAATCCGCATCCATGCGATGGTCGCAAAGCGAAAAAGCAATGGAAGGATAACCCTGAAGCGCACCTTCGATTGCCACACCCATCGTACCCGAATAATGGGCATTGACCGAAGAGTTGTCGCCATGGTTGATGCCACCCACGACAAGGTCGAACTTGCGGTCGCGAAAAAGATTGAGCGCCATTTTCACACAGTCAGTCGGCGTACCCGAACACGAACAAACGACCAGCCCCTCCTCCTCACGCAGCACCTTATAGGCTGTCTCTTATACACATCTGACGCTGCCGACGACTC
>ERZ1026886.1458-NODE-1458-length-10040-cov-5.040661_pt1 | contig 10040 bp, 7 predicted proteins | sample MGYA00380173_ERZ1026886 | MGnify/ENA primary metagenome ERZ1026886 (study PRJEB33269, sample SAMEA4719809) | human gut metagenome | biome: human-associated habitat; feature: organic feature; material: feces | place: Cameroon | collected 2013-10 ... | reverse complement strand
AGGACTACTTAGATAGGCTGTTGACGGGAAGTTCAATTTGATGCGTCTGCCCTGTCTCGCGAAGCGAGTTTACTTCCTTATAACTTCCGATAACTTCCTTATAACTTAAAGACTGTACTCTCACTGGGAATCGAACCCAGATCAAAGGTTTAGGAAACCTCCGTTCTATCCGTTGAACTATGAGAGCATAACCCGTCTGGTGGTCGTTTGCAGACCTGAAAAAACGGTGCTTTGCAACTGTGCTTCCGGCATGAACAAAAGCATGAAACGGCAACAGTTTTTAGTTGGTTGTGCAAAGTTAATGGAAAAAATCGGTTTGCCGAAACATTTATTGTGCTATTATGCCACAATTTTATTAAAATGTGTAAATTGTTTTGGCTCTTTGGGTAGAATGCCTTAACTTTGCACACATTATTAACGGCATAGCTCACCCCAAAACATAAAACTGTAGCAACGGATAATGATATTCTTTGGCAAGTTTTAAAGAAAAGACCGTTAAAGGAAAACATGCGGAAATAGCTCAGTTGGTAGAGCACAACCTTGCCAAGGTTGGGGTCGCGGGTCCGAGTCCCGTTTTCCGCTCCACATAATAACCTGTTGAAGGCGCCAAGAAAAACAATGTAACAGAAACGGCGCTCCAATTATTTTAGACAATGATGCCGCAATGGTGGAATTGGTAGACACGAGGGACTTAAAATCCCTTGGCCAGAAATGGCCGTGCGGGTTCGAGTCCCGCTCGCGGCACTATCCTAAACTTTTTTTATTATGAGAAATTATCACGTTCTCACGTTAACAGCGTGTTCATTATTAGCACTTTCGTCTTGCTCGAACAAAATGGTTCTTACAGCAGACAATTTCAGCGTAACACCCAATCCGCTTGAGACACAGGCAGGACAGGTGCCCGCTACAATTAACGGCTCGTTCCCAGAGAAATTCATGAAGAAGAAGGCCGTCGTAACGGTTATTCCTGAGCTCCGCTATGCCGATGGCACAACACAGGGACAGACAGCCACGTTCCAGGGAGAGAAGGTCTTGGGCAACGACCAGACAATCTCTTATCGTCTGGGCGGACGTTACACCATGAAGGCTAACTTCAACTACACTCCTGAGATGCAGAAGAGCGACCTCTGGATGACATTCAAGGCTCGCAAGGGCAAGAAGGAGATCACCATACCCGCTGTAAAGGTGGCTAACGGCATTATCGCTACAAGCGAGCTCTACAAGAAGACGCTCTTCAGCGACGGCGGATGCTTGGCACCCGACTCGTTCCAGCGCGTAAGAGCTCAGAAGCAGGAGGCTAACATCAAGTTCCTCGTGAACCAGGCCACGCTGCGCAAGAGCGAGCTCAAGAACAACTCTGTCTCTGAGTTTGTACAGATGCTGAAGAAGATCAACGCTGACCGCGAGGGTCTGAACATCAACAACGTGGAGATCCAGGCTTATGCCTCACCTGAGGGTGGCTTCGCCTTCAACAACAAGCTCGCCGGCAAGCGTCAGAACGTGTCAGAGGGTTATGTTAAGGAGCAGCTGAAGAAGACCAAGGTGCAGACAGGCATCGATGCCCACTATACAGCACAGGACTGGGACGGCTTCCAGCGCCTCGTACAGGCTTCCAACCTCCAGGACAAGGACGTTATCCTCCGCGTGCTCAGCATGTACCAGGATCCCCAGGAGCGTGAGGCTCAGATCCGCAACATGAGCGCTGCCTTCCGCGAGCTGGCTGACGGCATCCTCCCCGAGCTGCGCCGCTCACGTCTCATCATCAACTATGAGACAATTGGCCGCTCTGACGAGCAGATCGAGCAGCAGTATAAGGACGACGCTGCCAAGCTGAGCGCTGACGAGCTCCTCTACCTCGCCTCTCTCAAGGACACACAGGCTGACCGTGAGCAGGTTTACAAGAAGACTACTGAGCTCTACGACAAAGACTATCGCGCTTACAACAACCTCGCTGCCATCGCCATGAACAAGGGCGACAAGGCTGCCGCTGCCACCTATCTGGCAAAGGCACAGCAGTGTGACGCCAACGGTGCCGAGTGGAGCGCAAACAAGGGTCTCATCAGCCTCGCTGACGGTGACCTCCAGGCTGCCGAGGCTGCCATCGCCAAGGGTGCCAACAGCGAGACCACCGCTTATGCACAGGGCGTGCTGAACCTGGCTAAGGGCAACTATGCTCAGGCTGTCAAGCTCTTCGGCAAAAACAAGACCAACAGCGCTGCTCTGGCCCAGATCCTGACAAAGGATTATGCCGCTGCCGCTGCCACTCTTGACAAGGTGGAGAACGCTGACGCAATCACCGACTACCTGCACGCTATCGTAGCTGCTCGTCGCGGTAACAAGTTTGCTGCTTCTTCTTACCTCAAGGAGGCTCTCCAGAAGGATCCTTCTCTCCAGAAGTATGCTGACAACGACCTGGAGCTCCAGATCTTGAAGTAAAAAAAAAGAATAAACCAAGATAAAAAAACAGGGGAGTGTGTCATGGATAATCTTCATGACACGCTTCCCTGTTTTTTTTCAACAATTATAAAAATTATCCTACGATGATGAAAAGAGCTTTACATCAGTCTGTTGTACCCCTCATGGCAGTTGTCTTTACCCTCGTGGCGGCACTCGTCTGCACCTCCTGCGGCACCGACAGCCGACATTTCCGCATTGACGGACGACTGCTGCACCTCAACCAAGGCGAGTTCTACGTCTATAGCCCGGATGGCACAATAAACGGTCTCGACACCATAAAGGTGCAGGCAGGACGCTTCAGCTATGAGGTGGCGTGCGACCGCCCCATGACCCTCATGATCGTGTTCCCCAACTTCACCGAGCAGCCTGTCTTTGCGCAGCCGGGAAAGAGCGTGGACCTCAAGGGCGATGCCTCACACCTTAAGGAGATGACCGTGAAGGGAACGAAAGACAACGAACTGATGAACAAGTTTCGCGAGATGATACACAACGCTGCGCCGCCAGAGATGAAGAAGTGTGCACAGCTGTTTGTGCAGGATCATCCAGAGTCGCGTGTAGGTGCTTATCTCATCGACCGCTATTTCATACATGACGCAAATCCCGACACCAAGACAGCCGTGCGCCTGGTTGACCTCATGATAGAAAAGCAGCCCGACAACGGTTATCTCAAACGACAAAAGCGTCAGCTCACCGCCTCTTTCGTGGCAACCAAAGGTGCCGACATTCCCAACGTCTTGGGAACCACCGTCGACGGCAAGACCATAGGCCGTGTGCAGCTCACCAAAGCCCCCGTCACCGTGGTGTGCGCCCTTGCCACATGGAAATATGAGAGCATGAGCCAGTTTCGCCGTCTCGCCGCCTATGCCGCCTCGCAGCAAGGACGGGTGGCCGTTGTGGGTGTGAGCATCGATGCCTCGCCCTCTCTTGTGCGCTCACAGCTCGCTTCACAGATAGGCATCTCTGACTCAGCCTCTGGCTTAGCCTTTGGCCCATCATCAGGTTCATCATCAGGCCCAGCCTCAGCCGCTGCCCAAGGTTCTTCCAGCAGCCGCAGCAGCTCAACCTGTTATGTTGTCTGCGACGGCAAGATGGTGGAAAGCCCCTTCTTCACCCGCCTCGGTCTGACCGGCGTTCCCGACAACATCGTGATAAAGAACGGTCGCATAGCCGCTGCCCACCTCACCGACAACCAGCTCACCGAGTTTATTAATGAAAAACAAAAATAAGCAGAAAAAGAGAAAGGCAAGCAAACGCTAAAAACTTTTTTACCTGTAACATGCTGGCATTCATCTTCCTTTGTGGTGACAAGACCCAAAAAAAGATGAATGCCAGCATGTCTTTTATTTATTTTTTATGTTTTTGCAAAAGTTCGGATAGTTATGCGTTTTATCGCACATAATATGCGCAGCACGAACCTTTTTATTGCTAAATTTTTTACCATTAAAATTTTTCTGTTATCTTTGCATTTATGATAGAACAGCTATCGGTTATTGACAAAGACGAACTTCTAAAAACCGTTTTTTTATGCTTGTAAAGACCTATTGTGCCGCCGTCAACGGCCTTGACGTAACGACCGTCACCATAGAGGTAAGCCTCACCAAGGGCGTCATGTTCCGCATGACAGGTCTTGGCGACACGGCTGTGCGCGAGGGCAGAGACCGCATGGCAGCAGCACTTGTAAACAACGGCTACCTCTTTCCCAACGCCGACATAACGGTAAACATGGCGCCTGCCGACCTGCGCAAGGAAGGCAGCGGCTTCGACCTGCCGCTCGCCATCGGTGTGCTCGCGGCATCGAAACAGATTGAGCCTGTGGGTCTTGACCGCATAATGCTTGTCGGGGAGCTGGGGCTCGACGGGGCGTTGCAGCCTGTCAAAGGAGCGCTGCCCATAGCCATGCGTGCCAAGGCCGATGGCTTCGTGGCCCTTGTCGTGCCGCAGCAGAACGTGCGCGAGGCAGCTGTGGTTGAGGGCATCAGGGTCTACGGCATGTCGCAGATGAAGGAGGTGATAAGCATGATCACGGGTCAGGAGCGGTTCCAGCCTGTGAGCGTGGACACACGCAAGGAGTTTTATGACCAGCAGTATAGCACCGAGCTCGACTATGCCGACGTGCGCGGACAGCAGCAGGTGAAGCGTGCGCTTGAGGTGGCGGCGGCTGGCGGCCACAACCTGATCATGGTGGGCCCGCCGGGCAGCGGCAAGTCGATGATGGCAAAGCGCTTGCCTTCCATCCTGCCGCCTCTGACCCTTGCCGAGAGCCTGGAGACAACGCAGATACACAGCGTGGCGGGAAAGATGCCGCGCGGCCTGTCGCTCATAGCGCAGCGACCGTTCCGTGCGCCCCACCACACCATATCGGAGGTCGCCCTCGTTGGCGGCGGCTTGAACCCGCAGCCCGGCGAGATCTCGTTGGCCCACAACGGTGTGCTCTTTGCCGACGAGCTGCCAGAGTTTAGCAAGACCACCCTTGAGGTGCTGCGTCAGCCTCTTGAAGACCGCCGCATAACCATCTCGCGCAACAAGTACACCCTTGAGTTTCCGTGCTCCTTCATGTTTGTGGCGTCTATGAACCCCTGTCCTTGTGGCTATTATGGCGACCCCACGCACCACTGTGTGTGCTCTCCCGGGCAGATTCAGCGTTACATGAACAAGATTTCCGGACCGTTGCTCGACCGCATCGACATTCAGTGTGAGATCATGCCCGTGCCCTTTGAGGACATCTCCAAGGCAGCGCCGGGTGAGCCGAGCAGCGCCATACGCGAGAGGGTGATAAAGGCACGCGCCATACAGGCTGAACGCTTCCGGCCCTATGAGGGCATTCACTGCAACGCGCAGATGACGGAGCGCATGATCCACCTGTTTGCGGAGCCCGACGCCAACGGCATGAACATTCTTCGTACAGCCATGGACCGCTTCTCGCTCTCGGCACGCGCCTACAGCCGCATCTTGAAGGTTGCACGCACCATTGCCGACCTCGACGGGTCGGAGCGTGTCGAGGTTCACCATCTGGCCGAGGCCATTGGCTACCGCATGCTCGACCGTGGCGACTGGGCTGAGCGGGGCTCGCTCTCATGACATGGTTACGGATATGAAAGCAAGCTTTCATTGCACTCACTGGCACTATCTTTGTATAAGAAATCTAAAAACATTGCTATGGACAATCGCCCGAACATCATAATCTACCGCACAACCGACGGCAAGGCGTCCGTCGCACTATATGCCGATGACGGCAAGGTGTGGCTAAACCAACAGCAGATGGCAGAACTTTTTGCCACCTCAAAGCAATCTGTAAGCCACCATATACTTAACATATTGAAAGAAGGTGAGTTACACGAGTCGTCAGTTGTCAAACATTATTTGACAACTGCCACTGACGGCAAGACCTATAACGTAGTGTTCTACTCCTTAGAGATGATTATCGCGGTGGGCTATCGCGTCAGAGGAGTGCGCGGAACGCAGTTTCGGCAGTGGGCGACGGAGCACCTTACGGAGTATCTTGTCAAGGGATTCACCATGGACGACGAGCGCTTGAAAAATCCTGACGGACGCCCCGACTATTTCGATGAGCTGCTCCTCCGCATCCGCGACATACGCGCTTCGGAGAAACGATTCTACCAAAAGGTGCGCGATTTGTTCGCTCTAAGCAGCGACTACGACAAGAGCGACAAGGCTACGCAGATGTTCTTTGCCGAGACACAGAACAAACTGCTTTATGCCGTCACCCACAAGACGGCAGCAGAGATTGTGGTGGGGCGTGCCGACGCGTCGCAACCCAACATGGGACTGACCTCATGGAAGGGTGCTGTTGTAAGGAAAGGCGACGTGTTGACAGCCAAAAACTATCTTCACGCAGAAGAGATTGAAGACCTTAACCGCTTGGTTGACATGTTCCTCACCAGTGCGGAGATGCGCGTCAAGGATCGTCGCGACCTCACGCTCGACTATTGGCGCAAAAACGTAGACGCTCTGTTGACGTTTCAAGACAAGGAGGTGCTTCACGGACAAGGCTCCATATCCAACACACAAATGGAGCGCATCGCCCATCAGCGCTACGAAGAGTTCAACGCGTGGAGGAAGCAAATGGATGCAAAACGTGCCGACGCCGAAGACATGAAAATGCTTGAGGATTTGGAAAACGAGTTGAAGTCGAGGTAGAAAAAACACCATTTTATTTGCTGCAACTGCCCGTAAACCAAAACTTTTCAGTAAATTTGCACGTGATAAGAACAAACGTTAGAAGAAAACGATACGGTCGCTACGCTATGACGGAACGTTCGGAACGAAATGACATTACAATAAAAACAGAATAACAATAAAACATACAAGAAATATGGACACACTTAAGAAAGTATTTGCAAAAAAACTGCTCGACATCAAGGCAATAAAGCTTCAGCCCAACGACCTGTTCACATGGGCTTCGGGTTGGAAATCGCCGTTCTACTGCGACAACCGCAAGACCCTCTCGTTCCCCGAACTGCGCAACTTCGTGAAGCTGCAGCTCGTGCATGCCGTAATGGAGCATTTCCCACAGGCCACAGCCGTGGCAGGTGTGGCTACAGGTGCCATCGCTCAGGGTGCGCTCGTTGCCGATGAGCTTAACATGCCGTTCGTCTATGTGCGCTCAAAGGCTAAGGACCACGGTATGGGTAACCTCATTGAGGGTGAGCTGCCCGCTGGCTCAAAGGTGGTGGTCATCGAGGACCTCATCTCTACAGGCGGCAGCAGCCTGAAGGCTGTTGAGGCTCTGCGCCAGGCTGGCTACGAGGTTGTGGGCATGGTGGCAAGCTACACCTATGGCTTCCCCGTGGCTGCAAAGGCTTTTGCCGACGCCAACGTTGAGCTGCAGACCCTTACCGACTATGAGCACGTCGTAGAGCAGGCTCTCGCTACCGGATATATCGCCGAGAGCGACGTGGAGCTGCTGCACGAGTGGCGTAAGGACCCGGCAAACTTTAAATAAAGGTAAAAAAGTAAAAAGGTAAAAAAAAGGCTGGCGCCTTTGGAAGGGAAGAGTGAAGAACGAAGAGTGAAGAATTCGATAGACTCTTTTAAAAAAGGCTGGCGCCGTTGAGAACTCTTTAAGACCATTGGGTTATGGGCTTATTTTTGAGGCTTTTTACCTCTTTACCTTTTTACTTTTTTCTCTTTAACCCGTCAAATTTTTATAAATCAAGGTATAAGGTCAAAAGGTTAAAAACAGGATTTCTTGAGGTTCAGAAAACAAACCCCAAGAAAAAGCTTGCGGTTCAAAAAAGCGAAGAAGGACCAAGAAAGCTTGAGGTTCAGAACAGCGAAGAAGCCCCAAGGAAAAGCTTGAGGCTCAAAAAAGCGAAGAAGCTCCAAGGAAAAGCTTGCGGCTCAGAAAAGCGAAGAACCCCAAGGATAGCTTGCGTTTAAAAAGAAATGAGCAAGAATGTTTTTTACCTTTTTACCTTTTTACCTTTTTACCTTTAAAACATGTCTACATTCGAAAGCAACATTAAGCAGATACCCCACACACAGCAGGCGGTTTATGCCACGCTCAGTGACCTCAGCAATCTCCAGGCCCTCAAGGACGGCGTGGAGCAGAACCGTGACCGCTTGCCAAAGGAAGCCCTTGAGCACATAGACAAGCTCAAGGACCTCACCTTCGACACCGACAGCCTCTCCATACAGGCACCCATGGTGGGCGAGATAAAGCTCCGCATCGTTGAACGCGAAGAGCCGAAGACCATCAAGTTTGAGACAGAAAACAGCCCCATAGCCCTAAACATGTGGATTCAGCTCCTACCCGTCACCGACACCTCGTGCAAGATGAAGCTCACCGTCAAAGGCGACATCCCCTTCATGCTTAAGGCCATGGTGAGCAAGCCCCTGCAGGAGGGTGTGGAAAAGGTGGCCGACATGCTCGCCATGATTCCGTATAAAGACTGACAAGAAAAAAACTGGAGATGCCCCTCCCCCATCATCTCTCTTACAAGAAAAAAACAATGACTATATGGCACACAAACTTTGGGAAAAAAACTTTGAAGTGAACAAGGAGATAGAGCGTTTCACCGTGGGACGTGACCGCGAGCTCGACCTCTACCTCGCCAAATATGACGTGCTGGGCTCCATGGCCCACATAACCATGCTTGAGAGCATCGGACTGCTTGAGAAGGATGAGCTGCAACAGCTCCTTGCCGAGCTGAAGCGCATCTATGACGTGGCCGACAGCGGACAGTTTGTTATTGAGGACGGCGTGGAGGATGTGCACTCGCAGGTGGAGCTGATGCTCACACAGCGCCTCGGCGACATGGGCAAGAAGATCCATTCGGGCCGCTCGCGCAACGACCAGGTGCTCGTTGACCTGAAGCTCTTCACACGCCATGAGCTGCGCGAGGTGGTCGACAGCGTGAAGATCTTGTTTGACGAGCTGTTGCAGAAGAGCGAGCAATATAAGAACGTGCTCATGCCGGGCTACACACACCTGCAGGTGGCTATGCCCAGCAGCTTCGGACTGTGGTTCGGCGCCTATGCCGAATCGCTTGCCGACGACATGCTCTACCTTCTCGCCGCCTGGCGCATGACCAACCGCAACCCCCTCGGCTCTGCCGCCGGCTATGGATCGTCGTTCCCCCTGAACCGCACGATGACTACCGAGCTGCTGGGCTTCGACTCGATGGACTATAACGTGGTCTATGCCCAGATGGGACGTGGCAAGATGGAGCGCAACGTGGCGTTTGCCCTCGCCACCGTGGCCGGCACGTTGGCAAAGATGGCGTTTGACGCATGCCTGTTCAACAGTCAGAACTTCGCCTTCGTGAAGCTGCCCAAGGAGTGTACCACCGGCTCGTCAATAATGCCCCACAAGAAGAACCCCGACGTGTTTGAGCTTATCAGGGCCAAGAGCAACAAGCTTCAGAGCCTGCCGCAGCAGATCATGCTCATCATGAACAACCTGCCCGTGGGCTATTTCCGCGACCTGCAGATCATCAAGGAGGTGTTCCTCCCTGCCTTCGACGAGCTGAAAGACTGCTTGCAGATGGCTGCCTACATCATAAACAAGATGTCGGTGAACGAGCATATCCTCGACAACCCCATGTATGACCCCATGTTCTCGGTGGAGGAGGTTAACCGCCTCGCTGCCAACGGCATGCCCTTCCGCGATGCCTACAAGACCGTGGGTCTGGAGATCGAGGCTGGCACCTTCCGCGCCTCTCACGACATTCACCACACCCACGAAGGCTCCATCGGCAACCTGTGCAACGACCGCATAGCACAGCTCATGGACGACACCCTCGCACAGTTTACCTTCAGCCGCGTGGACGAGGCAGAGAAGAAGCTGCTGCGATAAGGGCTTGAAAAAGCTGAACTTTCGCAAAGATTAATATTTACATCGCGCTTCGCGCTCGTGTTTTTTCTTAAACATCAATGTTCATTAATGACCCATTAATTATCATTAATACGCGCTTCGCGCGGAAAATTGATGTTCATACTCCGCAAAGCGCCTGAGCACCTACGGAGCGCAAGAATGTTTAAAAAAATGCGCGAAGCGCAAAAATATCTTATTCGCATGGTTAGCAGCCATTTAACCCAAATCGGTCGTTAGGGCTTGCTTG
>ERZ1026886.1456-NODE-1456-length-10041-cov-5.118566_pt1 | contig 10041 bp, 8 predicted proteins | sample MGYA00380173_ERZ1026886 | MGnify/ENA primary metagenome ERZ1026886 (study PRJEB33269, sample SAMEA4719809) | human gut metagenome | biome: human-associated habitat; feature: organic feature; material: feces | place: Cameroon | collected 2013-10 ... | reverse complement strand
CTTGTGGGCTCGGCAATCTGGAATAATCTCAAGCAGAGAGGTTACAACAACCTGGTTGGCCGTTCTCACAAAGAACTCGACCTGACCGACCAGCAGGCAGTGAAGAAGTTCTTTGATGATGAGAAACCCGATGCTGTGGTGCTTGCCGCCGCTTTCGTCGGTGGCATCATGGCCAACTCGCTCTACCGCGCCGACTTTATCATGCAGAACATGAAGATGCAGTGTAACGTCATAGAGAACGCCTACAAGCACGGCGTGAAGAAGCTGCTCTTCCTCGGCTCAACATGTATCTATCCTAAGGATGCGCCGCAGCCCATGAAGGAGGATGCGCTGCTCACCTCACCGTTGGAATACACCAACGAGGAGTATGCCATCGCGAAGATTGCCGGCCTGAAGATGTGTGAGAGCTACAACCTGCAATATGGCACCAATTATATCGCAGTGATGCCTACTAACCTCTATGGTCCCAACGACAACTTCCATCTTGAGAACTCGCATGTCATGCCTGCCATGATGCGTAAGATCTATCTGGCCAAGCTCATTCACGAGAACGACTGGCACAGCATTGAGGTTGACATGAACAAGCGCCCCATCAACCCCACCGACAAGCTTCGCGCCATCATTGGCGAGGGCAACGTTGACGGCAACAACTCGCATGAGCGCATACTGAAAGCCCTTGAGTTTTACGGCATCTACGACAACAAGGTGGTGCTCTGGGGCACAGGCACGCCGCTGCGCGAGTTCCTCTGGAGCGAGGACATGGCCGATGCCAGCGTGCATGTGCTGCTGAACGTCAACTTCAGCGACATCATCGGCATCGAGAAATATAGCTCGGTGTTCTACGGAGCGAAGGTCGACGGCGCTGTTGACCGTAACAACTCTGAGGGTCGCGGCGGAGCCATTCCTTCACTTGGCGAGATCCGCAACTGCCACATCAACGTTGGCACAGGCAAGGAGCTGACCATCCGTGAGCTGTCAGAGCTGGTTGTCAAGACCGTGGGCTTCGAGGGAACGGTTGTCTTTGACGCCGACAAACCCGACGGCACACCCCGCAAGCTCATCGACGTGAGCAAGCTCCACTCGCTGGGATGGACCCACAAGGTGGAGATCGAGGAAGGCGTAGAGAAGCTCTATGAGTGGTATCGCCAGAGCTTGGAAGATTAAACGAAAATAAGCATTAAAGGAATGGGCCCATCGGCTCAAGACCTTTACTCAAACAATAAGACATGGAAGTTATAAAAACCGCCATTGATGGTGTTGTGATAATAGAACCCCGCATCTTCAAAGATGCACGAGGCTATTTCTTTGAGAGCTTCTCACAGCGCGAGTTTGATGAGAAGGTGGGACACATTGAGTTCTGCCAGGACAACGAGAGCATGTCGTCTTATGGCGTGATGCGTGGTCTTCACTTTCAGCGTCCTCCCTTCACCCAGAGCAAGCTTGTGCGTTGCGTGAAGGGTGCTGTGCTCGACGTCGCTGTCGACATACGCAAAGGCTCTCCTACCTATGGCCAGCATGTGGCTGTGGAGCTGACCGAAGACAACCACCGTCAGTTCTTCATCCCGAAAGGCTTCGCTCATGGCTTTGCCGTGTTGAGCGAGACCGCTGTGTTCCAGTATAAATGCGACAATTTCTATCATCCCGAAGCCGATGGAGGCATCTCTATCCTCGACGAGAGCTTAGGCATTGACTGGCAGATACCTACCGACAAAGCCATCCTCTCGGAGAAGGACACGAAGCATCCTATGCTGAAAGATTTCGATAGTCCGTTTTAAAAGCCCGTATCCCATGTCAGTCATCGACGTGGGATAGGGCTTTCATTTTTATATCGTTCAGTGCGCCACCTCTCCATAGACGAGTGGGCAAGAGCCGCAACGTAGGCTCAGGAGGTGGAGCTTAAAGTTTCATATTATGAATATCTTAGTGACAGGCGCCAACGGACAGCTCGGACATGAGATGCAACGTGTGGCGAAAAACAGCAATGACACATTCGTGTTTACCGATGTGGCTGATGGTTACGACAAGCTCGACATCACCAACCTTGAGGCTATCCGCCAGATGGTGAAAGAGAAGAGCATCGACATCATCGTCAACTGTGCGGCATACACCAACGTGGATAAGGCAGAGACCGATTTTGATCTCGCCAACCTCCTTAACAACACAGCAGCGGGCAACCTCGCAACAGCCATGAAAGAGGTTGACGGCACGCTCATACATGTCTCTACCGACTATGTGTTCCAGGGCGACCGCAACACACCGTGCCGTGAAGACTGGCCCACCAACCCGCTGGGCGTGTATGGCAAGACCAAGCTGGCCGGCGAGAAGAGCATCGAGGCAACAGGTTGCCGACACATCATCATACGCACCGCGTGGCTCTACTCGCAGTGGGGCAAAAACTTTGTCAAGACCATGCAGGCGCTCACCGCTTCACACGACACCCTGAAGGTGGTGTTTGACCAGGTCGGCACACCGACGTTCGCCGGCGACCTTGCCGATGTTATCGGCCATATCATCGCCACACGTCAGCTCGACAAGACGGGCATATACCATTTCTCCAACGAGGGCGTGTGCTCATGGTTCGACTTCGCCAAGCTCATCTGCGAGCTGAGCGGCAACACTTGCGACATACAGCCTTGCTACAGCGAGGAGTTTCCCAGCCCTGTGAAGCGTCCCCATTTCTCGGTGCTTGACAAGAGCAAGCTCAAGAGCACGTTTGGCATCAAGGTGCCTTATTGGACCGACTCGCTCAAGGTGTGCATCAAGCAATTGGCGCAATGAACCGTTTCTACTCAACAAGTTTTTTTGCAATAGAAAATAATTATCCTTATTAAAATTACTCTTTATGCGTAACATAATCATCACGGGCGGCGCCGGTTTTATTGGCTCGCATGTTGTGCGCCTGTTTGTCAACAAAAATCCTGATTATAAAATCATCAATCTCGACAAACTGACCTATGCAGGTAATCTTGCCAACCTCGACGACATCAAGGACAAGCCCAACTACACCTTTGTGAAGGGCGACATCTGCGACTATGAGCTTATAAAGAAGCTCATGAAGGAGCACCGTGTCGACGGCATCATTCACCTCGCGGCAGAGAGCCATGTGGACCGTTCCATCAAGGACCCGTTCACCTTCGCCCACACCAACGTTATGGGCACGCTCACTCTTCTGCAAGCAGCAAAAGAATATTGGGAGAGTCTGCCCGAGGGCTATGAGGGCAAGCGCTTCTACCACATCTCTACCGATGAGGTGTATGGCGCATTGAAGCTCACCAACCCCGAGGGTCTGGAGAGTCCGTTCACGACAAAGGCAAGCTCTGAGCACCATCACGCTTACGGAACCGAGTTCTTCACAGAGGAGACAAAATATAATCCTCATTCGCCCTATTCGGCATCAAAGGCCAGCAGCGACCATTTCGTGCGTGCCTTCCACGACACTTACGGCATGCCGACCATCGTGACCAACTGTTCAAACAACTATGGTCCTTACCAGTTTCCTGAGAAGCTCATACCGTTGTTCATCAACAACATACGTCATCGCAAGCCGCTGCCCGTTTATGGCGAGGGCCTTAACGTGCGCGACTGGCTCTATGTAGAGGATCACGCCCGTGCCATAGACCTTATCTTCCATGAGGGCAAGACCGCCGACACCTACAACATCGGTGGCTTCAACGAGTGGAAGAACATCGACATCATTCATGTGCTCATCAAGACCGTGGACCGTCTGCTCGGACGCAAGGAGGGCGAGGACCTCGACCTCATAACCCACGTCACCGACCGCAAGGGCCATGACATGCGTTACGCCATCGACTCACGCAAGTTGCAGCGCGAGCTGGGTTGGGAGCCGTCACTCCAGTTTGAGGAGGGCATAGAAAAGACCGTGCGCTGGTATCTCGACAACCAAGAGTGGATGGACAACGTTACCTCTGGCGACTATCAGAGCTATTATGACAACATGTATGGAAACCGCTGACGGTTTCGCACAGCATTTTTCTTAACTCCGTGTATGAAACCTCCCTGTGCCAGAAAACCTATGGCACAGGCAGAGGTTTAGAATTTGCTTTAATCAACGGATTATACAACAATTCTTTCTATGGACGACAAAAACAATTTCTCTCAAGGCAGCTCGATGCTCATAAGTGGCGTGTTGGTGGGTGACCTTGTTATCCTCAACGCCTTGCTTTTTGCCATGTGGCATTATTTCGGAAATGTTGCTTACGGTCTTCCTCTCAAGACGTTTGTGACCTCGTCTATCGTCTACCTTATGTGTACAGGCCGCAACGGTGTGGTGCTCTACAAGCGTAAGGTGAGCAACCACAACATCGTGATGCGTGTGTTGCAGAACGTGACCACGTTTGGCGTTGTCAACTACCTGCTGTTATGGCTTGGAGGCTTCACCATGCTGTCTATGTTGGGTATGGGTCTCTATTTGGTTACACTTGTCATAGTTATCTCTCTCTACCGTCTGGCTGTGCGTGCCATGGTCAAGGCTTATCGTGCCAACGACAAGCACACACACAAGGTGGTGCTGGTGGGAAGTACGGACAACAACCAGCAGCTCTACCGCGAGATGTCAGAGACACCTGCCTATGGTTATAAGGTGATGGGCTATTTCGACGACCAGCCAAACCCCAAGTTTGTCAACAAGTGCGACTATCTCGGCAAGCCCGAAACCGTAATGGAATATCTGTCGATGCATCAGGACATTCATGAGCTCTATTGCTGTCTACCGTCGAGCCGCCGTGACGTCATTCTCGATATCATTCATTTCTGCAACAACAACCTGGTCCACTTCTTCAGTGTGCCAAACGTCAGCAACTATCTTCACAACCGTATGTATCTCAACATGTTGGGCAACGTCCCTTTTTTGAGTTTGCACAACGACCCACTTATGAGGATAGAAAACCGCGTTACAAAGCGCACGTTTGACGTCGTTGTGTCATTGCTCTTCCTCTGCACCCTGTTCCCCATCATCCTGCTGTTCGTTACCATCATAACGAAGATTACGATGCCTGGTCCCGTGTTCTTCCGTCAGAAGCGAACAGGCATTGACGGCAAAGATTTCTATTGCCTCAAGTTCCGCAGCATGAAGATTAATGCCGATGCTGACCGTGTGCAGGCCACAAAGGACGACCCGCGCAAGACACGATGGGGCGACATCATGCGTAAGACCAATATCGATGAGTTTCCTCAGTTTTGGAATGTGCTGATGGGTGACATGAGTATCGTGGGACCGCGTCCGCACATGCTCAAGCACACGGAGGAATATTCGAAGCTGATAGACAAGTATATGATGCGCCATTTTGTCAAACCGGGCATCACTGGCTGGAGTCAGGTTACGGGCTTCCGTGGCGAGACCAAGGAGCTGTCGCAGATGGAAGGCCGCGTGCAAGGCGATATCTGGTACATTGAGCATTGGAGCTTCTGGCTCGACATATATATAATGTATAAGACGGTCGCCAACGTCATTCAAGGCGATAAGGAGGCCTACTGATGTGACGCTAAAAAAACGTCACAATGCTGGCTTGTAACAAGCGGTTTCTTGAAGACCAATTGGTGTGAGAAACTGCATAAATATACAGAAACAAAGGAAAAGGTGCATAAATATCCAAAATTGCGATTGTAAGCGATTATGCACCTTTCCCTTTCTGTTTTTAAAAATATGAGGGGTTTAACTTATTGTTTTTGTTAACAACTCTTAAAATAGGGGTGGTTTTGTCAAAGGGCCTCTTTGAGGCTGTCAAAGGGCCTTAATGAGCTCGTCAAAGAGCCTCTTTGAGGACGTCATTTGGGCACTTTCAAATCGTAAGTTGGGCTCTTTGAGAACGGCACTAAAAAAGACCCCAAAACTGCATAAATATGCAAAACCGTTTTCGGTGAAAAGGTCGCGATAATCTGGAGAAAATATAATAAAAAAGCGTCCTCGAATATGTTGAATGTCAGCAGCTGCTTTCGGCTTGCTTTGTCCAACATTTTCGAGGACGTTTTTTTATGCTTTGCTTACTGTAGGCATTCTTTTGCGCCTACGGCTGAGCCATTTTCTTAAACGTATGTCTCAAGGAACTTGATGTTGCCGTCAATCTTAAGTGTCTCTGTTGTGGCCGGTACGAGCACGCTCTCTCCAGCCTGGAGTGTGAACTCGTTGCCTTCGTTGTCTGTGATGGTGGCGTTGCCCTTCAGACCAATGAGAATGACGAAGCTGTCGAGCTCAGAATAGTCGAGCGTCATCGGCTCGTCAAGGTCGTAGACAGCTGTGCAGAAGTAAGGACACTGCACGAGCGACACGCCTTGGTTCTTGACCGGTGTGTAGTCGGTGCGGTAGTTGCTCTCAACGTTATAGTTGATACACTCTGCTGCCTCTTTGGTGTGGAGCTGACGATAGTTGCCGTCCTTGTCCTTACGCTTAAAGTCGTAGATGCGGTAGGTCACGTCGCTTGTCTGCTGAATCTCAGCGAGGAAGCATCCTGTGCCGATGGCGTGAATGCGTCCTGCGGGGAGGAAGAAGCAGTCGCCTTCCTTAACCTCGTAACGGTCGATAGCGTCGACAATGGTGTCGTTCTCCACCATCTGGGCATACTCCTCAGGAGTGATCTTCTTCTTCAGGCCGCAGAGCAGCGTGGCATCCTTGTCCGAGTCCATGAGGTACCACATCTCTGTCTTGCCACGTTCTTTTCCCTGCTTCTTTGCTATCTCGTCGGTGGGGTGCACCTGGATAGAGAGGTCCTGGCGTGCGTCGATAAACTTGATGAGGAGGGGGAACTCATCGCCGAAGCGTTTGTAGTTGTCTTCGCCCACGAGCTTGCCTTTCAGTTCAGCCACAACCTCGTTGAGCTTCTTGCCGGCATAGGGGCCGTCGCTAACGATGGTCTCGTTGTTTTTCACTCCAGAAATCTCCCAGCTCTCGCCGACGTTCTCTTGCTTCACGTCGAGATTCTTGAAGGGGATAATCTTTTCGCCGCCCCACAGAGTTGATTTGAGCAGCGCATTAAATTTTAATGGCTTCATGTTGTTTCAAATGTTAAATGTTTAATGTTAAATTGATTGCTTTCGTTTATTGTGATATTTTTTTCTGTGTCTTTGCTTCGTTTGTGGTTGTGTCTGTTTTACGACTCCTTCCAAAACTCGGGTGTGAAGATCACCAGCACGGTGAAAATCTCAAGACGTCCGATGAGCATAAGGATGGTGCATATCCACTTGGCGTAGTCGGGCAGTATGCTCCATGACATGGTTGGTCCAATCTCCAGACCCAGCGTAGGGCCCACGTTGCCAAGGCAGCTCAGCGTGATGGTTATAGAGTTGGTCGAGTCGATGCCTGCCGCAATCATGGTGAAGGAGCAGACAAGGCTCAAGATGAGGTAGACCGTGAGGAAGGAGAGGAGCGTGAGGCGCTTGTCGGTGGGCACGTTCACGCCGTCAATGCGCATGGGCAGCACGGCGTTGGGGTGCAGCATCTTCTTAACCTCGTTCTTGATTGTCTTGAGCAGCATGACGCCACGGATACATTTCAGACCGCCACTTGTGGAGCCGGAGCAGGCACCGAAGAACATGCAGACAGCCAGCGCCACCCAGGTGACGTGTGGCCATTTGCCTGCATCGTCGTTGATGAGACCTGTTGTGGTGATGAACGACACAACATGGAAGACGGCGCTGCGGATGGCATGCTCCAACGGGTAACTGTTGCGCCACATCAGTTCGAAGGCGATGAACGCCGAGATGCCTGCCACCATCCAGAAATAGAATTTAAACTCGGCGCTGCCAAACAGCATCTTCACGCTGCGGCGCGACACCGAGGCATAGAGCAACGTGAAGTTTGTGCCCGCCACGAAGCAGAAAAACATGATGACATATTGCACCTCTGGGGTGAAGAGCACCAGCGAACTCTTGGTCGCGAAGCCTCCCGTGGCTGCTGTGACCATGGCATAGTTGACGCTGTCGAACACGTCCATGCCCACGGCGCAGAGGCAGCCGAAGCAGAGAAGCGTGATGACGATATAAACCACCCATATACATTTTGAGTTGGTAGAGAGACGTGGGTGCAGCTTGGTCTTTATCGGTCCTGTGGCCTCCGCCGCAAACACCTTCACCGAGCCGCCAACGAGCGACGGCAGCAGGGCAATGGTGAAGAACACTATTCCCAAACCGCCGATCCATTGTGTGAGCGAGCGCCAGAACAGCAGTCCGTGCGGATAGTTGTCGATGTTGTCGATTATGGATGCTCCTGTGGTTGTGAAGCCCGACATCGTTTCAAAGAACGCGTCTGTCACGTCGGGTATGTAGCCGCTTATGAGGAACGGCAGCATGCCGAACAAGCTGAAGATGACCCATGTGAGCGTCACCACCAGATAGGCATCGCGTCGCGAGAGGGTGTTGTCGCTGTCGTGAGAAAGCAAGCGGAGCAGCAGTCCGCACACGCCTGTCACGCCCACCGACACGGCAAACGCCTCGCGGTCGCTCTCGCCGTAACCTATCGACACGCCAAGACACACCAGCAGCAGCGCCATCTCGATGAAGAGCAGCGAGCCGACAATCTTGTATATGATTTTTAAGTTTATCATCGTTTTCGTGTTTCACATGTCATTGGCATGCGAACGTTTTTTTTATATAAACATCTTCTCGACCTTCTTCATGTTGATGTCATGACAGAACACCATCACCGAGTCGCCGGCCTCAATGACCGTGTTACCCGACACCAACATTCCCGTGCCGTTGCGCACCAGACCACCGATGGTCATGCCCTTCGGTAGACCGAGGTCGCGCACCGCCTTTTTCGTAATCTTGGCCCCCTCTTGCGGGATAAACTCTGCCACGTCGGCGTTGGCACTCATCAGGAACCTCACGTTCATGACGTTGGCGTCGAGCATCATCTGGTAGATGTGGCTGGCGGCGATGACCTTCTTGTTGATGATGGTGCCGATGTCCAGACTCTCTGCCATGCTCACATAGTCGATGTTCTCCACCGCCGCCACGGTCTTGCGCACACCCATGCGCTTGGCTGTGAGACAAGCCAGGATGTTGGTCTCGGCGTTGCCTGTGAGCGCCACAAACGCCTGGGTGTTCTTTATTCCCTCGTCGATGAGGAGCGGAATGTCGCGTCCGTCGCCGTTGATGACGAGCACGCGCGAGTTGCCTATGATGTCGTTCAGGCGGTTGCATCGTGCCTCGTCGGTCTCGATGATTTTCACGTCCATATATTCGGGCATGGTCTTCACCGCTCTCACCGCCGTTGCTCCGCCACCCATGATCATGACGTTCTTGACGTCAACATAATGTTCCTTGCCCACAATCTTGCGGATGTAAGGGATATATTGTTTTGTCGTCATGAAATAGGCGAGGTCATAGAGCTGCAGCGAGTCGTTACCGCCCGGTATGATGGTGTCGGTTCCGCGTTTTATGGCCACCACATGATAGGGGTCGTCGGGTCCGCAGAGGTCTTTAAGTGGTTGGTTCAAGATCTCGCAACCTTCGCGCAGCTTGATGCCGAGCATCACGAGCGCCCCGTTGTGAACGTCCCACCGCTGTCGCACCCACGACATCTTAAGACCGTTGTTTATGTCTTTACCGGCCAGAAGCTCAGGGTAGATGAGCGAACTGATGCCGAGACGTGCGAAAAACTCTTGTTGTTCGGGTTCAATATATTCGGCGTTGTCAATCTTTGCGACCGTCTTCTTTGCTCCCAGAGCCTTGGCCAGCACACAGGCTGTCATGTTAAGGCTCTCATCGGGTGTGACGGCAATGAACAGGTCTGCCGTTGCCGCTCCTGCCTCGCGCAGAGCCTTCACGCTTGTCGGTGAGGCGAGCATGGTGAGCAGGTCAGCATCGGTTCCGATGTTGTTGAGACGTTCCTCATCGGTGTCGATGAGCGTGATGTCTTCATTTGCGCGTGCCAGCAGTTTGGCAAGGTGCGTGCCTATGGCGTATGCGCCAGCAATGACTATCTGCATTTATGATTTTTGATTTTTGAATTTTGAATTTTGAATTATTGCGCCAGCTGGCGCAATTTTGAATTTTGATTTTTGAATTTTGAATTATTGCGGCTCTGCC
>ERZ1026886.1451-NODE-1451-length-10056-cov-5.016098_pt1 | contig 10056 bp, 5 predicted proteins | sample MGYA00380173_ERZ1026886 | MGnify/ENA primary metagenome ERZ1026886 (study PRJEB33269, sample SAMEA4719809) | human gut metagenome | biome: human-associated habitat; feature: organic feature; material: feces | place: Cameroon | collected 2013-10 ... | reverse complement strand
GAACCTGAAAGAGGTAACCTTAGCGAAGTCGGGAAAAAATAATCCTGGAGAAAAAGACGAAATCCCCATGGGGGCCATGCAAAACACAAAACTTAACTATCTTGTCTTGCCCGACAGGTTGAAGGGCATCCGTTCACATGCGTTTAGTTATTGTAAATACCTGGTAGGCTCATTGGTTATACCCGAAGGTGTGGAGGTAATAGAAAATGGTGCCTTTGAGCATTGTTCCAGCCTGGATGGAACTCTGACACTGCCATCAACATTGAAAGAAATAGAAGATCAAGCCTTTTATGAGTGTTCCTCTCTCACCGGAAATCTTTCTTTGCCAGAAGGCTTAGAGAAAATAGGCCGTTATGCATTCGATAGCTGCAGAGGGTTTTATGGAGAACTGCATTTGCCCAATTCATTAAAAGAAATAGGAGACTGGGCTTTTTCTTTTTGCACAGGTCTTACAGGTTCTTTAACAATTCCACTAGGAATTACAAAAATAGAAGAGGCCGCTTTCAACAACTGTCAATTCGATGGTAATTTAAATCTCCCAGACGGAATTACTGACATAGACAAAATCGCATTTAATAAGTGTCCTTTTAGAGGCGAACTCGTATTGCCTAAAAACTTGAAAACAATTGGTGACGATGCGTTTTATCAATGCAGTTTTTCTGGAACCTTGCATCTACCTGCCACCTTGTTGTCAATTGGTGAAAGAGCTTTCTACTACAACAACCAGCTGACAGGCACGTTGGAAATTCCTGAGAAAATAACGAGCATCAAATCAGATGCTTTTTATGAGTGTACGGGTATAGGAGGCATCGTGCTCCCTGCTAATATGGAAACCATCAATTCCCGCGCTTTTGAAAATTGTTTCAACATAGGCTCCATCGTCTGTAAGGGTGCCGAACCTGCCTATGTAAAGAGTGGAGCTTTTAATGGCGTGCCGAAAGACAACTTCACGGTGGAAGTTCCCGAATCGTCCGTAGCGCAATATCAGACCACGGCAGGGTGGAACGAGTTTAAACGCATAGCCGCCCACCACGAGTTAGTGTGCCGCCCCTCTATAGCTTGCGCCTTGGCCACAGAACATAAGCAGAGCCTTATAGTGGATGCCGAGGGCGAATGGGAGGTGGCCAGCAAGCCCGACTGGTGTGAGGTGTCGCCCGCGAGCGGCAACAAGAAAACTGAGGTTACGCTCACCATCAACGCCATGGCCAAGAATGGAAGCAGCCGTGAAGGCAAGGTGGTGTTCCGCCTGAAAGAAGAAGAGTATACCCACGAGTGCCGCGTAAGCCAGTATGGCTACGCGTATGGCGAAGACCAGTGGCTCACCCTGCAGAAGGCCACGAAGGGCAAGAAAGGCGGCATCAACATTGTGCTGCTGGGCGACGGCTACGACGCAAAGAGCATAGCCGATGGCAGCTATCTCAAGACCATGAAGCAAGAAATGGAATATTTCTTCGGTCTGGAGCCTTACACCACCTACCGTGGCTACTTTAATGTTTACACGGCCTTCCCCCTCTCAACCGAAAGCGGCGTGGGCACGGTGAACACCATACGCTACAACCGCTTCAACACCACCTTTACGGGTGGCGTGAAGCTGAAGGCCGACTATGACGAGATATTTGCCTACGCCCTTAACGCACCCACGGTGACCAAGGAAAACCTGAACAAAACGCTCATCATCATGGTGCCCAATACCACCGAGTATGGCGGCGTGACGCAGATGTGGACCAGCGGTGCAGCCATAGCCTTCTGTCCGCTTAGCACCTACAGTTATCCGCTCGATACGCGTGGCGTGGTGCAGCACGAGGCGGGCGGCCACGGCTTCGGCAAGTTGGGCGACGAGTATATCTACCACAACGCCTTTATAGATAACTGCCAGTGTATGGATTGCGACCACGGGTATGCCTTCAATATGTACAAGGCCCTTGGCTGGTACGAAAACCTCTCTTTCACGGGCAAGATGCAGAGCGTGCCCTGGAGCCACCTCATCTTCGACCCGCGCTACAGCGACCTTGTCGACATATACGAGGGTGGCTATATGCACAGCCGTGGCGTGTTCCGCTCAGAGCAAAACTCGTGCATGAACAACAACATTCCTTATTACAGCACCATCAGCCGCGAGAGCATCGTGAAACGCATCAAGCGCTATGCTGGCGAGACCTACTCGTTTGAAGACTTTGTGAAGAACGACAAGCGCGAGGCTGGCAACGTGACACGCAGCACAGGCAGGAGCGGCAGCGTGGGCAACGTAAACAGTGGTATGCACCAGCACGCGCCCGTGATACACAGAGGCAACCCGCTGAACATGTCAAAGGTAAGGAAGCATCGCTAAGAGTGGAGATATTCGACAAAAATGTGTAATTTTGCAAAAGCATGAACAGATGAACAGACACAAGATAAGCTGCTTCGGTCTGGCTCTTGCCCTGCTGGGCTTGGTGGCCTGTTCCGACGACGGCGAACAGCAATATAAGGATGCCAGGCACACGCCCATGACATTCACGGTGACGCACCCAAGCCAGACGCGTGCCACAGCAACCGACTTTGAGAACGGCGACCGCATAGGTCTGTATGTGGCACAAGCCGACGCACCGCTGGAGATAGGCGGCAACCTGGTGAACAACGAGGCGCTGACCCACAACGGCAGCAGTTGGACCGCCGCACGAACGCTCTATTGGGACGAAGGCACCTACAACGCCTATGCCTACTATCCCTACATGCAGGGTGTGAGCAGCATAGACGACCAGCCCTTCAGTGTGGCCACTGACCAGAGCACGGCCAAAACAGGAACAACGCCCGGCGGCTACGAGGCCAGCGACCTGCTTTTTGCCACCACCAAGGGCATAAAGGCATCGGCATCGCCAATAAGCCTGACGTTCAAGCACATAATGAGCAAGATAAAGATAAGGCTCATTAAGGGCGAGGACTTTGAGGGCGAGATGCCAGCAACAGCAGATGTCTACATCCACAACACCGTGCCGACAGCCACCGTAGACCTTCAGGCAGGCGTGGCTACACGCTATGTCAAAGGCACGCGCCAAACCATAAAGGCGCAACAGGAAGGAGCCTACTCCTACTCGGCCATCGTCGTGCCGCAGCGTGTAGAAAACCGCCAGCCGCTTGTAGAGGTGGTGATGAAGGGCGTGAGCTACATGTATGAGAGCAAGTTTGTGTTCAAGCCCGGCGTGGAGCATCTCGTAAACCTCGTCATAACCAACAATCCCGACAAGATAAAGATTGAAATTGGCGGCGAGGTTGAAAACTGGAAATAAACAGGTGGCTAACGTTATGCCTTCTTAAGGATCATAGCAAGCCTTCTTGAGGATCATAGCAAGCCTTCTTCAGGCTCATAGCAAACCTTCTTGAGGATCATAGCAAACCTTCTTCAGGCTCATATCGACCTTCTTAAGCCTCATATCGGCCTTCTTGAGGCTTAACGCTTAGCCCCTGTTTAACAGACATTGAATGAAAAAAAGAATTTATATATTGTCAGCCCTTGTGCTGATTCTCTCCATCTGGGCAGTAGCTTTACGGCTGCTGCCCTTTGGAGGTTATAAGAACGTTGCCTCAGAAACAAGCTACGGCGTGAGCGAAGGCATGCAGCTGGTGGAGCAGACCACACCACAGGGCGAACGCCAATGGATGGTGGAGGATGCCGACGGCAACATTCTGTTCCGCATACCGCTGCGCGGATGCCTCCTGGACACGCGCTTCCGCGAGGGCCGTCTGGCGTTCCGCGAGGTGGCAACAGGACGCGAAGGATTCATTGACAGTCATGGCATGGTGACCTTCGAAAATAAGGCTGATGACGTAAAGACAGGAATGGGTGCCGTGCCTGAAGACCGTGCGGCAAGCATGGGCAACGCGCAGGGAGGAGCCGCGGGCAACGGGGCAAGCACGCAAGCGAGCACAACGCCATCATTGTCGGCTGCCCATGCCGGGGCGCATGGAGGCCAGCCCCTGCCTGCTGCCGACATAAGAAGAATGGCGAAAGGCAGTCCGTTCTACGCCGAGGCAGCAAAAATCTTGAAGGGACATCTCACCGAGACCGATGCCGCGAGCAGACGACAGATTCTCAACTACTGTGAGCATCTGCGCACGGCATACACCTCCAAGGACATCGACTTCCTGCGTCAGGTGTTCAGCGACAACGCCCTGATAATTGTCGGCAACGTGGTGAAGACATCGAAGGAGACGGGGCGCGTGTCGGCAGAGAGCCGCGTGAGCTATGCCCTCCACACCAAGCGCGACTATCTGGCCCGCCTAACCAAGGTGTTTGCTGCAAACAGGCAGGTCGACGTGCGCTTCTCCAACTTCCACATCATGCGCCACCCAACGAAGGACGGCATCTATGGCGTGTCCTTGCGCCAACGCTACCACAGCGACCGCTATGCCGACGACGGATACCTGTTCCTGCTGTGGGACTTCCGCAACGCCTCCATGCCGCTCATACATGTGCGCACATGGCAACCGTCGGCCACGGTGGAGGGGAGCGACGGCGTGATCGACATTTCCGATTTTAATCTTGAATGAAAGATATGAAAACAAACTGGGGACAGAACAGGACAGAACGTCCGACAACGGCTCTGCACAGGCTCATCATCATGATTCTGTGCCTCTGCGCCATGCCGTGCGAAACGTTGCGTGCCGCAACACCGGCAGACAGCACCTTCACGGTGGAGAGTTTCCGCAAGCTGCCCACCGACGTGAGCGCGTTCATCGATGCCGTGCGCGACCTTAACGGCGAGGCATGCGCCCTTATAAAGGTTGTCGGACCATCCGACTTTGCGTTCTCCTCGCCCCTCGGCATCGTGAAACGTAGCGACCAGGTGGGCGAGATATGGCTCTATCTGCCTAAAGGCACAAAGCAGATAACCATAAAACATCCGAAATGGGGCGTGCTGCGCAACTGGCAGCTGGGCATGAAGTTGGAGAGCCGCATGACCTATGAGCTGCGTCTGCGCACACCTCTGGCAGCCGTCGTGGAGAAGCACGACACGATAGTGTACACGCAAACGGTGGTGGACACGGTGAAGGTGGTGCCACAACGTCGCGTGGTGCCGGTGCATGGCTATGCCCTGCTCACCGCCTCGCTACACACCGACGGCCCCTCGTGGGGCGTGATGCTGGCCGTGATGCGTAAGGTGGGCGCCTACCTGCATGTAAGCACCAACCTACATTCGGCGCAAAGCGCCACGGGCAGCTGCCTGCGCGACGGCACGCTGACCGACGGTTCGCGCAAACCTTATTTTACAGGACGCACGCAGAACGCCGCCTATAGCATGACAGCGGGCCTGATACACCGCGTGGGCAACCACATCGACATCTTCGAGGGCGTGGGCTATGCACGCAAGACCACAGCATGGCAACTGACCGACAGCGAAGGCGGCGGCTGGCTGCGCAACGAGGGCCTGTCACACAAAGGGGTGAGCGGCGAGCTGGGCGTGATAGCGACAATAGGCAAGCTGAGCATCAGTGCCTCGGCCCTGACCATCGGCGGCAAGCAATGGCAAGGCTGCATAGGCGTGGGCATACGTCTGGGCAAGGCCAAGGTGGTGATGAAACCTTTTAAACAGCGGTAGGATGATGAAGACAGGCAACATTGAAAATATAAGAACATGGCTGGGGGCGGCCCTCACGGCGGGGTTGGCAAAGGTCCTCTCGGCTGTGCTGTGCGTGCAGGGTCTGGCATCGTGCAGCAGCGACAAGCCCGACAACTTTGAGCCTCAGCTCCAGACCTTGGAGGCCATAGACATTACGCGCAACGAGGCAACGATGGTGGGGCAATGCCACACCACGGGGTCTACGGAAACGCCCCAACTGTGGTTCTGCTACGGAGATGATCCGTCCATGAGCCAAAAGACGGCGGTGCTGACCCCTACCGACAACAACGGGGGCAAGCCCGACGGCACAGTGGTCTATCGTCTGAACCAACTGACGCCCAGCACCACCTATTATTATAAGCTACAGGGCGGCAGCGGCAACGTTGTGCTGTCGGGCGAACAGCTGAGCTTTACCACACAGTCCAACGAGAAACCGACGACAGGCGAGGTAACGGTGCTGGGCATCAGTCCGCTGAGCGCCATCGTGAGCTACAGCATCAGCGAAACAGGCGGCGACCCCATAACGGAAAGCGGATGCTACCTGTCTCGACAAGACGGGGGAGCAATGGGCGACGCAACAACAAGCACCGGCTCAACAAAGAGCAGCTCAACGAGCAATGGCTTCGTGAGCACCGGCTCCGGCAACACCATCAAGCTGGTGCAGACCGGCGATGCCGACGACAACGGCATGTTCCGTCTGCGCATAGGCGGATTGCAGCCCGAAGTGGCTTACAGCATACGTCCCTTTGCTGCAAACAAGAACGGCGAGGATGTGGGCGAAGCAGTTTCCTTCGTCACAACATCGACATCAATAATAAACGATGCGGGACAGCTGACCGAGCTTGTTGGCGACGACAAGTACAGATTCACCACCTTGTCTATTGCGGGGTTCTTGAACGGCGATGACCTGCGCACGCTGCGCGACATGGCAGGATGCGACAACGAAGGCAAAGCCACCGCAGGACAGCTGTCAGACATTGACCTGTCGGGAGCACAGATTGCGGAAGGCGGCAAGGCGTATGCCGAGGGCCACTTCACACAGACCAACGTGGTGGGCAAAGCCATGCTTGCCTCATGCGAGAAGCTGAAGCGCATTGTGCTGCCGTTGCAGACAACAAAGATAGAGGCCGATGCCTTCAGAAACTGCTCTTCGCTACACACCATTGAGGTGCCTACGTTGGTGGAAAGCATTGAGACATCGGCGGGATGCACCGCCTTATCCGAGATCAACGTGCAGGCTGGCAACAGCCATTACAGCAGCAAGGACGGCGTGCTGCTCAGTGGCGACGGCAAGGACATTCTGTGGTTCCCCATGGGCAAGGGAGGCGAGTACACGCTGCCCGCAACGGTCACGACGGTGGGCGACTATGCGTTCCGCAACTGCCGGATAGAGACGTTCCATTTTGCCGACGGCCTGACATCTATAGGCAAGTATGCGTTCTATAACAGCAGCGTGAAGGAGGTGTCGCTACCCTCTACCGTCAAGCAGATACCGACAGGACTGTTCCAGAAATGTGCTGACCTCACCACGGTGCATCTTGGCAAGAACACCGAAATGTTGGGCGACTATGTGTTCGACGGCTGTCCGATCACCAACCTCTACATCTCTGCCCCAACGCCGCCCTACTGCTCAAACAACACGTTTGCCTCGTCAGGCAATAACATCTTCTCCACCTGCCGCGTGCATGTGCCTAAGAACCGCAGAATCTATTATAGAGGTGACATGATATGGGCACAGTTCAAGAGAATAGTTGAGGAAGAGATTTTAAAGGCAAAAAGGCTGGCGCCTTGAAAAGGGAAAAGTGAAGAGTGAAGAGTGAAGAATTCAATAGCCCTGACTATTTAAGGGAAAAAGAAAAAAGAAAAAAGGGAAAATCAAAATTCGAAAATTCAACATCGGCTGAAAGCCGATAATTCAAAAATCAAAATTCAAAAATCAACATTCCTATAGCGGGGGTGGGGCTTTAAATTTCCATGCAAATAAAAAAAACTTGTAGCTTAATCATAGCAACGCTTTTTATTGTGGTCGGGGTGTCGTGCTCAAACGGCGACAGCCCTGACGGACCCGACGTGCCTGTAACGCCTGTGGGGCAGACGGTGTTTATGTTCTTCCCATGGAGCAACAGTCTGCTTTCCGATTTCAGACGAACGGTAGAAGACATGCAGACGGTTGTGGCTCAACGCTCTATGAAAGACGAGCGCATCATGGTGTTCATGGCAACATCGGAGCGCGAGGCGGTGCTCTTCGAACTGAAAAAGCAGAACGGACGATGCCTCACCGACACGCTGCGACGCTACAACGACCGCCCGTTCACATCGCGCCAATGGCTGACATCGCTCTTTTCTGAGGTCATGACACTGGCTCCCGCCTCGCGCTACGGCATGGTGGTGGGATGCCACGGACTGGCATGGGTGCCCGTACAAGGACAACGAAACGCACGGAAAAGACTTGGCTCACAAGAAAGGATAGATGAAGAAGATAACCTATATAAGGAAGAAAGGATAGATAAGGAAGGGGAGCCCAACGACCTCATGCACTTTGAGGTTCAAGGCCCCGTGACCACGCGCTTCATTGGCGGAACATACCCCGAAACGCAGATAGAGACCACCGACCTGGCAGACGCCATGGCCGACGCCGGCTTCCACACCGAGTATATTCTCTTCGATGCCTGCTACATGTCGTCGGTGGAAGTGGCATACGAGCTGAAAGACGTAACCCATTATCTCATAGCCAGTCCGACAGAGGTGCTAAGCTACGGCTTCCCCTACATCACCATGGGCAAGCATCTGCTCGGGACGCCCAACTACAAGGGCATTGCCGACAGCTTCATAAGCTTCTACTCGTCTTATAATCTGCCCTACGGAACCGTGGCTGTGACCGACTGCACACAGCTCGATGCCTTGGCTGCCATTGCACAACAAATCAACGCGGCTGCCGCAGAACAGCTTGTCCCCAACGGCGTGCAGATCATGGACGGCTACAGCCCTACCCTCTTCTACGACCTCGGACACCTCATGTCGCTAAAAGACGCTGGCACCGTGCTGACCGCTGCCTTTGCCGAACAGCTCGAAAAGACGGTGCCTTACAAGGGCCACACCGGCCAATATTTCACGGCATTGAAGGACGCACCCGTCGACATAAAACACTATTCGGGCTTGAACACCTCACAGGGTAGCCTCAACCACATGGCAGACAGATTAAGCGAGACGGCATGGTATAAAGCCACCAATTAAGCAGGTAAAAACAGCGCAAACAAGGAGGCAAAACAACGTAAAGGCCGAACACATCGGCACATTATATTTTATTAACCACCCAACCCAATAAATTTCCGCGTTAAAGTTCTTTTATATTCTTTAAAATGAGTAACTTTGTCGCATTATTTATTTTAGATGTTATTTTAGATGAACGTAATTACAAAGACAGTTTCTTTGCCTGATGGAAGAACCATCAGCATTGAGACCGGGAAAGTGGCAAAGCAGGCTGACGGAAGTGTTGTACTGCGTATGGGCAACACCGTACTTCTCGCCACTGTTTGTGCCGCAAAAGATGCAGTTCCCGGAACAGATTTCATGCCTTTGCAGGTAGACTACAAAGAGCAGTACTCAGCAGCAGGCCGTTTCCCTGGCGGCTTCACAAAGCGTGAAGGCAAGTCGGGCGACAACGAGATCCTCACATCGCGTCTCGTAGACCGTGTGCTCCGTCCGCTGTTCCCCTCAAACTACCATGCCGAGGTTTATGTGAACATCATGCTTCTCAGCGCCGACGGCGTTGACCAGCCCGATGCTCTTGCAGGATTTGCAGCTTCAGCCGCTATGGCTTGTTCAGATATCCCCTTCGAATGTCCCATCTCTGAGGTGCGCGTAGCACGCATCAACGGCGAGTATGTCATCGACCCGACCTTCGAGCAGATGAAAGACGCCGACATGGACATCATGGTAGGTGCTTCTGCCGAGAACATCATGATGGTGGAAGGCGAGATGAAGGAGGTGAGCGAGCAGGACATGATCGGTGCTCTGAAGGCTGCCATGGCAGCTATCAAGCCCATGTGTGAGCTCCAGACAGAGCTTTCAAAGGAGCTTGGCACCGACGTTAAGCGCGAGTATTGCCATGAGGTGAACGACGAGGACCTGCGCCAGCAGATGAACACCGAGCTTTATCCCAAGGCTTACGACGTGACAAAGCAGGCTCTCGAGAAGCAGGCACGCCAGGACGCTTTCGACAAGATTCTTGCCGACTTCCAGGAGGCATACGATGCCGCACACACCGACCTCAGCGAGGACGATCTGGAGGAGAAGCATGCAGAGATGGAGCGCTACTATCACGATGTTATGCGTGACGCCATGCGCCGTTGCATCCTCGACGAGGGCATTCGTCTCGACGGCCGCAAGACCGACGAGATCCGTCCTATCTGGTGCGAGGTTTCTCCGCTGCCTATGCCTCACGGAAGCGCCATCTTCA
>ERZ1026886.1449-NODE-1449-length-10060-cov-26.895552_pt1 | contig 10060 bp, 7 predicted proteins | sample MGYA00380173_ERZ1026886 | MGnify/ENA primary metagenome ERZ1026886 (study PRJEB33269, sample SAMEA4719809) | human gut metagenome | biome: human-associated habitat; feature: organic feature; material: feces | place: Cameroon | collected 2013-10 ... | reverse complement strand
CGTAGCAGGGAATTACCTGAGCCATCAGATTGCGGTCGAAGCCACAGATGTGGCGAAGGTTCACGGCAAGCTCAAAGGTCAAAGTGTTGCGATTGGAACGAACTGGCTCATGACCATCATTATACATCTGCCACCACTTCTGGATGATTTCGGAATACGGGATTCCGAGGTAATCATTACTGGCGGATGAAGATGAAGGAGATGAAGATGATGGAGAAGATGATGATGGAGAAGATGATGATGAAGCAGATAATGAAGCGGAAGCAGGCTGAGCCTGATTCTTAGAAGAATTCTGAGGATTCTGAGAGGCTTGAACCTTTTGAGAATTCTTCTGGTTTTCAAGAGATTTCTGATTCTCTTGATTTCCCAGATTTTTCTGAGAATCCAAAGCTTTCTCTTCTACATTTTCCAACCAAGGCTTGTAATGCTTATTCGCCTTATGTGCCCCTGGAGGCAACTCCTCCTGCCCATACTTCTCACGCTCTTCCAGCACCTTACCTTCAGCCGCCACGGCAGCCTCCTCATAATCGTCCTTGAAGAGTTCGGGAGAGAGGAAAAGTAAATCGTCTGCATCAGCCGAAGTAGTGAAATAAACTCGGTTAATATCATGTGCCGAAGTATCCATCTCGCACTCCATCATCTTGGCAATTCTTACCTGATTCTCCAGGATAGTCTTGCCCATCTCTCGCTTGCAAACCGCATGGCCACCCTGTCTAGCGCTGCGTTCCAGCATCAGCAGACCATATTTCTCGGGATCCTGCAGCATCAGCTTAGCCGCCTTCTCGAAATCCAGCTTATCATCCAGGTCGAAGCCGAAAGCCCGGCTAGGAAGTTTCGTGCCCTTCACCACCCCTTGCGGATAATGCCCGGAGTAATTAAATTGCACCAGTCTTCGCTTCGCCCCGTCGTTCCCCTCGCGAGCCAGTCGCAAGTTCGCCTTCTGTTCGTAGCTTCCACGAATCTTTCTGTATTCCTCTTCCGAGGTGATGGAGCGGGCCACCTTGTGCCCGTTCTCCACCTTTATTAAATAGCAACTCATCTATGTGTTTCTACTTATCTTTTTTAGTTGAACATCTATTTGGGTTGAACATCTAATCATTTTAATTTGAACAACCATTTTCTATCGCTTCAACTGATAATCCACCACAGCCTCAGCAGCCTCTTCCGCCTCCTTCACCAGCGTACTACCAATGTTGATTCCTTCATCGCAGAACACCTTCAAGGTAAGCTGGATGGCTCCATCCTTGGTCTTGCTCACACGACCGTGCGCCAGTTTTCTAATCAGCACTGACTGCGAGCGGATTCGTGGTTTAATCACGAAATCAAAAGTACCATCCGAAAGCTGCTGGGCAACGCCCTGCGAACGGAATCCCTGCACCTTCTCTCCTGCCCCATGCTCATTAGGCGCAAAGAGGAAACACTTGCTCTCATCATAGAAAGCCATACCACCCAGCTGCACATGCTGGCAGCCATTGTTATTCACCTGCTGGTTATTTACCTGCTTATTCTGTCCCTTTTTCATAAAATCTTCAATTAAAATAAGGATGAACGAAAGAAGTGTCGTAAGTTTCAGTTTGCGCAAATTATCCCGGGACAATTCTTACTCCACCTATTTCAATTCAAGATTCATTACTTGCCGAGCTTATCAAGCCTCAGCTTTACTTACCAAGCTTCTCAATATCCGTTACGAGGATATCCTGGTAAACCTGCCCATTGTACTCATGAGCCGTGAATCTGAGCGTCACCGCTACCAGCGTACCTGGAGCAAACTTGCACTGAGCCATATTGCCCAGCATAGCGGCAGCATATTGGTTCTCGTACTTGCCACCCATCTCCTGCAAGATGATGTTACATTTCATCATCTGTCCGTTCTCACTCTTCTGGCTCTGCACGGCAAAAGCCTCGCCCTGCTTCACCACTCTCATAATCTGAGCATTCATAATTATATAATGAAGAAGATGTTTCAAGATCACCAAACCATTTCGGCGTTGTCTTGTTTCTTCGACGATGCAAAAGTAGTGAGTTTTCCAAACAAAAGGGTAAAAAAAATCCCCCACGAATCCGTTTGGGGGATGTGGGGGATATACTTAGTAATTTTGGGGGATACCTTTGGGGGATACTATCTGAACTTTTCTATCTTTCTGGCATTGATGAAAGTTCCAGGCTTGGCGTATTTGGAATCTTGAAACTCCAGGTCCAACTTATCTGCAATCACTCTATAAGCATCGCAACATGGAGGCGCATCACAATCAGCAAGCGTCCATTCCGTGAAGTCATTATGCTTGAAATAAGAATTGATCTCATGAAAATCGTCCGTTGAACATTTTAATAAAGTGCTGAATGCAGAATTGATCTGGTCAACGAAAAGACGCTGGGTAGATTTCCTCAACCAATTCTTGTTGAAGAAAACCTTATAGACGATAAACCAATGTTTCTGTGCGCTGAGGGTATTGTCTTCGATTAAGTCTTTAAGTTTAAGCATCAGCTTATCAACATCCACATTCTCCTTGAAAACCATGTTCTGGAAGATGTTTTCCTTCTTGATTTCGCAATGCTCCTGGGCTATCTGGTAAGAAACATACTTATCCAGAAAATCGTTGATATTATCGTAAGTCTGTTCCTTCTTTCCAAGAATAAAACCCACAGTCATCTTAATGTCCCTGCCGTTATTGTGAAAAACTACACCGAACTGAGAATTGAAAAGTTTCTCTTTTCGGTTATATAACATATGGTTTTTAAGTTGGGTTTCATCCGGAAAGAAGAAAGCCTCATCCTGGCTGTCCTGCTTGTAAATACGCTCCAGTCGATTTTCATTCTCCTTGCGGTATCTATCAATTTCCTTCTGGAAAAGGTCTTCGCAATAGGTATCATTGACAAAAGATTGTCTGAAACCATGAAAGCCCTCATCAGCCAAAAGGATGATGTCATTAACCATTTTGCGCATTTCTTCGCCTTCATAATCCTTATAGGCGGTAAGCATAGGTTCCAATTCTATTTTAATTTTATAGAATCTCTCCTTCTTATCATCCAGCAAAGACCATGCTATTTCTCTCTTCAGCGAGTTTAGTAAATCGAAAATCTTTCTTACTTTGTTACGCAAGATCAGTTTCCAAGCAGCTATCAAATCCTCATTGTTGTTTTCGTCTTCTTCTTTTCCTAAAAGGCGGAAGCAAACATTGAAGCAATCTACTAGATTCTCTAGCTTTTCCAAGTGTACTTCTTGTTCGTCGTCCATGATTTTATAGGTTTAAATTGTTTTTGTTGATAAAAATAAGCGGCATGGGGTTCCCTGTAAGTACCAGTATTAGGGTACCTGCAAGAACCTTCGACAAGGCACAAACAAGTACTGCCCACGCCGTAGAGGAGTGGACGCCTTGCTGTCACCGTCTTCTTGTCGAATTTTGAATTTGCAGGTTCTTAATACTGTAGAAGTGCCAGATAATCAGCGTCTATCGTATTATGGTTACTTTCTATTTGCTTTCTGTTTCTTACTAAAATTTTTAAAGGGTTTATACTATGTTATCTTCACTGTCCGCCCAGTGGTCGCATTGGCGCATCACGGTTTCCAGCGCCTTCTTTGCACCCTCGGGCGGATACTTGTATTTCTTGAGCAGTCGCTTCACCATCACTCGCATCTTCGCCCTCGCCGATTCCTTCCGGTTCCAGTCGATGGTGCGGTTGCGGTGCAACACCTCCGTCAGTTCCCTGGTCAGTGCCACAAACTCCTCGTCGGAGTAAGCCTGCCGCACACCTTCGGGCGTGGAGAGCGCATCATAGAATGCCTTCTCCTCGGGCGAAAGTCCCAGGTCGTTGCCCTCTGCCTCCGCCTGCTTCATCTGCTGAGCCATCTTCAACAGTTCCTCTATCACTTCCTCGTTGGTGAGCAAGCCCTTCAGATAGTTGGAGAGACTCTGGCTGAGCATGTCGGAGAAGAGGTCGCTCTGAACCACGTTGGTCTTCTTCTGCTGCTTGATTTTCTCTTTCATCAGCTTGGTGAGCAGTTCCACGGCAAGATTCCGCTCCTTCATGTTCTTCACCTCCTGGATGAAGGCGTCGTCGAAGAGCGAGAACTCTATCTGGCGGTCACCGAAGAGATTGATCACTCCGTCGGTCTTCACACTCTGACGGAGCAGGTCGCCGATGCGCTCGTTGATTTCATGGCGGCTGATTTTGCCCTTCTGCGAGAGTTTGAGCATCATCACGCGCAGCGCATCCATGTAGCACACCTCCGCCTTCTGCTGCTCATTCAGGAGCGAACGGCAGAGCGTGGTAGCGTTGTGAAGCAGATTGCTGTGCTCCATGAAATTCTTCTTGCGCTGAACCATGGCTGGAGAACTCAGGAAGTTGGCTCCGCTCGTAATGGCGAGTGCCCGCTTCGTGTTGTCCTGCTCGAAGAAGCCGGAATAGTCGAAACCATGCAACTGGTCTCGGCAGATTTCCATCTCTTCCTTCCATTTCACCAGGGCGGTCTTGGCGATGTCGGGGTCTCCGAAGCGGCGGCGGTCACGGTTGGTGTATTGCTGCATGGCACTCTTCAGAGCCTGCGCAATGCCTACGTAATCCACTATCAGTCCGCCTTCCTTGCCCGGGAACACTCGGTTCACCCGGGCTATTGCCTGCATCAGGTTATGACCGCTCATCGGCTTATATACGTACATCGTGGCGAGCGACGGAACATCGAAGCCCGTAAGCCACATGTCTCTTACGATGGCGATTTTCATCTCATCGTCGTTGTCCTTGAATTTTCTTGCCAGTTCCTTCTTGTAGGCTTCGTTGCCGATAATCGGCTGCCAGTCTTCGGGGTCCTGGTTCGAACCGCTCATCACTACCTTTACTTTCTCCGTCCACCCGGGGCGAAGCTCCAGCATCTTGCGGTAGATTTTGATGGCGATGCTTCGGGTCAGCGCTACGATCATTGCCTTGCCGGTGAGTTCCTGCGCACGGTTTTCCTCGTAGTGCCTGATGATGTCCTTTACCAGCGTGTCGATGGTGGCGTCTTCACCCAAGAGCACTTCCAGTCGGCTGTGCTCCTGCTTCGCCTGCCTAATCTGCTCCTCGGTGGCTCCCTCATCGGCTAGGTTGTCAAACTCATCGTTCAGCAGCTTCATCGTGTCTTCGTCGAGGTTCAGATTCACCACACGGCTCTCGTAATAGACCGGACGGGTAGCTCCATCATCCACCGCCTGACTCATATCGTAAACATCGATGTAGTTGCCGAACACTTCCTCCGTGTCTCTGTCGCGGTCGCTGATAGGCGTTCCGGTGAAACCGATAAACGAGGCGCCTGGCAGGGCTTCTCGCATCTTCTGACTGAATCCCTTCTTCATCGTCAGACTCTTGTTGTCCCAGTGCTCATCGCCGTATTGCGAGCGGTGGGCCTCATCGGTCATCACGATGATGTTGCGGCGGGTGGAGAGTGCCGAGTCGCCTTCTTCAAACTTCTGAATGGTGGTGAAGATGATTCCCCCACTCTTTCTACCCCGCAGCAGATTGCCCAGGTCTTCACGGCTCTGGGCGTTCTGAGGCTCCTGGCGCAGGAAGTCCTTGCAACGGCAGAACTGACCGAAGAGCTGGTTGTCGAGGTCCTTGCGGTCGGTTACTACCACGATGGTTACTTCGGGCAGTCGCTGCACCAGCTGGTGGGCGTAGAACACCATGGATAGGCTCTTGCCCGAACCCTGCGTGTGCCAGAACACACCGATTTTTCCGTTGCCTTCCACTGCCGTACGGGTGCGCTGCAGGGCTTTGCCCACGGCGTAGTACTGATGGTAGGCGGTGAGAATCTTGGCGTATTTGCCCCGGTTCTTGTCGAAGCAGATGAAGTTCTGCAGGATGTCGAGCAGTCGCTGCTGCTGGAACATGCCGAGGAAGAAGGTGCGATAGTCGGCGAAGAGGGTTGACTCGTATGAGCCGTCTATGGTCTTCCATTCCATGTAGCGGTCTTGCTTGGCGGTGATGGTTCCGGCACGAGTCTCGCTCATGTCGCTGATTACGTTGAAGGCGTTGTAGCTGAAGAGGCTCGGGATGCTCTGCTGATAGTTCTTGATCTGCTTGTAGGCGTCGTCGATGGTTGCGTCTTCGGAAATGGCGCTTTTCAGCTCCACCACCACGAGGGGCAATCCGTTGACCATCACCACCATATCGCAGCGCTTGTTCTTGTACTCTTCTACTCGCCACTGGTTCACCACCTTGAAGAGATTCCTTTCGGGGTGGTCGAAGTCGATGAGCCTCATCAGGGCTGTTCGTTCTTCGCCATCCTGCAGGAATCCCACCTCCAGACCGTTCTGCATCCAGAGTGTAAACTGCTCGTTGTTCTGTTCTAAAGTACCGATGCTGATGTTGGTGATTTGTTTGATTCCTTCATCCATTGCATCGGCTGGCAGTTCAGGATTAAGCCGTCGCATCGAGGCGACCAAATCGGCACGATAGAAAGGCTCCTTATAGTCGCGCTCCACCTCGTAGCCACATTCGTACGCATAGCCGAGTTCGTCGCGGAACAGGGCAATGAGCGTTTGCTCGTATGCGTCTTCGGTGAATTTCTTGTCGTCTGCCATAATGATATTTTTTAATTTTCTTTCTCGTTATTTTAATCGTTGCTCTTCTTATTCCGGGACTTCCAGCTCGCCTGACATTAAGCGAGGGAGAAGGGTGTCACGGAGAAGGGAGAGGCGGGAGTTCTCCAATCTTAACGAAATCATCTTGCTCAGAATAGGCTCAAATAGTTCATGTGCCCTTTCCATTGAATCATTATCAGGAATAGCAACCAAAGCTTCTTCCAAGTGACCTCGTTTTATGTGTCCCATTGTTACCGCTTTATCTTTAGCAATATGGATAAACTCCTGAAGATGATGTTTCGTCCAATAATAGTAAAACCATTTCGGATAATCTTTCGATGTAACCTTAAAGAGGTGTTGATTTAAACCGCAATCTCCACCACACCAAACATCAACCAAAAGCGTTCCTGACCATGAGAAAATCACATCGCCATTATGAATTTTACATTCATCTTTAATGTTATAAGAACATCTGTCGCTGTCTGTTCCACAGAATCCTTGACCAAGTTCTTTGATTTTGAGAACTGGTAATGAATTCTCGTTGTTTTCTGGAGGGAATTTCTGCATAGCGAGACCATTCATATAAGAAGCAATCTCTGTTAGCCTTCCTACTTTCCATCCTTCCGGAATCATTCCCAATTCACTATCCACGAACTTACCATCCTTGAAAGGCTCAAAGTCAACGAACCAATTCTTGAAAATAGCCTGCGCCATCTCCTCCAAATCTGCATTGATCTTGTTGTTCAACTCTATCTTGCGGTCGAGAGAAGAAAGGATGGAAGCAATGCTTCGTTGTTTCTCTAATCCAGGAACCATTAATCGATATTCTTGAACAACTGCAGGAGTTATATTAGCTTGACCACCTGAACTGTTCGAGTTTAATGCGAAGTATAATTGTGATTGCCATGATGACAAATAGTAACTTAAAAAGTTATTGTCTACTGAATCATCAATTAATCTTAACGCACTTACTCTTTGATTTAAATAAAAATCTCCTTGATGTCTAAAAAGAGATACTTTACCTACCCAAGTTTCCGGACTTCCATCCATTCTGTTGCCAGTCATCGTAATCAAAATATCAGAAGAGCGTATTTTAGTATATTTCGGATTAATATCAGAAGTTGAAATATAGTCCAAGTCATTTAAAATAACTTTTCCTGCTTTTATATTCTTGATTTTAATAACAGGAATACCTTCAAGTGTAAAAGCTTTACTTTTGAAAGCAAAGCCGTTTACAATCTCTACAATATCCCCCAATCTAACTTCTTTCCACTCCATACTTACACCTCCCATCCAATTTTCTTCAACTGCAATCTGATTTCCTCTTCCTGCTTCTTGCTTTCCATAAACAGCTGCTTCAGCTCTCCGGTAAGATTCGTCATTTTCTCCTCGAAAGGCACTCCGTCGCCCTCGTCTTCGGCGATTCCTACGTATCTTCCCGGTGTCAGGATGAAGTCTTGCTCAGCAATCTGTTCGGTGGTGCACACGGCACAGAAGCCCTTTTCATCCTCCAGGGTTCCCTGCTGGAAAGCATGGAAAGTGTCAGTAATCTTCTTGATGTCCGTATCAGGCATCAGCTCACGAAGCTTGCGGGTTACCATCGAGCCTAAGTTTCGGGCGTCGATAAACACGGTCTTGCCCTTCTGCACCTTGTTGCGGCTAATAAACCAAAGACTTACAGGAATACCTGTACTGTAGAACAGCTGCGAAGGCAAAGCCACGATACCCTCTACCAGGTCGGCTTCGATGATGGCTTGGCGAATCTGTCCCTCGCCGCCACTCTGACTCGAAAGTGCACCATTCGCCAGCACCAAACCTATCTTTCCGTTTGGTGCCAGATGATGAATCATGTGCTGCATCCACGCAAAGTTGGCGTTGCCAGCAGGTGGCAAACCATACTGCCAGCGCACATCTTCCTGAAGCGCACTCTGTCCCCAATCGCTGAGATTGAAAGGAGGATTGGCAAGAATGAAATCTGCCTTCAGCGTAGGGTGCTGGTCATCTAAGAAACTGTCTGCATATACTCTACCCAGATTCGCTTCCAAACCATGGATGGCAAGGTTCATTTGTGCAATCTTCCAAGTATCAGGGTTCGATTCCTGTCCGTAGATACTGATTTTACGCAGGTTTCCCTTGTGGCGATCTATAAACTTGGCACTCTGCACAAACATACCGCCCGAACCGCAGCACGGGTCAAAGACTCTACCCTCGTAAGGCTCCAGTATCTCCACCAGTGTGCGGACAATGCAGGAAGGCGTATAGAACTCACCAGCGTTCTTTCCCTCCTGAGAGGCAAACTTCTGCAAGCAATATTCATAGGCTCTGCCCAAGAGGTCTTTCTCCTCGCCAGCATCATGCATTTCTATGTTGGTAAAGAGATCTACGACTTCACCTAATTTGTTTTTAGGCAGTTCCGGACGGGCAAAATTGCCGGGCAGAACATTCTTCAATCTATCGTTCTCACGCTCAATAGCGATGAGCGCTTCATCTATCACCACGCCAATTTGCGGTGTGTGGGCAGCAGCGCTAATCTTGCTCCATCGAGCCTCAGCAGGCACGTAGAAGATGTTCTCGGCAGTGTATTCGTCCTTATCTTCCGGGTCGGCGTATTCGTCGCCCTGAAGCTCCTGGAACTTCTGGTCGAAGCGGTCGCTGATGTATTTCAGAAAGATGAGTCCGAGTACCACGCCCTTGTACTGCGATGCATCGAGACTGCCTCGCAAAATGTCGGCAGCCTTCCAAATTTTCTCTTCAAAACCAATGCTGATGGTATCTTGTTTCTTTGCCATTTTATCTTTGTCTATAGGATTTTACACATTATATATATTAATACGCACCAGATTCTTCTTTAAGCACGAATCTCCACTTCTCGTTTTCGAGAAGTACAGACTGGTCCTTACTGGTAATCTGAAACGTCTGGTCGCTGATGGTTATCTGATCATTCTTGATGGTATAAAGATAACTTCCACGGGGAGAAAGCTGGCTGTAAGATTGCAGGATTTTGCCATCTCCATCAATCTCAGTTATCTTGATTTCCTCGCAGAAAAATACGCTATCGGCGGTAAACTGGCAATGGGCAGAACCCTCACTTACAAGAATACTGAGGTCTCCTACCCGCTTGATAGCCTCCGAAACTACCCATTTATGGGCTGAAAATTGGCTTTTATAGTCAATCTTTGGCTCATTTTCCGCATTTTCATCGCTAGAACAGGCGGAAAACGAAAACATAAAAAGGACGAATATCAGCGCCTGAATCCACGCTGATATTCGTCCTTTTGTAAGCACACAATGATTTGAGGTTAATTTTGACGAGCCAAAATTACCCCCCCAGCCCGTCCGAGAACGGCTGTTTTGGGATGTATCACATAGGGCAGAACCGCTATCACGACTCCACCTAAGCCCCTCTAAGGGCATATATTTTTTCATCTTAAAATTTTGTTTTATGTTAAATAATTCGTCATAAGGGCTTAAAAAGGCCGATATGAACACTAATAGAGCGTGTTTTT
>ERZ1026886.1447-NODE-1447-length-10082-cov-150.130248_pt1 | contig 10082 bp, 7 predicted proteins | sample MGYA00380173_ERZ1026886 | MGnify/ENA primary metagenome ERZ1026886 (study PRJEB33269, sample SAMEA4719809) | human gut metagenome | biome: human-associated habitat; feature: organic feature; material: feces | place: Cameroon | collected 2013-10 ... | reverse complement strand
TGGATGAGATTAGTGAGAATGGTACATATTATTATAAGGTGTCAGCAAAGAATGACTGGGGTGAAGGTGTCTGCTCTTCTGTTGAGACCGTTACCACCTATGATAGTGAGAAACTTAATGGAACTATAATCGGATCGGAGGGGTCTTATAAAAATAATTCCTCTCGTACTATTACGGCAGCTTTGGATGGCAATCTCTCTACTTTCTTTGATGCCAAAAATGAGTCTGGTGACTGGTTGGGATACGATATGGGCGAGGGCAATTCTGCTATGTTGTTATATGTGAAGTATGCTCCTAGAGTGGGCTATGTCTCTCGAATGGTAGGAGGAAAGATCCAGGTTTCTAACACGGAAGATTTCAAATCTGCTATTACTGTTGCTACGATTGCCTCTGCTCCTGTAGAGAATCAACTCACTCAGTTGGCGGCTCCTGCTGGTAAGTTCTATCGTTACATGAGATATGTTGGTCCTGATAAAGGCAGTTGCAATGTTGCAGAGATTGAGTTTTATGGAGTAAGAAAGACGATGGAAACTGGCATTGAGAATGTATCAGTATCAAGCAAATCCCTTGTTTCAGGCCGCATCTACAATTTGCAAGGACAAGAGGTCAAAACTGTAGGAAAGGGCCTGTATATTGTCAATGGTAAGAAAGTAGTGGTAAGATAATGCGCAGACATTTTATCATGTTGACAAAACTTGCGTAATTGAATTATAATATTGATGCCCTCAATTAGAAAAAACTTCTCGTTTTTCCAGGTTCAGCAGGTTGCCATATTCCACCTTCACCCATAGGTAACTACTCAGCCCCCCAGGGCATGGGTAGTTACCTTACAGTTGTACAACTGCAAGAATTGCATTGAATTTAGAATTTGATCGAGCGTAAAACTTCGTCTATGTCTGTACACTGTCTTGCCATTTAGATGCAAAGATAGGCTTCTTTTGTGAAATGACCAAATATGGTTTTGTAGATAAAGAATGACAAACGAACAATTGCGCCAAATCAAATATATTTACGGAGGTGATTACAACACCTATGGTGCTGCCGATCATGTAGAATATTCGATAAAAGAAACGGTATCGACTTGTTGTAATGCAAGCGATACCGTTTTGTTTTGATTCGTATATCTTGGGATTTTTGGAGAGTATAGCTTTTGTGAAATCACACTTCCTCCATTCTCTTCAGCTCCCAGCCCTCAAATTGCATGATAATCTTATGCAAGGTGGTGCCTTGTCGGAGAGCCTCTACCCTAGGTGCCTCGGCATATCGCTTGATTTGCTCCACAGCTTCTGCCCATTGTAACTCGGCTTTCGTATGCTTGCCATCCTTGCTCATGGCGTTAAACTCGCTCTTTGGCAATACCTTCAGTTCAATGATGTAACAGTGTTTTGTAGGATAATGAGTCAAGTCGGGTAGGAGGAAGAAGTCGCAATAGCCATGATTTAATTCCAACTCTGGGGCAGTATAATAGTAGCCATTCAGGCTCAAATAAGCCATGAAGAAACCTTGCAGGTTGCGTTCTGCCTCGATGCCGTCACGAACAGAAGATATCTTGGTGTATGCATCTGCCAAGAACTGAAGTCCATCATGCCATTTGCCATCGTATGCCATGTCATAATAGTAGGCTTCTAACTGCTCCGTGTCGACACTCGCCTTCTCCTCATACAATTCCATCAAGTACTCGTAATACTGTTTGCGAACGTTATTGTTAGGGATGCCAAGTATCAAGCGGTCACCCTTCGTCCCCTTGATGGTCAACATACCATAATAGAAGAGCAAACTCACAAACATACGTGGCTTGGTTAACATTCGGGCAGGGAAAGTCTCTGCAATCTTGCCTATAATCTCGCCATTCTCTATAATGGTGCGAATCACACCTTTGCGGTTGCCATCCAATTTGTCGAGTTGGAGCAACTTCTTCATCTTGTTGTAATCCGTCTTCGTATTTGGGTCAACCATTTCCTCAGGGCTTTCGCCACTGCTCATATAATTACGGAGAAAATAAAGCACCATGTCACAGTTGAACACCTTACTCTGTGTGTCTAATGCTTGTTTAGAGAAGCAATAGTTATCATACCAAGGCTTCATCTCTTGGATGATAGCCTCGACATCGCTATCTGCCGGAATCCTCCCCACATTCTTATAATAGGTGAACATCTCCCTTACATCCTCTGTAGAGAATCCAAGCATCTGGTTGAATTCCTCCTTGGTGGATATGTGCCAACCGATATTGTAGCCACTTGTCACGTCATCCAGCGTCACAGGGCTTACACCCATCATAAAGATGCGCTCAAAGGAACCCTTGAACTTCTTGAAGATATCACGATAGAAGCCCTCGGCATGAGTGATAGCCCAATACACATCCTCTCCCTGCTCATTGAGCACGGTGTTGGTAAAGTTGTCATACTCATCGATGATGAGATAAAGAGGATAGCCTTTCGACCTCGCCTCGCTTTGGATGATGGCGAGCTTAACTCCTGCATCTTTAGCATCTTCCACTTGTTTCTGCACTTTCTCTGAGTAGAAGTCAAGATAGTCTCGTATGAATCCATTGAGCTGAACACCAAGGTAGAAGTTGAACTTTTCTTCGAGGTTTTCGATGGAACCTCCCACCTGTGAGAAATCAAGGTGCATTACTTGATACCTGCCTTGTAAGGGAGTAGGATGCTTGCCAATCCACAAGTTACCAAACCACTCTTGGAACTTGTCCTTGGTGCGGCAGTCATAATAAGCATGGAGCATACTCAAGAATACGCTCTTACCAAAACGGCGAGGGCGAATGCAGAAGAGATTGTTGGGACAATCTTCTAACTTTGGAATATATGCAGTCTTGTCCACATAATAGCAATTTTGCTCTATTACTTGTACAAAATCCTGTATGCCGTATGGTACTCTTTTTGCTACGTTCTGCTCCATATCTTTATTGTTTTATCGTTTGTATTCGAATTATGCTGCGAAGTTACAATAAATATCTGGAACGACCAAAGAAAGTAGTCTGTTTTCTTTGGTCGTTTCGCAGAAATGAAGTACCTTTGGGGTGGTTTTATATTAAATAGACTTTGATTTTTAGCATAAGATAGACAAAAAATGAAAATTATTGAAAGCAGTATCATAGGAAAGAAGAGCCCTGAGGCTTGTGAGGATGGAATGGTAGTTACCGATGATTTCATCGCAGTGATTGATGGCAGTACGAGCAAGACTCCGAAGCATCTCAATCCTGATATGAAGAACGGAAGATACGCCATGATGCTTATCTCGGAGTATATTCGTGAGGAGTTGAAAGCAGATGCCTCGGTAGATGATTTCTGCCAGGGTGTGACAGCCTATATATATAATAAGGTGTATGAAAAGCTAGGGGTGGAAGAGCGGTTGAAGGAGCATCCGGAAGAGCGGCTTACCGCCTCGGCTATCCTTTATAGCCGGACAAGGAATGAAGTATGGATGGTGGGCGATTGCCAGGCCATCATCGATGGAAAGCTTTATGAGAACGGCAAGCCTTATGAGCAGGCGATTGCAAGAAAGAGGGTAGAGCTGATAGAGCAGGGCCTTTCGCCTGCTGAGGCTAGAAAGCAGATAGAGCCATTATTGATCGAGGCGATGCTTTCCGGGCAGAACCAGACCTATACGGTTATCGATGGATTCCCGATTTATCGGGAGGGAGTGAAGATTGTAGCCTTGAAAATGAAACCTGCTTCAAGTAGCATTGAAACATACTTTCAAGAGCATCCGAAGCCTGTTTCATCTCCCAATGAAGTAGTATTGGCTAGCGATGGCTATCCTTTCCTGAAGCCAACCTTGGCAGAGAGTGAGGCGGCATTGGCAGAGCAGATTGCCAACGACCCTCAATGCATCCACGACTTCATCGCCACTAAGGGCTTGGTGGCAGGGAACAAAAGCTTCGATGACCGCACTTACATACGTTTTATTATCTGATGTCATACGTATAAATCGCCCCCCAATCGTATTCTTATTAAAAATCACATAAAAGATAAGAACAACTCGTATGAAACAGAAAGTACTATATGTGGCAGCCTTGATGCTCCTCTCTTCTTCTTTCGGTATGGCTAAGAAGAAGGTGGAGGATCCTGAGATTACCAAGTTGAAGGCTAAGATTGAGAACGTGATGAGCCAGGTGGATAAGCAACCCGACTGGCTCTACTCTCGCTTGCAGATGTTTTGGAAGACCCATGCATCAGATGTGTTTGTTAATGGTGAGGCGTTTGCCCATCCCGGGGGAAAGCGTGCCGCAGAGCCTACGGTGAAATATAATGGAACTCGCGGTTTTGAGTCGCAATACAATCGTCCAAAGTTGGAGGACCTCGTACCTTACGATGACGATGAGCAGGGCAATGTGACCTATATCAATAAGGTAACAGGAAAAATGGAGAAGACCTCTCCTGCCAAGACGGGTTGCAACATTGCCGGCGTGAACCGATATATTATCGGTATTGCCCGTGATGCCGCTCGCATCTATGCCGCCACTGGCGATATGCGCTATGGACAGATGGCAGCAAAGGTGTTCGATGTCTATATGAAGGGCATCGCCTATCGCAATGTGCCTATCGACTTGAATCATGGTCATCAGCAAACCTTGGTGGGCATGACTACTTTTGAGGTTATCCACGAGGATGTCATCAACGAACTCACCCAGATGTATCCCCTCATCAAGCCTCTTGTGAAGGACGACCAAGCCGTCATCGAGGCTGGTTTCAAGAAGTGGGCGGAGAATATCATTGCCAATGGTGTGCCTCACAACAACTGGGACTTGTTTCAGGCTGACTTCATCGTAAAGATCGCCTTGGTATTGCAAGATAACCAAGCATACGCAGATGGCAAGGGCAAGCAATACTACTTGGATTATATCGTAAATCAAAATAGTATTCGCCAGTGGAGCATGAACAAGCTCATCGACTTCGGCTTTGATGCCCATAGCAAGACTTGGTATGAATCGCCAGGCTACAGTACCACGGTATTGGGAAGTATCTGCGATTTCGCCAACATGCTGGATGAGAAGGCTGGCATCGACCTCTTCAAGCAGCGTCCTATCTTGACGGAAGCTGTGAAGACCTCTGCCGAATATCTCTTCCCTAACCGTATGATTGCAGGTTTTGGCGATACTCATCCAGGTTATCTCAATACAGGTGGCATCGACCAAGTATTGAAGTATGCCACTCGCCATAAGAATAAGAATCTTATCTCTGAGATGAATCTTCTGAAGAATGCAGTGGCTCCCAAAGCCCCTATCTCTGAGATAGAGGCATATACGAGCACCCTGTTTTATGCTCCTAATGTATCGTGGATAGCGATGCGAAGTGGTATGGACAAGCAGCACGACTTGATGGCTTCCGTCAATGCTAGCCTTGGCAACCACCAGCATGCCAACGGTATCTCGCTCGAACTCTATGGCAAGGGATATGTATTGGGACCTGATGCTGGTATTGGCAGAACCCTCTATAGCGGTTTGGACTATCTGGAATATTATTCCCAGATGCCAGCCCACAACACGGTAGTGGTGGATGGTGTATCAAGCTATCCTGTAATGATGTCTCAGCATGCCTTCAAGGTTGTCGCTTCTTATCCAGAGGTAAGCAAGGAGCAACCTGCCTGCAAGAAGCTATCCGAAAAGAAACTTTCTATTCAGAAGGATTCTGAACTTAAGGATAAGATAACTTACGCTACCGTAAGTTTCATTGAGCCAGAGACACAGGCGCAGCAGCAGCGCACCACCGCCATCGTGAAGACATCTGCTAAGGGAGGATATTACATAGATGTGTTCCGTAGCAAGAAGAAGGAAGGTGGCGATAAAACCCACGATTACTTCTATCACAATCTCGGACAGGAGATGAAGGTGATGGATGCGGCTTCTGGTCTGTCTCTCGATATGAAACGAACAGAGGAACTTGCCTTTGCAGGTGGTCATCTCTATGCCTATTCTTATATCTATGACAAGAAGAGCGCAAAGATGCAGAACAGTGTAAAGACGCAGTTCGTTACCAAGATACTGGATGATAAGGTAGTGGAGGCAATGGATGGTCAGCGTGAAATCACCATGACCATGTGGATGAAGAAAGATGAGAACCGTACCATCTTCCAAGCTCTCTCGCCAGTCAACCTCGAATATGAGCGCATGCCGAATCAGCCTTATAAGGTAGATGAGCAGCCAGTGCTTACCTTTGTGGCTCGCCAGAAGGGAGAGGCATGGAACCATCCATTCGTCTGCGTATATGAACCAAGTTCTGATGTGGAGCCAGGCGATATAGCATCGGTAGATTACTTTACGCCGAGCGAGCCGAGTGCCGTGGGCATTATCGTGAAGCTGAAGGATGGAACCGAGCAGCGCATCGTATGCTCGGAGAATGGAAAAGTACAAATCAAGTAGAAATCCAGTTATGAGAAAGTTTTTTATTGCTATCTTGTTTTGGGCGGTTGCTATAGTTGGATATGCAGCAGAAGCCTTGCAGTCGCCTGACGGCAAATACAACTTCGTCTTCGAACAGAAAGACGGAAGATTAACCTACCGCCTCGACTATGCAGCTAAGCAGGTAATAGAAGAGGGTGAATTAGGTGTGAATATCGACAACCACTTGGTGGAGTCGGCTATGGGAATACCAGTGGATAACAGCAACGTTTGGACCCATGGTATGGAAGTAACAAGTGTGGATCGTCGTTCTGAGGACAATACTTGGAAGACAGTCTATGGCGAGTATGCCCAGATACGTGACCACTACAATGAGATGACCATTCATCTCTTGAAGGGTGGCAAGCATCAAGATGGGGGTGGCACAGCTTACGACAAGCGCCAGCAATATCTCCTAGACATCATTGTGAGAGCTTACGATGAGGGAGTAGCCATCCGCTATCATTTCCCTGAGGCAACCAATGGTTTGTTCATGCACATCACCGACGACATCACTTCTTTCCGCTTTGCCCCAGGTGCAGAGGCTTACCACTATGCTTGGGCGCAATCTCATGCCAACAAGGTAAAGCTTTTGAAGAGCGAGGCTGCTTGGAAGGAAGAGGCAGAGCGCCCATTGACACTTCGTTTGGATAATGGACTTTATGCAGCCATTGGTGAGGCTGCATTGAGTGACTTTGTGAGAGGTAAACTTAAGTTGAAAGCAGACAATGAGTTACAGATGGCGTTGTTCCATCCTGCCGACATCATCACGGCATACGATATGCCTTGGCGATTCATCATGGTGGGTGAGAAGGCTATCGACCTGATCAATAACAAGCAGATGGTGCTCAATCTCAATGCCCCTTGCCAGATACAGGATGCCTCTTGGATTAAGCCAGGCAAGGCTTTCCGTGTATGTCGCTTGGATATGAAGACTTGCATGGAGGGTGTTGACTTCTGTGTGGATAGAGGTCTTCAATATATCGAGCTTGATGCAGGCTGGTATGGTCCAGAGATGAAGATGTCTTCTTCTGCCTTGAAAGTTTTGGAAACTCGCGACATTGATATGCCAAAACTCTGCCAGTATGCCAAGAGCAAAGGCATCGGCGTGTGGGTTTATGTAAACCAGAGAGCCTTGTATCAGGAGCTTGACCAGCTATTGCCACTCTATGAGAAATGGGGCATCAGTGGCATCAAGTTTGGCTTTGTGCAGATAGGTTCGCAGGAGTGGACCACTTGGCTTCACAATGCCGTAAAGAAGTGTGCCGACCATCACATCATGGTGGATATCCACGATGAGTATCGCCCTACAGGGTGGAGTCGTACTTATCCTAACTTGATGACGCAAGAAGGTATTGGTGGCAACGAGGAAATGCCAGATGCAGAGCACAATACGATTTTGCCATTTACCCGTTTCCTCTGCGGTCCTGCTGATTATACCCCTTGTTATTTCAATGGTAGAGTGAAGAATACCAAGGCTCATCAGTTGGCAATGCCAGTGGTATATTACAGTCCTATCACCTTTTTGTATTGGTATGACCTCCCGAATGTATATAAGGGAGAAAAGGAGTTGGACTTCTGGAAATATTGTCCTACGGTATGGGATGAGAGCAAGGCTTTGCAGGGTGAGATAGGAGAGTATATCGTGCAGGCGCGTCGTTCTAGCAATGATTGGTTTGTGGGAGCGATGAATGGCTTGCAGGCTCGTGACATCACTCTTAATACAGCCGACTTCTTGCAGAAAGGCAAGAAATATCGTGTGGAGATTTACAATGACGACCCTACGTTGAATACTCGCACCAAGGTATCTACTGTAGTTCAGACTATCAAGGCTGGCAAGATATTAAAGCTTCATTTGCAGCCGTCAGGCGGTGCCGCATTGCGATTCAGTTTGTTAAAATGACAATATGATGTTATTAAGAAAAATACGTATCAGAGTTATGTTGATGGTCTTGCTGTTGCAAGGCATCTTTGTAAGTACAGCCCATGCCATTGGTGTGGGAGGTAGTGGAATGTACCAGTGGTCAGTGGATTTGAGAGGCTATATCTCTTCAGAGACAGGCAAGGCTCCTGTGGCTTACCTTTGGGTGCCAGAGGGTTGCAAGCAAGTGAAGGCTGTACTGCTCTCGCAACAGAATATGACGGAGGAGGCTATCTATAAGAATCCGAAGTTTCAGGCTCAGATGAAGGAACTGGGCGTGGCAATGGTATGGGTGGCTCCTGCCTTCACCAACAACTGGGATCCAGCGACTGGCGCACAGAACACCTTTGAGGAAATGATGGGCAATCTAGCTGACCAAAGCGGTCATGCCGAGATAGCCAAGGCTCCTGTCATTCCTTTGGGACATTCTGCCCAGGCTACCTTTCCTTGGAACTTTGCGGCTTGGAATCCGAACCGCACGCTCTGCATCATCTCCTTCCATGGCGATGCTCCTCGCACCAATCTCTGTGGTTATGGCAGGGACAACGTGGAGTGGGGACGTCATCGCAACATTGATGGCATACCGGGCTTGATGGTGGAAGGCGAGTATGAATGGTGGGAGGCTCGTGTGAATCCAGCCCTTGCCTTCCGCATGATGTATCCAGAGAGTTGTATCTCCTTCCTTTGTGATACAGGCAGAGGTCACTTTGATTGTGGCGACCGTACTGCCATGTATCTTGCCAAGTTCATTCAGAAGGCATTAGAACAACGTTTGAATGCCGATGGAACGCTTCGCAAGCTCAATCCTAAGGATGGTTGGCTTGCCGAGAGATTCCATTCTGATATGATAGGTACAGATGGAGCAGACAAAGGCAAAGCTCCTGAGATTGCTTCTGACTCTCGCCCTCAGCCTGCACCTTATAATATATATAAGGGCGACAAGCATGATGCCTTCTGGTATTTCGATAAGGAAATGGCGGAACTCACAGAGGCTCGATACAAGGAGACGGCGGGCAAGAAAGTTCAGTATGTTGGTTTCGAGTATCAAGGTAAGCTCATTCCATACAACGATAAGTTGCAGGGAGGCATGAAGCTTGATTTAAGAAATCTGGATGGCATCACCTTCCAGCTAAAGGCGGTCTATACCGATAGCTCTCATCGTGCAACTACCCAAAAGCATGGCAAGAAGAAACCTCACATTGAGGTAATCAATGGTCCTGTCAAGAAAATCAATGATACCACCTTCCGCTTCTATCCTTACGAGGCAGGATGGGACAATGCCCGTAGGTCATTCACCTGTTGGCTGGTAGCGGTTGCTGATGCCGATGGTGAATATAAGGGTGCCGTGCAACCTATCTGTATTGAGATTCCGAAAGATGTGATGAATCGCTTGAAATGAAAATAAAACAGATGAGAGTAATCCCATTGGTAGTAATGCCAATGGGATTTTTTTGTTAGCGTTTTTATGTAATTTTAGCTTTATAATCGTATACCTAGAAAAACAAAGCATAACTATAGTGTATTAAGAGTAAAATATAAATATTAAGTGAATTATGAATATCAAGAACTTATTACTGTTGTCGGCTGCTCTCTTCGGCTCTATTCTTGTGGCGAATGCTTACGAGCATGAATGGGAGAATCCGACCGTGTTTGAGCGAGGCAAGGAACAACCACACGCTTGGTTTAAGACCTCGCATACGAAGTTGCTGAACGGCAAGTGGCGTTTCCATTATGCCGATGACATCAAGGATGCACCTGCGGACTTCT
>ERZ1026886.1440-NODE-1440-length-10111-cov-10.098250_pt1 | contig 10111 bp, 9 predicted proteins | sample MGYA00380173_ERZ1026886 | MGnify/ENA primary metagenome ERZ1026886 (study PRJEB33269, sample SAMEA4719809) | human gut metagenome | biome: human-associated habitat; feature: organic feature; material: feces | place: Cameroon | collected 2013-10 ... | reverse complement strand
CAGCGTCAGATGTGTATAAGAGACAGCTCTCATTGAGCAGCTGCAAGACTCTCTACGGAAAGTATGAGCGTCCAGATGTGAAAACTAATGGTATCGTACGCGATTCAGCTTCTGTATCTGATACGTTGGCAGTGAAGGATACTACATCATTTGCCAATATTCCTTGGCGCAGCGTTTTCACCGATCCACAGTTGCAGACTCTTATCGAGAAGGGACTTGCCAATAACGCCAATCTCCTCAATGCTGCTTTGAACGTAAAGATGGCTGAGGAGCAGTTGAAGTGTGCCAAGTTGGCTTTCATACCTTCTTTTACATTTACCCCACAGGGAACCATCTCTTCTTGGGACGGTAACAAAGCGACAAAGACCTATAGTCTGCCAGTGAATGCGTCATGGAGTGTTGACCTCTTTGGCAATCTTCTTTCACAGAAGCGCGGTGCTCAGATGGCGCTGTTGCAGATGAAGGACTACCAGGTGTCTGTACAGACGAACCTCGTTGCGAATATTGCCAATATGTACTATTCGCTCCTCATGCTCGACAAGCAGCTTGAGATAGTGAACGATATGGAAGGTCTTACCAAGGACACATGGCAAACAATGCAGTTGCTCAAGGATGCCAAGATGGGTTATCGCTCAACATCGGTGCAGGCAGCAGAGTCTAACTATTACTCTGTTCTTGCACAGAAAGCAGACCTGAAGCGACAGATTCGTGAGACAGAGAACTCGCTCAGCCTTCTTCTTGGCGAGCAGGCTCATGCCATCGCACGGGGCAAACTTGATAATCAGAGTCTTCCTGCCAACTTCTCTACAGGTGTAGGTTTGCAGTTGCTCAACAATCGGGCTGACGTACATGCAGCCGAGATGAACTTGGCGCAGTGCTTCTATGGAGTGGAGACTGCCCGCAGCAAGTTCTATCCTTCTATCACTATTTCTGGTACTGGTGCCTTTACCAACTCAGCTGGAGCTGGTATCGTAAATCCTGGAAAGTGGCTTCTCTCTGCTGTGGGTTCACTTGTTCAGCCTATCTTCCAGAATGGAAGACTCATTGCAGGACTCAAGGTGGCTAAGATGCAGTACGAGCAGGCTTACAACACTTGGCAGGATGCAGTGTTGAAGGCTGGCAGCGAAGTAAGCAATGCCCTCGTACTCTACAACTCTTCCGACGAGAAGGGAAGAATCGAGGCGCAGCAGATCGAGGTACTCAAGCAGAACGTAGAAGACACCCGTAAGTTGATGGGCGAGGCTGGTGGTTCTTATCTTGAGGTTATCCAGGCACAGTCTTCATTGCTCAATGTACAGCTCTCCAAGGTGGCTGACGACTTCTACAAAATGCAGGCTGTGGTCAACCTATACTATGCATTGGGTGGTGGAGCCAAGTAATGTTAAGTGTTAAATGTAAAATGTTAGATTATTATGGCAAGTATAATCAGTCCAAAGGCAGAGGTTTCTCCAAAGGCTAAGATAGGAGACAACTGCAAGATATATCCATTCGCCTATATTGAGGACGATGTGGTTATCGGTGACAACTGTACCATCTATCCATTCGTGAGCATCATGAATGGTACTCGCATGGGTAATAATAATAAGGTATTCCAGGCTGCCGTTATCGCTGCCCTCCCACAGGATTTCAACTATACTGGTGAAGAGAGTGAAGTAGTGATTGGCGATAACAATACTATCCGTGAGAATGTGGTTATCAACCGAGGTACTCACAAGGGTGGTAAAACAGTGCTTGGCAACAGCAACTTTCTTATGGAAGGTGCCCATATCTCTCACGATACCGTGATAGGCAACAGTTGCGTGTTCGGTTATGGAACCAAGATAGCTGGCGACTGTGTGATAGGTAATGGCGTCATCTACTCTACATCTGTAGTAGAAAATGCCAAGACCAGAGTTGGCGACTTGGCGATGATACAGGCAGGAACAACTTTCTCCAAAGATATTCCACCTTATATTATTGCGGGTGGTAAGCCTGTGAAGTATGCGGGTCCTAACAGCATTATCATGGAGGCTGCCGATATAGACGTGAAGGTTCGCAAGCATGTAGCTAATGCTTATCGACTTGTCTTCCACGGTCAGACATCTCTCTTTGATGCCATCAATCAGATCAAGGATCAGGTGCCAGACGGAGAAGAAGTGCGCAATATCATCAAGTTCCTCGAAAGTACAGAGAAAGGTGTCATCACCAAGATGTAAGTTGCGAAAGTTATAATAAACGATTTTTTCTTTATACACAAAGGGAGGGTTGACCCATGGGGTGACTCTCCTTTCTTGTGTTAATGTCTATTAAACTTTCGTTTATTCGCACATTTTTTTGTTACTTTGCACCAAATTTGGAATATTATACCCTTTTGGTAAATGAGAAAGAAACAATATAAGCCCAGCAGTCACCGAGGATTGCAGGTAGTAACTCTATGTATAAGCACCGCCATGGTGCTCGTTTTGCTCGGACTGGTCATATTCTCCGTACTTATGGGAAGAAATCTCTCCTCCTATGTGAAGGAGAACCTTGTCGTGTCCGTGATGCTTGAACAGGATATGACCAATTCTGAGGTCGTTCAGATGTGCAAACAGCTGAAAGCCAAGCCTTATGTCAAGTCAATCAACTATATTTCGAAGGCGAAGGCTCTTAAGGAGGCTACTCACGATCTTGGAGTAAACCCCAGTGAGTTTGCCGGAGTCAATCCTTTCCAGCCTTCTATCGAGTTGACAGCACAGGCCGACTATGCCAATAATGACTCTCTGAAATGGGTGGCCAAGGAACTGAAAGCCTATCCACGTGTTACAGAGGTGTCTTACCAGCATGACCTGATAGAGCAGGTGAATCAAATGCTGACCAAGATAAGCATCGGATTGCTCATCGTGGCGGCTCTCCTCACGTTTATATCTTTCTCGCTGATCAACAATACCGTAAGGCTCGGCATTTACGCCCGACGTTTCTCGATACACACGATGAAACTTGTTGGAGCCTCATGGGGATTCATCCGACGTCCCTTTGTGAATAGGGCCATACTGATTGGATTGTTGTCGGCATTGATTGCCAACGGTTTTTTGGGAGGCAGTCTTTATGCATGGTATGTGCATGAGCCAGAACTGCTCATGGTGATGGGATGGCAGGAACTTGCCATAACGGGTGGTTCTGTTTTCCTTTTTGGAGTCATCATAACTGCCATCTGTGCCAGCATCTCTGTCAACAAATTCCTCAAGATGAAGGCTGGCGACTTGTATAAGATTTAGAATATCGAACATTACACATTATTAATATATATAATAAATGGATAAGAAGAATTTAGCATTCGGCAAAGTAAACTTCATCCTCTTAGCTGTGGGGATGGCTATTGTCATCATCGGTTTTCTCTTGATGAGCGGATCTGGCTCAGACGAGCATACTTTCGATACCGATATTTTCAGCACACGCCGTATCGTAGTAGCACCAGTAGTTACTCTGTTTGGGTTTCTTTCTATTATTTATGCTGTCATTCGTAAGCCAAAAGACAATAAGTAATATTTATTCCCGATACATACACATTATTCAATAATAAAAAATAGTATTTATCAATGAATTGGTTTGAAGCCTTGGTGTTAGGTCTTATTCAGGGACTTACAGAATATCTGCCAGTTAGTAGTAGCGGTCATTTGGCTATTGGTGCCTATTTGTTTGGTATTGACGGTGAGGCTAATCTGGGTTTTACTATCTTGGTGCATGTAGCAACAGTCATGAGTACTTTGGTAGTACTTTGGAAAGAGATCGACTGGATTTTGAAAGGACTCTTTAAGTTCCAGATGAACGAGGAGACTAAGTATGCGCTTAATATTGTAGTCTCCATGATTCCTGTTGGCGTCGTTGGAGTCTTCTTCAAGGATGAAGTAGAAAAAATCTTCGGTTCTGGACTGCTCATAGTAGGATGCATGTTGCTCGTAACTGCTCTGCTCCTTGCTTTCTCTTATTATGCTAAACCACGTCAGCGTGAGAACATAAGCCTTTGGCATGCGTTTGTCATTGGTCTGGGCCAGGCTTTGGCTGTTTTGCCAGGTCTTTCCCGCTCAGGTACCACCATCGCAACAGGTCTTCTTTTGGGCAATAAGAAGGAGAAGATGGCACAATTCTCTTTCCTCATGGTTATTCCTCCTATACTTGGCGAGGCGTTGCTCGACCTAATCAAAGGACTGAAAGGAGAGGAAACACTTGGAGGTGTTGACACCTTGCCTATGATTATTGGCTTTGTGGCTGCCTTTATTTCAGGCTGTCTTGCCTGCAAATGGATGATCAATATTGTTAAGAAAGGCAAACTCATCTACTTTGGCGTCTATTGTGCCATAGCAGGTTTAGCCACCATTCTTTTCTCTCTTCTTTAATAAGTAACGACAAATCTTTTGCCAGACATGAATTTCCAGACAGGAGAAATCATTGCCATCGACAAACCTTACCGTATGTCAAGTTTTGGGGCTTTGGCACATATCAGATACGTACTTTCTAAGTTTTTGCACCATAAGGTGAAGATAGGACATGCAGGTACGCTCGACCCTTTGGCTACAGGCGTGCTCGTGCTTTGCACAGGAAAGAAGACCAAGGAGATAGAACAGCTGCAGACTCATACTAAGGAGTACACAGCGACACTTCAGTTGGGAGCCACGACAGCCAGCTATGATCTTGAACATACGGTCAATCATACTTATCCCACCCGTCATATTACCCGACAGCTTATAGAGGAAACGTTGCCTCAGTTTGTCGGTGACATTCAGCAGGTGCCGCCTACTTATAGCGCAGTCAAGGTCAATGGCGACAGAGCCTATGCCTTGCGCAGGGCGGGAGAGAATGTGACGCTCAAACCAAAGAGCGTTCGTATAGACGAGATAGAACTTACCCATTACGACGGCGTGACCAAGCAACTCGGTTTGCGCGTAGTATGTGGTAAGGGAACTTACATACGCTCCTTGGCTCGCGACTTAGGTCGGGCACTTGGAAGCGGAGCCTTTCTTACTGAGTTGAGAAGAACCCGAGTGGGCGACTTTACTGTCGACAACTGTGTGAGTTTCGAAAATTTCAGGGAATGGCTCGAACAACAGGAAATAGAAGACATCCATCAAGTTTGATATTTCCAGAATAGTAATAGAATATAATTAGTAACCATTAGAAAGGAGACAAATATAACATGAAACTGTCACAATTCAACTTTAAGTTGCCTGAGGCACAAGTGGCGCTTTATCCCCACAAGACCAAACGTATCGTCAAGACATCTACCGGAGAGGAACGTACCTTTGAGGTAACCCGTCGTGATGAGGCGCGTATGATGGTTCTACACAAAAAGTCGGAAACCATAGATATGTACCGCAAGGATGCTAACGGAAATCCTATCGAAGGCGAGTTTATTGAGTTCAAGGACATCGTCAACTATTTCGATGAGGGAGATACGTTTGTATTCAACAACACCAAGGTGTTCCCTGCACGACTCTATGGTACCAAAGAGAAGACCGATGCCAAGATTGAGGTGTTCCTGCTGAGAGAGTTGAATGAGGAGATGCGTCTCTGGGATGTGCTCGTAGAACCAGCCCGTAAGATTCGTATAGGAAACAAACTCTTCTTTGATGATGTCAACGAGATGGTGGCTGAGGTAATCGACAATACCACCAGCCGTGGACGTACTCTTCGCTTCCTCTATGACGAGGACGGTCAGCACGATGTCTTCAAACGCTCGCTCTTTGCTTTGGGCGAGGCTCCATTGCCACGTTATATTATCGACAATCGCGAGGTACACCATGCCACAGAGGAAGATATGGAAGACTTCCAGTGCGTGTTTGCTGAGAAGGAAGGTGCAGTAACAGCGCCAGCCACAGGGCTTCATTTTTCGCGCGAGCTCATGAAACGTATGGAGATCAGAGGTATCAACTCTGCATTTATTACCTTGCATTGTGGATTGGGCAACTTCCATGAAATCGAGGTGGAAGACCTTACCAAGCACAAGATGGACTCCGAGCAGATGCATATCGGCAAGGAGGCTTGCGAACTGGTCAACGATACCAAGCGTGCCGGTCATCATGTTTGTGCCATCGGTACAAGTGTGGTCAAGGCTACAGAGACTGCGGTGGGTACAGATGGAATGATGAAGGAGTTTGACGGATGGACCAATAAGTTTATCTTCCCTCCTTATGAGTTCGGACTGGCCGATTGCATGGTGGCCAACTTCTATCATCCAGAATCTACACTGATGATGAGTACTGCTGCATTTGGAGGTTACGACCTTGTATATGAAGCCTATATGAAGGCTTTGAAGAATGGCTATATGTTTGGTTGCTTCGGTGACTCTCTGCTCATTCTCAACGACTAATATCTGTGATAGTTGAGGCAGTAAATGGCTTCGTTTGTTTTAGGCGAAGCATCGTTCAATAACATATTTGTGTATACATGCATAGAGTATATCTGAGTCTCGGATCCAATTTAGGCAATCGCAAGCGTAATATCCGTGAGGCTCTTGAAAAGATAGGAGAGCTGATTGGTGACGTAGAGCGCCAGTCAGCTCTATACGAAACTAAGCCGTGGGGCTTTTCTTCGCCCAACGACTTTATCAATGCATGTGTCTGTGTGCTCACTCCTTTGGCGCCTCGCCAGTTGCTTGAGGCTACTCAGAAGGTGGAGCAAGAGATGGGCCGTAAGCTCAAGTCGGTGAATGGTGAATATCACGACCGCATTATAGATATAGATATTCTACTGTATGATGATCTTCATATCAACCAGCCCGACCTGAAAATTCCTCATCCCCTGATGGAGGAAAGAGATTTTGTCATGATTCCTTTACGGGAAATCATGAAAGAAATGTAGTTCCTCAATTTTCGCAATTGGTGAGGTTAAAGAAGTTAGCGAAGTTAAAGCCATATGTTTGACAACTAAATATACATTCCATAAAGACTATTGGCTATAACTTCTTTACTTCCGTACATGATAAAGTTCAGTAGAATTATTTTTTTCGTGTAAGTCTCCATTTTTTATTTGTTTCATCATTGTTTTTACCTACGCTTTTCCGTAAAAAACAAGCCACAGATGCGTCAATGCGTAAAATTTATCATCAAAATGAATAAAAATAGTAGAAAAAGTTTGGTGTTTTTTATTTTTTTGTCTACATTTGCAATTGCTACACATGGCTGATAGGCTTGACAATCTATTTGCTGTTGTGAAAGAACAAACAGATTACCTATACCTAAAACCTCATAAAAGATGGTTGAAACCTTAAGAATCAACAGCGGTGAATTTGTTGGACTCAGTATATTGAGAATAACAACTATTCCACATTTATCTATACTCACGGATGATCAGTCTGTGCAGGGTCAGCAATGCGCCGTAGCCAAAGTTGGTCAAGATTTTTCGGGCATGCTTACCGAATCTTATCAACAATACAAGGATTCTTTTTTGCAGACAGGAAGAGCTGTAGATATTTCCTTCGAACTTTCATGGATTTCAAGTCCTGTAGACAATCAGCCTTATGCGGCTGACGTAAGTCTCTATTGTGTGATTCGTACCATACAACAGCAGGAGGCTCTCTGTGCTCAGGTCATTTCCACCTATATGTCTGTTTTCAAGGCTACACTCGACAGTTGTAAGTACGAATATCAGGAAGAGTCACTTGGTAATTATACTTCTGTCTTCGGACGTGTTGCAACAGGTCATTCTGCCAAAGCCATCGTCAGAGAAGAACGTATGGAGGATCTTCAGAATACTTATTTGCCAGCATGTTATTCCTACGACCGCTTACCCGTCGACTATCCGGAACTCGACCGCATAGCCAATATTCTTATCTCTCATCCTTATAGTGCAGTTTGTTTTCAGCTGATTCCTACCTATTTCACGAATGAGGAACTACAGGAAATCAATCAGTTGAATCAGAATATCAGCATGCTTAGTCGGGGTGTCAGCGATCAGCAGATAGGTACTGTGAGCATATCATCAGCCGACAGAATTGCTTCCTTATATCATTATTATAATGACAATAAGAGTCGGGCGCTTTTCGACTATAATATACTTGTGTTTGGAGAAGAAAAGGATGTGACGAGTATTGCCACACGAACCATGGGTCAGATGGCTGCCACCCAGCAGATGACTGCTCCTAATTTGAGTTTTGTAAGTCTTACTCCCTCAGAGGCTTATCTTGGTGAACAGTCTCTCTTCTCCATGCCTTGGGTGCTGAGCGACCAAATCCTTAATAAAGGTAGAAACACCTCCCTGTGGAGCAGTGGTATGGTTTCGCCAGCTCTATATCGTCTGCCCTATATTGTTACAGCCGATGAAGCAGCTTCTTTCTTCCGTCTACCAGTTGGAAGTGACAAAATTAATGCAGGTTTTGTTGTCAACGAGGCAGGAAAGAGCAATAAGACTTATTCTGAGAATATTATCAACGCGGGAGACATCGAACTTGGTAAGTTGCGTGCAGCTATGGGCAACAATGCCATAGGCTTGTCTCTTAAAGATCTGGCTAAGCACATGCTTATCGTGGGAACACCGGGTTCCGGCAAGACGACCTTCTCGGTGGGACTACTCGATCGCTTATGGAAAGAACATCATATTCCTTTCCTGGTCATCGAACCTGCCAAGAATGAGTATCGTGCCCTTGTACAGAGCATTCCCGATCTGCAGGTCTTCACACCCGGCAAGAACTTTATCTCGCCTTTTGTCTTCAATCCGTTCTGTCCACCCAAGAATGTAAGACTTGAAACTTATAAGTCTACACTCAAGACGGCTTTTGCAGCAGGTGTCTCTATGTCAACTCCTCTTGATAAAATCTTTGAGGACACAATCAACAACTGCTATTCAGATTTCCGTTGGCTCGACAATTACACCATTGCCGATAAGGGACAGGTGTTCAATATCACAGACTTTATCAAGTGTTTCGAGGAAACTTTCGAAGAGATAGGATATACTGGTGATGCAAGAAATATAGGCAGGGCTGGTGTTGTGCGACTCAAGAGTCTTGTCAATCTCTTTGATAATTATTTCTCTATCCCGATAGAGGATCTCCTTTCCAAGCCTACAGTTATAGAACTGGCTGCTATAGAGAATGCTGACCAAAAGGCACTCATCATAGCTCTTTTGTTGCTTTCCATCCTGGCTTATGTCAATGCCAACTATGTAGGAGAGGGTGGATTGCGTAATTTCATCCTTCTTGAGGAAGCTCATGTGTTGTTGGATGCCGAAACCAATGCTGGAGGTGAAGGCTCAGCCAATCCTGCAGCTATAGCGCAAGGATTGGTAAAGCGTATGCTAGCTGAGATACGTTCCTATGGTGTAGGAATAGCTATTGCCGACCAGTCTCCCCGTAAGGTTGGAATCGATATCGTAGCTCTTACCGATATCAAGGTGGCATTCCGACTTGTTGAACGACAAGACAAGGAAATTCTTGCCGACTCTACAAGTATGAGTGAGTTGCAAACCAATCGGTTGGCAAAACTGAAACCAGGTGAGGCTTTTCTTTTCTTCAACCGACTTGATGAGCCAGAGGAGATAATCACGCCCGATTATCGACTTAACAACAATATCAGCATCTCTCTTTCCGATGAGGGAATCAGACAACTTTCTATTTATTGGAATGATAAACAAGACAAGCTCAGACCTTATCCCGAGTGTAAGTTGTGTCCATATTGTGATGTAAGTTGCGACTATAATCGCAGGATATTGGCTAAGGAAGTCGCCCGGCGGATATTCAAAAAATATATCGGGAAAGGATGTAAGGATATAGAAAAGCTCAAGGTCGTATTGGGAAGAATCAGCAAACTTATTGTGGCTGAGCTCAATGATGAGCCTTTTAGCCGCGAACTCCTCTCCTGTGTGAAAGTATATCTGTGGCGTCATGTCAAATATGATTCGCACCTTCGTGTGGCTCAGAATGTAATAAACAATTCTTTATCTAAAAAGTAATGGCTTATGTGTGAATTTGATGATGGATATGATGGCGGTGATGTAGATTGCGGCTCTGACTTTGGCGGTGATATGGATTGCGGCTCTGACTGGGGAACTGATACAGATGATGGCTCTGACTGGGGTGATGATGGTGGTGATGGTGGTGGCGGCGGTGATGGCGCTCCTGAAGATAGTGATACTGGTAATTCTGTAGACCCAGATGGGTTTG
>ERZ1026886.1426-NODE-1426-length-10199-cov-6.248127_pt1 | contig 10199 bp, 7 predicted proteins | sample MGYA00380173_ERZ1026886 | MGnify/ENA primary metagenome ERZ1026886 (study PRJEB33269, sample SAMEA4719809) | human gut metagenome | biome: human-associated habitat; feature: organic feature; material: feces | place: Cameroon | collected 2013-10 ... | reverse complement strand
AGTCCAAAAAACGCCTCAAAAATAAAGGCAAATCTTGAATTTCATAAAAGTTCAGGTAACTTCTATGGCTTAAAGTTTCTTCTTGGGGATTACTTGGAATCGCCAGATGAGGTGAAGCATGACGTAGCGGGGCATGGTGTTGGTCCAAGTCTCGGTGCGGCCTTGAGCGTTGAGTGCATGACTGACCTGACTGATCTGACCGAGAATGTCGACGGCGTCGAGCTTAAAGGTCAAGTTGCCACGGAGCATGACCTTGGAGAGGGAGGCATTCCATATCCAGTCGGTCGTATTGAGCACACGGTCGCTATAGCCTCGGCGCATCATGAGATTGATGTCGGTGCCCAGTTGGAAATCGAACGGAAGTTGCAACAGGCAGTTGGCACGGGCCGAAACGTCGATGGCACTGATGTCATCAAAGAAGGCCAAGTTGCTGCAGGCATTGAGCCAAGAGAGATTGCCGGACACGCCGAAGCTGTGCTTCTTGAGGCGATAAGTGAGGCCAAGGTTCTCGCTGAGCGAAAGATTTTTGACCGTACTACGGGTCAGCTCTTCCGTCTCGGTAGCATAGTCGACAGAGTGAATGTAGGAGGCGGAAGTTCCGGTCTGAAACTGGAAGCATTCCTTCTCGCCAAAGGGAAGCGTGTACTGCACGTTGCCATTGGTTGACCAGTTGCCGGAGATGTTTTCCGGACGCCACGTATTGATGCCGGTGTTACGATCGTAATAGCGAGCCTGGGCGATGCTTCGGTTGGAACGCTGATAGGCGGCATTGGCCGTAAGGCTCTGGTGTTTCTCCTTCCAGAAGCGATAGTACGAGCCCGAGAGCTGATGGGTTGTGGTGCGTTTCAAATCGGCATTGTTGAGGTATATGTTGGTCGGATTGGCATCGTTGACCGTGCGGAGACCATAGTAGATGCTTGGCTCGGACTGTGAAAGGTTGTAACCGATCTTCACCTCAATCTGGTCTTTGGCACTGGAGCAATATTTAAACTCGACAGAGGGAATCCAGAGGAAACGGGTGCGAGAGAAGGTGGTGTCCATCTCGGCTTTCTCGTAGTGGAGTTGCTCCTGCTGTACATTGCCTCGCAGCCCGCCATTAATCTGAAATTCTTTGTGAGAAAGCATGGATGGCAAGAAGAGATACTGGAAGCTCACGCCGGGCACGACATTGTTTTGGTCGAGCACAGATTGATGTGTATTATTCAAGTCGAGCACGAGCTTTGTCGGGTCGAAAGCCGAAGGAGCATAGCTCGTAGCGACGCCATTCTCTCGATACTGATAGAGCGTATTACTGCGGTCGTAGCGCTTGTGGGCATAATCGAGCGAGGGGGTAATGAGGCCATAGCTGCCCTTCTTTTTCTGATAAGGCATAAACCAAAGTTGGTAGCTCAAGCCGGCTTGATAGTCGTAAGTCTTAGCGACGTGACGGGTCGACTGCATGACTTGTTCGCTGCGGCCGGCTTCAGAGGAAGCGGGGCCGGACTGCAGAAAGTAGCTGGAGAACGGACGATTGCCGTCTCGGCGGTATTTGGCGCTACCATAAAGCTGAAGCTTATCGCCCAAGTTGGGGAAGGAGATGGAGGCCTCGGCCGTACCTCCGGCTATCAGCCAATCGGTCGTACCACTCTGTTCGTTGCTGATACGAGAAAGCAAGTGGGCCATGTAGGCGGAAGTGGGCAGAGCGATGAAGAGAGAGTCGAGCGACTGAGAGCGATAGGCTTCGGTAGGATTTTCCGTGAAAGTAGCCTGTCGGTTGAAGCGTGAGTAGTCATTGCGCAGGTAGTCAATCGAAGGAGAGACTTCGAGGAAGAAGCGCTTGCCGGCGTACTGCAAGTTGTGGGTGGTAATCAAGTGGAACTTATCGTCTTTGTCGATTGATGCACTGCGGCCATAGACGTCGCCGGTGTCGAAGAAGGAGACGCTGCTCTTGTGTTTCTCGACACTCGCCTCTTCGTGAGAAACCATGGCATTGCCAAGAAGCTTCCAGTCGTTCTTCTTATAGAGGTAGTCGAGACCGCCCATCTGCACGTCTAGTTCGCCTTCTTGGCCCCAGCCGCCTCCCCAGCCGCCGGAGACGCCGGCCGACTGCGTATTCTTGATGTCGTTGACATTGCCGTAGGCGGCGAGTCGCAAGTGGTCGGTGTAGCCCAGGCCAAAGGCCTTGCCCATGTAGCGGTCGTGAGGAAGGCCGTAGCCGCCCTCCACATTACCAATCCACCCCACGGAGTATTCCTTCTTGAGTTGAACGTCCATCACCATATTTTTCGCTTCGTCAGAACGTTTGCCGCCCAAGAGATAAGCGTCATTGGCCGCACGATCATAGACCTTGATATTCTTGACGGTATAGGCGGGAAGGTTCTCCAAAGCGACCTTCGGATCGCCCGAGAAGAAGTCTTCGCCATTGACGAGCAGACTGGAGATGTATTCCCCATTGACCTTAATCTGACCGTCCTTCAGTTCCGCTCCGGGAAGCTGCGCCACGAGGGCATCCAGCATCGAACCATTGGCCAATTCAAAGGCGGCAGCATCATAGACCACGGTATCGCCACGCATCACCATCTTAATATGCGTCGGGCGCACGGTGACTTCACCCAACCGACGTTCACGAATTTTCTTCATAAAGATGGTTCCGGCACCGATATTCGTATTGCGCTTGGTCTTCATGATGAAGGTTGTCGTAGCGGGATAAAAGCCTTCGAGTTCGGCTCGGATGGTATAGACACCGGGGGCGTAATCGAATTCAATCCAATAGTCGCCGGGACGATCGTTCGGCACTTGAGTAAAGGCTACCTTCACCGTATCGTCACGAAAGAGGCTAATTGTGGCGATGCTGATATTATTATAGGTAATTTCTTCGTTTACGCCAAAGATGGCACAGCATTTTTGGGCGTGGGCCGAAAGAAGGGCGGAGAGGAGAAAAACGAGTAGTAAACAGATTCTTTTCATGAGTTGATTCTTAGATTGTACCACAAAAGCCAGTACCCCTTAGAAAGAGATACTGGATTTTGTCAAGAGGCTCTTAGAAACCTAAGAGGAATGCACTAGGTGCGGCAGCAGTAGCGGGTGAAGGTGAAGGCGAAGTTGTAGGAGAGGGGGTGGCGCAATAATTGATTGTACAATGGTTTGCGCAAGTCGGATTGGCGCATTGGTTTGCGCAACTCGGATTGGCACATTCACCGTTTTTGCAAGTGTAATTTTTACAAGGGACGTTGACTTTGGGTTTGACATCTACAACACTCGTAATCATTGTTCCGAAACCTCCTCTTAAGGAACCTTCTTTGTCTGCTTGAAGAGGAACGAAGTCCGTCTTGACAAGCATTGCGAGATCTTTTTTGAGTTTCATAAAAAGAAAATTTTAATGTTTACTATTACTGCTCGCTAGCAGTTTACTCTGTTTCACTAGATACTTAATACGGCGCACTAATAGCTCATCTTTTTCCTTTTCGGAATAGCCAATGAGACAAGCATTGTTACCCATGTGGTCAAGTTTGTTTTGACTACAAAGTCCTTGACATATTGGATATATTCGACATGCTTGGCAAGTCGGATTACCCCATTTAATCTTTGAGCGCAGCGCTGATCTTTCATTAAATTGTAGGGTTCCATCATCCAACAAGACGCCCTCGGAGTTTTCTTTCGTAAAGTCTCTTGCAGTACAATGGTATAAATTCCCATCATAATTGATTACAATATGATTGTTACCATCAGCGTAGCAGCGATACTTTTGAACATCCTTCGTATCCGAGACGGAGAATCCTTGCTTTGCAAAGGATTGACGTACATAATCTATTCTTTCTTCCACGCTTTCCTTGTCACCTACATCCTGCCACACACGTTGGAAATCCACATGTATAGATTCAGATGGTTGAATGCCTAATTCCATTATATCAGTCAGCACATCAATAAAGGAATCAGCGTTCTGATTCGTGTAGTTGAAGCGCAAAGTTATCTTTAGTCCGGTATATTCTAAAAGACGCTTGCAGTTCTCCAGTATTCTAGTGTAACTTCCTTTACCTCCTACGGTATGGCGTGTCTTATTATGAAATTCTTCATTACCATCAAGTGTGATTTGGAAGCTTACGGGTATCCCCAATGAAGATAGGTATGAGATAACTTCATTAGAGAGGAGAAAACCATTCGTAACGAAGTTTAGACTAAACTTTTTCTCATGTGCAGTTGCTAAACCAATTGTATGGTTAATAATGGGCTGAACAATTCGCTTATATTCAATGAGAGGCTCGCCACCAAAAAAGGATATGTCAAATGATTCTAGCTTTGGCATGGATAGAGAATTCTCTATAAACTTGCAAGTTTTCACCATGACGTCTTGAGTCATTTTTCTTTGATGAGAATGCTTTTCATAACAGTACCAACATCTCATGTTACAATCCAATGTAGGATTGATGGTAAGTGAAAAGTGTCTCATGTCGTTGTCTTGTTTTTCCCATTTTGCAATACAGGAATCAGATTCCACAATATCGGTAGGGATAATGAATTTTTTGTCACGAGCGAATTGATAGAAGTCCGGATGCTTGGTCTCAATCTCGCTAACAGAAGAATTGACAAACAACTCTTTCACGTCAGAGTCGAGCATAGCTAATTCGTCTGATAATGCATTATATAGAACCCAACGGTTCTCAATAAAGCATAGATGATTATAGATGCTTTTTTTCATTGCGTTTTAGTTTATCAGTTTGTTAATGATAGAACCGAGTACCCCTTTGAGAGAAATCTTCCAGTGGACCTTGTTGCTTGGTATGTAATCTGGCAAATCCACTACTTCATAGAAAGAGGGGGAATAGGTTATTGCGTCAATCCTTTCTATTACCTTAAACTGCCAAACATAATTCATTGTTCTCCAGTCATTTGTAGAGGCTAGAATTCTATCTGCTTCGTTGATCAGCTCATCCATAAAATCGTCAGGAAATGCTGATTGAATCTTGAATTTTCTCTGAAACAGGAGACGCAATACTACGTAACAATATACACCTCCAACTCCTGTGGGGAAAGTCAAGTCACGATTTCTCTTGATACTCGATTGAATGATTCGATAATCGATTATCTTCAGCTCCTCTTCAATGTCATCTTCCAATAACTGGTGATATGAAGCATATATAAGAAGCCAACCGATGCCAGATAGACCGGATTGAAAATCTATATTGAACTCGTCCTTTATATGCGCTGATATGTGCTCCCACGATTCAATCGCAAGGTTCTCAGCAGTACCTGGTTCATTCTTTTCACAAAGCAGTGCTGTGGCTAATACTCCGGCAAGCCCATTGTATAGTCCAATACCCATGTTCGGATCTATAGATTCTACAATGTATTCCAGTACTTTAGGAATCAGATCTTCACAAATACGGTCCTTGGAATTTGCTATTTTTTCGCAGATTTCGTTTAAGCGTTTTACATAAGCATAGTTCTTCTTAATGAAGTGAGTCTTGTAGAACTGTTCGAGTTGGTGATTGTATTGCTTCCTTTGTTGGAGAAGTAACATTGCATTTTCAAAGGAATGCTTATCTACTTTCCAAGCTAAAGCTCTAGCGATACACTTATCTTTCAATGGGAAAAGCGTTTCACTTATAAGGAGATAGTTGTATGCATATTCGAAGGAGTGTAACTTGTATGGAAATTTTTTCCTATAAATATGACCGATTTCCAGTTTTGGCAATAAGTAGCAGCCACCTCCTTGCATCCATGACTTAATGCTAATGTACGCTTCTTCACAACCATAGTGTATCAACCCCTGAAGCCCTTTGATCTTGTTCCAATACGTTTTTGAGGTTGCATAGCCAGCCCCTAGCACGCAAGGTATTTGATTCGGAGCATCAGTAGGCAAAGCACCACGATAGTAGTTCCATTGAACACCAGGAATGTAGTAATCGTCTTTAAAGGTGAGATATGCGCCGTTTGCTTGCGTGTTATTGGGAGAGATTATAACGCTTCCGTCCTCTTTCTTTTCTAATGCAATAGACGTACTACATAGGAGACGTTCTGAATCGCTCTCTAACTCTTGAATCAAATATTCGGCCCAATCTTTAAAATAAAAACGCATGTGTGCATCGAGCAGGAGAAAATATGGAGTCCTTGACAATTGCGCACCACGTTCCTTAGACAAAGCAGCTCCTATTCGATATGAATTTCTGATGTATGTCACTCCATAGCATTCTAACTCGGATTCATAATCATAGTCTTTGTCAGAATCATCATTAATGACGATGATTTCAACTTTATCTCCAGCTGTATCTCTTACACTTTTTACGGTATTCCGAACTTCTTCTCTTTCATTTAAGAATGGAATGACTACCGTTAGTTTTTTTAAAGAGGCAGGTATTTCTTCATGTCGACCGAAGGCTTTTTCCGTCAATGAAAAAAGGTTAGCGATGGCTATCTGTTTTATCGCTAATGTGTTCAGCTGTTGTTCATTGTTATGGATTTGCGAGATTTGAGTTTTATGAACCCGATAGTAAATCAAAGGGGCTGACAGATTGAAAATCCTCTTCTCTGCAGAGAGCAATTCTACCCATAAAGCATAATCTTCTGCGTATTTTGCATCTGGACGGTAAGCAAATTGAGAAAGGCAGTCTTTCCGGAGCATCGTCGTAGGATGGCATACACAGCAGCAAGAGATCATATCAGACAAGGTGATGGTACCTTCTTTTACTTGTGATTTCCAGGAAGTATCTTTAGCGGCTTCGTCATTGAACATGTTCATTTGGCCACCAAGGACATCGATTTCGGCGTGAGTTTCCATAAACTGGTACTGAGTTTCTAGTCTATTAGGCAACATCACATCGTCAGCATCCATTCTGGCGATATACTTTCCTCTAGCTTCCTGGAGCAACAAGTTGAGTGAGCCAATATAGTCATGTTTATTCTCAATCAAGCGTATGCGCGAGTCGGAATATGAACGAATAATTTCTACACTATCATCTGTTGAACCATCATCCACAATGAGCAGCTCAAAGTCGGTAAAACTCTGAGAAAGGATGCTGTCAATACAATCACGAAGATATCGTGATGCATTGTATACAGGCATACAGACTGATATGGAGATATTGCTGTTCATCGAATTTTGTTTTTTTTGCGCGGTAAATATATGAAGAAAGAATTGCAGTAAAACGACACAAAAGTGTATTTCTTGAAAGGTGACTCTATTTCCACACAAAAGTGTGTAATTTCAACATAGAAGTAGACTTGAATACTTTTTATAAAAAGGCATAAGTCCTTGCTTTGAAGCAAAGATAGGAATCGTTTCTGAAGCTAAATACTCAACAGAAGGTCCTAATTGATGAGTCTCGATACCAAGAAGATGCATAATACGAAGGAGTTTGCTGTCTGATTCTGCTATCATAATACTATTTTCGCTCTTGATTATTGGTTCTATGGCCAACATCATAAGTTGCCTAAAGAGTAAAAGCGTCGAAATACCCTTTCGATTATCGATGGCAAAACGCCCTACGTGCCAAAAGGTACTCTGGGAGGCAGAAGGGATTGCCTCCAAGGGAGAAATGCCGAATATTTTTTGTATCGGAAGTTCCTTTTGTTGATTCCATTTTAGAACTCTAATTGAGCCAATCATATCATCATTCATATCTCGAACGATGTAAGTGATTGATGCTTCTCTTTGTTGAAATTCTTCTTGATATATATCTTCTATTTCAGCTGATAAATCGCCAGAGAATAATCCTTCTAGGTGGTGCATATAATTTTGCGATACAACAAAAGTCGCTAGTTCGCGAAGTTCTGACACATCCATTTGGGATATACAGTAAGAGGAGGTCTTGAATAAGATGTTGTGCATATTTTTATATTTGGGGAGCAAATCTATCCCAACCTTAATTCCGCAACACTATTGTAAGTTAAACCTTTTAAGTACCTGAGCAACAAAAAGTTGCCCAGGATTTTGCCATGTTGAAGAATTCACTTATCTTGGTGCTGTAAAAACAAAAAAGAAAATCCAACGATAGACATGACAAAAATACAGATTAAATCTGAGAAACTTACACCTTTTGGTGGACTATTTTCAATCATGGAGCAATTCGACTCCACATTATCATCTGTAATCGATTCAACCCTCGGTCAAAGATGCAAATCGTTCGGTTTGTCTTCAGGTTTATCTCTGTGCCAGCCAAGTGAATCAGGACATCTAGGCGAGATGTGCTGAATATCTATACCTACAACAATGCTTACGCAGATGTATTCCAGACAGATTTGGATAACGACTGCAACTTATGGGTATGATACTGCGTATTGCCTCAAGCCACATTGTGGGGTAAGGGTTGTTGTGGGCTGAATGGGGATTTCAGTTCTAATTATCTGCAATTTCAGTAACAAGTGGACATGTACACGCAAGAAGGAGGTTGAAGGGCTTAGTTGCGGATTTGAGGCCCAATAAAGATATTTAGGGCAAACACAAAAGTGTATTTCTATCGCCAAACACCTAAGTTTTACACGATTGTGTGTATAATCTCAGAGATAATGGCTATTTTTGCACGAAACGAATCACTTAACGTACAGCATCTGCATGAATATAAAAGTTGAAGACTTCTTTTTCGAATCCAATACAATACCCCATATTAAGGAAGAAGAATATCAGCAGAAGATTGAAATCCTTCTTCAATTTGCTCAAGCTTTTGCTCGGAGCACTCATCAGTGTGTCTACGTCATTGATTACTTTAAGCAGAACTTCCTTTATGCATCAGGCAACCTAGCCATGTGGTGTGGAGAGGATGCTGAAGATATGCGCAACCAAGGCTATCAATTTTATCTTAAGCATATCCCTCAAGAGGATTTGGAAATGCTGACAGAGATAAATCATAAAGGATTCCATTTCTACGAAAAACTCCCCTTGGAAGAACGCTTAAAATATACGATTTCTTACGATTTTCATCTAGTCAATGGTCGCATGAACCGTTTGGTTCATCATCATCTAACTCCCATACTGCTTACCCCCGATGGGCGTATCTGGCTCGCACTTTGTACCATCTCGATGTCTGCCCATGATACTCCGGGACATATCCTCTTACAAAAAGAAAATTCTTCATATGTCTATGAATACATTCGAAAACAGCATGAATGGGTGAAAAAAGAAGGTGTAACCCTTAGTACTATGGAACACCAAGTGCTCACGCTCTCCGCTCAAGGTTATACCATGAATGAAATTGCCGATATGCTCTGCCGCTCTATTGATACGATTAAAACTTGTAGAAGGCAACTATTCGCAAGACTCTGCGTAAAGAATATAGTTGAGGCAATATCATATGCTACAAATTATAGGTTGCTTTAGTACATGCTGTCTTTTTCGCATATTAATGAAGAGAAGTAAAACTGCGGAAAGTATTTTATCGGTCTGCCTGTAACAATATTAAACATTGCGTTTACGCAATGACCTGCTACTATCCATGAGGCGATTGATAGCTGAGGAGGCGGAAGAATGCTTGTTTCCGATTCGTATTGTTCTATAATGTCGGAAAGCCAAGTAATAGGCATATGCCAAAATCTACCATAACTTGCGGCATACTTGGCGACTTGAAGTTCAAAGGCATTAGGCACACAAGATAACTCAGTCAATCTATGACCGTCGGGCTTTACAATGGTCAGGAAACCGGCCCATCCAAAGTTATAAGGGTGAAGTACGGGAATGCCTCTTTCTGCACAAATCTCATCAAACACGAATGGTGTCTCGTCCTTAAAATCCAAGGCATTAATAGCAATCTCATGCTTCGCTATAATTGATGCAACATTCTCCTTGTTCACAAAGTTGTTGATGTATTCAATCTTTGCATTCGGATTAATCTTGGACAAACGTTTGCAAAGAGCCTCTGCCTTAGGCCGGCCTAAATCATCAGTTGTATAGTTCTGGCGGTTTAGGTTGCTTTCTTCAACAATATCGCCATCCACGATAGTAAGACTTTCAAAGCCAAATCTTAAAGCACATTCGGCAATAATACTGCCAACACCCGCACCACTTATTAGAATGGGTGTATGCTTCATTCGTGCTTGCTCTTCTTCGCTTACATAAAGACGATTTCTTTGGTATCTATTTTCCATTGTCATTCGTTTTTTCTACCCCAACGCAACTTATTCCGCTTTGGAATAATGAAGTCGTCTAAACTTTTCTGACGAAGATTTGATTTGGAGATTTATCTCTTCTAAATTCAATCTTCACCTTTCTTTTTGGCCGTTTTTTGCCCTTT
>ERZ1026886.1418-NODE-1418-length-10230-cov-3.071057_pt1 | contig 10230 bp, 6 predicted proteins | sample MGYA00380173_ERZ1026886 | MGnify/ENA primary metagenome ERZ1026886 (study PRJEB33269, sample SAMEA4719809) | human gut metagenome | biome: human-associated habitat; feature: organic feature; material: feces | place: Cameroon | collected 2013-10 ... | reverse complement strand
CTTTCCAGTCCACCAGATGCTCTTCCAGACCAAGAAGGTACTCTCTCAAAGCTTGAATTAACAAATGTTGGCCCATGCGACCATATTGAAATGAATTTATCCCCGCGTCTTAATATCATTATCGGTGATAACGGATTAGGTAAAACGTTTCTTATGGATTGTTCTTGGTGGGCCCTTACAAACACATGGACAGGTAATGAAGCACGTCCAAAATATGCTGAAGGTCGTCGAAAAGCTACTATAGGGTTTTCTATAGCTGGAAAATCGAAAATGCCTCAGGAGAAAACTGTTCTTTACAATAATAAAAATTTAACTTGGGAAAGAACTGCCGATTCGACAACTATTCCGGGTTTAATTATTTATGCATTGGTAGATGGATCATATGCCGTATGGGATCCTTCAAAAACTAATACCACCTCAAATGTATTTACTAAGCAACAAATTTGGGATGGCTATGGAAGCCGTATCGAAGGTCTAATCAGAGATTGGGTGAAATGGCAAAATTCTCCTCAAAAATATCCTTTTGAAGTTTTCAAGAACGTCCTTGCCGAACTATCACCTCCCGATATTGGCAAACTCATTCCGGGAGATGCAGTACGAATCCCAAATGACAGTAGAGAAATCCCTACCATCCAATATCCGTATGGTATCGTTCCTATAACAAACTCCTCTGCCGGCATTGGAAGAATACTCACTTTGGCTTATTTGATTGTATGGGCATGGAATGAGCATAAAGAAAATTGTAAGCTCAGAGGCCTTCATCCAGATTCTCGTATTGTAGTTATGGTTGATGAATTGGAAGCACATTTGCACCCCAAGTGGCAAAGAACTATTCTCCCTGCTTTAGTTGAAATCCAGAAATATTTAGCCGCGGAACTTGAGGTTCAATTTATCATTGCCACTCATTCTCCTTTGGTTATGGCCTCTTCTGAGGAAATTTTCAATCCTGACATAGACAAATTGTTCCAGCTTAATCTTGTACCAGAGAATGCAAATGCAATTTTATCTGAAAAGGATTATATCAAATATGGACAAATCGATGCTTGGCTTACCTCATCAGTTTTCAATTTAAATCAGGCAAGAGCTATTAATGCCTCACAAGTCATCGAAGAAGCAAAAAGACTTCAGCTCAGTGATACTGCAACCGATTCTGCTGTTAAGGAAGTACACGAAAAGCTGTTGCATTGTCTTGCCCAAAATGATCCCTTCTGGCCTCGTTGGATATACTTTGCTGAACAGCACGGAGTGATACTATGATTCATATCGATTTAAAACCAGAACCTTCTGATTTTGACATACGAGTTCGACAGCCCGGCAATAAATTTATAGCAGCTCATCCAAATCCAAAAGGGGAACAATGGCGAAAGAATAATTTCTGGTCCAGATGCAATCAACAATTGTATGATGCTTATGGTGGCATATGTGCATATAGTGGCGAATGGTTTTCAAGAACCACTACTTCTGCCTCTGTTGACCATTTTTATCCTAAAAGTTCACATCCTGAAAAAGCCTATGAATGGGATAATTATCGTTTAACAACTTCTGTAATGAATGTATATAAAGGGGACAAAATTGTTCTTGATCCCTTTGAAATACAAAATGGTGATTTAGAGTTAGATTTCCCGTCTTGTCTAGTCAAGCCTCGAAAAGATATGAGCCCTGCTGAAAAAAGCAAAGCTCTATCAACTATACAGATTCTTCATTTAAACGATGAAGACCAAGCCAATCGCCGATGTGAAATACTTATGGAGTATATATGTGGAGATGTTAGTCGTTCTTTTCTTGAATCGAAATATCCTTTCATCGCCGAAGAACTAGATCGTCAAAATCTATATGATAATATTAAAAGTATTATCAAGCTTCCCCCATGGCAAACTCATTTAGATACTTAATATTTCCATGCCCCCTCCGTTTGCTAGAAATTTATTTTTATGTTCTTTAGAAGGCCTGCATCCCTCGGATGCAGTTCAAGGGTTTTGGTGTTCCCAACAAGTATTTTGCAATGTAAAATAAAAAACAAGCAGATGTATACACGTCTGCACTGCTTTCCACGGTTATTACTCGCACCGGAAATGTTTCCGGGCTGCTGGTCTACGCAAAAACGCAGGAAGCCATCACCCCGGATTGCCTGTTCAACTTTGGCGGCAACCAGATTGGTGCACGCACCTTGGATCTGAATCAGGATTTCCGGCAGATCACCGCACAACTGGATGGAATTGCCCAGCAGTTTTTCGGGAAGCATCCGCTTTGATCTTTTCCATGTCGATTTACCCGCCTTCACACCCGCCCGTCTGTTTTTTCAAACTTTCTCCTCCTCAGTGTCCGAAGGAAAAAGAGGATGCGATCGTGGAAGCATTGAAGCATTTTCAGATGATTTGATACGCAATCACCCCAGAGAGAATAGCCTCTTGTGCGTTCTCTCTGGGGTGATTGCGTTATGCTACTTCCGGGTAGCGCATATATACATACTCGTAGATTTTCTTCTGGTAGGTTTGGATATCGCTTACATCATAGCTATTGGGAAGTTCTTGCCAAAGGGTATTGCGAATCAGGTTATCCACAATCGCCTTAGTTTCCTGCTTGTCCGTCCAATGGTCGAGTTTGGCAATCTGCTGTTTGATTTTTGTCAACAAGTCCACAGACACCTTCTTGATCGTTTCAATTTCCTGCTTCGTGAGGTTCTCCGAAAACAGCAAATCGTACACTGAAAGCTCCTCGTCACTGGAAAAGCCCTCACGCACATAGCGCTGCTGCTCCGTGTCCAGTGAACTTGCAAGCTCCATCAGATCCATGAAGGTTTTCTCAATGGTTGCCCGGTTCTGCTCTGCATTATAGGCATCGATGATCTCCTGATAGCGGTCATAATAATCAATGCGCTGCGGGTTTGCAAACAGCATTTTCGCCAGCTGCTGGTTTACCAGTTCATCCAGATCGCGCAGCAAGAGATTCTTCCGCCGGGTGTGGGCGAACTCCCTGCTCAACAGGTCAAAATCAATTTTGCTGATGTCAAACTGCCGGGATGGTACAGCCTCCTGATCCGGCTTTTCCACATGGATGTACTCGTTGACGATGCCGTTGATCTGCACCATCAGGTCGGTATTGTCCGCGTGTTTCCGCTTCTGCTGCAAGCCCTCGTAGATGGCGAGAATTGCGTTTTTCCGGGCGCGCACGGCATCGTCCACATCGTCACGGTCTGCGTAGCGGAACAGCCGCGCCAGTTCAGACGCATAGGTCTGGAAGGTTTTCTTGGTTTCCAACGTCTCGCACATTGCGTTGACTGCATCCTGTACAAGGCTCATCTTTTCAAAGTCCTGTGCGTCCACCAATTCCTGCAGCCGAAACCCGTGTTCTGCCAGAAAGCCGTCCGTTTTTCCGATGACCGTGCAAATACGCTGAATCAGCTCTGTTTTGTCCACCGTTGGGTCAATGCCCGCCGGGCTGTTCTTGCTGACCGTATAATCTGCCAGAGCCTTGCGCAGCGCCTTTACGATACCAATATAGTCCACGATCAGGCCGTTGCTCTTGCCCTCCGAAACACGGTTTGCACGAGCAATCGTCTGCATCAGGGTATGGGCTTTCAACGGCTTGTCCAGATACAGACAGGACAGACACTTTACATCAAAGCCCGTCAGCCACATGGCACAGACGAACACCACCCGGAACGGATTCTTGCTGTCCTTGAATTCTTTATCCAGCTCCCGCTTTTCCATTTTGGCACGGTGCGGCAGAATATCCAGCCCCCACTTTTTGAAGGTCTGCACCTCGTTCTGCTCCGGACTGATCACCACTGCCATTTCGGTTTCTTTCATCCATGCCAGTTTGCGGGCAAGTTCCTGTGCTTCCTGCTGGGTCGCTGTGCCCTGCCGGGCTTCCAGTTCCCTGATCTTTGCCCGCCAGTATTCCTGCACATAGTTGTACATCCGCACACAGGTGACCTTATTCAGGCAGACGAACATCGCCTTGCCGCTGGTCCAAAGGTCAGAGTAATGCTCCACAAAGTCCTTTGCAATGGAACGCAGCCGTTCATCTGCGGTGAGAATATGGATCTCCTTTGCAAACTCGCGTTCCAGCTTTTCCTCCTGCGAGGGATCAAGGTCGGCTGCTTCAATGGCATCCAGGATCCGCCCGGTGATCTCCGGCTTGTCCAACTGGGCGATCTTATCCGCGCGGTTCTCATAGTACAGCGGTACCGTTGCGCCGTCCTCCACTGCCCGCTTGAAATCATACACCGACAGATACCCGCCAAAGGTTCGCTCGGTAATATGATCATCCGCCAGAAGCGGCGTACCGGTAAAGCCGATGCGGGACGCCGTGGGCAACAGGTGCATCATGTTGTCTGCAAAAATGCCGTACTGGCTGCGATGGGCTTCATCCGACAAAATCAGAATGTCGTGATCCGGGTAGATAGGCGGCTCCTTGGGCAGGTTGAACTTCTGGATCAGGGTAAACACAAAGCTGGGGTTGCCCTGCAGCTTTTTTACAAGGTCTGTACCGCTGGATGCAATGAACTGCGAAGCCTTGGTTTTGCCCAGCAGACCGCAGTTTTCAAAGGTATCGCTGATCTGCCGGTTCAGCTCGTCACGGTCGGTCAGTACCACAATGGTGGGCGAGCCTGCAAACTTGCGCCGGATCTTCTGCGCCAGAAAGACCATGGAGTAGCTTTTGCCTGACCCCTGCGTGTGCCAGAACACACCCAGCCTGCCGTCTTTCAGCTTGCGGTTCTCGTAAGCACTGACGGCCTCGTTGACGCCGAGATACTGGTGGTTGCGGGCCAGAATCTTGGTGGTGCGCCCACCGGAATGATCGTAAAGAATGAAGTTTTCCAGCAGATCGAGGAAGGTCTTTTTCTCGCAGATGCCCCGCAGCATGGTTTCCAGCTCCACTCTGCCTGCATCGCTCTCCTTCAGACGCTTCCACTCGTGGAAGAACTCGTACTTGCTGCCAAGCGTGCCCACCTTGGCTTCCAATCCATTGGACAGCATAAGGAAGGCATTGTAATAGAACAGCTGCGGAATGGTATCGAGATAATTTCGGTAATTGTCTATGTAGGCATTCTGCACATCCACGGTAGGCTTTTTCAGCTCGATGAACAGCAGCGGAATGCCATTGACAAAGCCCACAATGTCCGTCCGGCGGCGGTACAGCTGCGAGTGGATCTTCATTTCTTTTACGGCGAGGAAACGATTGTTTTCCGGGTTTTTGAAGTCGATCACCGCCGCACTTCGGATTTCGGTGCGGCCATCCGGCCGCTTGACCGTCACCGGGATGCCATCCCGCAGCAGAAAATACTTTTCCTCATTGATCTGCATTAGGGATGCGGTGGAAACGTGTGCCGTAAATTTCTTCTGCACCTCGTCCAGCTGGTTCGGGGTGAGCCACGGGTTCAAGCGCAAAAGCGCCTGCCGAAAATACCGGGTCAGCAGCACTTCCCCATAGCTGGTGCGGCCCAACGTCCCGTCCGGCCCCAGCTTTTCGGAGTTGTAAGCCAGCACGACCTCCCAGCCCAGAACATTTTGCAGCAGGTTGCCTGCACTGTTCTGAACAAGGACATTTTCGGAGTATTCGCGGCTCATAGGATCACCTCGCCTTATATCATATCTGGGATTGTAGAATCACATCTTTTAGCATTTGTATGTGCCAAAATTTCGCCAACTTTCGTTATTGAGAAACTCGTTGGAATTTCATCCCACCATCCATGTATTTCTTTTAGAACCGGGTACGAATCCCACTTCTTCACAAATGCCTCATTGACTTGTTTCTGTTTATTAGCATCTGTTTCATATAGTTTCCAAACTGCTTCAAATACTTGCTTTTCTTTTGAAGTTATCGGCTTTCCTATTCCTTGATGTATAACCCACAGGGTTTCAATTTGGTCAAAACTTCTTACATCAATTCTAACAAAACCGTCCAAAAATTCATTAGGTTTCAAACAGGTTTCTGCATTCAATGAAATTTCTTGCAATAGCTCTGACGCTTTGTGATATTCTTCGGATTCCTTTTGTATTCCTATACATGCATATCCGTTTAACACCTTGGGATAATAGTCAATAAACTTCTTAAAACCTCCCATTGAAGACATTCTTATTGCACCCAATGTATCGAGATGGTCTAACCAGTCCTCCCCTTTGGGCAATTCTTGATATACAAGTTTTCGGTACACTTCTTCCAACACTTCTAATCCGTGCGTAACATCACCTGTAATCGGTGCAAATCTTTCTAACACATGTGCTACTGTCAATCCGCATAAAGCATCATTGTCAATTTGTCCAACAATTTCAACTGCCTTATTTATTCCCACATAATTCTTTCTACTGTCCCCTTTCTCGACATGGCAAACTAATAGTTCTGTTAACAAATCATAGTCAGCTTTTTCATCAGTCACCGCCGCCGACTGTTGAGCTTTTCTAAGGACCTGCTGAAATGCCGGATCTGCAAAAGCTTCAAGCATCCCCTTAACTTCATTAACACGGGGCAATACAGAATTTTCCCAGTTTGTAATTCTCTCATTGGCTTTTGCGTATGCTTCTTTTGTATACTCCTCCAATGCTCTTGGAACCATTTCATTAAAAACCGTTCTAACTCTTTCTTCTGAAACACCCTGATTGATAACAATTGTACCAGCCTGAACTAGCTGACTTCCCTCACCGGCCTGTTGGCTCTGTTTGTTAACGTCCACGTTTTATCCCTCCAATCTGTACCTGTTCTGCATTATCGCCAGCTTTTTGGCTCTGCTGGAAATTGTTTTTTATTTTTCCACCAGCTTCAGAAATATCTTCGTTTTCCAATGTAAACTCCTGTCGCTGTTTAATGTTGTTTCCACCAGTTTGTTTTTGTTTAACATTTTTACGAATACCTATTTGATAACCAGCCGCTCCACCAATCAAAGCTCCTGCGATTAACGAAAAAATCGTCGAACCAATCCCATCAAATACCCATGTCATCCAATCTTGCATCATTACACCTCCACTGTTCCATTCATTAGCTTCGGAAGCAATCTGTTTCGTGCTTGTGTTAATGCCCGCTGTTCTTGATAAAGTGCTTCCTGTTTCTCGGACATCTCTATTGTACATCTTTGATATTTTTCAATCAGCTGTCTATTCGGAAGTAAAATTTTTATTTTTTGTATAGAAGTATTTGTCAACTGTGGTTGTGCCGAACCTGTACACAATTTTTTGAAATCCGTATTTGAAAATAGCTGGAATGTAAATTCATTTTCTATAAAACTATTTTTATCATTTCGACGCGCAATGAACGAATTGTTTGTTACATAACTTAGTTTATGATGCGTTCTAAAAACATCTCCACTTCCATTTCCTCTGCTGGTAACTAACGTCGCATAATCATCACAGTTTTTCTCATTGTAATATCCAATCACACCACTGGCTCCATACACTGGATATTGTCCTGCTTTTGTAATCTTGCTAGTCGGAAGATTTTTTCCATATTTTATATCGAACACATCATAAATTGAGCTAATTCTCCACCCCTCCGGCACACCATCCACAATTTTCGTGTTTTCATGCCCCGGGAAGTTCAAATCCACAAACCACTCTTTATAAAGCCGCTGGGCTGCTTCTTCCAGCAGTTTGATTTGTTTCTGGTTATTTTCAATCAGGTCATCGTAGGCAGAGAGAATATCTGCAATTTGCTTTTGAATTTCTATCGGTGGAAGTTCTACTTCCAATCCCAACAAATCTTCATTACGTAAACTTGCCCTAGTCGTCATCGTTGAAAACGCCCGGAACTCGCCTCTAAAACTAGGCAAGCGCATATAATAGCCAATGTACTCTGGAAAAACACGATTTGTTATTGGTCGCATACGCTTTGTGAAACCATTGTATGTGGCCATCGGGTAGTCCTTCAATGCCACACAACTCATCCCCAATTCATCTGATGTTTCACTTGTTCTTGTAACAAAAACATCTCCTCTCCGAATTGAGTAGGACTCCTGTTCCTTTTCTGTTGACTGGACTAAATCTGTTATTTGCTTCGGAATAAAATAATTATTAAAAACCGTTGAAAATGTCAAAAATGGATATCCTTCGCCAAAAAATTTCCCAGCCTTTGACAATCCATTATGAACCTCATATAGTTCTCCCAGCTTCACCTTTTCCCACTTCATACCCCCATCTCCTCCAGGTTCTTCGAGATGGTTTCCATCAGGCGGTTGGACTCTGCCTGCAATTCCAGCAGTTCCTTGTGGATTTCCTTCATCCGCTGGGCAAAATCCACACCGTCATCCTCCACGGGTGCAACGCCCACATAGGCACCGGGCGTCAGGGATGCGCCTTTCTCGTTGAGGATGGTGTCTCGGCTGGCCACCTTGCACAGACCGGGGATATCTTGATAAACGCCCTCGCCAAACTTTTCGGTGAGCCAGACGGCCTCCTTGGCAACGGTCAGCTTCTCGCTGAGGGCTTCCAGTTCCTTGTCGAACTTTTCCTGCGTGGTCTTGCGCTCCTTGCGGGGCGCTGCCTCCACAGCGGCTTTGGCTTCTTCCCGCTTGGCCTGCACGTTTTGTTCCAGTGCGGCCTGAATCTCTGCAAAGGGACGGTCATCTGCCAGCTCTGCGTGATACTCCGCCAAAAGCCCCTTGTACTTATCCACCTCGCCGCGATAGAGCCAGACAATGGCGTTGAGGTTCTTCAGCTGCCAGTCGCTCCACTCGTTCTGAGTGCGGTCCACCACGGTATAATAATTGCGGGCGTCGATGAACAATACGGTGTCCAGCAGATGTTCCGGTTTGCCCTTATCCAGAAACCACAGCGAACAGGGCAAACTTTTGGTGTAGAAGAAGTTGTTGCCCACGCTCATCATCACGTCCACATGGCCGGTCTGGATGAGTTTTTCACGGATGTCCTTGTCTTTGCCCTGACTGTCGGTAGCCGAGGACGCCATCACAAAACCCGCACGGCCATGCTCGTTCAGGTAGGAGTAGAAATAGGACACCCACAGATAGTTTGCGTTGCCGATTTCCTTGGCCTTGTTCACGCCGGGCAGACCAAAGGGCAGCCGTCCGGCACTCTGCGCCGACTCCGACTTGACCTTGTCCACGTTAAACGGCGGATTTGCCATCACATAGTCGCAGCAGCCGTTCAGGTTATGGGCATCGTGATAGAAGGTATTGGCTTCATCGCCGGACTTGATCACGCCGGTCAGACCATGCACGGCCATATTCATCAGGCAGAGCTTGGCATTGTACTCCACCTTTTCCTGTCCGTAGAAAGTCATGGTGTTGTTGGCGATCATGCCCGCATGGTTTACAAAGTCGCCGGTCTGCACAAACATACCGCCGCTGCCGCAAGCCGGGTCCAGCAGAACGCCGTGGGCAGGCTCCAGCACATTGACGATCATTTTCACCAGCGATTTCGGCGTAAAGAACACGCCGTCGTCCTGTGCCACATTCTTGGCAAACTTATTCAAAAAGTACTCGTAGATACGGCCGATCACATCGCCGCCCACATCGTCCAACGCATCATTGTTGAAGATGCGCAGCAGTTCCCCCAGCAGTTCATCCGAGAAGATGGTGTAGTCCTTCGGCAGAACGCCCTGCAGCTGCTCGCTCTGCTGCTCCACCAGTTCCATGGCGTTGTTCACCACTTCGCCCAGACTGTTCAGCGGGTTCCCCTCGATTCCGGTCAGCCCCTGCTCCGGGATGTTGGCGGGCAAATTGACTAAGTAATTGTACTGCGCCTCCTTGGGCAGAAACAGTGCACTCTTCTCGGCAAAGTCGCTCTGTTCCACCGGCAGCACCCGACCGCCGCGCACGGGACGGTCTTTCAGGATCTCCTGCTCTACCAGTTTGAAGCGGCTGTACGCATACCGCAGAAAAATCAGTCCCAGTACCGGCATACAGTATTGGTTCGAGGTGAGTTTAGAGCCTGCACGCAGCAGATCTGCCGACTCCCACAGGTCAGCTTCCAGTTTTTTGACGTTCACATTATTTGCCACGAGGGGGTTCCTCCTGTTGTTTGGATTTTCATTTTCTATTGTATCACATTTTTCTGCAATGTTCATCTTTAATCATTGCTATTTTCTTTTTTGACTGGAAAAAGTTGTTTACCAATAGCTGACAATGTGTTAGAGCCATAAACTTTCTCATTTGGAGACGCTAATCCTGCATCCAACGGATGTAGTTCAAGGGTTTGGGTGCTCCCAACAAGTATTTTGCAACGTAAAATAAGCAGATGTATATACGTCTGCATTGCTTGCTGGTGCTATGAAGCCTCT
>ERZ1026886.1417-NODE-1417-length-10240-cov-4.078252_pt1 | contig 10240 bp, 10 predicted proteins | sample MGYA00380173_ERZ1026886 | MGnify/ENA primary metagenome ERZ1026886 (study PRJEB33269, sample SAMEA4719809) | human gut metagenome | biome: human-associated habitat; feature: organic feature; material: feces | place: Cameroon | collected 2013-10 ... | reverse complement strand
GTTTTGAGGTCCGTCGTCTTGTCGGATACAACGCTACTCAAACCACAAAGGCTTCAAGCGAAGCTATCCAAGGTGCAAAAGTACTACTTTTTTGCCGTTTGCACCACATATTGCTCTTTAAGGCGGTATTTTTACACCGTTTTTCATAGTCCAACGGCTGAAAACACATGAATTATGCATAAAAATCCGACAATGCGTCAGAATATGCATCTATGAATGGAGAAACCAGATGCATGACAAAACAACCGCAGAATCAGCCGTCCAACAGCCCACATCGCGAAATGCGGACAAATGAACAACTGATTCTGCGGCTATCATCCGGACTCATGAGCTACTTTTGAAGTCAGCTTTCGGTCCATATTTCCACTTTTCCAAAGCAAGGAAAATCAATAGTTTTCCGCACGAAGTTCAAAATAGCTCTGCGGATGATTGCAAACGGGGCAAACCTCAGGGGCTTTCTTGCCAATCACAATGTGACCGCAATTGGAACACTGCCACACGCAATCGCCCTCACGGGAAAAGACAAGGCCTTCCTCAATGTTGCGAAGCAAACGGCGATAGCGCTCCTCGTGGGCCTTTTCGATGGCTCCCACCATTTCAAACTTGGCAGCGATTTCTTCAAATCCCTCTTCTCGAGCTTCCTTGGCGAATGTGGCATACATGTCTGTCCATTCATAGTTTTCACCCGCTGCGGCATCTGCCAGATTCTCTTCAGTGGAAGGCACGGCTCCGCCATGCAGATACTTGAACCAAAGTTTGGCGTGTTCCTTCTCGTTGCGTGAGGTTTCCTCGAAGATGTGGGCCATCTGCTCGTAGCCGTCTTTCTTGGCTTTCGATGCAAAATACTGGTATTTCGTGTGAGCCTGTGATTCGCCAGCAAAGGCTGCAGCCAGATTCTGTTCGGTCTTGGTTCCTTTTAGTTCCTTCATAACGACTATATATTTAAATGGATTGGGGATAAGAAAACAACAAGCGACCCCCTGCCGGGTCTAGAGCAAAGGGTTATTCTGCATGACCGGATCCAATGGGTCGCTTGTTTGTATTTATTCAGCACATACGGATGGCATGCGGAGAATTTTTATTTGGCGCAAGGCTTATTTCTTGAAAAAGCGATTGAACAAACCTTCGAAACCACGTCCGTGGCGTGCTTCATCGCGAGCCATTTCGTGAACAGTGTCGTGGATGGCATCGAGGCCGAGTTCCTTCGCACGCTTGGCAATGCGGGTCTTGTCGGCGCATGCACCTGACTCAGCTTCCATTCGCTTCTGCAAGTTGGTCTTGGTGTCCCATACGACATCACCAAGGAGTTCAGCAAACTTCGAAGCATGCTCTGCCTCTTCCCAAGCGTAGCGCTTGAAAGCTTCTGCAACTTCGGGATAGCCCTCGCGGTCAGCCTGACGGCTCATGGCAAGGTACATACCAACCTCGGTGCATTCACCGGCGAAGTGTGCATTGAGGTCCTTGATCATCTCTTCGTCACAACCCTTGGCTACGCCTACTTCGTGTTCTGCCACGAATTCGAGAGCGCTGTCTTCCTTCAGTTCCTTGAACTTAGAGGCGGGAACGCCACACATGGGGCACTTTTCGGGTGCGTGTTCGCCTTCGTATACATAGCCACAAACGGTGCAAATGAATTTCTTCTTCATAATGAGTGAGTTTTTTAGAATTTGATTGTTGTTGAATTGTTCTTGTCAGGCCTTTGTCCGCCGCTCGGTTCCCGCGCAATGGAACCGACAGCGATGGGGGAAGCCTGGAGAGTGAGTTCTTGTTCTTTTGTCAGTCAGCCTCGCAATGACAGCAGCATCCGCGGAGGTAGAGATCTGCCTGCTCGAGGCGGAATCCTTCGGGAAGAAGTGCATGTCGTTCAAGACGTTGGTTTCGTAAAGGCACATCATATACCTTACCGCAACGGGTACACAGAAAATGCGCATGGGGCGAAGTGTCGGCATCGAAGCACACCTTCTTGTCGTCAATGGTGAGTTGGAGTGCCGCTCCTTTCTCCACAAGCAGACGCAACGTGTTATAGACTGTTGTCTTCGACAAGGTTGGCATTCCAGGATGAAGCGAATTATAGATGTCTTCAACCGTGGGGTGCGTGCGGTGCTGTATCAGATACTCCATCACAGCCAAACGCTGAACAGAGGGCTTCACGTTATGGTCCGTCAGGTATTTGAGAGTTGCTTGCGAATCCATATTCGTTGTTAGTTTGTAATTATTACAAATCTGATTTCGATGCAAAAGTAGGGAGTTTCTTTTGTATAACCAAAGATTTGGGTAACTTTTTTTCCAGAAAGGGTCATTTTTTTTCAAAAAGCTGCTGAAGGGCAGTTTTTCCGCTTCAAAAGCGCCGCTATTTCACGTCATAAAGTGCTGCGGAAGTTGTTCGGGAATGATATAAAAAAGAAAAACAAGTGTCGCGCGATAAATCCTTTTCGAAGACTGCCCACCATAAGGCAATCTTGACAAAAAAGATTTATCGCGCGACACATCAAATTATAGCTTGGCCATAGCAGAAAAACGATCAGCCAGCATTCTTTGGGGACTTCAAGAAACCCTATCTGCGGCTTCCATTTCAAAAGGATAGTCCATTCTTACTGGCCCAAAGCCTTCTTCAGACCGTTGCTGATGGCTTCATTGGCCTTGTCGGCACCCTTCTGCACCGCTTCACTGGCCTTTTCGTTGGCCTTTTTCACTGCAGCATCATGCGCGGCCTTGGCATCAGCCTTAGCTTTGTCCACAGCCTGCTTGCCTGCTGCCTTGGCATCACTCACAGCTTGCTTTCCGGCAGATTCCATAGTCTCCTTGACAGTCTGACCGTCGCTCTTTGCAGCATCAATTCCCGCTTCTGCTGCATCCTTGACGGACTGAGGCAGATTGACCGCGGCATTCACCACGTCCATCACCTTCACACTCTGCGGATCAATACTACGGAGTTTGTCGGCATTCTCCTCAAGGTAATTCTTCACTTTCGAAGCATAAGTCTTGACCACTTCCGCATTGCCCGAACGCTGCAGATTCTCAACAGCAGCACCGATTTGGCTAGTGAGTTCTTTCAACTTTGCCACATCCGGATGCTTTTCCTTGAGGAGTGCATCAAGCTGGGCCATATAAGTATCGGCAAGTTTTTCTGCACCAGCAACATCCTCAATAGCGGCATCGCCTACGGGTTCGTCCACGGCTACACTATCTGCAGTCGCTCCATTCTGGTCAGATGTCTTGTTTCCTGCGCAGGAAGCGAAGGCGAAAGCTGCAAAAAGTGCCGCAACATAAACTATCTTCTTCATAATCAAACAGATTTGATTGACGAATAGCAATATCTATTGACTAAGTCAAGCTCCAAGTTTGGTCTTATATGCCAAGGCGTACATACGTACTTGCTTGATCATGGCCAACAAACCGTTGGAACGGGTGGGAGAGAGATGTTCGGTCAGTCCGATACGGTCAATAAAGTATAGATCGGCATCGAGAATCTCCTGCGGCGTGTGGTGCGTCACTACGCGGATGAGCAACGTGACAATACCTTTCACGATAAGCGCATCGCTCTCGGCGCGGAAGTCGAGCAATCCGTCGTGCTCGTCACAAACAAGCCATACGCGGCTTTGGCATCCGTCGATCAGGTTCTGTTCCGTTTTTTCGGAAGCGGGCAGGGGCTGCTGTTCCTCACCGAGGTCGATGAGAAGCTGGTAGCGGTCCATCCAGTCGTCCACTTCGCAGAATTCTTCTATGATTTCGTCTTGGGTTTCGTTGATGGTCATTGCTGTTGAATTTCATTGATTGACATCGGCGCGGGGTTCATGCACCGGAATTGCGTCAGGGTATCACTTCATGTGAAACCTGTCACATGGGTTCATTTCTCTTCTGAAATCATCTGCAGGAGCGTTTGTCCCACTCCACGCAGCGTTTCGCGTGAAATATTTTCAGGCGTGTCAGAAACAGTGTGCCATGTGGCACCGAAAGTGTGCTCTCCTTCCACGAAGGGAATGATGTCGACCGTCGGAATGCCGGCCACCTCATTCATCGGCACATGGTCGTCCTGCGCATAGCCTCCCTCCTGCTGCAGGAAGAGATTGCCGGCACCTGCACGTTGGGCTGCATCCCAAAGGCGCAAGGTCACATCGCGGGCATAACGGAGAGAAACGCCTTCGTAGCAGTATCGTGCATCGGTACCGCCCACCATGTCAAGCAAGATGCCGTAGCGTGCAGTATATCCTTCAACATGCGGATGACTACTCCAATACTGTGAACCAAGGCACCAATCTGAACCGTCCTGAGGCGCCTTTGCCTCTTCCCAATAAGGTGCTCCGCCATCCTCCGAGTCAAAGCAGATGAAATCGATGCCCACCGTGGGTTTGAGCTGGTCGAGCAAGCGAGCCACTTCAATCATTACGGCCACACCGCTCGCACCGTCGTTGGCAGCCATCACGGGAGTGCGATGCTTGGCCGTATCGGGGTCGGCATCGGCCCAAGGACGACTGTCCCAATGCGAACAGATGATGATGCGATCCTTGAGTTCAGGTTTATAAGAGGCAATAATGTTGGTCGAATGCCAGGTCTTACCCTCAAAGGTTTTGAGGTCGGCCTTCTGTTCGATGACGCTCAAACCAAGCGATTTGAAACGCTCCACGATATAACGACAACAGGCGGCATGGGCTTCGGTGTTGGGTACACGAGGACCGAAGTCGCACTGAGCCACTATCTCTGCATAAGCAGAATCGGCATTAAACTGCACGGTGGTTACTGCAACCGTATCCGTGTCGCCACTTTCTTGTGAGGCGGATTTCTGGTTTTTACAGCTACCCATGCCCAAGGCGGTTGCCACCATGAGCAAGGCGCAAATGATATGTTTCATTTTTCTTTATTTATTGTCAAGTTGTCCGGTTGCCTGCACAGTGCGCATCACGCGGAGGAAATTTTCTCCCCAAACGAGGCGCAAATCATCAGTCGTAAGTCCTTCGGCCATCAGGCGCCGGGTGAAATTGATCAGTTCGGAAGCACAAGCGCATCCACGGATACCGCCGTCACCGTCGAAATCCGTTCCGATGCCCACATGATGAATACCTGCCACATCAATCATATGCATGAGATGACGTACGGCATCATCGATAGTGGCCTCCCCGTCGTTTTCCAAACGTAGGAAACCATGATAAAGCGTCACCTGAGCCACACCTCCAGCCTTGGCCAAGGCACGCAGCTGGTCGTCGGAGAGATTTCGAGGATGATTGCAAAGCGCCCGACTTGAAGCGTGGGAGCAGACGATGGGGGTGGACGAAGCGGCCAAAGCATCATAGAATGAGGATTCGGCGGCATGGCTCAAATCAACCATCACTCCACAACGATTCATCTCGCCCACCACTTGACGACCGAAATCGCTCAGTCCTCCATGACTCTCTGTCGAACGACGGGCAGAATCACAGATTTCATTGTCACCGTTATGGCAAAGCGTGATGTAAGTCACTCCCATTCGGCCGTAGCGCTCCACATTGGCCAAATCTGTGCCTAAAGCATATCCATTTTCAATGCCCAGCATCACAGAACGCAGACCGAGCGCTTTGTTACGATAAAGTTCATCGGGCGTACGGGCCAAAGATACCCCTTGGGCTGTTGTGACCCGTTCACGGATTTCATTGAGCAAACCGTCAGCCATACGGGTAGCCTCAGCATGACCTTCCGGGGTTCGTTCCCCTTGAGGAATATAGGCCACCATGATGGAAGCGTCGAGACAACCTTCCGTCATCTTGTGGAAATCAACGAGCAACTGTTCATCACGACGCGTCAGTTGCACGCCTTTGCCAAAAAACATGGGTGTGTCACAATGCGAATCAAGCGTCAGCACCCGACGATGCACCTCTCTGGCTCGGCGGAACGAATCAGCTTCACCCACAAAATGGCGGAAAAGCGGCATCATGCATTCGTCTGCCTCTGCCAAAAAACACTCAGGATGCCACTGCACACCGATGATGCTCTTCAGGTCAGTGCTTTCGATAGCCTCGACCACTCCATCGGCCGAACGTGCCGTCACACGGAAATGCGGGCCAGGGTTGCCCACGGCCTGATGATGGAAGGAATTGACCGCAAACCGACTGCCAAGCAAACGTTCCACAGTGCTTCCTTCTTCGGCATCCACCCAATGTGTGGCCACTCCGCGCGGAGCGTCCTGCGAATGCTTGATAAGGTCGGCATCTGGCAAACATGTGGCTAAATCCTGCAGAACGGTTCCGCCCAAAGCGGCAGCAAGCATCTGTATGCCCCGACAGATGCCCAACATGGGAATCTGACGGTCGAAGGCCAAACGAATCAAGCCCAGTTCGAAACGGTCACGATGTGAATTGATACCATGAAGAGCGGGCACAGGATCCTCACCTGTGAAGAGCGGATTGAGATCGGCTCCGCCCGAAAGCAAGAGTCCGTCGATGCGCTCAAGCAAGGCCACCGTGTTGCCGTCAGTCAAGCTGCGCGGAGGGATGACAACGGGAATACCTCCCGCAGCCTCCACCGAACGAAAATAGCCGGGCAGGAGTTTCAGCTGTCCGTCATCGAAATTCCCGGTGATGCCGATGATTGGCCGCGCCTCGAAATTGGGAAATGTGGAGGTGAGGCGGTCATAGTCGGCCGTTTTTGAGAAAGTTGACATCATGGATGTTTTTAGGGGATAAAAGGAATGACCCTTTCTTGACGTTTGATATAAAGGGAATAGGGAAGGGACCTACATCAATGATGACCGGGTCCTTTCGGGAACCATCCCTTGTCAACGCGCTTTTTCTGCTCAAAGATTTCGAGGATGGACCATAAGGCACTGAATCCTACGACTCCCACCACAGCAGCAAGCACGATATGCTTCACAAAGAGGGCACCGACAATGCAGCCGATGCCCACAATGAGAAACAGCCACCAGAAGCGCGTACCACTATAGTATTCGGTCTTCACCACGATGGGATGGAAAAGACCGATAATAAGGAAAGTGGCAAGGCCAATGAGTGGGCCGGCAAATGAAATGTCCATTCTTTGAAGGTTTATTCGTCAGCGGAAATAATGACAGGCACAGTGCGGCTGATGCTCTGCTCAAGCGAGATGAGCGTTTCGGTGGAAATCACACCACGGATTTCCTGAATACGATTGTTGAGGAGATCCATCAAATGCTCGTTGTCGCGCGAATAAAGTTTGATGAGCATCGTGTAGGGGCCTGTGGTGAAATGGCATTCCACGATTTCGGGAATAAGCTCGAGCTGTTCAGCCACTCCCTTATACATTGAACCTCTTTCAAGTTTGATACCTACATAGGTGCAAGTGCTGTAGCCGATGCTTTTGGGACATATGTTATAACCCGAGCCAGTGATGACTCCAGCTTCAATAAGGCGCTGAACGCGCTGATGAATGGCTGCACGCGACACACCGCACACAGCGGCAACGTCCTTGAAGGGGATACGGGCGTTGACTGAAATAATCTTCAGTATCTTCAGGTCGAGTAAGTCTACCTTTTCCATGTTTTCTTAGTAGTTTCTTTCAGGTGTTGTTAGGAAAACGTTGACAACAGTCCTTTCCGTTTTCGCTCCGATGCATACCGAAGGAAGCTTTTCGGCGGGCAAGAGCCAAAGGGTGACGTCATACGTTCATTTTTGGGAGCAAAGATAGTGCAAACCATACAATGTGACAAGTTTTGTCCCATATTTTAGGGTCTTTTGGTGATAAAATGAATGTTTTACTCCCGTAATTCGTACAAAAAGGAAGAGAAAGGCCTTTTCCCTTCCTTTTGCCTTGCTGGCTTCACTTGATGTGGATAAAAGAAATGTGTGATTACCATAGCTACGGCAATCACACGTTCCTTATCATTCTTGCTACAGAACCATTCAAGCAACAAACGGGCAAGTTTATTGCTCAACTTGCTTCCAGTCCACAAGTCCTTTTCCTCCACCGTCAAGTTCAACAGCAAGCGCTATGACTTTATGTTTCCCAGTCTTAAAGGGTTCTACATACCAATGGCTTCGTATTTGTTGCTCTGCTGCATTCAAGCCTCCATTATTGCTAAGTTTCAACTCCAATACATAAATGATATCGGATGTTTCAACCACCATGTCTATTCTGCCCGTTGAAATCATCTTTTCAACTTCCACACGACAACCTATAGCATTGAAAATCGTGCTCATAATCAGACGGTAGCGTTCCTCCATATCCATCGTGGCCAATTTCTTATTGCTATAAGGAACATCTGCAATAAGGGCTTTCAAGCATTTTTTTGCCTCTTGCAAATGTCCTAGTTGCAAGGCAAGGAACAATCCTGATTGAACGGACTGAATGTCACTATTGGTTCGCATGGTCAAAGCGGGCAACACTGTTTCGTAAAGCGCCTGTCTCACCTCATCATTTGGAAAGCCTAAAATATAGACACCTTTCTGGTAATCCTTAATGGTCAGATAACCTGATTGGTAGAGAAACAATTCCGCTCCACCTCCTGTCACATCCGACGTTTCGATGATTTGCCGAAGCATGGTGCACGGTTCAAATTTTCCTAATTTGATTTCCATGTCATCCACAAACTTTGGGAGCAAAGAAGTGGCTCCAGAAGAGGCCCAATAATTTTTAAGGTCAGAATCTGCCAACGCATTGATAAGGCTGAATGGATTAAAAACGCCCAACATGTTTCTACGGCTAAAATGATAACCGTCATAGTAAGCCTTTAACTGTTCAACCGTTTCTTCAAATGTCCAACCTTCCACATCCGCCATTCTCTCTATTTCTGGCCTGAAATCTCTTTCGGCCTCATCTTTTGTTATACCACAGATAGAAGCGAATTCAGGTTCAAAACTGACGTTGCTCAGATTGTTGAGCACGGAAAAAAGTGATATTTGGGTAAACTTCGTAATTCCAGTGATGAGAACGAACTTCTCGTATTTATCCTGCGATTTCAACACAGCAAAAACCTCTTTATATATTTCGCAACAAGCATCATGTTGCGAAGTTCGCCATGAATGTTGCAACGGATAATCGTATTCATCAATGAGAATAGCCACTTGAAGTCCAGACATTTGGTATGCCGCTTCAATGATATTTTTGAATCTTACGGCAAGCGAACTATTCTTGCGGATTTCAACCCCATAGTCTTTTTCACACTTGTAGAACACGTCATCCAAATAGTCCCGAAGGCTTGAAGGTTCAGCTCCTGCATTACTCATGTCAAGGCGAATGACTGGTCTTTTCACCCACTCTTTCTCCAAATCCATGATTTTCAATCCATCAAAGAGTTCCTTCTTTCCTGAAAAATAAGCTTCCAGCGTATCCACCAGCACCGATTTACCAAAACGGCGTGGACGACTCAAATAGTTGTATGTCTGACTTCTGTTGGCAAGTTTCCAAACGATGTCGGTCTTGTCAACATACAGGTAGCCGCCGTTTCTTATTTTCTCAAACGACTGGATGCCTACAGGCAACATTCTATCGTTAGTATTTGTCATAATCGCTGAAATTTAAAGCAGGTATTCTACATCTTTTCTGCAAGTATACAACAAATATCTGAAATTCCCTACTTTGTCAGCTACTTTATTTTTTTCAACGCAGACATTCCCCATCCAGAAAAAAGGAACGTGTAAATCCCCGAAAGAATTCGACAGCAACGACACGTTCCGTTATTCCATTTAGAAATATCCTGTTCAAGGCCGGCACACCATATTTCCCAATCGGAATCGCCAATAAACATAGGCCACAACAGCCAGTACGGCACCAGCCACACCGATATAGGCAATGGAAAGATGCGTGCAGATACCTCCACCAATGGCGGCTCCGCTACCGATGCCCAAATTGAAGATACCAGAGAAAATCGACATGGCCACAGCCGTGCTTTCCTGCGTGGTGATCTGAATGATGAGCGATTGCATGGCCACATTATAGGCCGTAGCGGCCAAACTCATGAGGGCAAACACCACGATGTTCGCCGGCTGGCAGACAGCCGTTGGAAGAATCAGCAGCAACGTAAGAGCCATCATCCCCACCATGGCCGACATGAAGCGACGACGGTCACGCCCATAGAACTTGGAGAAAACAACACTCCCCAAGAATCCGGCTACACCATAGATCATCAACGAAGCCGTGACGAGCTGGTCGCTCATACCCACCTGCTGTTTGAGGAAGGGTTCTATATAGGAATAACAGATGTAGTAGGCCGTAGCCACGAGCAGGGTGTAGAGGTACATGCCGCTCAACCCACGGTCGCGGAGCAAAGCCGGGAGTTTACGTGGAGAAAAGCCGCCTC
>ERZ1026886.1416-NODE-1416-length-10247-cov-9.434753_pt1 | contig 10247 bp, 3 predicted proteins | sample MGYA00380173_ERZ1026886 | MGnify/ENA primary metagenome ERZ1026886 (study PRJEB33269, sample SAMEA4719809) | human gut metagenome | biome: human-associated habitat; feature: organic feature; material: feces | place: Cameroon | collected 2013-10 ... | reverse complement strand
TATGATACTTCTATGATACTTCTTGTAAGATAATCCAAAATGTATCATTCTTCTATCTCATTATGTATCAGTTATTTGTCTCTGTATTCAGCTAACAAGATGATACTTTGATACTTTTTACATAAAAAACTTTATCGACCTACGGTTGGAACTCCCTAAGGGAAATAACTCTTAGAATCAGCACGTCCTGAACCAACCATACATGTCGAAAAGATTTCAACCCTAATATTGTCACAAAATTATAATAAATTCGGGACAAAGCAATGCTTTTGCACCAAAAAGTTACTAATTTTAATGCCGATTTAACGCATAAGAGGCTAAAAATAACTACTCAGCACCCCTATTGAAAATAGAAAGGCCTGGAAATATGAAAGCGGCTTCGATAGTCAATGAAGCCTATTGCGTAGAACAATGAAAGCGGCTTCGTAAGCAGTTGAAGCCTATTGTATTATTCTGATAGAAACTATAAAAAAATATAGTTGACCACTTTATTAATAATACACGTTGACTCACAGTATTAACGTAACAACTCATGACAATATGGGTGTTGACTAATTCAAAGTGTTCATTCTGTTGGCAAAAAGCTATAAAAAAGCGTTCATATTTCGGACTTTTGCTGCACCAAGGGTTCACCGTTTTCCGACATTTGTGACGCTTTTGTGAATACCTGTGAAGGGAGGGTTCACGCCCTGAATCCCCTCTGTTTATCGGACTTCCGACGCTGATGTGAAGGGTGAACCCTCGTTTCTTGCTTTCACACGCATACGCGAAAGAAAATAAATAAAGAAAGAAAACAGCAGTATGGGTAATGCCTTAAAAACATATAAAAGAATATATATATATTATAATAGACGTTCACAACTTCACAAAATGGTCTCAAGCCCGATAAGTTATTCAGACCAGCCAATGACTTACAGAGATTTCCCGGTAAGTCATTGAGACATCTCAGTGACTTACCGGGACATGCTAACTATTAAACTGAGGTTTCGTCCCTTCAGCCCGTACTTAAACCACTTGCGAAACTTGAGTAACTTCTAAACTTGCTAAACTTCCATAACCAATAAATAGGCGTATAAATACCTGAAAGCATGACAATAAGAAAAAAGGCATATCGCAAGAACCAAAAGTAAGCCATACGTAAACGATTACGTAAAAAATCTAATTTTAGACAAAATGGATTCATTCCTTTTTAACATATTTTCCGTATCTTTGCAGCCGAAAAGAAAGTGCAATCGATTGCACAAAAAATTTATCGTATAAGTTCTCGACAGCACCCGCTCTATATGGATGTTTAAAACAGACTACCATCAAAAATAACTAAAGAAAACAATCAGCGGTGCATAAACTTACCGTAAAGTATGAGATATTTAAAACAGCTAAATAAGCACAAGAACAATAAAACTAAAAGTGAAATGAAACACAAAACACTGACATTCCGCTTCCTCGACATGAGCCGAGGCGGTTTCGCTCGCCTGTTTCTTCTCCTTTTACTCCCATGCCTCAGCGTCATTGGAGTGAAGGCTGATAGCAATGGGGGGGTAAAATTCAATTCCGGTGTCCGCTATTCGCAGTGGGCGATTAATTCACGTCTTCACGATTTTTATGGAAATCAAAAGAAGTTCGGTTTCGATTATTACGACAATAATGGTAATAAAACGACACCTGTTACTTGGTACAAACTTGACGGAACGCCTATAGTTGATCGATTTTTCGACTATGTAGCTGGTCTTGTAGGTAAAGCTTCTCTTGAAGCAGCCGATTTCTATGAGAATTTCGACTGGTCAAAGCCTTGGTTCTATGCTGCACAAGGTTATGCTACTGGCACACCTTATGCTAATTCGAGTATGACTCTTGACAACATGAATGCAGCCAAGATGTATTTTCCTATTCTTGCAGGAAATTTAAAATCTCAAGAGGCTACAACTGTTGCTAATACTGCGATAAATGCTGTCATCAATGACATGAAAACCTATAATACAAAATACATTATTGGTAGTGGAAAGAGTGCATTGAACAGCTCTAACACCAACGATGTTCAGAAAACGATGTTTGGCGGATGGTTCCATAAATCTTCTGATTATACAGACCAGATGTGGTGTGATGGTCAGTATATGGGACCTGCCTTGCTTGCTCAGATTATCAAGCATACAGGCAAGACAAATAATATTTCCGACAATGACTGGGATATTGTTGCTAAGCAATTTTCTATCACATGGGCGCAGCTTTACAACAAAACAACAGGTTTGCTTTATCATGGTTTCACAGCTAATCCTGGTGATGACGCATCTAAATCATGGGATGGTATCAACAAGGAAAAAGGAATCTATCACTCTGCATCCTTCTGGGGGCGTGCCAACGCTTGGTATTTCCTCGCATTGGTTGACATTCTCGAAGTAATGCCAACAGACAATGCATATTATAATACTTTCAAAGGTTATTTGACAAGCCTTGCTGCAGGAATAAAGAAATATCAAGATGAAACTACAGGTTGCTGGTATCAGGTGATGGATAAGGTTCCAGCTTCACTTACTGGTAATTACCTTGAGGCATCTTGTTCTTCTATCTTTACTGCCGGTTATCTCAAAGCTATCCGTCTCGGACTTCTCGACAAAGCAACTTACGAGCCTATCGCAAAGAAGGCATACGAAGGATTGGTAAATCAATTCATGGTTTATGACAATAAAGACAATAGTACGATTCAGTTGGTTCATAGCTGTACTTCTGCTGGTCTTGGAGGAAGCAACAATCGTGCTGGAGATGATAATTATTACCTGACAGGTAAAGATGCAAGTGTTGTAACGTCTTCTGATCCAGCAAGTACATATTATTATACCGAGGGTAAGGTTCTCGGTGGCTTCATTATGGCTGCTACTGAGTACGAACGTGCTTACCAGAACCAGGACAGCAAGCAGATTCTCTTTGCTCGCGACTTGGCTCCAAACTATGACTTCACTACTACTGCAGGAACCCTCGACGCAACTGCATACGGCAATGGTACCGTTACTTATCAGTGGTGTAAGAGTGATGGAACAAAAATCAAAGATGCCACATCTGCTACTTATACTCCAACAGAAAGTGGAAGTTATTATTGTATAGCTACATCAGGTAATACAAAAATCACTACAAACACAACAAAAGTAACTGCCAAAAGTAATTCCAATACTGATAATGGTAGCACAGATAATGGTGGTAGTGAGAATGGAACTGCAAGTGAAGGAACTGTAACTTTTTCAGGTGATCAACTGAAAAACTATATCTCACCAATGACAGATGCATCAAAAATAGTAACAATCACTACCTCAAAAGGTACTGTCCAGAAAGAATCTAGTGGCGATATCAAAGTTGCAAAGGATGCTGCATTTACAATTTCAGTTGCTGAAGGAAAGTACATCAAAAGTATTACCTATAAAATAAAGGATAGCAGTAATGGCGAACTGACTTTTAATCCAACAGATGCCAACAAAGTCACAAGTTCTGATGAACTTACCTATACATACAACTATTCAGACAATAAACCCAGTACTGTAACTGCAACAAATAGTGCCAATAAGGGCGGAATTCAGGTTACATCTATTAAAGTTGTTTATGGAACTATTTCTTCTGTTAAGAAATACACAGTTTCTGCTACAGCAGGAACAGGTGGTTCTGTATCCATTGCAAATGCAGGTACAACTGTCAACTCAGATTCAGAAGTAGAAGCAAACACTTCTCTTACATTCACTGCAACACCAAAAGAGGGATATGAGTTCGTAAACTGGACTGATGCAAGCAACAAGGTCGTTAGCACAAATGCAACTTACACAACAACTGTGACTGCTGCGATTGCACTTACTGCCAACTTCAAGGCAAAAACTCCAGTTACCCCAACAGAAGGCGAGGTCATTTACGACTTCACAAGCTCTGTAGGTACTACTACAGATGGAATAAGCTGTACAACTGCTAATAATGTCATAACGTTTAGCAGCAACTTCAGTGCAAAGGACGGAAAGTACATCACTATTTCACCAAAGACTGGTGGCTTCAAAGCAGGTGATGTGATTACGCTGAACGGCTATTGCAATAGCAAGAATCTTTCTGGTGTGATTATTTATTCTAATGTAAATGGTAGCAGCATCTTTAAGTCAAACATCTTGGCAAAATCTGATGCTGGTGGTTCCGAATTTACTTATACCATTGAAAAAAATTGCGATGCACTCTATTTGGGTCGCTACGGCGGTGGTACTACTTGCTTGACAAGTCTTCAGGTAAAGCGTTCTGCTTCATCTTCTAATAAGACTCGACTGACAGCTTCTTTCGAGCGCAATGCTGATGTTGTAGTCAACACAACAGCAACCGTGACTTTGCCAACTCTTACTGTTAAGGCAGGAGAGAACATTCTTGCTGCAGATCAATATGATGTAGTTTACAAGTCAAATGCAGATGGTGTTGCTACACTGAGTGATAATAGTGATAATACCATTATTATTAAGAGCTTAGGTATCGCAACCATCACTGCAACCGTTACTCCTAAAGATGCAAACACTTATGAAGGAACTACAGCCACTTATCAGTTGAGCGTAAAGGCTCCTTCTCCACTCAACGTTTCCGTAATGGATGTTACTATCAACACCACAGATGCGGAAGTAGAACAGCCTATCATCAAGGTTTATGGAGATAATGACAAGTTGCTGAAGTTGGGTCAAGACTACACCTTGTCTTTTGCTGTTAGTGGAGATAATGTGACTGTTGATGCATCTGGTAATTTCTCAGTTACCAAGACCGGGAATAAATGGACGAAAGGAACTTCCCTCATTACCGTTACTGCGACTCCAACAACATCACTTGGAAGCAATTATATTGCAGGTACTCTTCAGTTCTCTTACTCGGTATCAGAAGGTAAGATCAAGCCTGTTTTCTTGGATTCATTCAAGGATATCACCATCAATCTGCACCAAGATGACACAAGCAGAGAGATTATTGTTCCTCTGATTTACAATGGTGAAGATGTAAGCAGTTATTTCAAATACACTTACACCATTACGCCTACAGGCAACACCTCAAGTGTAACAGGCAGTGCACTTAACTACACACCAAGTACTGCAGGTACATATACTGTTACAGTAAGTGCAACACCTGGCTCAATTGGAACAGACAACTATAGTGATGTCTATGATAGTCCTGACGCTATTACATTCACTTTGAATGTGGACAGCAAGTATCAAGTTATCACGGTTACACCAGATCCAACAAGCATTAAAATGTATACAGGTACTACACAAGTAGCACCAGACTTGACGGTTAAAAATGGAAATGCTACTCTTGGCGACACTGAATATAACGTAAAATGGTTCTCTACTTCTCCTGGTGTTGTAAAGGTAGATGCAACAACAGGAAAGATAGAAGCAGTCAGCGAAGGTACAGCTAACATCCGTGTTGTTGTCACTGGTAAAAAACTAGAAAGCACCACAGCTTTAATTTCTGTAGAAGTTGACGACCCTGCCTTGTATCGTGTCAAGTCAAATGGCGAGACCTATGGCAACCAAGCCAAGATGCGGAACCAGGACGGAACCTTGTCTGTAACACTCGGAGGATGGATGTTCCCTAACGACGGAAAACCAGACACAAATATTCTCGATCAGACAAAGAATAATCCTGAAAAGCTATCCAACAGCTATCAGTGGGATAAAACATCATCTAAAGCCAAGTGGAAGTTGACAGGATTCGACTACTATGTATCAGGAAACAATAGTAAGAATGCTCGTCAGGAGAACGGCTCCAATGCCATGCCTGAGACAACTACCATCGGAAGTGCGGACTTCAAAAAATACACAATCGAGGTTAAGGATCCGATGTTCAATGTTCCTTGCTCTGGTTCATTCTTGGTGTTTAATCCTAAGACCAACGGTAAGGTAACTGCACACATCTTCCAGAATGGAGTCTTCGATACCAGCGGCGGAAAGTATTCTTATCGTCCTCAGCGTCGTGTATTCGTAATGGACGAGGCAGGCAACTTCGTAACTTCTACAGCCCACATCGAATCTACCAATGGTAAGCCTACTGGCGGAGTATACGATTTGACTACATACGGGTGGGACTTGAACGGAGGCAAAGCCCCAACGGAAGCAGAAGTAGCCAGCCATTTTGATGGCCTTGAAAGCTTCGTGATGACACAGGATGGTTTTAAAAACAACGTTTATCCAAGTGCTCTTTCAGCCGATATCATGCCTAACAACAAGGCTATCACAAACCATCCAAATGACAAGAGTGCTCATGGATGGTGCGTATTGGCAGACTCGCCTGTCACTTACACATTTAAGGTAAAGGCTGGTAAGACCTATTATCTCTACAACTTCGGTTCAAAGATTGGCTTCTATGGCTTCTCATTCGACGAGGGTGAAACAAAGCCAACTGTAGACGAGGTTTCTTATGCAGACGACAAAACCAATGATGTCAAGGAAACAAAGGCTGGTCACGTAGCAAAGGTTAGCATCAACCGCAGTATGAAAGCAGGAATCTGGACTACATGCGTGCTGCCATTCAGCCTCAACAAAGAGCAGGTAGATGCCATCTTCGGTGAAACCTATAGTGCTACAGCACCTCAGGGAACTCAGATTCTCTACTTCGACCGTGTAGAAGGCAATAAGGTTTACTTTGTGCGTCATGCCTATAACACCATCGTGGCAGGTAAGCCATTCCTCATCAAGCCAACCAAGGAGGTGACAAGCATCAACACAGCAGATGTTGAAGAATACCCATACGTGACCATCGAGAATACCAAGCCTGCAGACTGGTGTTCTGACAATGGCTATACATGGGCTTCAAGCTATAGCAATGATATGACCGTACAGGAAGGCGATGGCTTCATCAGTAATCAGGATGGTTCGTTCAAGAACTTCGTGGGCGCGAGTGGTACACTGAAAGGGTTCCGCGGTTATCTGAAACGCCTTAACACCCAAACAGGAGCTAAACCTATGATGCTGCAGGTGGTAAACAGTAGCAACGTAGATGGCAACAATGGTGAGACTACAGGTATCGAAGACTTGATCATCGATGCTGACGGACAGTTGATGCCAGCCAACGGAAAGGTTTACAACATCAACGGACAGTTGGTTAGCGAAGATGCCAACAGCTTCCAGTCGTTGCCAAGTGGTATCTATATTATTAATGGTAAGAAGTATATCAAATAAAAACATTTGAAGAAATGAATAAAAAAGAATATATACAGCCACAAATCTGGACAGTATCTACTTACGCCGAATGTTCTGCACCCCTTACAGGTTCTACAGGAACAGAATATTTAAATGGTCAAAAACCTGGCGGTAGTTCAGATATCCAAAACGGAGGCGAAGGCGGAGCTGAAGATTTGTCCAAGGAGCACTTTAACGACTTTGACTCCTGGGATTCCTGGGATTAAGAACTATCAATAATAGAAACAAGAACAACGAGGGAGCAACCTAACAGGGTTCGCTCCCTTGTTTTTTGCAGTTGAAATTTGGGTAACATTCAAAAAATTCGTAACTTTGCCGCCTGAAAATAAGAACAACATGATATATCCAGATAATTTTGAACAAAAGATAGGATTCAACGAGATTCGAAGCCTGTTGCGTGAGCGATGCCTCTCCCCCCTGGGCAAGGAACAGGTAGAGAAGATGCACTTCAGCTCTGATGCCGACGAGGTGAACGAATGGCTGTTGCAGACCCGAGAGTTTCGCAGACTCATGGAGGAGGTGGAAGACTTCCCCCTGCAATACTTCTACGATGTGAGAGAGTCGATTGTACGCATCCGCGTGGAGAACACCCACTTAGAGGAAGACGAACTCTTTGACCTTCGCCGCTCGTTGAGCACCATCGACGGTATCGTAAAGATACTCAACCACAGCGATGACGATGAGGCCGAACAAGAAGACGGTTGGCGCAGAGAGAAGAAATATCCCTACCCTGCCCTGCATCGCCTGTCGGCTGATGTCATGTCTTTCCCCCAGTTGGTACAACGCATCGACCAGATACTCGACAAGTTTGGTAAGATACGCGACAACGCTACACCCGAACTGCTACAGATACGCCGAGAGTTAGCTAAGACCGAGGGCAGCATCTCTCGCACCCTGTATGGCATACTGCGAGCAGCACAGAGCGAGGGAGTGGTAGAGAAAGATGTCACACCTACCCTGCGCGACGGACGACTCGTCATCCCTGTCATCCCTACCCTGAAACGTAAGATCAAGGGTATCGTGCACGACGAAAGTGCCACGGGAAGAACGGTGTTCATAGAGCCTACCGAGGTGGTGGAAGCCAACAACCGCGTGAGAGAACTCGAGGGAGAGGAACGCAAGGAGATCATACGCATCCTCACCGACTTCACCAACAAGGTGCGACCCTTCTCACGCGAGATATTGGACAGCTACCGATTCCTTGCCATCATCGACCTGATACAGGCCAAGGCGAAGCTTGCAGAGACCCAGCAAGCCATAGAACCTGAGGTGGAAGCCCACCCACACGTAGACTGGACGAGAGCCATTCACCCGCTGCTCCGACTCTCGTTGGAGAAGAAAGGCGAGAAGGTGGTGCCACTCGACATCATGCTGACACAAGAGAAGCGCATCCTCATCATCTCAGGTCCTAACGCCGGAGGAAAGTCGGTCTGTCTGAAGACCGTGGGACTGCTGCAATACATGCTGCAGTGCGGACTGAGCATCCCTGTGAGCGAGCGTTCGAAGACGGGCGTGTTCCAGAACATCATGATCGACATAGGCGACGAACAGAGTCTGGAGAACGACCTGAGTACCTACTCCTCGCATCTGCTCAACATGAAGAATATGATGAAGGCTGCCAATGGCGACACCATTATCCTCATCGATGAGTTTGGTACAGGCACCGAACCTGGCATCGGCGGAGCTATCGCCGAAGCTGTGCTCGACCGCTTCTGCCAACAAGGTGCCTATGGAGTCATCACCACACACTATCAGAACCTGAAGCATTTTGCCGACAGTCATGAGGGTGTGGCCAACGGTGCCATGCTCTACGACCGCCACGAGATGAAAGCTCTCTTCCAGTTGGCTATAGGCAGACCTGGTTCGTCCTTCGCCATCGAGATAGCCCGCAAGATAGGTCTTCCCGAAGAGGTAATCAAGGAGGCCAGCGACATCGTAGGCTCCGAATACATACAGAGCGACAAGTATCTGCAGGACATCGTTCGCGACAAGCGCTACTGGGAGAACAAGCGACAGAGCATACACCAGCGCGAGAAAGACATGGAGAAGACTATCTCGCGATACGAGAGCGACATAGAGGACATAGAACGAAGCCGCAAACAGATACTCGCCAAAGCCAAACAACAGGCAGAGGAACTGCTGAAAGAGAGCAACAAAAAGATAGAGAACGCCATACGAGAAATACGCGAGAAGCAGGCTGAGAAGGAGGAGACCAAGCGCATACGTCAGGAGCTGGACGCCTTCAAGGAAGAGATGCAGGACATCGACACCAAGGAGAACGACGACAAGATAGCCCGCAAGATAGCTCAGATACAGCAACGCAAGGAACGACATGCCAAGCGTAAAGCCGAAAAAACTCAGAACCAGGAGAAGGCTGCGGCGGCGCTGCGCAGTGCTGTCAACAAGACGCAGCAGGAAAACCGTCCTCTATCAGTAGGCGACACCGTACGCATCAAAGGGCTCTCCACCATAGGAACCATAGAGAGCATAGCGGGCGATATGGCTACTGCTGTCTTTGGAGGTATGCGTACCAAGATGCGCCTCAACCGTCTGGAACATGCTGTCGCCACCACCGAGACCGACAAGACAGAACAACGCAAGGAGAACTTGGGCTCGTATGGCATCAGTACCGAGACACGCAACACGATAGACAAGCACAAGACCAATTTCCACCAAGACCTCGACATCAGAGGTATGCGTGGCGATGAGGCGCTCAATGCCGTGCAGTATTTCATCGACGACGCCATCCTTGTGGGAATGCCCCGTGTGCGCATCCTTCATGGTAAGGGCAACGGCATCTTGAGACAGCTCATCCGCCAGTATCTGAGCAGTGTGCCCAATGTCACCCACTTTGCCGATGAGCATGTGCAGTTTGGCGGAGCAGGAATCACGGTCGTGGACTTTTAAAGGAGTTTTTCCTTAACAGAAGTTAATAAAAGGAATATTTCTCGGAAAATATTTGGCAGGTTCAAAGGAAAGCAGTACTTTTGCACCCGCTTAAACGCAGAGACGGACAAGTCTCATACGACCAGCTCCCTCGGAATCCCCCAGGATGGGAAC
>ERZ1026886.1413-NODE-1413-length-10253-cov-2.384095_pt1 | contig 10253 bp, 9 predicted proteins | sample MGYA00380173_ERZ1026886 | MGnify/ENA primary metagenome ERZ1026886 (study PRJEB33269, sample SAMEA4719809) | human gut metagenome | biome: human-associated habitat; feature: organic feature; material: feces | place: Cameroon | collected 2013-10 ... | reverse complement strand
CGCCCCACTGGCATGGAAAACGGGCACCAGCTATGGCTATCGTGATGCCTGGGCGATTGGGGTTAACGCTCGCTATGTCATTGGGATCTGGACTGGCAGACCGGACGGCACGCCCGTTGTTGGTCAGTTTGGCTTTGCCAGTGCCGTACCGCTGTTGAATCAGGTTAATAATATCTTACTGTCGCGCAGTGTGAATTTGCCGGAAGACCCACGTCCTGACTCTGTAAGTCGTGGCGTTATCTGCTGGCCGGGCGGACAGTCTTTGCCGGAAGGTGACGGTAACTGTCGCCGCCGCCTGGCAACCTGGCTGCTGGACGGGAGCCAGCCGCCAACTCTATTACTGCCGGAGCAGGAAGGCATTAATGGCATTCGTTTCCCCATCTGGCTGGATGAAAACGGCAAACGTGTTGCCGCTGATTGCCCGCAAGCGCGACAAGAAATGATAAATGTCTGGCCGCTACCGCTGGAACCCTGGCTGCCCGCATCAGAACGTCGCGCTGTGCGCTTGCCACCGGCCTCGACAAGTTGCCCGCCATACGGTCACGATGCACAACTCCCGCTGCAGCTAACAGGTGTGCGCGATGGCGCGATTATTAAACGTTTACCGGGCGCAGCGGAAGCGACTTTGCCGTTGCAATCAAGTGGAGGGGCAGGTGAACGCTGGTGGTTTCTGAATGGCGAACCGTTAACTGAACGCGGGCGCAACGTGACCCTGCATTTGACGGATAAAGGCGATTATCAATTGCTGGTGATGGATGACGTGGGGCAAATAGCGACAGTGAAATTTGTCATGCAATAGTCTGTTTTGTCCCTGATTGTTGCTTAAACTGGGTTTATTTTAAAAAAATGTTACCTTCATCAATAGTCAACGGCCCTGTTGCTCATTATAATCCGCGCCATCTCGTACGCTGGTACAGACAACAACAGAACAATTTACAGAGGTAAAAATGGCTATTGAACGTACTTTTTCCATCATCAAACCGAACGCGGTAGCAAAAAACGTCATTGGTAATATCTTTGCGCGCTTTGAAGCTGCAGGGTTCAAAATTGTCGGCACCAAAATGCTGCACCTGACCGTTGAACAGGCTCGTGGCTTTTATGCTGAACACGATGGAAAACCGTTCTTTGATGGTCTGGTTGAATTCATGACCTCTGGCCCGATCGTGGTTTCCGTGCTGGAAGGTGAAAACGCCGTTCAGCGTCACCGCGATCTGCTGGGCGCGACCAATCCGGCAAACGCACTGGCTGGTACTCTGCGTGCTGATTACGCTGACAGCCTGACCGAAAATGGTACCCACGGTTCTGATTCCGTCGAATCTGCCGCTCGCGAAATCGCTTATTTCTTCGGCGAAGGCGAAGTGTGCCCGCGCACCCGTTAATAATTTCGTAAATGCCGCGTGCAAACGTGGCATCCGTGCGCCAGAATTTGTACAATGCAGCGCCCCCGGACGAGCAGCCGCTCACCGGGGCGTTTCTTTTTTCAACCCTCCAGGGGCCATAACGTGTAATAACGAGGCCGGAATAGCATATGTCTGAACAATTAGTCACACCTGAAAACGTCACTACGAAAGATGGAAAAATCAACCTGCTGGATCTCAACCGTCAGCAGATGCGGGAGTTTTTTAAAGATTTAGGTGAAAAACCCTTCCGCGCCGATCAGGTGATGAAGTGGATGTATCACTATTGCTGCGACAACTTTGATGAGATGACCGACATCAATAAAGTGTTGCGCGGCAAACTGAAAGAGGTGGCGGAAATCCGTGCACCGGAAGTGGTTGAAGAACAGCGTTCATCTGACGGCACCATTAAATGGGCGATCGCCGTTGGCGATCAGCGCGTTGAAACGGTGTATATCCCGGAAGACGACCGTGCCACGCTCTGCGTCTCTTCGCAGGTAGGGTGTGCGCTGGAGTGTAAATTCTGTTCCACCGCCCAGCAGGGCTTTAACCGCAACCTGCGGGTATCGGAAATTATCGGCCAGGTGTGGCGTGCGGCGAAAATTGTCGGCGCAGCAAAAGTCACCGGTCAGCGCCCGATCACTAACGTCGTGATGATGGGTATGGGCGAGCCGCTGCTCAACCTGAACAACGTCGTTCCGGCGATGGAAATCATGCTTGATGATTTCGGTTTTGGCCTGTCTAAACGTCGCGTCACGCTTTCTACTTCCGGTGTAGTTCCGGCGCTGGATAAACTGGGCGATATGATCGACGTTGCACTGGCAATTTCCCTGCACGCGCCGAACGACGAAATTCGTGACGAAATTGTGCCGATCAACAAAAAGTACAATATCGAAACGTTCCTTGCGGCGGTGCGCCGTTATCTGGAGAAATCCAACGCCAATCAGGGCCGAGTCACTATTGAATACGTGATGCTTGACCATGTTAACGACGGCACCGAACACGCGCACCAACTGGCGGAGCTGCTGAAAGATACGCCGTGTAAGATCAACCTGATCCCGTGGAACCCGTTCCCGGGCGCACCGTATGGACGCAGTTCGAACAGCCGTATCGACCGTTTCTCAAAAGTGCTGATGAGCTACGGTTTCACCACTATTGTGCGTAAAACTCGTGGTGATGATATCGATGCTGCCTGTGGTCAGTTGGCGGGCGATGTTATCGACCGTACGAAACGTACCCTGCGTAAACGGATGCAGGGTGAAGCCATCGACATTAAAGCGGTCTGATAGCCATTACGCCACGGTTACTTTATGTACCGTGGCGTAATGTTTTATGAATGAAGTATTAAGTTGCAATTGTCTGGTCAATATTAACGGTGCGTTTTTGCTGACTTTAAGGCAGTATGTAACGATGCAACAGTAAGTTAGCCTTAGTGAATGTGGGCTTTGTCACGAGCACACAGACGGTCTTATACTGTATGATAACGGTTAACTTAACGGATGTTTCGCGGTGTGGGTGAGCATGATGGTTCACCGGCATCTCAATTCTCATTTAAACGTACCTGCAGCGAATGAATACTGAAGCCACGCACGACCAAAATGAAGCACTTACTACCGGCGCTCGCCTGCGTAATGCTCGCGAACAACTAGGACTTAGTCAACAGGCCGTTGCCGAGCGACTTTGCCTGAAGGTTTCCACGGTACGCGACATTGAAGAAGATAAGGCACCCGCCGATCTTGCTTCAACATTCCTGCGCGGATATATCCGCTCTTATGCGCGTCTGGTACATATTCCAGAAGAAGAACTGCTGCCAGGGCTGGAAAAGCAGGCTCCACTACGGGCTGCAAAAGTTGCGCCGATGCAGAGTTTTTCCCTCGGTAAACGCCGCAAAAAACGCGACGGCTGGCTGATGACCTTCACTTGGCTGGTGTTGTTTGTGGTTATCGGCCTGAGCGGTGCCTGGTGGTGGCAAGACCACAAAGCTCAGCAGGAAGAGATCACCACTATGGCCGATCAATCTTCTGCGGAACTGAATAATAATCAAAGCCAGAGTGTACCGTTAGATACGTCGACAACCACAGATCAGGCTATGGCGACCACGCCGACATCACCTGTGGATACCACCGCAACCAACACGCAAACACCTGCCGTAACTGCGCCAGCACCAGCTGTTGATCCGCAACAGAATGCGGTTGTTTCGCCTTCGCAGGCAAATGTTGATACCGCCGCGACCCCGGCACCAACGGCAGCAACAACGCCAGATGGTGCTGCGCCGTTGCCAACCGATCAGGCTGGCGTGACCACGCCGGCGGTTGACCCGAATGCGCTGGTGATGAACTTTACTGCCGATTGCTGGCTGGAAGTCACCGATGCTACCGGTAAAAAACTGTTTAGCGGTATGCAGCGTAAAGACGGTAATTTGAACTTAACCGGCCAGGCACCGTACAAACTGAAAATTGGTGCGCCAGCCGCAGTACAGATCCAGTATCAAGGGAAACCTGTCGATCTGAGTCGTTTTATCAGAACTAACCAGGTTGCGCGTCTGACCCTCAATGCCGAACAATCACCGGCGCAGTAACAGACGGGTAACGCGGGAGATTTTTCATGCATAACCAGGCTCCAATTCAACGTAGAAAATCAACACGTATTTACGTTGGGAATGTGCCGATTGGCGATGGTGCTCCCATCGCCGTACAGTCCATGACCAATACGCGTACGACAGACGTCGAAGCAACGGTCAATCAAATCAAGGCGCTGGAACGCGTTGGCGCTGATATCGTCCGTGTATCCGTACCGACGATGGACGCGGCAGAAGCGTTCAAACTCATCAAACAGCAGGTTAACGTGCCGCTGGTGGCTGACATCCACTTCGACTATCGCATTGCGCTGAAAGTAGCGGAATACGGCGTCGATTGTCTGCGTATTAACCCTGGCAATATCGGTAATGAAGAGCGTATTCGCATGGTGGTTGACTGTGCGCGCGATAAAAACATTCCGATCCGTATTGGCGTTAATGCCGGATCGTTGGAAAAAGATCTGCAAGAAAAGTATGGCGAACCGACGCCGCAGGCGTTGCTGGAATCTGCCATGCGTCATGTTGATCATCTCGATCGCCTGAACTTCGATCAGTTCAAAGTCAGCGTGAAAGCGTCTGACGTCTTCCTCGCTGTTGAGTCTTATCGTTTGCTGGCAAAACAAATCGATCAGCCGCTGCATCTGGGGATCACCGAAGCGGGTGGCGCGCGCAGCGGGGCAGTAAAATCCGCCATTGGTTTAGGTCTGCTGCTGTCTGAAGGCATCGGCGACACGCTGCGCGTATCACTGGCGGCCGATCCGGTCGAAGAGATCAAAGTCGGTTTCGATATTTTGAAATCGCTGCGTATCCGTTCGCGAGGTATCAACTTCATCGCCTGTCCGACCTGTTCGCGTCAGGAGTTTGATGTTATCGGTACGGTTAACGCGCTGGAGCAACGCCTGGAAGATATCATCACTCCGATGGACGTTTCGATTATCGGCTGCGTGGTGAATGGCCCAGGTGAGGCGCTGGTTTCTACACTCGGCGTCACCGGCGGCAACAAGAAAAGCGGCCTCTATGAAGATGGCGTGCGCAAAGACCGTCTGGACAACAACGATATGATCGACCAGCTGGAAGCACGCATTCGTGCGAAAGCCAGTCAGCTGGACGAAGCGCGTCGAATTGACGTTCAGCAGGTCGAAAAATAATAACGTGATGGGAAGCGCCTCGCTTCCCGTGTATGATTGAACCCGCATGGCTCCCCAAACATTGAGGGAAGCGTTGAGGGTTCATTTTTATATTCAGAAAGAGAATAAACGTGGCAAAAAACATTCAAGCCATTCGCGGCATGAACGATTACCTGCCTGGCGAAACGGCCATCTGGCAGCGCATTGAAGGCACACTGAAAAACGTGCTCGGCAGCTACGGTTACAGTGAAATCCGCTTGCCGATTGTAGAGCAGACCCCGCTATTCAAACGTGCGATTGGTGAAGTCACCGACGTGGTTGAAAAAGAGATGTACACCTTTGAGGATCGCAATGGCGACAGCCTGACTCTGCGCCCTGAAGGGACGGCGGGCTGTGTACGCGCCGGCATCGAGCATGGTCTTCTGTACAATCAGGAACAGCGTCTGTGGTATATCGGGCCGATGTTCCGTCACGAGCGTCCGCAGAAAGGGCGTTATCGTCAGTTCCATCAGTTGGGCTGCGAAGTTTTCGGTCTGCAAGGTCCGGATATCGACGCCGAACTGATTATGCTCACTGCCCGCTGGTGGCGCGCGCTGGGTATTTCCGAGCACGTAACTCTTGAGCTGAACTCTATCGGTTCGCTGGAAGCACGCGCCAATTACCGCGATGCGCTGGTGGCATTCCTTGAGCAGCATAAAGAAAAGCTGGACGAAGACTGCAAACGCCGCATGTACACTAACCCGCTGCGCGTGCTGGATTCAAAAAATCCGGAAGTGCAGGCGCTTCTCAACGACGCTCCGGCATTAGGCGATTATCTGGACGAGGAATCTCGTGAGCATTTTGCCGGTCTGTGCAAACTGCTGGAGAGCGCGGGGATCGCTTACACCGTAAACCAGCGTCTGGTGCGTGGTCTGGATTACTACAACCGTACCGTTTTCGAGTGGGTGACTAACAGCCTCGGTTCCCAGGGCACCGTGTGTGCAGGTGGTCGTTATGACGGTCTGGTGGAACAACTGGGTGGTCGTGCAACACCGGCAGTCGGTTTTGCGATGGGCCTCGAACGTCTTGTATTGTTAGTACAGGCCGTTAATCCGGAATTTAAAGCCGATCCTGTTGTCGATATATACCTGGTGGCTTCAGGTGCTGATACACAATCTGCGGCTATGGCATTAGCAGAGCGTCTGCGTGATGAATTACCGGGCGTGAAACTGATGACCAACCACGGCGGCGGCAACTTTAAGAAACAGTTTGCCCGTGCTGATAAATGGGGTGCCCGCGTTGCTGTGGTGCTGGGTGAGTCTGAAGTGGCTAACGGCACAGCAGTAGTGAAGGATTTGCGCTCTGGTGAGCAAACTGCAGTTGCGCAGGATAGCGTAGCCGCGCATTTGCGCACGTTACTGGGTTAAGGAAGGAGAAGGACAGCGTGGAAATTTACGAGAACGAAAACGACCAGGTAGAAGCGGTTAAACGCTTTTTTGCTGAAAATGGCAAAGCACTGGCTGTTGGGGTGATTTTGGGCGTTGGCGCACTGATTGGCTGGCGCTACTGGAACAGCCATCAGGTTGATTCTGCACGCTCCGCTTCTCTTGCCTATCAAAATGCGGTTACCGCAGTGAGCGAAGGCAAACCGGATAGCATCCCGGCGGCGGAAAAATTTGCTGCTGAAAATAAAAATACTTATGGTGCGCTGGCTTCTTTGGAACTTGCGCAGCAATTTGTTGACAAAAATGAACTAGAGAAAGCTGCCGCCCAGTTACAACAGGGGCTGGCAGACACGAGCGATGAAAATCTCAAAGCCGTGATAAATCTGCGTCTTGCTCGCGTTCAGGTACAGCTCAAGCAGGCTGATGCCGCGCTGAAAACCCTTGATACCATCAAAGGTGAAGGGTGGGCTGCCATTGTTGCCGACCTGCGTGGTGAAGCATTGCTGAGCAAAGGTGATAAGCAAGGTGCGCGTAGTGCATGGGAAGCAGGCGTGAAAAGCGATGTTACCCCGGCACTGAGCGAAATGATGCAGATGAAAATTAATAATTTGTCCATCTGAGAGGGACCCGATGCAATTGCGTAAATTACTGCTGCCAGGACTGCTTTCCGTTACCCTTTTAAGCGGCTGTTCGCTGTTTAACAGCGAAGAAGATGTGGTAAAGATGTCCCCATTGCCAACCGTTGAAAACCAGTTTACGCCGACTACTGTGTGGAGCACTTCCGTTGGTAGCGGCATTGGCAACTTCTATTCCAATCTTCATCCGGCACTGGCGGACAACGTTGTCTATGCAGCGGACCGCGCTGGTTTAGTAAAAGCGCTGAATGCGGATGACGGCAAAGAAATCTGGTCTGTCAACCTGGCCGAGAAAGATGGCTGGTTCTCTAAAGAGCCTGCATTACTTTCTGGCGGTGTGACCGTGTCTGGTGGGCATGTCTACATTGGCAGCGAAAAGGCGCAGGTTTACGCGCTGAATACCAGCGATGGTACTGTGGCATGGCAAACTAAAGTCGCGGGTGAAGCACTTTCGCGCCCGGTGGTCAGCGACGGTCTGGTGTTAATCCACACCAGTAACGGTCAGTTACAAGCGCTGAACGAAGCTGACGGCGCTGTCAAATGGACAGTTAACCTCGATATGCCTTCGCTCTCTTTGCGTGGCGAGTCTGCGCCGGCAACGGCTTTTGGTGCGGCCGTCGTGGGGGGCGATAATGGTCGCGTCAGCGCAGTGCTGATGGAACAGGGCCAGATGATTTGGCAGCAGCGTATTTCCCAGGCGACCGGTTCTACCGAAATTGACCGTCTGAGCGATGTTGACACGACTCCCGTCGTTGTTAACGGCGTTGTTTTCGCGCTGGCCTATAATGGTAACCTGACGGCGCTTGATCTGCGCAGCGGTCAGATTATGTGGAAACGCGAACTGGGTTCGGTGAATGATTTCATCGTCGACGGCAATCGCATCTATCTGGTCGATCAAAATGACCGGGTGATGGCGTTGACCATTGATGGCGGCGTTACGCTGTGGACACAAAGCGATCTGCTGCATCGCCTGCTGACTTCTCCGGTGCTGTATAATGGCAACCTGGTGGTAGGCGACAGTGAAGGTTATCTGCACTGGATTAACGTCGAAGATGGTCGTTTCGTTGCCCAGCAAAAAGTTGATAGTTCCGGTTTCCAGACTGAACCGGTTGCCGCTGACGGCAAACTGCTGATCCAGGCAAAAGACGGAACCGTGTACTCTATTACACGTTAATCGTCTCTGTCGTTCACTTTGAAAACGGCTCCTGGACAGGGGCCGTTTTCCTGTTTTTAACAACGACACGAATATAGCGTGCGTTGTCTGATGATTTATAAAAATGAGGCTTTAAACATGGTACCTGTGGTCGCGCTTGTCGGGCGCCCTAACGTAGGAAAATCCACGTTATTTAACCGTCTAACTCGCACCCGAGATGCGCTGGTTGCGGATTTCCCGGGTCTGACTCGTGACCGTAAGTACGGTCGTGCGGAAATTGAAGGCCGCGAGTTTATCTGCATTGATACCGGCGGGATTGATGGCACCGAAGACGGTGTAGAGACACGTATGGCGGAACAGTCGCTGCTGGCGATTGAAGAAGCGGACGTCGTACTGTTTATGGTGGATGCGCGCGCGGGCCTGATGCCGGCAGATGAAGCGATTGCCAAACATCTGCGCTCCCGTGAAAAACCGACCTTCCTGGTGGCAAACAAAACTGACGGTCTGGATCCCGATCAGGCAGTGGTTGATTTCTACTCGCTTGGTTTAGGTGAAATCTACCCGATCGCCGCGTCTCACGGTCGTGGCGTATTAAGTCTGCTGGAGCATGTGCTGCTGCCGTGGATGGAAGATCTCGCACCGCAAGAGGAAGTCGACGAAGACGCTGAATACTGGGCGCAATTTGAAGCGGAAGAGAACGGCGAAGAAGAAGAGGAAGACGACTTCGACCCGCAAAGTCTGCCGATCAAACTGGCGATTGTGGGTCGTCCGAACGTAGGTAAGTCTACACTCACTAACCGTATTCTTGGTGAAGAGCGCGTTGTTGTTTACGACATGCCTGGCACGACGCGTGACAGCATCTACATCCCAATGGAACGCGATGGACGTGAGTATGTGCTCATTGACACCGCTGGCGTACGTAAACGCGGCAAAATCACCGATGCTGTAGAGAAATTCTCCGTAATCAAAACGTTGCAGGCCATTGAAGACGCCAACGTGGTGATGTTAGTGATTGATGCGCGCGAAGGTATTTCCGATCAGGATCTCTCGCTGCTGGGCTTTATTCTCAATAGTGGGCGCTCACTTGTCATTGTGGTGAATAAGTGGGATGGCCTGAGTCAGGAAGTGAAAGAGCAGGTGAAAGAAACGCTGGACTTCCGTCTGGGCTTTATCGATTTTGCTCGTGTGCACTTTATCTCTGCCTTGCACGGCAGTGGTGTTGGTAACTTGTTTGAATCAGTACGTGAAGCGTATGACAGCTCCACCCGTCGTGTGGGGACCTCTATGCTGACGCGCATCATGACGATGGCTGTTGAAGATCACCAACCACCGCTGGTACGCGGTCGTCGTGTGAAGCTGAAATACGCCCACGCCGGGGGTTATAACCCGCCGATTGTGGTGATTCACGGTAATCAGGTGAAAGACCTGCCTGATTCCTACAAGCGTTACCTGATGAACTACTTCCGCAAATCGCTGGACGTAATGGGATCGCCGATTCGTATTCAGTTCAAAGAAGGGGAAAACCCGTATGCGAATAAGCGTAACACCCTGACGCCAACCCAGATGCGTAAACGTAAGCGTCTGATGAAGCACATCAAGAAAAATAAATAATTATCCGTAAGTATTTTATCTGCCATTCCCTCTATGAATGTAGAGGGAATGGCTACCGGAGGAATTCATATGGAACTGCATTGTCCACAATGTCAGCATGTGCTTGATCAGGATAACGGCCATGCGCGTTGCCGATCCTGCGGGGAATTTATTGAAATGAAAGCTCTTTGTCCAGACTGCCATCAACCGTTGCAGGTGTTAAAAGCCTGTGGTGCAGTAGATTACTTCTGTCAGCACGGGCATGGCTTGATATCGAAAAAACGCGTTGAATTCGTGCTGGCTTAATGCACCTTTTTACGCGATTTTTTTACTGGCTGGATGTTTTTTACTT
>ERZ1026886.1412-NODE-1412-length-10258-cov-18.388905_pt1 | contig 10258 bp, 10 predicted proteins | sample MGYA00380173_ERZ1026886 | MGnify/ENA primary metagenome ERZ1026886 (study PRJEB33269, sample SAMEA4719809) | human gut metagenome | biome: human-associated habitat; feature: organic feature; material: feces | place: Cameroon | collected 2013-10 ... | reverse complement strand
TATAAATTAATACTTGAGTTTCTTTCCTGTCTTCTTTATAAAAAGATAGACTTGGTTTATTGAGCTTTGAATTCCAAAATCAAATTTGCTTCATATTCGTTTAATCAGTATAGCACGTTGTACTCCTGAAACAGTTATACGTTAACTGTTGCCCAAGCCCCCGTTTACTGCCGAAACAGTTATACGTTAACTGTTGCTTTCAACACTAAAGAGACAGGAAACTGGCCAAATTTTATTGTTTAGATGCTAAAACTTTAACCAAAAAACGCTTTTTTGAACATATTTGAGGAAAAGTTGACAGTTTTTAGTTAATTAAATGTTAAATTCGTTTTGAAATGATTGTTATTTCAGAAATCTTCCTACCTTTGCAGTGCAAAAGTTAACGTATAACTCTTGCCATAAATCACGCTTTTTCAACACCTTTTCTTCCTTTTGTTTGGAAATATGGAAGTTTCTCTATACCTTTGTCAATTGAAAAGGTATTTTTCAAGAATTATATAATAAAAATCGATAAAAAAGAAAATCATGAAGAAAATTGGATTTTTGAGAAGCATTAAGCAAATCTTTACTCCCCTATTCCATTCCAAGGAAAGCAGCAACAAGAAAGTTATCATTGAGAAAGCAATCACAAAGGAAGATATCCACGAGGAAGAATTTAACCATGATGCCATCACCCTGGGAGAATTCATTCTGAGATATGCTGATTCCCGACAGAAAGAGGGAGAGAAAAGTTCTGAAGGAAGAAGCGGCAGCGTGCGCAGCGTTTTGTCGCATCTGAAGGTGGAGGGCTTTGACGGGATTCCGTTGAAGCAGGTGGATAAGGAGGTATGCAAGCGCATCATCTTCTACTTCCGCCATGCCCACGACCTTCGCCATCACGTGAAGAATCCCCGGCTTCTGGCTTGCAACACCATCTATACGAAGGTAAAAACCATCCAGGCTGTGCTTCAGGAAGCCGTGAACGAGGGGTATCTGGAGGTGAATCCGATGAAGCATCTCCCCTCTTCTTATAAGGTAAGGAGAGAGAAGACGCGGAAAGAGTTCTTTTCTGATGATGAAATCAAGGCCATGAAGACATCTCCCTGCGATATTCCGCAGCTGAAGGAGGCCGTGCTGTTCTGCTGCTATACGGCTATCAGGAAGAGCGACCTGCTGACCTTGTCGCCCAAGGATATTCAGGAAATTGATGGCGTTTATCATATCCACAAGCAGATGAAGAAGACGCAGAGCTGGGTAGATATTCCGCTTTCGGATGAGGCGTATGAGATTCTGAAGCAGTTGGATGGCGGTCCGGATTCTCCTTTCTTTTCTCTTCTTTCGCCTCATCATCTAAATGAGCACGTCAGGAAATGGCTTTCAGCGTATCACATCTCCGAAAAATATATCACCTTCCATTGCACCCGTCATACCTGTGCCTCGCATCTGATGAATCTGCATGTTGACATCTGCATCATCTCATGCATCCTGGGTCACGAGAGCCTCTCCACCACCCAGCATTATCTTCATGGCATGGATGATAACAAAGTAGATGCGATGAGGATGCTGGGGGATAAGTGGAAGGTAGCCTGCTAGGGCGGATGCTGCCGTTTACGCCGCATCCACGAAATCGGGGGAACGGGAGATCTTCACCACGATGGGGCGATGGCGGACCAGCTGCATGCGCAGACGGGGCAGAAGCTGATCGTAATGCTCCTGACTGCGGATGAGGAAACCCAGATGAAGGCACTCGCCCACGATGATGCAATGACGGCGCCAACCATGAATGCCATTGCCCATCGACAGAAATACTTTCCTATCCTCCTTCGAAACACTATATATATAATAAGGTAAGGACGAAGCCTTGTTGCGGCACATGACATACTCCCCTTCCGGCAGACTGCCGGTATCCTGCTCCAAAGTATCGCAAACGTGCTGACCATCTATCAGCAACCTGCCACTCACGGCATGATGATATCTACCAAAACGAATGATTTTAATCTCCATGATTCTACACTTTTAATTGTTTTCAGTACGAATGAAATATTTAGCCTTAAGGGTAAATATATTTAGCCTTAAGGGAAAATATTTTTTGCCTTAAGGATAAATATTCTTAGCCTTCAAGAAAGGGGGAATCACACCCCGTCGGGCTCCCCCAGATAGTAGAAGATGTAATCCACCATCTTGGGCGAGAAATCATGAACCGATGGCGTGTAGCCCAGTTCCAGCAGTTTGGCATAAAGCGGATGACATCCCTTTACCCAATCCATGAACTTATCCCTTGCCGCATGCCCATTCTGCTTGCTGTGGGGAAAGTAGAGATGAGCAAGCTCCTGCTTGCCCATCATTCTACGTTCTACGAAATGTTGTTTTGTAACACTCATCTAGTTTAAGTTTTTAGTTATTGATTCTGTTCTGATGGCAAAGTTACATAAAAATTCCGTTACCTGTATCAAAAAGATACATTCTTTAAGATTTTCATTTCAGATGTAACAGTGGCTGAAGCGTGGTGGCATCGAAGCATGGGCATGCTTTCTGCACGCCTGGCAGGTCGCGATGGCCCAGCACCTTGCGGATGGTGGGAAACTGCTGCTTCAGTTGCACGATGAGTTTCGCCATCGCCTTCTTCTGTTCGTCGGTGCGGGTGTCGGCTATCTGTCCCTGCTCGTCGAGTCCTCCCTCGTAGCAGATGCCGATGCTGTGGGCATTATGTCCCTTGGCATGTGCGCCCATTCTCTCCAGAGGTCGGGTGGTCTCCACTCTGCCACTTCTGGTGATGTAGAAGTGGTAGCCGATGTAGCGCCAGTGGTTCACCTCCACATGGTCGTGAAAGAGTTGCTGCACCGGGTAAGGTTGGTTGCAGCGAGTAGCGCTGCAGTGAACCACAATCATTGTAATCATTCTAGCCATAATCTTGCATTTTAAAAGTTAATAATCTACGATGTTCATTGGTTTGAACGCTGCAAAGTTACGAAATCCGTTTTTGAAGTACTGACGCTATGCGGCGGTTCCCGTCGATTTCGGCAAGGGTGGCTTGTTTTTTACGTTTCCTTAACTGGTTGCTTTTGATAAGAGAGTTGAAGATTTTCCTAAGCTGGTTACATCTGATAAGAGAAATTTATGGATAGTTACCCCGGATAAGAAAAGCGGGAAAAGTATTACCTGCCGACAGTGGAAACCCTTACCTTTGATCAGTTTCCCGGGAGGGGACTGTTACATCTGATATGAGACGGAAAATATATCTACCTATCAATCAGATGGTTATCGGCGAAAATTGCGCTTCTAGAATTATGATTATATGATATATAGAGAAAAGAGAGAGAAAAATGGTCATGACGGTTTCGAAGTTTTTTTCGGTAAAAATGAAAAAAAACTGGTAAAAACTTGTTTGTTTCAAAATAAATATTTATCTTTGCAGCGCACTTTGGTTGTAAAAGGCCATTGGGCAGACATAGGGCAGGCTAGCAATAGGCTGCCAACGTTGCAGAGTTTATCTCTGAATTTGAAGCAAAAGTCTCTAGGAAAAGGTTCGGCAATAATTCCTTATCCTAGGGTATCCAAAAATCAAATTCAGACTAGAGCATTCGTGCGCAAACTCATGATAAGACATGGGGGTGCGACAAGCGAAGATTTCTGGTCTGATTCGACGATTTTTGGATAAGTACCAGAAAAATTGCCGTATAACACTGGTGCATACTTTCGCTCGTCGTATCCCCATGATTTTTTTCATTGCCACCCCCACTTTATATAAACTATCCTAATTATGAGGACAATGAAAAGAATAGACAACTATTTTACTATTACCGAAGCCACAGAGCTTGGTACTCATTGCGCCCTGCACCACAGCTACAGCCCGCAAGAACAGAAGTATCTGTTCAGACTTGATGTGTTTGACCAGAAGGAGATCAGACTGGCTATCAGCCAGAAGGCTCACCATGGTGAAATGGATTTCAGCGCTTTTGAGCGTGTTGACAACATGCTGCGCCTGGAAGTTCCTTACAAGGCATTGGAGCCTTGCAAGTCGCATTACCGCAACCTGGAGAAGGCGTTGAAGGACATCGGCACGAAGCCGGTGGGCATCCCTTACACCGACTCTTCGGGTTCCTCTCCTACCCTGTGTTACAGGGAGTTTGCCTATCTTCTGCGCTACGTAAGGGATTACAAGAAGGGTCAGGAGAAGAGAGTTATTCTGGAGATGCCGATAGAGGTGGCGAAGTATTATTTCGCCTTGGATTTGGGTTATTTCAAGGTGTCGCCTCAGCTTTATGAGTCGTTCCGTCACCAGTCGTCCCGTTGCCTTTATCTTCTGAGCGAGAGTCGCCTGAAGCAGGGTTACGTGAAGTTCCGTCCTGCCGAGCTTCTGTCTCTGCTCACCAGCAAGACGGTGTTTCGAGGCACGGGGAATCTGGAGTATTTCCAGTTGTCCGTGGCTGAGGAGGAGATTAAAAATGCTTACAATATTAATCTTCTTGATTACATTGTTATTCATACGATAGCCACCTGCCGCAACCAGGTGGTGGGAACTTACGGGAGTCTTGTGATATTTGAAATCAAGTTTCGAAACGAGGATGAGAATGCGCTGAAGCCGGCAGACAGGCAGGAGTTGGTATTCATGAAATTTAAGCTCAGAAAAGTACTTACCGAAGCCCCCTGGAATGTAAACTCCAAAGTGGCGTATGACTTGAGCGAACGCCTCACCCTGGAAGACAAGGAACCCGTGAGACAGTGTTTCAACGCCGCCTATGAGGCGAAGGCGAAGCATGAGGTGAAGAACCCTCCGGGCTATATCGTGAGAAGTCTGGATAATATACTGAAGAAGAAGAACTAATCTACGCTTGATATTCATGTTTTTCTGATGAACTGGCGAACATTCCTTGTTTTTGGGCTCCAAATTTTGTATCTTTGCATTGTCGTTGAAACACAACGGCTTGCAGAGATACAAAGGAATCTGCAATTTTATTGAACTAAAAACTTAAAATGTTATGGGAATTAATGTAAAAGCAGTGGAGCGCAAGATCGCTTATTTGAGTAAGGAGAAGGATGTGTACATGTACGTGATGCAGCCTATGTTCTACAACAAGCTCACCCCGGAGAAGGTGATTCAGGAGGCTGCCATCCGTGGCGGACTCACCACCGCCGTGATGAAGGTGGCCTACTCTGCCTTGAGCGAGGTGCTGAAGGCATGGGCCACAGAGGGTCACTCTGTGGCTATCCCGGGTCTGGGCACCATGCGTTTCGGTCTGCGTGCCGATGCGGTGAAGTCGGTGGATGAGGTGAGCAGCAAGCTCATCACCCTGCGCCGCGTGATTTTCACCCCTAGTGTGGAGATTAAGCAGGAGCTTGCCAACACGAGCATCAGCATCACCTGCTACGACCGTAACGGCAAGATTGTGAAGAACGTATCTTCCAAGGATTCGAATGATGTGGAGGATACTGAGGGCGACGGAAAGGAGAACGGCGGCACTCCTGGCGGCACAGCAGGCGGTTCTACTGGTGATCATGCTGGTGGCAACACTGGTGATACCACCAGCGGCACTCCTGGCGGCAACACCGGAGAGAGCACTGGTGGCGGTTCGCAGACTGGCGGCACGGGATCTGAAGATGGCAACGAGCACATCGTATTGTAGAACAGCTAAACAGAAAGGATGTCTATGTCGAAAGAAAACTGGAAACTGGTACTTAAGGTTTTGATTTCGTTGCTTACGGCTATCGGCGCCACGCTGGGCGTAACGAGCTGCATAGGAAACGGATAGATGGATATGTAGAAAAAAAAGGTGGACTGGTCGTTATGACTAGTCCACCTTTTTTGCTGTTGGGGGATTTCAAATCCCCCGGGACGCCTATGTTCAATTTTACTTCATGACAATACCATTGTCATAAAGATACTCAGGTGCAATGTCGGCACCATTATACCAAAAGATAGTTTGGTCTAAACCAAATTGAATAAACTTTTTCTTGTCCTTCAATTCCTCAAAAGCAGGATACTTCAAAAGAGGCTGTAAATCAACCTTTTTCTTTACCCCATCATTGAATGTACAAAGAAGAGTATAATCTCCTAAGTAATCTACATCTTTAACTGCTAGTATCATATTCTTCCGATTTTTAACGTTGTACTTTTTTTATAGTTTCTCCACGCTGAGCCTTTTCCCATAATTCCATGATTTCTTTCTCATGTTCATCAATAAAGTCATTAATCAAATGAATGGTTTTTGACTTAGCCCTTCCTTCCACAATTCTATCCTTAATGGTAATTGTGAATTCGCCTTCACCACTTCTCACATGAATATGTGGGGGATTATGGTCAAAAGCATAAATATAAATCAATAAACCTTGTATTACATATACTGCTCCCATACATTTCTTTTTTAATACTAAATTATGTCTGCAAAGATACGCTTTTATTTTGAAAGCGCAAAGAAAAATGAGAAAATAATAAAGAAAAAAAGTGGATTAACCTTTCGATTAATCCACTCTTTCGTGATTCCGTTGGGGTTCGAACCCAAGACCCACAGCTTAGAAGGCTGTTGCTCTAATCCAACTGAGCTACGGAACCATCCTTGCTAATTTTGTTAAGCGAGTGCAAAGGTACTGCTTTTTTTTGAAACTACCAAATTTTTCGGAAACTTTTTTCTAGAAAAATATCTGAATCTAGTTTTACTTGTTACTTACGGTCCCCGAAGGGGGCCAACTCTCAATAACCGCAGGTGGAATGACCGAAGGGAATGAAACCTGCGGACAAGTATCGAGAGAGAATGCGTCCCCGAAGGGGGGCGAACAATACCTATCTTACTCCTGTTCGCCCCCTTCGGGGACGATTGAGTGGATGAGTTTGCTATCCGCAGGTTTCATTCCCTTCGGTCATTCCACCAGCGGTTATTGGAAGTTCGCCCCCTTCGGGGACGGAATTACCAAGATATCTAACGATTGTTCTTTGGAATTACCAAAGCTCCAAACGATTGTTCTTTGGAATAAACATCTTGTCACCCTGCTTTACGCCAAATGCCTCGTACCAGGCATCGATGTGAGGGAGAGCTCCGTTAACACGCCACTTGCCAAGGGCATGAGGATCGTTCTTCACACGATTGCGAATCTCCTTCTCGGTGATGTTCTGACCCCAAACACCGGCATAGGCAAGGAAGAAACGCTGGTCGGCTGTGAAACCGTCCTTGTTCTTCAATGGCTTCTTGGCTGTCGCATTCTTGAAGGCATTGAAGGCTACCATCAAACCGCCGTGGTCGGCAAGGTTCTCACCCAGAGTGAAACGGCCGTTGGCATTCAAATCAGGCAATACCTTGATGTTGCTGAAGAAATCTGCATACATATCCGCACGCTTGTTGAAACCCTCGGCATCAGCTGGCGTCCACCAATCCTTCAGGTTACCGCTGGCATCATACTGGCGACCCTGGTCGTCGAAACCGTGGGTCATCTCATGACCGATTACCACACCGATGGCACCATAGTTGAATGCCTCGTCGGCCTTGGCATCGAAGAATGGATACTGAAGAATTCCGGCTGGGAAGCAGATTTCGTTGGTGGTTGGGTTGTAATAGGCGTTCACGGTCTGAGGAGTCATGAACCACTCTTCCTTATCCACTGGCTTACCTGCCTTCTCGGCTATCATCTTGTCGGCACGGAACTTACGGCACACCAATACGTTCTCGTAGAAACTCTTGGATGGGTCGATGGTCAGCTTGCTGTAGTCGGTCCACTGCTTTGGATAACCAATCTTCACGTAGAACTTGCTGAGCTTGTCGTGGGCAGCCGCCTTGGTTTCAGCGCTCATCCATTTCTGAGCGTCGATGCGCTGACCGAGACTGATCTGCAGGTTCTTCACCAAAGTCTCCATCATCTTCTTGGAAGATTCAGGGAAGAATTTCTTGCAGTAGATTCTTCCGAGTGCCTCGCCCATCTGAGCCTCTACCTGCGCTGTGGCACGCTTCCACAATGGGTGATCCTCCTGACGGCCGCTCATGGTCTTGCCGAAGAAATCGAAGTTTGCCATGCGGATATCGTCGCTCAGGTATGAGCATGAATTGCAGATAACGCCCCACTCCATCAACGCCTTCAAGGTCTCGGCGTTCTCGGCAGCAGAAATCTTGTCGTATCCGGCGAGGAAGGCAGGCTGACCTACCACCATCTGCTGGATATACTCGCTCTTGATGCCCTCGGCGTTGGCAAGTGCCTCCAGAGGAATGTTAGGATAGTTCTCCTTGAACTCCTTCAGAGTCATCTTGTTATAGTTTGCCTGTGGGTCGCGCAGTTCGGTGCGGCTCTTTGAGATGAGGGCGAGATTGGTTTCGTGGAGGAATACTTTCTCAGCCTTCTTCTGAGCATCGGCAGCAGAGAATCCGTAGAGCTGGAACATCTGGGCGATGTACTTCTTATAAGCCTCACGGATGGCTACTGTGGCTGCATCATTGTTGAGATAATAATCCTTGGCACCGAGGGTCAAGCCGCCCTGGAGCACATTGAAGATGTTCATGGTTACGTTCTTCTCGTCGGCTGCGAAGTAAGAACCGTAATCCACGCCAAGACCCAGGGCTGCATACTTAATCTGCAGTTTCTGCAAATCAGCCTTGGTCTGTGCTGCAGCGAGTTCGGCGAGCAGAGGCTTCACTGGGGCGATGCCTTCCTTGTTGCGGCGGTCGGCATCGAGTGCCATCTTGTAGAAATCAGAGAGTTTTCTCTCGATGGTTCCCTCCTTGTAGGTCTTCTTCTCGAGTTCTGCAAGGATTGAGTTAATACGTTTGTTGTTGTCTTCTGTGAGTTTGTCGAAACTGCCATATCGGCTGTAGGCAGCAGGCAGTGGGTGGCTCTTCTGCCATCCGCCTGTAGCAAACTGATAGAAATCATCAGCCGGTTTGGCTGTCTTGTCAAGATTGCTCATGACAAGTCCCGATTTGTTCTGAGCGTCAGCTGCCAAAGGCATGGCAGCGAGCATCATCATCGGAAGAATGTACTTCATTTTCATTTTTTCGTTATTTTATTGATTTAATTATGATTCAACATGATGGATTACCAATGTTTGATTCTTCTGATTCCTGAAAGATTTATGAATTCTTCACTTCTTCCAGCTCTTCGGAGAGCATCATCCAGCGGTCGTTTTCCTCATCGAGGTTCTTCATCAGATTGGTGTATTCCGTAACCAGCTCCATGTTGGTGGCGTTCTCCGGCTTCATCAGCAGGGCATCGATTTCGGCTTTTCTGGCTTCCAGCTTCTCAATCTTCGTTTCGCATTCCTTCACCGCCTTTTCAGCCTTGCGAATCTTCTTCTGCTGTTCCTTGTGCTCGGCATAACTGATTTTGCCGGAGGATGCATCGGATGAGGAGGATGCAGCAGATGATGAGGTTGATGAAGAGGATGAAGCGGAACCCGATGGAGATCCGGCTGATGCCATGCCCTTTCCACCCTGATTGGCGAGTGCCTGGTTGATGCTCTCGGCATTGTGGGCACGCAGGTAATCGTAGATGCCGCCCAGGTGTTCACGAACCTTGCCGCCACCAAACTCATATACCTTATCTACCAGGCCATCCAGGAACTCACGGTCGTGGCTCACGATGATGGCGGTGCCATCGAATGCCTTGATAGCCTCCTTCAGCACATCCTTCGACTGCATATCCAGGTGGTTGGTAGGCTCATCGAGAATGAGCAGATTCACCGGCTCCAGCAGCAGCTTGATCATCGCCAAACGGCTGCGCTCACCACCACTCAGCACCTTTACATACTTTTCTGATGTCTCGCCGCCAAACATGAAGGCACCCAGCAGGTCGTTTACCTTGAGACGCATCTCGCCCGTAGCCACATTGTCGATGGTCTGGAAGATGGTAAGGTTCTCATCCAGCAGCTGTGCCTGGTTCTGGGCAAAGTAGCCTATCTGAACATTATGACCTATCTTCAGATTACCCGTAAACGGAATCTCGCCCATAATACATTTCACCAGGGTAGATTTACCCTCGCCGTTCTTGCCCACAAACGCCACCTTCTCGCCACGCTTGATGGTGAGGTTCACGTGGTCGAACACGGTATGCGAGCCGTAATCCTTGCGCACCTCATCGCAGATAACCGGATAGTCGCCGCTTCTGAGACAAGGCGGGAACTTGAGATGCATCTGCTTGTTATCCACCTCATCCACCTCGATAGGAACAATTTTCTCCAACTGCTTGATGCGGCTCTGCACCTGCACAGCCTTGGTTGGCTTATAGCGGAATCGCTCTATAAAGTCCTTGATATCAGCTATTTCCTTCTGCTGGTTCTCGTAGGCACGCAACTGCTGCTCACGGC
>ERZ1026886.1406-NODE-1406-length-10277-cov-8.424770_pt1 | contig 10277 bp, 10 predicted proteins | sample MGYA00380173_ERZ1026886 | MGnify/ENA primary metagenome ERZ1026886 (study PRJEB33269, sample SAMEA4719809) | human gut metagenome | biome: human-associated habitat; feature: organic feature; material: feces | place: Cameroon | collected 2013-10 ... | reverse complement strand
CAGTTATAAAAATGTTCGTTTTAGAGCTGTCCAGGGGGTTACTTTCCGATGCAATAGGAACTAAATATTGAATTTAAAGTTTCTTGTGGGGTTATGCGCTCTTCGCCCGTTATTTCGGCAAGGTGTTCGATGACCATGCGAAGATCTTCGGCGAGGAGATCACCACTAAGACCGAGGTTCATGGAAGATATGACGCGCTGTAGGGATTCGTCGGCTTGGAGTAGGGCAGAGTAGTGGCGTGTGGAAGTGATGACGATGTCGCTTTCTGATATCTGAGGAATGTTGGCGGCTTCTACTATGAGTTGTTCAAGAAGGGGAATGTTGGTGCCATATTTGGCGCTTATGTCTACAGTCTTGTATTCTATACCTGATAACAAAGCGGATAACAGGTCTGATTCTGCAGTCGACGAATGGATGTCTTGGTCGATTTTGTTTCTTACGACAATAAGTTTCTTGCCTTCCACACGCTCCTTTATGTCTTCAGTCTCTGCTTCGGTGGGTTGCTGATCGATAAGCCAAAGCACTATCTTCGCTTCCTGCATCTTTTGGTATGTTCGCTCAATGCCTATATTCTCAACGATGTCGTCGGTATCGCGAATTCCGGCTGTATCGACAAAGCGGAACTGTATGCCATTGATGATTGTGGTGTCTTCGATGAAGTCGCGTGTGGTGCCATGTACGTTGCTAACGATGGCTTTCTCCTCATGTAGGAGACTATTGAGCAGAGTACTCTTACCTACGTTAGTATTTCCCACGATTGCAACGGGGATGCCGTTCTTCAGGGCATTGCCTACTTCAAAGGAACGGGCGAGCGAGACGAGGCGTCGGTGGATATCGTTGGCAAGGGCGTATAGTTCGGAGCGGTCGGCAAACTCCAGCTCCTCATGATCGGAGAAGTCAATCTCCAATTCCAGAAGCGATGTCAGCTTAAGGAGATGCGCACGCAGTTCGGACAGTTCGTTACTGAAATGTCCCTTCAGCTGGCTGAGTGCCATATCGTGAGTGGCTTTGTTTGTGGAGCTTATAAGGTCGGCAACTGCCTCTGCCTGCGATAGATCCATCTTGCCATTGAGGAATGCACGTTGTGTGAACTCTCCTGGGCCGGCAGGCTGACAGCCGTTCTGCGTCAGCAACATCATTACCTGGCTGAGCACGTAGGACGATCCGTGGCAGGAAATCTCCACAGAGTCCTCACCTGTATAAGAGTGTGGGGCACGGAAAATGGAAACGAGCACTTCGTCCACAACTTCTTTTTCTGCATTGACGATATTGCCGAAAGCGAGAGTGTAAGCCTTGCGTTGGGACAAAGAGAGATTTGAGCCGATAGGAAAAAAAATCTTATCAGCTATACTAATTGCTTCGGGGCCTGATATGCGGATAATGCCAATCGCACCACCAGAGGCGGTGGCGATGGCGCAAATGGTATTGTTGTTGAGCATGTAGATGATTTCTTGATTACGTAAGTTGCAGTTCCATATCCACGACATCGAGCCATCTCTCAAATTTTTTGCCAACATTATGGAAGAGTGATGCCTGGACAAAACCGAGCTTTTTATGAAATTGTATACTCTCGAGGTTTTCTCCTGTTATACAGGCTATGAGCACCTTATATCCAAGCTGCCTGCAATCTTTAATTATTTGTTGCATAAGGGCAGAACCAATGCCGGCATGCTTTACATCGGAACTCAGATATATGGTGGTTTCGAGAGTTTTGGCGTATGCTGCTCGTTCTTTCCATTGATGTACGTAGGCATACCCTACCACTTTCCCTTCTGTCTCGTAGACGTAGTAAGGGAAGTGGTGGGATATTTCCTTGATGCGCTGCTGCATCTGTACGGTAGAAAGTTTGACAGTTTCGAACGTAACTGTCGTTTCTGCTATATAACGATTATATATAGTAACGATGTCTGCAGCATCGTCAGGTTTAACTTCTCTAATCATTAATTGTATGTTTGTTATATATTAAAGGGGTGGTAGTAGACTGTTAACCTTCTACTTATTTGGTATTACCTCCTTTATATATCCATGGCGATAAGCATACAACAAACGTTCAAGTTCCTTGATCTGCTTGTTCAGTTCACGACCTATGTCGGTATCTGCCACACGCATTCTGTGTGCTGACATTTCTACTATCTGAGTTGTAGACTTGATGTCCGTGCATTTCTGAATGGCATCAAGTGTGGACGTGAATGGTTCGTGTTGTACAAGTACGAAACCACGGCTATGATAAACAAGAGTGTATCCGGCAATACCCGTCTCCTTGTGATAAGCCTGTGAGAATCCGCCGTCGATGACCATAAGCTTGCCGTTGGCCTTGATGGGGTTCTCGCCGTTGCATACATGTACGGGCACGTGTCCGTTGATGATATGGCGGTTCTCGCCTGTCACTCCGAAAGCATCCATGATTGTGTCTGCTATATGTTCATCGTTGCGCAGCTTAAAATAGTTGCCCTTCTCTTCCGCATGTGTTGCCTTGTCGGCTATGAAGTAGCGTTCGAAGGTAGCCATCTTCGACTTGTCGAAGAGCGGGCTGTCCGGTCCGCACCACAGATAGAGGAAATAATCAATTGCATAATTTCGTTCCTCAGGAGTGTTGTCGTTCTGGAATGCCGTACGAATCATCATACCGATATTGTAGAGCAGTTCCTTGCCTGAATATTTATATCCAGGAGCTATTTCCACTTCCTTGAGCGATCCATCTTCGTTAAGCGGTATGGAGGCATGGAAGAGCAGGTTGTTGTTGTATATGGCATACATACATCCGTGCTGCAGAATCTGACTGATGTGCTTATGAAATTTCTCCGACACCTGGAACGAGTGGTTGAGCTTGTCCATGAGCAATTTCTCCTCAGGTGTCAGCTTGTCAGGATGCGCAGGGTCGATAGTAGGGAAGGAGTTGCTCTTCAACTCATACTCCTTGCCGTCAAGCATGATGGTGCCCTTATCGTAGTCGATATTGTGGAACAGCAGACGGTCATTCATCTTCCATCCCGGGTTGCGCTTGATGATGGCAGCCTCCTCCTTGAACTGTATGATGGTAATGGCCTTGTGCATGAGAGCAGTCAGACGATGTGTCTTCTGGTCAAGACGTGCCGAGTCTGCCGACGAGATCTTAGGACGGAATTCCTCGCAGGGATCGTCGCCGTATGTCTCCATGGCGAAGGTGGCAAGGGGCACAAGATTGATGCCATAACCCTCTTCCAGAGTGGCGAGGTTGGCATAACGTAATGACAGGCGGATGACATTACATTGGCAAGCGCGATTGCCTGCCAACGCTCCCATCCAGAGGATGTCGTGGTTGCCCCACTGGATGTCCCATGAATGATATTGTGATAGCGTGTCCATGATGATGTGGGCTCCTGGTCCACGGTCATAGATGTCGCCGAGAATATGCAGTTGGTCGATGGCAAGACGCTGGATGACGTTACATATGGCTATGATGAAAGCGTCTGCTCTGCCTGTAGAGATAATCGTATCAATGATGACATTCACGTAGTCGGTCTTGTTGGCGTCGTCTGTACGCTCATGCAGGAGCTCCTGAATGATGTAGCTGAAACTCTTTGGCAGAGCCTTTCTTACCTTTGATCTTGTATACTTGCTCGACACGAGTCGGCATACCGACACAAGTTGGTGTATGATGATGTGATACCAGTCGTTAAGGTTCTGCTCTGACGCCTTTATCAGTTCGAGCTTCTGGTCAGGATAATATATCAAGGTGCAAAGCTCTCTTTTATCGGCTTCGCGAAGCGTATTGCCGAAAAGATCGTTCACCTTACGCTGGATGTTGCCTGAAGCGTTTTTCAGGACATGCTGAAAGGCTTCGTACTCTCCATGAACGTCTGCAAGGAAATGCTCCGTTCCCTTAGGGAGATTAAGAATGGCTTGAAGATTGATAATCTCCGTACTTGCCTCTGAAACGTTGGGGAATGACTGCGCAAGAAGCTGAAGATACTTTAGGTCTTGCTGGTTAATAGACAACTTACTTGACATACTTAATGTTTTTTATGGGGTTAATAATTCCTTCATTTTTTCCACCGCCTTACCTTTCCTTGCACGGACGGGCATAAATCCTTCCGTTAAAGCAGAAGTCTCTTCCATAAGAGCCATGGCGTGTGCCACGAACTTCAGCGAACGCTTCTTGGCTATGATGTCTTGGAAGAGATATTCGTCGAAGCTGGTGGCTTTCAGCGTGTCAGAGAGGCTGTCCAGATAGGAGAGATGTATGACGCCTTTCCGGTATTGTTGCTTTATATACAATACGCGTGAGCAAAGGTCGATAATAAGGTCGCGCTCTTCTGCAGACTCTGTGGCGTCCTCTGCCACCATCATCGCTATCTTCTTACGTATAGCTTCGAACTGGCTATTGGTCTTGTCTTCAAGGGCTTGGCGATAAGTTTGGAGCAGAAGGTCAAGCATTGTATTGACGTCGCTACTGCTCGTTATAAAGGGATTGCGTACTATGACGGTCTTTGCCTTTGGGCATATTCTGCTGATTATCTGACGCTCCACGTCACCTCCTGTTGTTATGTAGGCGCTGTGTCTGGCAATGCTACGTACGGCAGAGATGAGTGTGAGGGACTTCGCAGTATGCCCCTCTTTGTTCAGAAGACTTTCCGCTCCGCTTACTGACGTAAACACCACGGGAATGCCACGACCGTCCAACTGCGCCACAATATTGGCAGTCTTGTGGTCCCACATTCCTATGACATGTGTCACGTCCACACACTTCTCAGCCACCTCACATATCTTGTTTTCCTCAAGCAGAAGATACAGGCTTTTGGCAAGCTGGCTGTTCGCATGTAAGTGTCCGTCTGGCGGTGGAATGATAAGTCTTACCCTCATAGATTATTAATGTGTTTGGTATTAACTTTTACAATTTATGCGTTGTGAAATCATACTTGTCTGCCATCCGATAACGTAGTATGACGGACAGCTTGTGGAAGACAATGCTGAATTCGTAAAACACTACAGTCCAAAGCGAAAGGTCTGCCTCGAACTTGCGATAGGCTTTCCTTGCCGACAAAATGCGTGACGTTATGGTCAGGATGAGTGTAAGAGCGCTTGTGCCCAACAATATCCAGTTCATAGTCAGACCAGAATAAGCGGCTGCTGCTATGATGGCTATATAATTAAGATACATAAACAGCAGGTCTGCCACATACAAGCTTCTCGCTGCCGACGTACGCTCAAGATCCTTACGTATGCTCTTCAGATAGAGCTTGCGGTTAAGCCATGCCTTCTTGTTAGGAACGTCTTCTATGACAAAGGCTTCGGGGCTGACAGCTATTCTTGAGCCGTACGTACGCGCAAACTTGTTGATGAGAAACTCATATTCGCCGCCTACATACTGAAGGTTGCCCAGATAGCCGTCCTGCTCAAGAAATTCCGAGCGGCGGAAAGCGAAGTTGCCAGACTCTGTACGATAAGCCGTTTTTCTGGATGCCTTGCGCAGAAGATAACATTCGTTTCGTAGACGATCGAAGCGATAATATGGCTTTGCCTCCGGATCATAGTTGGAGTAGCCGAGCACAAGGTTTGTGTCCTTGTCCATTTTAGCTGCCATCTTACGAAGCCACATCGAGGAAGCCGGACAGTCCTTTGCGTCCAGCAGTACTATCCACTCGTTGTGTGCAGCTTTCACGCCCAACGCCACAGACAGTTTCTGCTTGCTGATGAAGAGTGAGCGTTGCGGGATGTATGTGGAATAAAGATTCTTGTGGTCGACGCTGTATTTTCCTATGACATCCTCTGTGCTCAAATCTCCCTTCACACCCACCACAATCACCTCGTATGGCTGCTCATAGTTCTGAGTGAGCAGAACGGAGAGATGTGCGTCGAGAGTCTCGGTTGTGCCCGTAGCTAGGACAACAATCGAGACTGCCGGCATCTCGCTCTCTGCCACTTCATTCTCGTCCGCATCTGCTGCGCTTTCCACTTTTCGCAGAAACGGATTAAGTACAGAGGACAATATTACGAGCAGCACAAGCGTGCATATCGCTATTATTGTAAATGTATCTATAAGCATGGTTATTTAAGATTCTTCCGAAAATTATATGTTTTAAGATTCTTCCGAAAAATATGCCTTGGGCAACGGACGGCAGTTGTATGTGCTTGACATCACCTCGCCGTAAGCACCCGCAGAGCGGATGGCTATGAGGTCGCCACGATGGCATTTGTTCAGTTCTATATTCTTTGCGAACACATCACTCGACTCACATATCGGTCCGACGACGTCATACGTCTCACATGCTTCCTTGCTGCTCAGATTCTCTATCTGATGCACAGCCTGATATAATGCGGGACGTATGAGGTCTGTCATGCCAGCATCCAGTATGGCAAACTGTTTGTGCGAGCCTTGCTTCACATACAACACTCTTGACACCAACGAGCCGCATTGACCCACAACAGCTCTTCCAAGCTCGAAGTGCAGGGTCTGACTCTCACGGAGCTTCAGATTTTCCTCGTACGTGCCGAAGTAGCTCTGGAAGTCAGGAATTGGCTCGGCTTCAGGATTGTCATAACTGATACCAAGCCCACCTCCTACATTAATGTTGTCGAAGGTTATGCCTTCCTTTTCAAGGCTTTCCTGCAGATTGTTTATGCGGCTGCAGAGGGCCTTGAAATCGTCCATTACAAGTATCTGCGACCCGATATGGAAATGCAGTCCTATTACCTTCACATGGCTCATCACCTTGGCCTTGCGGATGACGTCCGTCATACTTTCCATAGCGATACCAAATTTGTTCTCAGCCAGTCCGGTAGTGATGTTGGCATGAGTATGTGCGCCTACATTCGGATTGATGCGCAGCTCCACACTCACCACCTTACCATACTCTGATGCGATTTCCTCGATGACTTCCAGTTCTGCAAGCGACTCCACGTTAAAGCAGAATATGCCAGCTTCGATACCGAGACGAATTTCCCAGTCACTCTTTCCTACACCTGCAAATACGATGCTCTCTGCAGGGAATCCAGCTTTCAGAGCTGCCTTTATCTCTCCTCCGCTCACACAGTCGGCGCCCAGTCCGTTACGGGCTATTATTGCCAGAACTTTAGAATTGGCGTTGGCCTTGACGGCATAATGCACGCTCCATCGTGGATGCTTCGCCGTCTCCTTTTTTATAGTGTCAAGCGTATCCTGAAGCAACTGTGTGTCGTAATAATAGAAAGGGGTAGTTATGTCCGAAAAACTCTCTTTTGATATCATCATAGCATGATTATTATTATCCAAGCCATTCCTCTCGCAGGAATGGCTTGGTTATGTGTATATATAGAGTATGTGTCTTTTTTTTACTTATTGTGGAAGAGCACGTCGCTAAGGTTCTGGAGCGCCTTCTTCTTGTCCGCCTCACGGATGAGGAACGAGATATTGTAGTTACTGCCGCCATACGAAATCATACGTACCGGTATGTTCTTCATAGCGTCAAGGACAAGAGTCTCAAAGCCGAGGTTGTTCCAGTCGAGGTCACCCACCACGCAGACGATGCACATGTCGCTGTCCACGGTTACCGTGCCATATTTCTTGAGCTCGTCCACAATCTCGTTAAGGTGAGATGTATTGTCAATACTCATCGATACGCCCACCTCACTCGTGGTAATCATGTCGATAGGAGTCTGATAACACTCGAATATCTCGAACACCTTACGCAGGAAACCTGTGGCGAAGAGCATTCGTGACGACTTTATCTTGATGGCCGTGATGTTGTCCTTGGCTGCCACAGCCTTTATCTTGCCACGCAACAGCACGTTGTCAATAATCGTGCCGTCTGCCTCGGGATCCATGGTGTTCTTCAGACGTACGGGGATGCCTGCAAACTTGGCTGGCTGTACGCATGTCGGATGCAGAATCTTCGCTCCAAAGTAAGCCAGCTCGGCAGCCTCCTCGAAGTTGAGCTGACGGATGGCCTCCGTGTTCTCCACGACGCGCGGGTCGTTATTATGCATGCCGTCAATGTCGGTCCATATCTGGATTTCCTCTGCGGGGAGGGCAGCTCCGATAAGCGAAGCCGTAAAGTCGCTACCGCCGCGGAGCAGATTGTCCACTTCTCCGTATGCGTTACGGCAGATAAAGCCCTGCGTGATATACACTTGATAGCCCTCGTTCTCCTTCATTACGGCTCCGAGCTTCTCTTTGATGTAGTGTGAGTCAGGCTCGGCGTTCTTGTCCGTGCGCATGAAGTCGAAGGCAGAGAGCAGAACCACCTTAACGCCTTTCTCAAGGAGATAGTTGGTCATCATATTGGTGCTTATTATCTCGCCTTGAGCTACGATGTTCTTCTCCTCAAAGCTTGTGAAGAGATCCTTTGTGAACGATCGGAGATAATTAAACTCCGACACGAGGAAATCTCTTGTGCGCTGCTTCATTTCGTCCGTGGAGTAGAGTTCCTCCACGTGCTGCATATACTTCTTCTCTAAGTTGTTTATGACATCGTTGGCGCCGTCGCTGTTCTTTTTATAAAGATAATTTGAAATCTCAACGAGGGAATTCGTCGTTCCAGACATGGCTGAAAGAACAACAAATACCTGATTGCCTGACTGAGAAACCATCTTGGCTACTGATTTCATCCGTTCAGGGGTACCTACGGAAGTACCGCCAAATTTCATTACTTTCATATTACTCTCTTAAAATAATAGTTGATTATTGCTTTACCGTTTTGCTATATTCTTGGCTGACATCCGTCAGCTTGCCGTCGGCGCATCTGTAGACGCGTCCCGGAAACTTGTCGATTAGACTATGGTTGTGTGTTGAAATCACAACTGACGTTTCTCCCGTATGGCTGATCTCGTAGAGCAGTCCCACAATCTTTTCTGCCGTCTCGGGGTCAAGGTTGCCTGTCGGCTCGTCGGCTATGATTATCTTCGGATGGTTGAGGAGCGCACGTGCTATGGCTATACGCTGCTGCTCGCCTCCAGAGAGCTCATGCGGCAGCTCCATTTTCTTCTCCTTCATTCCCACAGCGTCCAGAACGAGGTCAATGCGCTCGTCTATCTCCTTCGCAGACTTCCATCCTGTGGAGCGTAGCACGAATTCAAGATTCTTGTATATGTTTCTGTCGTGCAGCAACTGGAAATCCTGAAAAATCACACCCATCTCACGGCGAAGAGCCGGCACCTCACGGCGCTTGATGGTGAGCAGATTGCGTCCCAGCACCTCTGCCTTCTCGGCGTTCCGCTTGTCGATGTCGAGCTCGCAATACATCGTCTTTAACAACGATGACTTGCCCGTACCCACCTTGCCGATGACGTATACGAACTGTTCTGGCTCAACCTCGAAGCAGACATCCTCAAGCACCAGACTGTCCGACTGATATATGTTTGCTTTCTTATATTCTATTAACATTTAATCTTAATATTAATGGTTACAATCTACATCATTCGGCAAAGTTACTAATTTTATTCTGATTACATCATCTTAATGATTGATTTTTATTATATATTTCGCGTTCTCTTAAACATGTACATTACACAGACAGAATGAAGATGACACATCCAAGCAAGAACTCACAAGCGTGATTTAAAACGTGTTGAAAAGGAAAAAGGCAAGCACCCGAAATCAGATGCTTGCCTCTTATTATACTAATTTTTCATTCTATGATTATTCCTCGACAGCAGCCTGCGCAGCAGCAAAAAATCCTTTGTAAATGGGAGATGCGTGAAGTTATCGGAAACATATGTAAAACATTTCCATATATATTTATAGTATATTACTTTTTCTTATTACCTTTAGTGAAATCATGATAGATGATTTTACACTCATGTTTTACTCGTTCGCTGCTTGACGCAAAGTATTAGACGAGCCGTTTGTTGAAAGGCTGTCGAGAAGGAAACGGTAGGCTTCCTTCATTGCTGTCAACTGACCTTGCAAATACTGAACCTTTTGGTTAAGGTCTTCGGTTGCCATTGGGTCATTTTCGGCTGACTCCTGTTTGGTAACAGGAGCATACTTTGTCTCGCCATAGAAGAAATCCATCTTTACGCCAAGTACATCACAGATACTCTCCAATGTGCCAGTTTTTATATCCTGTGCCTTTATTATTTGGCTGAAATTAGGTTGTGTCATTCCTAATTTGGCGGCAATGTCTTTCAACATATAGCCTTTGCCGATTAAGATTTTCTTTAATTCAAGTCCATCCATACCCTTATTTATGTTAATGTTTCTTATATATTTAAGTGTTTTATTATATGCAATTAATAATTTTATTATCTTTGCACACGAAAGTTTAAGGATATTCTTTCGAAAGTTTATCCATTATCTTTGCAAAATTAATAAAAAAAGT
>ERZ1026886.1399-NODE-1399-length-10308-cov-35.440652_pt1 | contig 10308 bp, 12 predicted proteins | sample MGYA00380173_ERZ1026886 | MGnify/ENA primary metagenome ERZ1026886 (study PRJEB33269, sample SAMEA4719809) | human gut metagenome | biome: human-associated habitat; feature: organic feature; material: feces | place: Cameroon | collected 2013-10 ... | reverse complement strand
GAAGAGGGTTTCATCGGGATTGATGTTCGCCTGCCTGATTACCTCCTCATAGATGCGGGCATCAGGTTTTGCCAGATGCATTCGCTGAGAGAGGAAACAGTGCTCGAAATAATCCTCTACCCCATGGTTCTGATAAGGGAAGAGATGCTCCACGCAATAATCCCAATGTATATCAATGGTATTGCTCAAGAGGAAGAGGCGATAGCCTGCCTTCTTCAACTGCAGGAGTCGCTCCTTCTTCTCATCAGGAATCACCACCAGCATCTTGTTGGCAGCAGCGATGATGTCTTCGTTCGTCACATCAGCTCCTGTCAACTCACGGGCTGCATCGCAGAACTCCTCGGTGGTAATCATTCCCACACCCAGCTTGCTCATCAGTTTCATCCCCTCGCTCTGAGGATTCTGCTCAACCAACTTCCCCATTTCTATCGCCTTGAAAGCCCCGATGCATCCTTCCGGATTGAGCTTCACCAAGACATTACCTAAATCGAATATGATATTCTTGTATTGCATAATCTAAATGTTTATATCTTACTCTCAATGATATCCATTTTCCGTTAAAAAACGCTTGCCCTTGGAAGTTAGCTGATAACCACCCGTTTTATTGGAACCTACATGTTCTATCAACCCCAACTCCCTAGAAGACAAAGTGCCTATAATACGATATTTCATAGCTACATAAACATCGTTCAGGCGATATTCCTCACCTTCCTGAATGATAAGCTCTTCAGCAGTCAGCTGTTGATCACCTCATAGCTCAGCAAGCCGGTTTTTTGGAATAGGGCAAAGGTACTGAAAAATTTTCATCTAAGCAAATAAAATGAGAAAAACTTATGCTTTTGGGATTTCGAAAGTAGACAATTCCTTTCTTTCCCAAGCTCTTGTATTAGCCTACCCCTTCTCCGCCCAACATCTTTGTAAACAATATTTTAAAAAGAGACTATCAGGCTAAAACACCAGGAAAAAGGGGAAAGAAGAGATTGAAAATTTTCCCTTAAGGATATTTATTTTTTGCCTTAAGGAAAAATATATTTTGCCTTAAGGCAAATGATTTCTTCTCTTAAGATATTTTCCAGCTATGCTCAAATTATAAAGAAAAAATGGCAACTGGGAAACCAGCTGCCACTTTTTTACTTTGCGAGATTCCTGCCATATAAGTACCCTTCATCTGCAGGGTCATGGCATCAGAAATCTTGGTATCCTTCATCAGAACATCCATCAGGCTGGCATCAATATCAGGCATATAGCTCGCCTTGGCTATCTCCTGGTCGAGTACAGCCTGCTGCAAGGCATTGCCATGTTGGGAAACCAATTGCTTAGTCCCATTTTTGCAGATTATATTTCTATTTTGTCTAAATTACGGCGGAATACAGCAGATATTCGAGGGATTAGGATGGATTATCACGATAAAATATTATTTTTGTAGCGTAAAAACGATAAAACATGAAGTTAGTAATGTTCAAAAACACAATATAACGATGAAAAAAATATTTTTATGCTCATCTTTTGCGGATGTCGCGCAGTTGTTGCCCAAATTAGTTGCTCAATTGCAAGGTAAAACAGTGGCATTTATCCCAACTGCAAGTATTCATGAGGAATATACACAATATGTAGAGGATGGGAAAGCAGCACTTGAATCTCTCGGGCTTGTAGTCAAGGAAATGGAGGTTACTCTATGTGACACACGATTAATCGCACAAGTGATTAAGGATTGCGACTGCATCTACGTATCGGGGGGCAATTCTTTCTTCCTCCTACAAGAACTTAGGCGGACAGGAGCCGATAAGTTGATTGCAGAGCATGTAGAAAAAGGAAAATTGTTTATCGGTGAGTCGGCAGGTGCAATGATTGCTGCACCCAATGTCGAATATGCCAAGGAAATGGATGACCACCGCTTGCTGACGCCGGATTTCGATAATTTTACCGGTCTTGATATTGTGGATTTCTGTCCTGTTCCACATTTTAACACATCTCCTTTTGAAGAGGCTACACAGCAGATAATGCAAAAGTACAACCATCTTCCATTGAAACCAATCAATAACCTGCAAGCAATAGTAGTTTCAGGAGATAACATGACAATACGAAGTAAAGAATAATCATGTCAAGAGCTTTGTCATTATTGAGAAACCATTCTTGAACTACATGTGAAAGATTGAAAAATAACACCACTATTGCCACGCTACGAGATAACCATCTGTGGATTAATCGTTTAAGCGTGGCAATAAGGGTGTCTTTTATTGCCACTTATTGCCATTTTATTGCCATTCTATTACCACTTTAAGCCATTTTATTGCCACAAAACAGCGAAAATGGCATATTTTGCGGAGAAAAACACAAGTGTTTCAACGAAAAAACATGGATGGTTCTACAAAAAACACAATATTTTCTGCGAAAAACATAAAAAAAGAGGGAAAAAACTTGCATTCAGACTCATTTTTTTGTATCTTTGCAACCAGCAAGAAAAGTTCTTGCCGATTCCACCTAGAAGCTCATGACTCCTGTGAAACCACACTTAAACTTTAAACATAATGAAACCATGACACAAGCAGATTTAGTCAGACTCTATTTCGCCAATGGCGAAAGTCACAGCACATGGACCTATTGCTTCAACCAGCAATGTCCCCTAGCCCAGCAATGCGCACGCTATCTATCCGTGACCTACAAAGATCCGGAGCACACCATTGGCTACGCCGTCTTTCCCGACGCTTATCACGACGATAAGTGCGAACACTTCCTGCAACTACGACTGATGAAAATAGCATACGGTTTTGAGAATATTCTCGACGAACTGAAACGCAAAGACGGAGCCAGTTTCAGAGATTACATGACTTCCTACTTCGGAAGCAACACTTCATATTACAGATATAAATTAGGACAGACCGGCCTCCTGCCAGAACAGCAGCAGTATGTTCTGAACTGGTGTAAGGCACGCGGATACGCCAACATGAAGTTCGATAAGTATACGGAAGAGGTTAACTACTAAGCACCATAGTACTTAGCCTCAGCAAGTGACGTTCTGAAAGTGTGCCCGCGTACATGAGGATTCGTACCCACGTACATGAGCACTCATGACCGAGAACACGGGTACTATTAACCGGCTATTCCGGGCACAAGTGCCCAAAGCCTCGGGCAAAGTTGGGCAACGCCTCGGGTAACATTCCTCGACGCCTGGAAGCATCGCTTAGAACGTCATTTACAGCTTAAGAGAAACGTCATTAGCTATTCTAAATATAGTTATATCAATTAATTAGTATGAATATGAAGTTTACCATCACAAGAATCAACAGACAGAACCAACTGATGGTCAGCCTGAAAAGCATCGACCGCTTTTGGGAGCGCATCGCCAAGGACGATGCCAAGCAGAGTGTCGCCAATTTCAGAATGAGTGCACCACTCATGGAAGGCGACTACCACAACTATATCGGCATGAAACAATGGCAGCAGGTTTATCCTGCCGCAGAATTCGGCAAGGACGAAAGCGGCAGCCTCATCTTCAAGAAATCGAACGGACTGATGATGCTCCACTTCATCAACCTGACCACCGAAGAAGAAATCAATGACCTGAAGAAAACCGCCAGTCTGCTACCGATGACCTTCGCTGCCATCAAGGGAGCCGACGGCAGAAGCCTCATCGTGCTCGTTTGCATCGCAGATGAAACCGGACAGGTTCCACAAAACGAACAAGATGCCGAACAGCTTTATCTTGCAGGATATGAATCTGTAAAGAATCTCTATCTATCGCAGATTCCATCTGATAGCAAGATTATCCTCAAGGCGGAAAAGCCTACATTGAAATCCTGCTTCATGCTTACGCAGGATGATTCACCTTATTATAATAGCAAGGCGGTGGCAATGCGCATCGCCAGAAATAATCAAATGTCAGCAGCCGCTCCCAAGCGAGTGGATGATCTGAAGGCATTCCAAGACAACGAGTTTCTTTACATGAAGGCTGTTCAGGAGGCGCAGGCAGACATGGCAGAAGCCAACATGAAGTGGGCTAATGAGAACGACCAGTTTTTCGCATTCCTTTCAGCCGTTGCCGCCAAGCTCTGCCGCATGGGCATGAGCGAAGAGGAGGCATTCACCCATATCCGAAGAAACAACTGGAATGATGCCACAGAGGAAGAGTTCCGTCAGATTGTGGGCAGTGCCTTCGCCACCCATTCCAAGGACCGGAAAACCGAGAAAGCCTCATCGGGAAGAAAAGGCAGAGCCGATATTCTGCAGATGAAGAATTTTCTGCAAAGCAGATACCAGTTTCGCTATAATGCCGTGATGAAATACACGGAATATCGTCCCAACAACTCGTGGGTGGGAGATTTCAACCCCGTGGATGGCCGCGTGCTGAAAAGCATGACCATCGACACCCAGCTTGCCGACATCCACGTTACCATCAACGACGTCAAGAACTTTTTGGGCTCCAGTCATATCAAGAGTTACAATCCGATAGAGACTTTTCTTTACGACTGCGTAGGAAAATGGGATGGCAAAGATCGCATTCGTGCCCTCGCCCGCACCGTTCCTACCCGTAATCCGCATTGGGAAGACTGGTTCTATACCTGGTTCTTGGGCATGGTAGATCAGTGGCGAGGTTCCTATCGCCGTCAATACGGCAACAGCACGATGCCGCTGCTCATTTCCAAGCAGGGCTACAACAAGAGCACCTTCTGTCGCCGTCTGATACCGAGCGAACTGTCGTGGGGTTTCACCGACAACCTGCTTCTTTCGGAGAAGCGTCAGGTGTTACAGGGCATGGTACAGTTTCTGCTCATCAACCTGGATGAGTTCAATCAGATTTCGCCCCAGATACAGCAGGGTTTTCTGAAGAATCTGCTGCAGCTGCCCACGGTGAAAATCAAGCCTCCGTATGGAAGTCATGTAGAGGAGTTCCCCCGTCTAGCCTCCTTCATCGCCACGAGCAACATGACGGATATTCTAGCCGACCCATCCGGCAACCGCCGTTTTCTGGGTGTGGAGCTGACGGGGCCTATTGATGTGAGTGGCAGATTGAACTATGAGCAGCTTTATGCGCAGGCGATGCAAGCCCTGGAGCAGGGCGAGAAATCCTATTTCGATGCTCAGGAAACAGCCGTCATCCTGCAATATAACAGGCAATTTGAGCAGATTTCGCCCATTAAGCAATGTTTCCTGGATGTTTTTGAGCCAACAAATGACCCAGAAAAGGGAGAATACATGATGGCAGCCGCCATTTTCGACATTTTGAAGCAGAAATTCGGCTCCTCCCTGCAAGTTTCGAGTCTGCAGAGATTGGGCAGAGAGCTTCAGAATATCGAGGGACTGGAATGCAAGAAAACGAGATTTGGCACTGAGTATCTGGTAGTTAGAAAATAGTTTCTTTTTATAGGAAGCGTAAAGACGATTGGCAAGGCGTGGTAATAGTGGTAACAGGTGGTAATAAAAATCCGCTTATTACCACGCCTTATCATTCTTATTATCAGATGGTTAGATTGTGCGTGGTAATAGTGGTAATAAAAAAGAGGTAATTATTTATAGTAGTTACCACGCAACAAGGCTATGGCGTCTTTTGTCTTATGGGAACGATGACACCACAACAATTGTTTTGCTATTGCTTATTCCTTAGCTCTTCTATCAAGTCATTTACAATATATGTATCACTCATCAGATGCAAGCCAAGTTCTTTGTCATGTAACATACGGCAAACATCAGAGTCATAAAATATCTGTAATGCTCTGTCGGTTGATATATGTAACGTATCGGCTAACTGCTTTATGATACGAGCGATTTTATTCCATAATAAAAAATCCAACATAATTATATCCTTTCATATGATTTGAATTGCAAATACTTATCTACTATCTCTTGGCTTAATATGCAAATCTGATAGTTGGGCTTGTGATAAACCAACTGGCGAAGATAATATTTGCTTTTCCATTATTCTTTTCTTTCACAATTTTTAAGAGCTTCGACCACATCATTTGCTACAGCTTCCCGGCTCTCGGTATGTAGAGTGTCATAGCAATCTTGAATGAGACTCTTGATTAGCCCCACCTTATCCAATCGCTTTCTCATTTCAGACGGCGATATACCCATTTTTTGTGCCGAAACCTCGATAGCCAACACCATAAAGGCGAGGCGTTCGAACTCTGGAGCACTTTTCTGTAATAGTTCTCGATCTTCCATTCTTTACAAAATATTGTATTTAAATGCAAATTTAAAGATTTTCTCTGATATTCCACTCAATTTCGGAGTTAAATAAAGAAAAATAGACTGATTTTGCCAATGTCTTTGCTAAACATTCCTGAATCTCACTCAATTTCTGCACTTTTTGTGAAGCAGATTGGAGACTCTGTGTTTTCCTCTCTAAAGCACCATGTTGAGTGGTCTGTCGGAATTTCCGACAAACCACTTTTTTCTTACAAAGCCTATTTAACATTAAGTTTTATTTCTTTTGCTAAAATTTCTTCGTATAAAAAACGAAGTAATCAATATTTTTAGTATCTTTGTGGCGTAAACATTCAAACTAAGCGTTATGGAAAAGGATTATCAGAACAACAACAGCATATCAGACGCTGCAAACAACAACGATGAATCGACCAAGCCCGAACATGAAATTAAGGTATAAATCGTTAGCATTGAAGTAGTAGGCGAAGATACTCCCCCGAAGCACTCTAAGAAATATGAGCGTTGGGGAACAACAGCCTTGTTGTCCTTCGTTGTTTGGGTTGCCAGCATAGGATACTGTGCTTACAATCCCCTATCAATCTACGGCGTGTTGACCCTTATCGTCATATCAGCATTGTTTTTCTTATCTATTGGGCAAATGGTGTTTCTTAGTTCTGAAGAATAATTTTACTGAGTACTTTAGCCGTATTCTATTTTCTTCAACACTTTCTTTGTACGCTTTAAACCTTCGTCCAAACTCTCCCCAGAAAACACTTCTGTTGGTTCAGTTTTTTCTTCTCTCATGGAAAGAGAAGAAGTACGTAGAGGGAAAATTCTTCCTTACATACGATTGCATTATGATAACCACGGGCATATGCCCCAAACCATTTGCCTCAATATATCCACATTATAAATCTTTTGATTTCTACATCAAACCACAACGATAATATCAAACACTGCCCAGGAGCATCTACCCGCTGGTTGAGTTGTATATCTTTTGATTCCTACATCAAACCACAACGCCTGGCTTGTTGATGACGCATACCGTGGAGTTGTATATCTTTTGATTCCTACATCAAACCACAACGCCTGGCTTGTTGATGACGCATACCGTGGAGTTGTATATCTTTTGATTCCTACATCAAACCACAACCCGATTTGCGGGGGCGAAGGGGGTTGATGAGTTGTATATCTTTTGATTCCTACATCAAACCACAACTTATGCCAAAGAATGGTTTCTATCAAGGTGTTGTATATCTTTTGATTCCTACATCAAACCACAACTCCTTTTTCTTATGGTGCTCCAACACCACTGTTGTATATCTTTTGATTCCTACATCAAACCACAACCTCTTGCCGTTAGGCTGCACCCTGCACATTGTTGTATATCTTTTGATTCCTACATCAAACCACAACCGCTTTGCTCGCATGAGCTTACCCAGGTATGTTGTATATCTTTTGATTCCTACATCAAACCACAACATATATCGCTTATGCTTATACCTATCTCAGTTGTATATCTTTTGATTCCTACATCAAACCACAACTATTCCCTGGCAGATGTCATCAACGGCAAGTTGTATATCTTTTGATTCCTACATCAAACCACAACTGTACTGAGATAAGATCAAATTCTCTGTTGTTGTATATCTTTTGATTCCTACATCAAACCACAACATCTCCATTAATTATTCGTAACAAGTCACCGTTGTATATCTTTTGATTCCTACATCAAACCACAACTCTGCTTCTGAACTTGTAGACGAGATTGGCGTTGTATATCTTTTGATTCCTACATCAAACCACAACTATCAATCTCAGCACCTGGATAAGCTACAGTTGTATATCTTTTGATTCCTACATCAAACCACAACCAATACCTCATCGGTGGCAAAGGTAGCCACGTTGTATATCTTTTGATTCCTACATCAAACCACAACTCTTAAAACGTTGCATAAGCTTGCACGTTGTTGTATATCTTTTGATTCCTACATCAAACCACAACAGTGCCGTCTGCATCTTGGTATCAAGTAAGTTGTATATCTTTTGATTCCTACATCAAACCACAACTCTGACTCTCATCAAGACCTTTGGCAGCCGTTGTATATCTTTTGATTCCTACATCAAACCACAACTCTCCTGCAAAGGAGATTTTTGAGGTACAGGTTGTATATCTTTTGATTCCTACATCAAACCACAACGCATCGACGAGCTGGTGAATATGGCGCTGGTTGTATATCTTTTGATTCCTACATCAAACCACAACCTCTATGTATTCATTGAGAGGGGCTACCCAGTTGTATATCTTTTGATTCCTACATCAAACCACAACTTATGCCTAAAAATGGATTTTATCAAGGTGTTGTATATCTTTTGATTCCTACATCAAACCACAACATAAAACTTTTGGCTTTCATGGCAATATTAGTTGTATATCTTTTGATTCCTACATCAAACCACAACCACTAGCTATGAGACTTCCTAAAGCTGAAAGTTGTATATCTTTTGATTCCTACATCAAACCACAACAGCTGAGCGATACGGGCGATAGGAAGCTCCGTTGTATATCTTTTGATTCCTACATCAAACCACAACCTGACAGGCGTATTTATCTATATCGCTCCAGTTGTATATCTTTTGATTCCTACATCAAACCACAACGGCATCGTAGCCCAAGCCCTGGATGCCCTGGTTGTATATCTTTTGATTCCTACATCAAACCACAACAAGCCATCTTTCTAACATTTACTTATAATGTTGTATATCTTTTGATTCCTACATCAAACCACAACGCATCCGTATATTATCAATACTGCCAGAGGGTTGTATATCTTTTGATTCCTACATCAAACCACAACCTATAGAATATAACATACTGATTCACAACATATATCAATCACTTCTTCTAATAAGAAATGGCGTGCAGGACATAATTTCTAATGCAAAAGTACTAAAAAAACTCCAATTGAATGGGTTCACTAATAACTTTTTTCGATATTTTACTCTTATTAATACTTTTTGGTTTACCCCAAAAGTTATAGATATCTCCATATTGTTTGTCTGTAACACTCAACAAACTTACTTTTCCTGTCTCCGGAAGCAGCGATTTTACCCGTCTAACATGCACATCCAAACTTTCTCTTGAAGCACAATGACGGATATAGACCGAAAATTGCATCATGGAGAAACCATCTTTTTCTAAGTTCTTGCGGAAAAGAGAAGCAGCCTTCATTTCCTTTTTTGTAGTAACAGGTAAATCGAAAAATACAAATAACCACATAATATGATACGCATTAAGTCTATCTTCTGTCATGTTATAATAGGTAAAAAAAGTTTTTTAATTTCTCCTGTATAATATTTCACAAGAGAGGCTGTTGTCATGGTCAAAGCTATCTGCAAAGGTCGTTTAACCTTCCCTATATTGACATCACAATTCAACACACGCATTATCTCAGTCTTTGATTCTTTATTCAGTTCTGTAGTTCCATTTCCATAAAGCCGATAAACGATTTCGTCAACAAATGGTCGATATGGTTCCATTGCATCATCAGCTAAAGGAAAAGCATTATATCTGCTTTTATGGAAGATACCCAAATTAGGAAGTAAACCAGAACCTAATAAAGCACGAGTTACGGCTGCACGCAATATGGCATAACCATAATTTAAAAGAGCATTAGGTGGACATCCTTCCCTTTCTCTTTTGAAAGAGTTACCGAAAAGGTTGTTCCAATATACTTTTGCCGCCAATCCCTCTCTATTGTCCGAATCTCCACTCTTAACATTATTATAATAAGGTTTAAGAACATCTTTATTCTTACCAACAAGAGACAAGACTGCGGATTGATTTTTTATCTTTGCCTCTATTATCTGTTTCCAAGCCTGCTTTTTCATTGGCTCAGTAACTGCAAGCTGAAATTTTAAGCTTTCAGCTTGCGTTGTATTAGCATCTAAGCTTTGCAACATAGATGTTGGCATCATCTTGTTATCACATAAGATAACAGCAACATTATTCTTTACCAACTCGTTAAGAAGCGGCAAAGTAATGCTTATCATTTGATTTTCCAAGACTACACACCCGATGTCTTCTATAGGGCGTGTTATTTTGTCATCACTATCTTTCCAAGAGATTACAATCTGGCAATTCTTGAGTGAAAGACAAACTGG
>ERZ1026886.1398-NODE-1398-length-10313-cov-4.846266_pt1 | contig 10313 bp, 7 predicted proteins | sample MGYA00380173_ERZ1026886 | MGnify/ENA primary metagenome ERZ1026886 (study PRJEB33269, sample SAMEA4719809) | human gut metagenome | biome: human-associated habitat; feature: organic feature; material: feces | place: Cameroon | collected 2013-10 ... | reverse complement strand
ACTTCACACACTCCCACGCCTCCCTCACATCATGCACCCTCAATATCGCCGCCCCCTTCATCAGCGAAATGGTGTTGAGCACCGTTGTGCCGTTGAGCGACGTTGTGGGGTCACCGCCTATCAGCTTGAAGATCATGCTCTTGCGCGACACGCCCACGAGCACAGGCAGCTCAAGGGTGAGCAGGCGTTCGGCCTCCGACAGAATCTCATAGTTTTCGTCGAGCGTCTTGCCGAAGCCATAGCCGGGATCGAGGATAATGTCCTTGGCGCCATAGTCGCGCAGCGTCTGCACCTCTTCGGCAAAGGCTTTGAGCATGTCGTGCATGTTGCTCTTCACCGACATGAGGATATAAGGCACCTTCAGCTCGCCCACCGTCTTGAACATGTCGCCCTGCTCATGTATGGGCGTGTCCACGATGCCCGTGATGCCGCCCTCCGACACATCGTTGATGATGTCAGCGCCAAACTCCTCAATGCAGCGGCGTGCCACCAGCGGGCGGTAGGTGTCTACAGAGATCGGGGCATCAGGCTGCTCGCGGCGCACTATGGCGATGGCCCGTTTCAGACGTTCCGTCTCTTCCTCTTCGCTCACCTCCACGGCACCGCCGGGACGTGTAGAGAACGCCCCCACGTCAATAAAGGTGCCGCCCTCATCCATGATCTGGTTGGCACGGTCAGCAATCTCACGCTCCGTCTGTTTACGGCTGCCGCAGTAGAACGAGTCGGGTGTGGCGTTAAGAATGCCCATCACCTTGGGCGTTGAGAGGTCTATGAGTTGTCCGCGGACGTTTATCGTGTTATGATTCATTTTCTTTCCTGTTGTTTAGCTAAAAAAAATTATTGCGCATGCAAAAATAAGCATATTATTTTGATTTTATCAAAAAAACGGAGTTTAATTATAATCAGTTTCGCAACTTTAGCTTAACTTTGCAGCAGTTAAGCCAAAACGCGCAACGACAGACGAAGCGTAGACAGAGCAAGAACAAAGAAAGAACGAAACAGAGAAAGAACGAAACAAAAAAAATAGAAAAGCAATGGACATAACAGAGCTTTACAAAATTTTCCAGCAACTCCCCGTTGCCACAACCGACAGTCGCGACTGTCCCGAAGGAAGCATCTTCTTCGCGCTCAAGGGCGAATCGTTCGACGGCAACAAGTTTGCAGCAGCAGCTCTTGACAAGGGCTGCGCCTACGCCGTGGTCGACGAGGCCGAATATGCCGTTGAGGGCGACCAGCGGTTCATCCTCACCGACAACTGTCTGCACACCTTGCAGCAGCTTGCCTTGCACCACCGCCGCACCCTCGGCACAAAGATCATAGGCGTCACAGGCACCAACGGCAAGACCACAACCAAGGAGCTGCTTGCTGCCGTCCTGGGCGAGCGTTACAACGTGCTCTTCACGCAAGGCAACTTCAACAACGACATCGGCGTGCCCAAGACCTTGCTGCGCCTCACCAAGGACCATGAGATCGCTGTCGTGGAGATGGGCGCAAGCCATCCCGGCGACATCAAGACTCTTGTCGACATCGTGGAACCCGACTGTGGCATCATCACCAACGTGGGACGTGCTCACCTTCAGGGCTTCGGCTCCTTCGAAGGGGTGGTAAAGACCAAGGGCGAGCTCTACGACTTCTTGCGCACACGCCCCGACAGCGTGGTGTTCATACACAACGACAACGACCATCTGCTCGGCATCGCCCACGACCTCAAGCTCGTGCGCTACGGCTGCAAAGCCTCGCCCGACCTCTACGTCTACGGACAGGTCACAGAGTGTGCGCCGTTCCTCAACTTCGAGTGGCGTCACCTCGACGGCCCCATGCACACCGTCCACACCCACCTCATAGGCTCTTATAACATCTACAACATGTTGGCAGCAGCAACCATAGGCCTGTGGTTTGGCGTGAGCGAGGAGCAGGTGTGCCACGCCCTCACCTCTTATGTGCCGAGCAACAACCGCTCGGAGCTGGTGGTGACAGCCCATAACCGCCTCATCGTCGATGCCTACAACGCCAACCCCACAAGCATGAAGGCGGCGCTCGAAAACTTCCGCGACATGCGTGCCGACCACAAGATGTGCATCCTCGGCATGATGGGTGAGCTGGGCGACGTGAGCCGTGAGGAGCACCAGAAGGTGGTGAGCTTCCTTGAGGCCACGGGCTTTGAGGAGGTGTGGCTCGTGGGCAGCGAGTTTGAAGCCGTGAACCCTCCGTTCCGCACGTTCCACGATGTGGACGAGGTGAAGGCAGCCATCGCTGAAGACCAGCCCGTGGGCAGAACAATCCTTGTGAAGGGCAGCAACTCCACAAAACTGTTCCAGCTCCCCGACCTGCTGTAACGACACGCCGAAACGTTTTTATTTTTCACGTCGCGCTCCGCGCCCGTTTGCTTTTTGGGAACATTAATTCTTAAAAACAACGAGCGCGAAGCGCGACTTCATTTTTCCGCTGTCCTTCTTTTCTTCCTTCTTCTTTCGCCCCATCTATTTCGCCGTTTAACCCAAAATTTTTATCATATAATAGCATTTTCCTACATTTTAATCCAAATTTCACATTTTTCGTAACCTCCTTATCTTTTTTTTAATTACTTTTGTGTCCAAAATTAAAACACTGCGATAAAGAAAGGCTAAACGAGCCAACAGAAAAGAAACGAATTTTTATAAAAAAACTTATTTTTATGTTCAAAACGGGCTTAAAAAACATTCGCCCTATCATGACGCGCACACACCGCATCCTGGCCACAACATTGCTCACCATGAGCCTCGCAGCAATAGGCACAACAGCTCACGCGCAACGCATTGGTCTGAAAACGAACGTCTTATACTGGGCCACAGCGACACCCAACTTCGGTTTGGAGTTTCGACTGAACCGTCATATCACGCTCAACCTCGACGCGGCATATAACCGTCTAAAGGTTAGCGACCTCAACTCGCGCGGAGAGATGGGCAACGTAGAGATGCGCTATTGGTTCAGCGCACGTCCTCAGGCAGGACATTTCATGGGCATTATCGGCACTGCCGCCAACTACAACATTCTTCTTAACGACACCCGTCACACAGGCGACGCCTTTGGCGGTGGCTTGACCTACGGCTACAGTTTCGTGCTCGGCAAGCGATGGAGCCTTGAGACCTCTATCGGTGCAGGAGCATTGCATCTGCGCGAGAAGCGTTACGACGAAACGAAGGAGACAGCACCCGAGACACCCAACCGCCGCCAGTGGGTCTTCGCACCACTCAAGGCTGGCGTGACATTGGTCTACATTATTAAATAGAAGGACTTTCGGAAAAATCAGTAGGAACTTTAAGAAAAACAGAAGGTGTTCAGAAGAACAGAAGTTTTTCAAAATGCAGAAGACCTTTCGAAAAACACAAGACCTTTCGAAAGCGAAAGAAGCAAAGAATCATCAATCATGACGAACCATTCATTTTTTTACAACATCACACAACGTAGCAAGCACTTGCTGCCGGCTTGTAGCCTCATGCACCTGCCACGCCTCGTGCTTAGCGTCATGCTCGCCATTGCAGCATGCACGTTATGTCCGTCTACGGCAAGCGCCCAAGACATCATACGCCTCACAGGAAAGGTACTGTTGAAAACCGACAACGAGCCGTTGGTGGGCGTCAACATCACCGATGCCGCAACCAAACGTGCCATGGCAACAACCGACCTTGACGGACGATTTGCCTTTAACGTGAGAACGGGCACAACACTGAAGTTCAGCATGGTGGGCATAAAACCACAGACGCTGAAGGTAAAGAACCAGAAATATGTGGAGCTCACGCTTGAAGAAGACGACATCAACCTCGGCGAGGTGGTGGTGCAGACAAAGCGCATCACAGACCGCATCATGCCCGAACCCACAGACATAGAGGTTAAAGGCAACTACTTCCATGTGCGCACCCGTGTGCGTGTGCCTCGCGAGATGTTCAGCCATAACACCCGACTGGTGGTGCAGCCTGTCCTTAACAACGCGACACGCGGCGAACTGAAAGCCATGCGCCCCATGGTCTACGACGCACGCGAGTATAACCGCACGCAAGACCGTCTCTACAGTTTCAACATGGCCGACACCACCGCCGGCGACCCGTTAGCGCGCTATGTCACCGTGAAAAGCAAGCAGACACGCGAGAAGGGACGCACCAACGACATCATTGGATATGCCGACTCTATATATGTGGAGCATGTCAAGGACGAGTTCGCATGCGATGTGTACATGGCGATAGAAAACTACAACCGCATTCTCTACCGCGACACCACCATCATAGCGCGAGGCACCGTTAACCCCTTGCGATGGCTCGACTACAGATTTGCGACACGCCCCATCACCGACCCCTATTTCTTGCCGAAGCCCGAGACGCAGATGCGCGACAGCAAGGGCGAGGTGATGCTGCGCTTCCCCATAGGCAAATGGACGTTCAACGCCGACGACCCGCAGAACGCGGCAGATAGACCTCATAACGCAACAGAAAGACGCCACGCTTCAGTCGCTCGACATGACAGGCTGCTCGTCGCCCGATGGCAAATATGCCTGGAACCTCAAGCTCGCACAGAAGCGCATAAACGCTGTGCTGAGCCACATGCGCGGCGTGGTGCCCGAGAACCTGCGCCACGACATGACGTTCTCGTCTAAAGCCAACGTGGCAGGATGGGCTGAGGTGTCACGCCTCTTGCGTGCCGACGGCCACGAGGAGGAGGCACAGCAGGTCGACAACATCATTTCACGCATACCCAACGACATTCATCGACAGTGGTATGCCATCCTGCGCCTGCCCTCTTACAAGAGTCTCATCGAGAAAGAATATCTGCCCAGGCTGCGCCGCGTGGAATATACCATGCACTACGCCATCTTCCGTCAGCTCACCGCCGATGAGATAAACGAGCTTTATGAGAAAGACTACCGTCAGCTCACACGCTTCGAGTTTTACAAGCTCTATAACGCCGAGGACGACGTGACACGTCGCGAGAAAATTCTGCGTCAGGCTCTTGAGGTATACCCGTCGTTCATGGCTGCCGCCAACGACCTTGAGCGCGTGCTCATCGACCGTCAGGCTCCCGACCCCGACCTGCTGCGTCCCTTCGCCGGCAGCAGAGCACCGCAAGAGGTCAACACCAACCAGATGGTGGCTCTCCTCAGTTCTGGTCTCTACAGCGAGGCCGACTCCATAGCCCAGTTTGTCAAGGACAACGACGACAACAAGCTGCTGCTCGCCGTCAACGCCGTGCTCAACGGTCGTTACGAGGGCCATTTCGACACCGTTGCGAAGACAGGCCTCAGAAACGAGGTCGTCATGCTCCTCGCCATGAAGCGCAACGACGAGGCGTTCAAGCTCAGCCGACAGCTACCCGAGAACGAGGCGCTCTCCTACTATCTGCGTGCCGTCTGCCTCAACCGCCTCAACGACCCCGTCGAGGCTTACAACGCCCTGAAGAAGGCGTTTGAGATGAATCCGGACCTCAAGCGCACTGCTGCCGTCGACGGTGACGTGTGCGATTTGCTTATCGAAAAAGAGTGAACAAATGATTAAAGACATAACCCTCGCGCTACATGACGCATGTAACGCATCATCAAGCAAAAAAGCCTCAACACCGTACAAGGCAAAGGCGTTGATGGCGGCCTTGGCGCTCACCATGACCATGGGAGCACAGGCACAGGTGCCGGGCGGAGCACTCAACTATATGTTACAACGCCCGCGCGTCACAAAATATTATGACAACAAACGACCCTTCGACCACCTGTTCCTCGATGCCGGAGCCGGCATGAACGTGCTTGGAGGACATGACATGAAAGTGGGCTTGCAGGGAGAGCTGAACGTCGGCGACTGGATCACGCCTGAGCACGGTCTGCGTATGAATCTTGGCAGCGGAGTGTGGCAGAAGCAGGCCTTAAGGACAAAATATATGGCGCTGGCTCTCGACTACATGCTCAACATCACAGCTCTGGCACAGCCCGGCGTCCATTACACGCCGAAACGGTTTGAGGTCTACGGCATAGCGGGCCTCGACTATGCCTACTCGCGACAGGAAGGCCACTCTGAGCAAGGCATTGGCGCACATCTTGGCTTGCGCGGACAGTTGGCGCTCTCACGAAGCACCTATTTCTACATGGAGCCACGCATGACGCTGATCGATGACGACGCAACGCAAAGCTTCTCATGGCACGGCTACCGCCCCGTCCTCACAGCCAACATTGGCTTCGGTTACCGTCTGCCAGAGCCTGGCACACGCCGCAACGTGGCCGACTCGCTGGCTGTGGCATCGCCCGCCAACGGACTGTTCCTCTCTGCTACGGCAGGCCCGTTGTTCATGTTCAACTGTCATCCCCGCACATGGCAACACAACATGGGCGAGCGCCTCATGGTGGCTGTGGGCAAATGGTTCGACCCCTACAACGCCGTGCGTCTGGGTGCCAACGCCATAACGTTCATGCAGAACGATGCTCACCGCGTGAAGGCGGTGGGGCTGCAGGCCGACTACATGCTGAACCTCCACAACGCCTTCATCGGCGTAAACCCTTACCGCTCGTTCTGGCTTAACGCTGTCGTGGGAGGAAGCTTCACACATGTGGACCGTGAGCCCGACATCCCTTACCACAACTCGTGGGGCGTGGGAGCAGGCTTGCAAGCCAACTTCCGCTTGAGCGATGCCTTCGCCATCACCATCGAGCCACGGGCCGACCTGTATGACAAAGACTTTGCCCCCTTCGTGTCGTCAAACAAACATTTTGACCTCATGCCATCGCTCTTGGTCGGAATGACATACCACTATGCCAAACGTCTCTCGTCAAAGGGCGTGGGCAACGACACATACGCTCCTTACAGCACCATTGGCGGAGCCTTCGGCGTGAGCAACCACTTAAGGACATTGAACAGCGCAGTCAAATATATGCCGGCCTTCCGTCTGGGCTACACCCACTGGTTTGGAGCCAACGGATGGCGTGCCTCCATGGGTGGCATGATTAGCCGCAAAAAAGCAGGCTATAGATGGACGAAGGCAACCCTTGGTGCCGACTGGCTCGCCGACCTCACTGCACATAGCTACGGCTATGACCCCGACCGTGTGCTCTCGGTGGTGCTTCTGGCAGGTGCCAACGCGGGCGTCGACTACGCCCAACAGAAGACGCGCTTTGCCCCCGACATCCACGCGGGCGGACAGCTGCGCCTCAACCTCGGCAGCAACGTCATCATGGTGGGCGAGTTGCAGATGGAATATATGCTCGGCTCCGAGTTTTTAGGACAGCGCGACCGCTGCATGCCTCAGGCCATGCTCGGTGTAGAGTATGCCATGCGTCGACCCGCACACCACGACCCGATAGAGACACCCGAGCAGCGCCACTTCATAACGGTGAGCGCAGGAACGAGCCTGTTCACAGCCAACTATCCGCAGATGTCGCCCTTCGGGCGCAAGCTGCAAATGGTCACCACCTTAGGCTACGGCCACTGGCTCAGCGGCTTGCACGGCGTCTATGGCGAGGTGTCCAACTCGGTGGTGCAGCGTCGTGGCAAAGGCAACCAGAACATCACATCGGTTACAGCCGCCTACATGCTCGACGCCAAGGCTGCCGTGACGGGGCTGCCCACAACAGACGATGTGTTCCAAGCCACAGCTATCGTGGGCCCCACCTTGGGCATTGCCTCGCGCAAGGACCAAGACACAAAGGTGGCTGCCGGCGTGCATGCCGCCCTTCAGGCAGGATGGCGCGTGAGCAACAACCTCGAACTTTATGTGGAGCCGTCGGCTACAGTCTACAGCAAGAAGATAGAGCAGTGGACACGACACCCAGCCGAGGGCGAACTGAAGCTTAGCGTCGGCGCAAAGCTGCATTTCTGATTTTAATAACCAACGGTGGCACAAACAATTTTTGTGTCACCGTTTGTTTTTTTCATAATAAAAGTGTACTTTTGCACCACCAAGTCTTCAAACCTCCCGCAGCATTAGAATGCCGACAAGCTGTAGGTTTGCAGACCGTAATCTTAACAACGGGCGATGAGCCCATAAAATCAACAAAAAGTTATGATACAGTCGATGACGGGCTATGGCAAGACAGTCGTGGCCTACAAAGGAAAGAAAATCAACGTTGAGGTGAAGTCGCTGAACAGCAAGGCGCTCGACCTCTCAACACGCATCGCGCCCATCTACCGTGAGAAGGAGATGGAGATTCGACAGATCATCACCAAGAAGGTGGTGAGAGGCAAGGTCGACTTTGCCATCTGGGTAGAGAAAGACGCATCGGTAGACGCTGCACCCGTGAACGCAGCCCTCGTTGCCAACTACTACCGCCAGATCAGCGAGATAGCAGAGAAGACGGGCATACCCGCACCCGCCGACTGGTTCACGCTGCTCCTCCGCATGCCCGACGTGACCACACGCACAGAGACAGAGGTGCTCGACGACGAAGAGTGGGACGTGGCACGCCAAGCCGTGAACGAGGCGGTCGACAAACTCGTAGAGTTCAGGACACAGGAGGGTGCCGCCCTTCAGAAGAAGTTTGGCGAGAAGATCGACAACATTGAGCAACTCCTCCACAGCATAGAGCCGTGGGAGAAGGCTCGCGTGGAGAAGATCCGCGCACGCATAGTGGACGGTCTCAAGTCGATACCCGATGTAGAGTATGACAAGAACCGTCTGGAGCAGGAGCTGATCTATTATATCGAGAAGCTCGACATCAGCGAGGAGAAGCAGCGCCTCGCCAACCACCTACGCTATTTCCGCGAGACCATGAACGAGCCGGCAGGTCAGGGCAAGAAGCTCGGATTCATTGCTCAGGAGATGGGCCGCGAGATCAACACCACAGGCTCAAAGAGCAACCAGGCAGAGATGCAGAACATCGTGGTCAAGATGAAGGACGAGCTGGAGCAGATTAAGGAACAGGTACTCAACGCACTTTAACAACATTCACAATGGACAAAAAACTTCTTATCTTTTCGGCTCCCAGCGGAAGCGGAAAGAGCACCATCATAAACTGGCTTATGCAGCACGAGGAGCTGCACCTGGCGTTCTCTATCTCTTGCACCAGCCGTGCGCCTCGCGGCACGGAGCAGAACGGTGTCGAATATTTCTTCCTCTCGGCCGAGGAGTTTCGCCAGCACATTGCCAACGACGAGTTTCTTGAGTATGAGGAGGTCTACAAGGACCGCTTCTACGGCACGCTGAAGCAGCAGGTTGAGAACCAGCTCGCCAAGGGCGAGAACGTGGTGTTCGACCTCGACGTGAAGGGCGGCTGCAACATCAAGCAGTTTTATGGCGACCGCGCCCTGAGCATCTTCATCCAGCCGCCGTCTATAGAGGAGCTGCGCCGCCGTCTTGAGGGTCGCGCCACCGACACGCCCGAGGTTATCAACGACCGCATAGCACGCGCCGCCTATGAGCTGACCTTCGCTCCCAAGTTTGACCGCATCGTGGTGAACGACGACCTGGAGAAGGCCAAGGAGGAGACGCTCGCCATCGTCAAGGAGTTTCTTTTAGGAAAGTAACAATATTTTTAAGCTTAATTGTTTTTCACATCGCGCTTCGCGCTCGTGGCTTTTTTAAACATTCTTGCGCTCCTTAGGTGCTCAGGCGCTTCGCGCGGTTTTTAAAAACATTAATGGCCATTAATTGAACATTCTTGCGCTCCGTGGGTGCTCAGGCGCTTCGCGGAGTATGAAACATTAATTTTTCCGCGCGAAGCGCGTATTAATGATAATTAATGGGTCATTAATGATAATTAATGTTTAAAACCGAGCGAAGCGCCTGAACCAATCCAGAGCGCAAGAATGTAAAAAACGAGCGCGAAGCGCAATGTAAAAATTAATCTTTGCAAAAGTTCAATAACAAAAGAGCGATGATAAAGACCGGCATTTACGGCGGGTCGTTCAACCCCGTCCACAATGGCCACATAGCCCTGGCGCACGAGCTGCGACAGCTGGCGGGGCTCGACGAGATCTGGTTTGTGGTGTCGCCACAAAACCCGTTGAAGACACAAGCGTCGTTGCTCGACGACCGGAAGCGCCTCGACATGACGCGCCATGCGCTTGAGCCATACCCCGAACTGGTGGCAAGCAACTACGAGTTTGCCCTGCCCCGCCCCTCATATATGTGGCACACGCTGCAAAGCCTCTCTGCCCGCTACCCCGACCGCGAGTTCACGCTCATCATCGGCGCCGACAACTGGGCGTGCTTCGACCGCTGGTATCATGCCGCCGACATCATTGCCCACTACCCCATCGTGATCTATCCGCGACAGGGCAGCACCGTCGACAGCTCCACCCTGCCCCCCACCGTGCGCCTCGTCGACACGCCGCTTTACAACATCAGCAGCACCGAGGTGAGAGAGGATG
>ERZ1026886.1397-NODE-1397-length-10318-cov-2.904414_pt1 | contig 10318 bp, 6 predicted proteins | sample MGYA00380173_ERZ1026886 | MGnify/ENA primary metagenome ERZ1026886 (study PRJEB33269, sample SAMEA4719809) | human gut metagenome | biome: human-associated habitat; feature: organic feature; material: feces | place: Cameroon | collected 2013-10 ... | reverse complement strand
AAAAGTTCAACTATCCAGGAAGATACGTCTGCTTCCGGTAGCACAACTGCCCGGAAAAATGCATCTGTCATCAATAATACTACTGCTCCAGGAACGGAATCTGCTTATAACTTGGATTCTGAGATGGATCCGTTTGACAAAGCTGAAAAAGAGCGTGATTCCTCCGGATTTTTTGCCCGTTTTTCTGCTAAAATTGCAAATATCCACTCCCGCCGCGAAGCCAGACTTGTTCGCGATGAAATTATACTTTCCCGCATTCCAGACAAGGACTTGATGGAATACTTAAAATTAGAACAGAAGCGTCTGGAATCCCAGCAGCATGCCAGAGAAATTCGTGAAAAAAGAATCTGGATTGCATTCCAGATGACCATTGCATTAATTGCCGCTGTTCTGGTAATCTATTTCTTAAAAGACAGCCCGGCAATTCTGATCAGCATCTTATACACAGCAGGTCTTTTAATTGCATTTAATATCTGGAATAAGCACAAAGATGGACGTTCACCAAAAGATCAATAATTCAAGAAAAAATCCCATCCGGTATTCTTCAATGCGAGAATATCCGGATGGGATTTTTTCATCATTAAATAACTTTTATTCTTCCTCAGCTACTACTTCAAGTCCCAATTCATCGAGCTGTTTCTGGTCAACTTTTGTCGGAGCCTCTGTCATAAGATCTGAAGCATCTTTTACCTTCGGGAATGCTATCACGTCACGAATGCTATCCTGTTTTGCCATGAGCATAACAAGACGATCCAGTCCATATGCAAGTCCTGCGTGTGGCGGTACTCCATACTTGAATGCTGTCAGGAGGAATCCGAACTGCTCCTGTGCCTGCTCTGGTGTAAATCCAAGCACCTCGAACATGGTGCTCTGGATCTCAGGGTTAAAGATTCGCACACTTCCTCCACCAATCTCATTTCCATTCAGAGTAATATCGTATGCTTTTGCACGGACTCTTCCCGGATCACTGTCGATGTACTGAAGATCTTCTTCCATTGGCATTGTAAATGGGTGATGCATTGCTGTGAAACGGTTCTGTTCTTCACTCCACTCAAGAAGCGGGAACTCTGTGATCCACATAAATTTGTACTCATTCTTATCTAAAAGATCCATCTGGCGTGCAAGTTCCAGACGAAGCGCACCTAATACATCCCATACAACTTTATTCTTATCTGCTGCAAAGAGAAGCAGATCACCATTCTCACCGTCCATAGCCTGAATCAAGTTCTTCTGCTCATCCTCTGTCATGAATTTTGCGAAAGAAGATTTTACAGTTCCATCTTCATGGATTGCAATGTAAGCCAGTCCTTTTGCACCGTAATCCTTTGCATAATCAACCAGCTTGTCAATCTTCTTACGTGCCATTCCTCCCTGGCCTTTTGCGTTGATACCACGAACGGTACCACCATTCTCAATAGCACCCTTAAATACAACAAACTCGCTGTCTTTTACGACATCTGTCACATTGACAAGCTCCATGCCGAATCTTGTATCCGGTTTATCGGAACCGTAACGATCCATAGCCTCCTGCCATGTCATTCTCGGAATCGGAAGCGGAACTTCCACACCAAGAACTTCTTTAAACAGCATCGCAAGGAATCTTTCATTGACATCAATGACATCATCAACATCTACGAAAGACAGCTCCATATCCATCTGTGTGAACTCTGGCTGACGGTCTGCTCGAAGATCCTCGTCACGGAAACATTTTGCAATCTGGAAATATCTGTCATAACCAGAGCACATTAAAAGCTGCTTAAATAGCTGTGGTGACTGTGGAAGTGCATAAAAATGTCCCTGATGAACGCGGCTTGGTACAAGGTAATCTCTTGCTCCCTCCGGTGTACTTCCGATGAGTACCGGTGTCTCAATCTCAAGGAATCCTTCATTTGCCATAAACTGACGTGCAAGTGTAGCCACCTTGCTTCTCATCATCAGATTGCGCTGCATATCCGGTCTTCTAAGATCCAGATATCTGTATTTCAGACGGACTTCTTCTTTTGTCTTAGAATTCTCCTCAATCTGGAACGGAGGTGTCTCTGACTCAGAAAGTACACGAAGCTCCTCTGGGATAATCTCAATTTCACCTGTTGCAATGTTCTCATTGACTGCACCAGATCGTTTTGCAACTTTTCCTACAACTGCAACAACATATTCACTACGAAGCTTTGCAGCCTTCTCGATCAGTGCTACATCTACACTTCCTTCATCAAATACAACCTGGATAATTCCGGAACGGTCTCTTACATCTACAAATACGAGACCTCCTTTATTACGATTTTTCTGTACCCAGCCCATAATGGTCGCTGTCTCGCCTACGTTAGCTGCTGACAGTTCCCCACATCTGTGGGTTCTCTTTAAGCCCTGCATTGACTCTGCCATTTTTCTATATCTCCTTTTTCACTTGTGCGTTCTATTCTCTACAGCCTGTCTACGGAATCTGCATAACAGTCTGCAATTTCTGTATATCCATCTTCTATTAGCTGCTCTTTCTGAAACTTCTTATTCTTCTTCATATTGACGATCAGCACCTGTCGTCCTGCCTCCCGGTCAGCTTTTGCAAGAGCAAGAACCTTCAACATGGCCTCTTTTGGAAGCTTCTTCTCCAGAAGATATGCCTTTTTCTGGCGTCCTCCCGGAACTTTATATCCATTTTCCAGAAGCAGCATGACAATTCTCTCAAATCCAATGGAAAATCCGCATGCCGGTGTATCCTGCCCTGTAAACTTGCCGATCATCTTATCATAACGTCCGCCTCCGGCAACAGAACCGCCAAAGTCGTCCATAGTTACCTCAAAAATTGTTCCGGTATAGTAGGACTGTCCTCTTACGAGGGTCGGTGTGAACTGAAGTTTAAAATCACACTCTTTTGCAGCTTCTACACTTGACATAATCAATTCCAGACCGTCAGCTGTCTCATCGCTCAGATAATCTCCAAGCTTTTCTTTCAGGTAACGGACTCCGGATACATCAGAAGCAACCTCATCAAAAAGAGAAAGGTAGGTCTTAACACTTTCACTGGTATATCCCATCTCAATAAGCTCTGCCTCGACACCTTCCGGTCCTATCTTATCCATCTTATCCAGAACAATGAAGACTTCATCATAGTCTTCCTCTTTAAAACCACTGTAAGCAGCCATAGATTTCAATATATTACGGTCATTAATACATACAGTAAAATTCTTAAAGTCCAGTTTTCCAAGCATCGCCGTTGTGGCAAGAATCAGCTCGATCTCGGCAAGATTGGAAGCCTCTCCTAAGATATCGATATCGCACTGCACAAACTGGCGGAAACGTCCTTTCTGCGGACGGTCTGCTCTCCATACACTTCCAATCTGAAGTGCTTTAAAAGGAGACGGCAGCTCATTTGCATGATTAGAATAATATCTTGCAAGCGGAACCGTCAGGTCATACCGAAGTCCTCCATCCACAAGATCATTTTCCTCTTTTGCCTCGTCAATTTTTAACTTTTCTCCACGTTTCAAAATCTTGAAGATCAGTTTTTCGTTATCTCCCCCCTGCTTGCTGCACAGGTTCTCGATATGCTCAACACATGGAGTTTCCATAGATTGGAATCCAAATGTTTTATAGGTGTCTTTAATCAGGCCGATCAGGTAATCCCGGATTTCCATCTCTGCCGGCATTACATCTTTCATACCGGTTACTGGTTTCTTCTTTAACGCCATAGCCATTCTCCTTTTCGTTCTATCATCTCGTCCACCCGGCTGATGTAAGCATCGATTGCTTTTACATTCTCCTGCCGGATCAGACTGGTTTTTTTCTTCTTTTTGCTTTCAGGATTTATGACAGGTTCTTTCAGTACGATTTTTGTAGACGCACCTGCACCTGCTGCAATGATGGATTGCTTTTCCTCCATAATTAGTATATTGTATATTCCTGCTTTGTCAACCTTTGCATAGCCCACATTTTCAAAATTTCCGGCAATATTCTTCTGACGATACAGATAATACGGAAAAAGTCCCATCTGTCGGGCTTTATTTCCTGCCATCTCTACCATCGTACCTATTTCATCTTGTATGATCGTTAATCTTTTCCCTTCTCTCTCTTCCTGGCCCATTTTAGCTGCACGTTTAATTGCAAGGGAATGTACCGTCAGATTATCAGGTCCAAGTAACGCAATCTGTCTTAGAGTGTCCTCCATATCCTCCGGTGTCTCTCCCGGAAGTCCTGCAATAATATCCATATTAATATTATCAAATCCCAGCTTTCTCGCCATATGAAATGCTTCATACACTTGTTCTACAGTATGCTTACGTCCAATTGTATCCAAGGTCTTCTGCTGCATGCTCTGAGGATTGATAGAAATTCGATTAATACCGTGATTTCGAAGCACCTGAAGTTTCTCTTTTGTAATACTGTCCGGTCGTCCGGCTTCCACCGTAAACTCCAGAAGTCCTTCCCTTACAAAATGTCTATCAATGCATGTAAGCAGCCGGTCTAACTGATCCGCATTCAAAGTTGTCGGTGTTCCACCGCCCATGTAAATGGTGTCAGCTTTTCTTCCTTCAGACATTTTCGCAATTGCTTCCAGTTCCTTCATAAGTGCAGCCAGATAGTCTTCTACCCGGTGCTCCCAGTCACCTAAGGCACCCGAACTAAACGAACAGTAACTGCAAACCGTCGGGCAGAATGGGATTCCCACATAAAGACTATAGCCATTTTCATAATCCAACTGATCCAGAAGCTTTTTTTCTCTTCCTGCAATCTGCCATGCAAGATGTGCTTTTTCTTCACTCACCAGATTTTCCTTCTGGAACCACGGAACAAACGTCTCCTGTGTCATACCTTCTTCCAGTTTTCTCATAGCAATTTTAGTCGGTCGTACTCCCATCAGGATTCCCCATGCAAGAGTTCTGCCACTTTGCTCTGACAACTTTTTGTATAACATCCGGTCGAGATATTTTTTCATTGCAGATTTCTCCGCTGGCATGTCATTTGTCTGCCTGTCTGCAATTTCAATCATCGCCTCTTTCTGCCCGTCTGTACCATCTTCTGCAAATTCCACAGTTACATAATTAGAGGCTTTTTCGTCCACTGAAGACGCAACTGTCTCCGATGGATAAAAAGCCTTCACCATATGATATGCATTATATACAAATGTCTCCTGATTGCATATAACCCGGATCATTCTTAGCCCTCCTGTACATATGGGTTGTGAAGCTTCTCATACTCTATCTTTGTCTCACCCATATGTCCCGGATAAACAATCGTATCATCCGGAAGTGCGAACAGTCGTTCTCTTACAGATCGTACGATTGCATCCTGACTGCTGTTCGGAAAATCCGTACGTCCGACAGAACGCTGGAATAAAGTATCTCCACTAAATACCGCATGTTCTACAGGCAGATAATAGCAACAGCCTCCCATCGTATGTCCCGGTGTATGAATGACTTCTATCGTCTCACCTGCCAGTTCCAGTTTTTGTCCGTCTTTTAACGGTTTTGCACCATCAAAGGAATAACCGTTCGTGTAAGACGAAGACAGATTCAGCTCTGGATCCGTCATAATCGGAAGATCCTCTTCCTCTACATAGACCGGAATATTCCAGTTTTCCAGAATAGAATCAATTCCCATAATATGATCAAAATGTCCATGAGTCAGAAGAATTGCCACAAGGTTAAGTTTTTCTTCCTCAATGTATGCTGTAAACTTCTTAGAATGTCCACCTGGATCCACTACAACTGTATCCTTTGTCTCTTCATTTATCAAAAGGTAACAATTTGCCCCCAAAATCCCAAGGGGAAATTTCTCTATCTTCATTGCTTTTTCTTTCCTCCTAGCCTGTTGTTCTCTCAATATCGATCACGTCATCAATCTGACGCAGTTTACCAATTACTTTCGCAAGTTCCTCTCGGCCATGCACAATAAATCCAGCCTCGATGGTCGCAGTTCCCTGCTTGCTCGTGCGGATATTTAAGGATTTGACATCCATCTCCATCTCCGTAAATACTTTGGAAATACTCATCAGAAGTCCCTGCTGATCTCTTGCATACATCTTGATCTCAGCCAGATACTGACCTCCTGTCTCTTCTGCCACATTTCCTTCCCACTCAGCCGGAATCAGTCTTGCACGTTCTGCTTCTGTCAAATGTATCATATTAACACAATCCGTGCGGTGAATCGAAAGTCCTCTTCCTCTTGTAACAAATCCGACAATCTCATCTCCCGGTACCGGATTACAGCATCTGGAAAACCGGACTGCCACATCATCAATTCCTTTTACGACAATTCCACTCTTGGACTTGGCAATATGGACTTTATTCTTAGCCGCCTCTGCAACTTTTTCAAGTACAATTTCATCTGTCAGTTCCTGCTTGTGATCCTTGCCATATTCTTCCGCCAGACGATTCACGACCTGTCCTTCTTTTAAGCCGCCATGTCCGATCGCGGCAAGCACAGAATCCCAGTCCTTGAATCCATATTTTCTCTGTACGATCTCTTCATATTTTGGCTGGAGCAGATTAGAAAGGTTGAGAGATTTTGCTTTGCAATAGGAGGCCACCATCTCTTTTCCTTTGATAATATTGCTCTCTTTAAATTCTTTTTTGAACCACTGATTGATCTTATTTTTTGCCTGTGTACTCTTGACTACATTCAGCCAGTCACGGCTTGGTCCTTTCGAATTCTGGGAGGTCAGAATTTCTATTCTGTCTCCATTCTGGATTCTGTAATCAATCGGAACAAGCTTTCCATTCACTCTGGCACCGACCATCTTATTGCCGACTGCACTGTGTATGGAATAAGCAAAGTCGATTGGAGTGGACCCCGTCGGCAATGTCTTTACATCCCCCTGCGGTGTAAAGCAGTACACATCATCTGCAAACAAATCCAGATCTCCCTTGATGAGGCTTAAGAATTCCTTGTTGTCAGACATATCTCTCTGCCATTCCAGAATCTGTCTGAGCCAGCTCATTTTCTCTTCTTCAGCCATAACACCTTTCTTGCTGCCGCCGGACTCTTTATACTTCCAGTGAGCAGCAATACCATATTCGGCTGTCTTATGCATCTCCTGTGTACGGATCTGGATTTCAAACGGCTGACCGATCGAACTCATCAGCGTTGTATGCAGAGACTGATACATATTCGGTTTCGGCATGGCAATATAATCTTTAAATCTTCCAGGAATCGGCGTATAAATCTCATGGATAATTCCCAATGCCGCATAACAGTCTTTGACAGAATCCACAATGATACGGACTGCAAACAGGTCATAAATCTGATCTACTGTCTTATCCTGATTGACCATCTTCTTATAAATACTGAAGAAATGCTTTACACGTCCATTTACATCTGCTTTAATCCCCGCATTTTTCATATGCATGGACACTTCATCCACAATCTGTTGGACAAATTCCTCACGCTCTGTTTTTCTGGCATTGATCTGATTTACAAGGTCAAAAAATACATCTGGTTTCAGATACTTCAATGACAGATCGTCAAGTTCTGTCTTAATTTTAGAAATACCAAGCCTTCCCGCGATCGGCGCATAAATATCCATTGTCTCACGAGCCTTTTCCTGCTGTTTGGCCGGAGTCATGAACTGCAGTGTACGCATATTATGCAGACGGTCCGCAAGTTTAATGATAATAACCCGGATATCCTTTGCCATAGCAAGGAACATCTTTCTCAAATTCTCCGCCTGAAGTTCCAGTTTGTCCGCAGAATAAGCTACACGGCCAAGTTTCGTAACACCGTCTACCAAAAGAGCTACCTCTTCTCCAAACTCTTCTTTGATATAATCCTCTCCAATCCGAGTATCTTCCACTACGTCATGAAGAAGAGCTGCAATAATTGTCTCCTTATCCATCTCAAGATCCGCAAGAATGATCGCTACCCAGAGCGGGTGGATAATATACGGTTCTCCCGACTTTCTCTTTTGGTCTCCATGCGCTTTTTTTGCCAGATTATATGCCTTCTCGATCTGAGTAACATCCGCAGACGGATGATACTTTTGAATACGGGCAATTAACATGCCATAAAGCTTATCCGGATCATCATAATCTGCCTCCTGTTTGATCCCGTGCCCATCTACCATCTGAAGTTTCCCTCTTGTGTCTTTTAGCAATGCTTCCGGAGCAATCTTGCCGTCCAGTGACTCATATGTTGTTTTATTCTCTGACATATTAACGCCTCCTTCCCTCTCTAGTCTCTCAAATGTATATCTTTTTCTATTTTCCAGGATATACAATAACTGAATCTATATCATATCCCTGTAATCTGTCACGTCCATGAAGTCCTGCCAGTTCCATTAAAAACACAGTCTTTACAACCTTTCCGCCAAGACCTTCAATCAAATGGATCATTGCCTCATTCGTTCCGCCTGTCGCGATCAGATCATCAATGATCACAACTCTCTGCCCTGGCTTGATCGCATCTTTGTGCATCTCGATAGTTGCTGTGCCATACTCTAATTCATACTCTGCAGAAACCGTCTCTCTTGGAAGCTTTCCTTTTTTACGAATCGGAATAAATGGCTTTTTCAGATTATATGCGATCGGTACCCCGAAAATAAATCCTCTGGATTCCGGTCCGACTACTACGTCAAAGTCAAGACCTTCTAATTTTTCCTGCATCAGATCAATTGCAAGATGCAGTCCTTCCGCGTCCTGTAATACACTTGTCACATCACGAAATATGATCCCCGGTTCTGGAAAATCCGGAATACTTACTACATAATCTTCTATCGGTTTCATAATTATTCTCTCCTTCTTCTCTTTCAAGGTAAAGTATATCTTTTAGTATAGCATTATTTGTTCCATTTTTCAAAAAAAATCTATCGATAATGAGTAATTACAATCTGAATTTGTCTTTCTCCCCGGAATTCATTGATTCCAGGGTAAAATGTAATGGACATTTTACCGTTATTTCTTTCACACTGTTTTGCAAATTCCTGTGCATCATGAAAACAGATGGCTTCCATCCGGTTTCCCGCCGCATCGATTGCTGTTGCTTTTGCAACATTTTTATTTTTTCCGATGATCTTCACATGCTGCATGACGACGCCTCTTGCCGCAAAAACCGGTTTTGTATTACCTTTTCCAAATGGTTCCATGTATTCAAGTTCTTCTATAAACTGTTCTGTAATAGCAGCAAATGGCAGTTCCATATCGATCACTACTTTTTCTGTCAGCTCTTCTTCTGAAAGCGTACACTGATCATTTAGTCTTCTTTTGAATTTCTCAACATTTTCTTTATCAAGTGAAAGTCCTGCCGCCATCGGATGTCCGCCGAATTTTGTCAGAAGATCCCCACAGCCTGTCAGTTCTTCATACATGGAATAGCTTTCGATCGATCTTCCCGATCCTTTGACTCCATCTTCGGAATCCGTCAATACAAATACCGGACGATAGTAATTTTCTCTCACACGTCCAGCCACAAGGCCGGCAAGGCTTTCATGACAATCCGGCAGATAGATAACAAGCACCTTATCCCCCCGGATATCTGTCTGTTCCACTTTCGCCATTGCCTCATCTACAACGCGGTCTGTCATATCTCTACGGCTCTCATTCAATGCTTTCAGATCACCTGCCAGCATATCTGCCTCCCGCTCTGTCTTTGCCCGAAGCAGTGCCAGTGCTCTTTTTGCCGTATCCAGCTTACCACTGGCATTCAGACACGGAGCAAGAATAAATCCGATGTGATATGCCTGAATCTTTTTTCCCTCCAGCCCGATACACTGGATCAGGGCACGTAGTCCCAGATTAGAGGTCCTCTTTAGCATCTCAAGACCCTGCTTCACCAGAATTCGATTTTCCTCTGTCAGATCCATCACATCTGCCACTGTTGCAATTGCAACATTTTCCAAAAGATAATCCAGATCCTCCACGTCCTGACCATTTGCCTCACAGAGCGCCTCTACAAGCTTATATGCAACCGCTGCACCACATAATCCTTTAAATGGATATTCACATCCTTCCTGCCTTGGGTCAACAACTGCATCTGCCGGCGGTAAAATGTATCTTCTTCCCGCTTCATTTTCCTTGTACGGCACTTCATGATGGTCTGTTACGATGATCGTCATACCAAGCGCTTTTCCATACTCAATTTCTTTCGCTGCCGCAATTCCGTTATCACAGGTGATGATCGTATCAATTCCATCTTCATGTGCCCGGTCAATCAGATGCTGATTTAATCCATATCCATCTTTGATACGATCCGGGATATCGCTGTCCACCTTTGCGCCAAGCTTTTCCAGACCTTCTAAAAGAATATATGTCGCATTGATCCCATCACAGTCATAGTCTCCAATGACACGGATTTTTTCCCGGTCCCTGATTTTTTCAGTCAGAATTTCCAC
>ERZ1026886.1396-NODE-1396-length-10320-cov-4.881539_pt1 | contig 10320 bp, 8 predicted proteins | sample MGYA00380173_ERZ1026886 | MGnify/ENA primary metagenome ERZ1026886 (study PRJEB33269, sample SAMEA4719809) | human gut metagenome | biome: human-associated habitat; feature: organic feature; material: feces | place: Cameroon | collected 2013-10 ... | reverse complement strand
AAAATACACCTACAAGTATCTGGTTGTTTCAAATCCGGATATTGTAATAAAAAAGTTCGATTTTAATCCGGATAAGAACAATGGAGACATCATTGCGCCATATATTGTTGCGGCTTCTGGAAAACAGCAAAATCCGATGATGGTAAGACGGATAAAAATGTCAGAATGGTTGATTTATCACGGATTTAAGGATAGCTCTAAAATTTTTTTGGCAGCGGGTATTGCAATCAACAAAATCAGCCGTGAGGTTGCATTGAGAATCAATCGCAACTGCGGTGAATATCAGATTTATTGTGCACACGGCAGCTTCCTTTTGCTTTCATCCAAAGCAATCCAAAAATTAGGCGTTCATCCGTACGATGAAAATATGTTCCTGTTTGCAGAAGAATCGGTTTTGGCAAGGCAGGCAGAGAAAAATCATCTGAAAACAGTTTATAGCAATCAGATTCAAGTTTTCCATAAGGAAGATGGAAGCATGAAGCTTGGCGGAATTGTGGTCAATAAAGAACTGGCAAAGGCAAACATCTACTATTATGAACATTATGTAAAGGAAAACTGATATGGATAGTACGCTTGTTTTTGTGGTTTTGATTATAAGCGACTTGTTTCTTTTGAAAATGTGTCGGTCAATATGGAAGGAGTGGAGCCATCCTGTCTTTTTGATAGATGCCTTCTATATGATTCTGATTCTCGTTGCATACAGTGGTTTGAAAAAGTACCAATGGAGTTTTGAAGGTATTGCATGGATAACTGCAGCACTGTATTTTTTTGCACTTGGTGGTGCATTTGGAAAACAAATATATCAAAAAAGAAGGTTGCACGATACTGCTGAAAATATAGTCTGCGTACATATTTCAAATAAAGCATGGATTTTTCTGTGTGCGATGATTGTTCTAGGAATGATTGGCTGGCTGTATCAGGTTGTATATAATGGATTTTCGCTGAGCAATTTTACATCCATTGATTCACTGGCTCAAATGAATAATAGCATTGCTGTGGATCGATACAGTGGACAAGGCAAAACAAATGCAGTCATAAAAATTTTGAATATCTTTTTATATGTTGGTCCGGTCTGCGGAGGCTTTTTGCTCCCATTCTCCGAAACTAAAAAACAAAAAAGAACTGCTGTAATTTCAATGCTTCCTATTATATTGGTTATGCTTTTTTGCAACGGCAAAGCAGGCTTTTTGGCGAGTATGATTTTATGGGTGAGTTCTTTTTTGACTGCATATTTTTATATTCATAAGCAGGCTCCTGTGGTCAATATCCGAAAACTGGCTTTTTATGCTATTATGATTGTTCTTATTGTAGGATTGCTGCTTTTTACTATGATGCTCCGAATCGGGCGCGTGGATGCAGCAACACTTGAAATCGTAAGAGATAAATTTATGGTATATGCTTTTGGTGAAATACAAGCATTTGACTGCTGGTTTTCTACGAGCCGCACAAATCTGGAGTATTCCGCAGGAGTTCAGACATTTATGGCAGTATTCAATACATTAGGCATTGTGAAACGTGAACAAGGTGTGTATGGCCTTTTGCCTAATGCACTCGGCAATGTGTTCACATTATTTCGGGGTATCATTGAAGACTTCGGCATAGTAGGTGGTCTCGTTTTTGTTGCTGTCTGCGGCTGCTTTGCAGGGTATTGTTTTGAGAAAATACGTTGTTCTGTGAGTTTGCCGGTTTTACCAGTTGTAACAATCGTTGGAATTTGTTTCTTTTTTATTTATGGGTATATCATTTCGCCTTGGATTTATTCATCGTTCACGATAATGTTAGTTGGATTTGCTTATTTTGTACTGCTGTGCAAAAAGAACAATGTTCGGATTGTATGCGGAAATAGAAGGTTGTTAGGATAAGTAAAATGGGAAAAGCAATCAGTGGAATGGTGGTCTTCACATTGCTGGCAAAGGTGCTTGGCTTTGTAAGAGAACTTCTCCTTTCGTATTTTTTTGGAGCGACTGGAATATCGGATGCGTATCTGATTTCGCAGACGATTCCGGGAACGATTTTTCAGTTTGTAGGAACGGGACTGACAACCTGCTTTATCCCGGTTTATTATAAAGTGCTCCGGGAACATGACAGGAAAGAATGTGATACATTTACCAATAAAGTGCTCACGATGGTGCTATCTTTTTCAACGGTTATCATGGCACTTGTTTGGCTGTTTACTCCAACAGTTGTTAAGTTATTTGCCTCCGGTTTTACTGGGGACACCTTGAAAATGGCAGTTACTTTCACGCGAATCGGAATCAGTAGTCTATATTTTTCGTCAGTGATTTATGTTTACAATAGTTATCTGCAAGCAAATAACATTTTCAGCTTTACCGCAGCCGCTGCAATTCCAAATAGCCTGACGATTATCCTTTCTATCATTTTGGGAGCGTGCTGGAATATTCTTGCCTTGAGCATTGGCAGTACGTTAGCAACGGCCGTTCAGATGGCATTCCTTTGGTTTCCTGTACATAAGCTGAAATTTCGGCTGAAGCTGAATTTTCACTGGAAGGATTCCTATTTACATTACTTCTTTTCGTTGATGGGGCCAGTGATTCTTGGCGTTTCGGTCAATGAAATCAACACTCTTTTGGACAGAACGATTGCGTCACAGGTGGCTGTTGGAGGCATTTCTGCACTCACTTATGCAAATAGCTTAATTATGCTGGTTCAGGGTGGATTTGCGCAGCCGGTTGCAACTGTTTTTTATCCCAGAATGACAAAAAGCATCACAGAAGGAAACTACAAGACAGCGCAAGCTGACTTCCATGCTGCGCTTCAGATTTTGCTGGTATTTCTACTGCCAGTCACAGTGGGATTTATGGTATTGTCGAATGATATTACAATGGCGTTTTTTGGCCGTGGAGCATTTGACCAGAATGCAGTAGATTTAACAGCAACTGCATTGTCATTTTACGCCATTGGAATTGCGTTTGTTGGAGTTCGCGAGCTTCTGGCGCGGTATTATTACGCTTACGGAAATACTAAGATTCCCATGCTGAATGCTGTCGTCGGGATGTTTGTCAACATCACGTTGAACCTGACCCTTTCCAGAATCATTGGCATTGGTGGTCTGGCGTTAGCAACAAGTACCTCTGCAATCGTTACAGTAATTTTGATGTGGGGTCAATGTGGAAAACTTTTCGCAGATGCAAAAATTGGTTTAGATTGGAAAGAAATTGGAAAAATTTTAACAGCTGCGTTGCTGATGGGCGGAGTAGTTGTGTTCATGAGACCATATATTCCTATGAGTGGGCTGCTGAAGCTCATCTTTTTGGTTTTAGTTGGAGCTGTCAGTTATAGTGTGCTGGTTTTGGTGCTTCGTGTAAAGGTTATAAAGGAACTGCTTTATAAGATTGGCGGAAAAATCAAGTAATGGAGAAAAGGAATGGAAGGCGGAGCGGGAATTATTTCTGCGATCAATTTTTTGGGTAATTTGTGCGTAGTGATTATTACAATCACAACGTTTTATTTGACGATCATAAGCAACAAATTAAGTGTAACGAGTGTGCGGGAAAGCTTTTCCAGATTTTATGGAACAGAAATTTTTCTCCAAGTAAAAAATCACACACTGCATCCGATTTGCATTAATGCGGTCACACTGTACTATTTGAGAGGCGGTCAAGTAATACAAAGAAGTTTTCGTAAATTTGACATAGCATATGTTATTCCGCAATGGGAGATTTCGACACTTTCATCGGAGCGATATACGATGGTGGAATTGGATGATATTGAATGTTTTGAGCCTGTACTGATTGAATTTGAGTGTGGAACAAAAATAATTTATGCGTATGAAGGAAATGTTCCAGTTAAGGAAAAGATACTGTTTCTGAGTAAAGCATTTAAAGCAATAAAAAAGGGAACATATGAAATTGCGACCGTGACAACTCGTTCCCATAATGAAACTGTGCTTTCACCAGAAGTAGAATATGCCGCTGCAGTTAAGACAAAATCGGGTGAATATAACTGGATATATATTACAGGTCATGGAATGATGAGCGATGATATTTTTGGATATAACGCACTTCCAGAGGAAATGTGCAAAAATGAGGAAGACATCGAAAAATTTCTTACATCAGAATTTGGTTTGGAAGAAGTGCATGTACAGTGCATACAAAAATAACCTGCAATCATAAAACACAAAGTAATAAGTTTCAAGGGAGAAGTATTATGAAAGACTATAAAATTGCAGTTGCCGGTACTGGCTATGTCGGACTGTCCATTGCCACGCTGCTGTCGCAGCACCACCATGTTACAGCTGTTGACATCATCCCGGAAAAGGTGGAACTTATCAATCAGAGAAAGTCCCCCATTCAGGACGAGTACATTGAAAAGTATCTGGCCGAAAAGAACCTGAATCTGACAGCTACGTTAGACGCGGAAGCTGCCTATAAAGATGCTGACTTCGTTGTTATTGCAGCACCTACCAACTATGACAGCAAGAAAAATTTCTTCGACACTTCAGCGGTTGAAGCAGTCATCAAACTGGTGATGCAATATAACCCGGATGCCATCATGGTTATCAAGTCCACAATTCCGGTAGGATACACCGCATCTGTGCGGGAGAAGTTTAACACCAAAAATATTATCTTCAGCCCAGAATTTTTGCGTGAGAGCAAGGCTCTGTACGATAATCTCTATCCGAGCCGTATCATTGTTGGTACTGATATGAATGATGAGCATTTAGTTGAAGCTGCTCATATATTTGCCAACCTGTTGCAGGAAGGCGCAATCAAAGAAAATATTGACACCCTCTTTATGGGATTTACGGAAGCTGAAGCTGTCAAATTGTTCGCTAATACTTATCTGGCGTTGCGCGTTTCCTACTTCAACGAGTTAGACACCTACGCTGAAATGAAAGGCCTGAATACTCAGCAGATTATCAAGGGTGTCTGCCTTGATCCCCGCATCGGTGACCAGTACAACAACCCCAGCTTTGGTTACGGCGGCTACTGCCTGCCAAAGGATACCAAGCAGCTGCTGGCCAATTATGCTGATGTGCCGGAAAATCTGATCGAGGCCATTGTCGAGTCCAACCGCACCCGCAAAGATTTCATTGCAGACCGCATACTTCAGATGGCAGGTTACTATGGCTATGACGAAGATAATGAGTACAATGCCAAAGCAGAAAAGCCGTGTGTAATCGGTGTATACCGCTTGACGATGAAATCTAATTCAGACAACTTCCGCCAGTCATCGATTCAGGGGGTCATGAAACGCATCAGGGCCAAGGGCGCAACGGTCATCATCTATGAGCCTACTCTGGAAAATGGCAGCACATTCTTCGGCAGCGAAGTTGTGAATGACCTTGCGGAGTTCAAGAAACGTAGTCAGGCCATTATCGCTAACCGCTACGATAGCTGTCTGGATGACGTGCAGAAGAAGGTTTATACACGCGATTTGTTCAGAAGAGATTAAAGCTTATTCGTTTTAATTTTATCATTATCCTGAAGTGATGAGGAGGCCGTGATAATGTTAAGAGAACTTTCATTGGAAAAATTCAAGGCATTTGATAATCTTGAAGAGCTCTCCATAAAGCCGCTGACGATCCTGTGTGGTGTGAACAGCGGCGGAAAATCATCTATTATAAAAAGCCTCCTTTTATTGAAACAAAGCTATGAGAATGCATCTGCAATAAATGAGGCAACGCTGAACGGCCAATATACCACGAACGGCTTAATGAAGGATGTGATTTACAATGGAAAAGGCGATGCATTTTCCATCGAAAATACGTTTGAGATCAAGTACAAGGGCAAGCGTTTTATGGCATCCTCAAAGCAGGATATATCGACCGCAAAAGAGCTTGGAAAAATAACAGGCTTGAAGCCAACCCATGTATCGTACTTTAAAATCAGCGTAAAATGCTGTATAAAAAAGGGAAAACCTGCCGATACCGATTGGTGGGATAAAAATTTTATTTCCAGTTACTTTATTCGTATCGAGCCTCAGAATGCAGATCACGAGCCCTTGAGGGGAGAGATTTTCAGCGTAGAGCTCAGACATAAGCGGGAAACGGTCTATGATATTACACTCAACAATTTCCCAACAGTGTCTGGCGTAAATAATAAGGTCGATGAACGGCTGGAAAACTGCATGTGCTATTTTAATGGAATGCGGTTGACCAATTTGTATCACGAAAGCGAAAAGCATACGGTAAAAATGTCAGATTTTTTAACGAATGTTTATGCCGTCTTTCGCATTGTGGCAGACCAGTATAAAGGAATGGTCTACTTGGGGCCACTACGGGAAAATCCGAGACGGGAATATTCGGTATCCAGCATCCGAACCGTGCAGGACAGCACCGGTGCAGATACTCCATTTGTATTGGCGAAAAATCAAAGAAAAAAGCTCAAAAAGGAAATAAATCCACCGTTGAAAGAAACCGCTTTCTTTGAAAACAAAGGTGAGGAAAATGAAGCACTCATAGATGCCGTAGAAGAATGGATGAAGTACTTTGATTTGGGGCAACTAAATGTTGAAAGCGAAAAGGACATTCTGAAAATCAATGTGAAGAAAAGCAATATCGCAGATGTTGGGTTCGGTGTCAGTCAGACAATGCCGATTATTGTGCATGGCTTATCCATGGACTATGAGCAGACCTTGATTTTGGAACAGCCGGAAATTCATCTGCATCCCAGAATGCAGATGCGCATGGCCGATTTTTTGTTGACCTTAGCACAAACAAATCATTGCGTCATCGCAGAAACGCACAGTGATCATATTATCAACCGTTTAGTAAGGCGCATTCTGGAAGCTCCAAATGATGAACTTTTAAATAACGTCGCAATATATTTTGTAGAAAATGCAGATGGAGGTTCAAAGGTCAGTAAAATCGTTGTAGACCGAGTACGAGGCATTACGGAATGTCCGGAAGAATTCTTTACACAGTTTGCAACGGAGAGCAGTTATATTTTGGATGCCGGTATAAATAACATACGAAACCTGAAAAAAAAGGAGCTGTAATATGGCAATTGCGGCACTGTCTCCCTGCGTTTTAAATGATACCTCTACAGATAAAATGGCTCACTGTCAGAGAATTGCGCATCTTGTGAAGAGCTTGTCCCAAAACACAAAATTAAAGTTTCAAAACTATGAAAAATCACCATACAGTAGCTATCGAATGCTCATTCCGTATTATAAAGACGACATGATGCTGAATCAATATATCGCCTCTAACATATATGCATGTATCCGGAAAATGCTAGATGACGAATATGTTGATTTGGATGGTGTAGAGCAAGCAGAGCTTCCAGCAGGATTCTATGAAGAACAGACAGAAATAGAAGAGAAATTTTCGGCCTATCTGAATTACTTGAAAACAAAAGATTCTGTTGTATTTGTTGGAAAAAGAAATTTTGGCTATTCCAGTGGTCTTGAAATACAAGCAGACGGAGAAAGATTTACTTTAAAGGTTTCAACATATGTGTGCGTGGAAAAAACAGATGTTTTGAATCCATACTTAAAAGAGCCAGAAGACAATGATGCAATCTTTCCGCGCGAGACTTTTTGTTGCGGATATAATGAGTACGTTCTTCGTGAAGTTGAAGAAAAAAGGATGACTGAAAACGAACAGCAAGCTCTTTTCGAGGAAATTGGCTCCGTTGTTGCTATGTATAATTTATATAAGAAAAATGATCGACTATCTCGAATCAATACGACTGATACAGCTAAGCGAGTTGTGTTTGAAAAGATAATCGGAAAAAAGTATTATTTGTCTTTAGATTTAGAAAGCGGCGGATTTGAAGTGTTCGATAAAAATTATCATCATTTGGGACAGTATGATTTTTCAGGAAAGCAAGTGAAAAAAGCTGAACCACAAAATCATAAATTATGGCATTGAATTTAAAAAAGAAATGCCGTATAATAGGCACATCTTTCATATCTGTAGGAGGTGTCCCTTATGCCCCGTCCCAAAGGAAGCAAGAACAAGCCCAAGACCGTAAAAGCAACCGTTGACTTTGCCGCACAGTTTGCTGAAAAGCAGGCTGCAAAGGAAGCCGCCGCCACCGAAATCGCATCGATCACCGCTAATATCGATGCGCTGAAAGCCGACCTGAAAGCCAAGAAAGCAGAACTGAAATCTATCGACAAAGAAATCGCCAGAATCGAAGCAAAAAAGGTCAAAGCTGAAATCAAAGCAGCGGAATCAGCAAAGAAAGCCGAAGCAGAGGATGTTCTGAAAAAGCTGCTGGCCAGTGGTGTCAGCGCAGACGAGATCCTCGCAAAGTTGAAGTGATTTAGAATTTCTGGCGCAGTAGTTGACGGGAACATCTACGTCGCAAACCTGCTAAAGTGTGTCAAGAGGTAAAAGCAGAAAAATCGAACCAAAATAATTGTTGCCGGGTGCAGTTGAGCATCCGGCAACTTTAATAAGCCGACAGGAGAGTTCTGTCAGCAGAGTTTTCAAATCATAGAAAGATCCTTAATCTTTGCAATCTAAACAGATGGCAGTTGCAGTGGGCTCCTGGGCACGCAAATATTCAGTAACCCGCGCATAGTAGATCCTTAGAAATTTTGCGCTGCCAGCAAGGGTGTAGACGTAGTAGTGTTTTCCTTCTGCGCGCTTTTTGTCCATAAAGCAAAAGACGCTGTTATCTTTGTGGGATAAGGTTAGAATAATATTTGCCACAAGGAACACCGTGCGCCTTAAATGAGGTGAGCCGCGCTTGGAAACGTGGCGTGACTTGGATTCAAAGTTTCCAGACTGGAACGGCGGTGCATCAATGCCCGCAAAGGCAACGAGAGCTTTCTTGTTTTTGAAACGTCTGACATCACCAATCTCAGCCATTAGAGCAGGACCTGTAATGGGGCCTGTGCCCTCCATCTGCATGACAACTTCATATTCAGGAAGCAGCGAAGCCAATCGGTTCATTTCTTCTTGGGTAGCCTGCTTTGCCTCGCATACAGCATTCAGACTCTTGCAAGCCTGCAATACTAAAGCCTTTGTTCCGTTGTTTTTCGGGAGTGTGGGAACGGCATCCTGCGCCAGAGCATACAGCTTGTGTGCGGTATTCGTACGAAATTTATAATTTCTCCGCAAACACCATTTACGGTAAGATTCTGTGAATTTTTCAATGGAAAGCCTGAGTACGCAGTCTCTGTGCCAATAAATTGAAAAGAAATCGACCCACTTTTCATGACCATCCGCATTCTTGATTGCATGTCCAAAAGCCTGATCAATCGCTGGAAACGTCTGATCTGCCAGTGCAATCAGGCCGTTGCGAAGAGCTGTTGCTGTCGAAGACAATCTTTCATACATTCGTGACTGTTCTCTCAACACAAGTCTGGTTTCGTCTTCATCATTGAACGGTGGGAGTTCATTCCAAAACGTCAGTGCATAGTTAGCGATTTTCAAGGAGTCCGCACGATCTGTTTTCAATTTTCGGATGGAATTGTCGCTGAAATCGTGAATCAACATAGCATTTACAACTGAAACGTAAAAGCCGGCCTCCTTCAATGTTAATGCAATCGGCTTCCAATAGTTGCTGGTGTGTTCCATTACAACGCGGATATCTCCTCCTGTCGTTTTCAGTATGGAGACCAATTTCTCAAGATCATGGTTAGAATGAGATATGTCAAATGGACGTGCAACAATTACTCCACCTGGCCTGCGAATAGCAACTGTGCTTTTACTCTTAGAAACATCGATGCCTACGGCTGTGATTTCCATTGAATTCATTCTTCCGGCCTCCTTTTTGTGCTTGTTCCGCCTGATGCCCATCACCGATTCAGCTTGCTTTGTGACACGAATGTACAGTGACAAGAGCCACCGATAACTCAACCTGCGTCAATCGAACGCTGCAATGGAGATGGCGGAGAACAGTTTGCGATTCCGAGCGTGGTAGCTCAAGCAGGGCAGCGTTCTCTCTGCACATCTCAATTGTAGCTTAGGTTTGGGCGTCTGTATAGTTCACTGGCTGTGAACCTTTCAGAACCAACACAATTGTAGCAAGCAGGGCATTCGTCTATACAAATGCTATTTTGCTTTGCAAAAATGCTTGTTGGGCTATGCCCAAACCCCAGTTGTTCTGCATCGTGCCGATGCAGGCTGCGCGTTTGTTCCAAATACTTTTATAACAAAAAAGATAGCCTAGGACTCTCCCATGAGGGAAGAATCCTAGGCTATCTTCATTTATCGAAACTTCATTTTTTCGGCACTACTCTTTTCCTCTGCAAAGAACATTTCTACGTTTCTCTTTGCACGAAGAAGTTCCTGCATTTCTTCTTTCGCTTTGCGGTAGTCCGGGTAGGCTGCTTTCTTTTCTGTCAGCAGTTTGGAATATTCCGCGTCCAACTCCTTGACCTTGGGAAGCGTTTTCAAAT
>ERZ1026886.1395-NODE-1395-length-10325-cov-98.041967_pt1 | contig 10325 bp, 5 predicted proteins | sample MGYA00380173_ERZ1026886 | MGnify/ENA primary metagenome ERZ1026886 (study PRJEB33269, sample SAMEA4719809) | human gut metagenome | biome: human-associated habitat; feature: organic feature; material: feces | place: Cameroon | collected 2013-10 ... | reverse complement strand
TGCCTACGAGAGCAACGGCTCTATCTACTTCGATATCGAGAAATATAACAAGGATTATAAGTACGGCATCCTCTCCGGACGTAACCTGGAGAACGTTATCAACGAGAGCCGCGAACTGGCTGGTATCGGCGAGAAGAAGAACCAGGCTGACTTCGCTCTCTGGAAGAAGGCTTCTCCAGAGCACATCATGCGCTGGCCTAGTCCTTGGAGCGATGGATTCCCAGGATGGCACTGCGAGTGTACTGCGATGGGACGCAAGTACCTGGGTAGCCACTTCGATATTCACGGTGGCGGCATGGATTTGATTTTCCCTCATCACGAGTGCGAGATTGCACAGGCTGTGGCTTCTCAGGGCGACCAGATGGTTCGTTACTGGATGCACAACAATATGATTACCATCAACGGTCAGAAGATGGGTAAGAGTCTTGGCAACTTCATCACTCTGGAGCAGTTCTTCACTGGCAATCACGACAGTCTGGAGCAGGCTTATTCGCCAATGACCATCCGTTTCTTCATCCTCTCTGCTCACTATCGCAGCACAGTAGATTTCTCTAACGATGCCTTGAAGGCTAGCCAGAAGGGATTGGAGCGCCTGATGAATGGTTTGAACGATCTGGAGCGTGTGCCTGTGGCTAAGCAGAGCGATGAGCAGGTGAAGAAGTTCGTAAGCGAGTTGCGCCAGCGCTGCTACGATGCGATGAACGATGACTTCCAGACTCAGCTCGTCATCAGCTATCTCTTCGAGGCTTGCCACGTAATCAACACAGCCCTCGACCACAAGGCAAACATCTCTGCCGAAGACCTGAAGGAGCTTTCAGACACCATGCAGCTCTTCACCTTCGACCTGCTCGGCTTGAAGAGCGAGAAGGGTGCCAACAACGATGCCCGCGAAGAGGCTTACGGCAAGGTAGTGGATATGGTTCTCAACCTGCGTGCCAAGGCTAAGGCTGATAAGGATTGGGCTACCAGCGACCAGATTCGCGATGCCCTGGCTGAAGCCGGCTTCGAGGTAAAGGACACCAAGGATGGTGTTACCTGGAAACTGAACAAGTAAAAAATGTCTCTATATATAATAAGGTATGTCTCTCAAGAAACGTTTTGAGAGACATACCTTATTTTGCACTTGCTTGTTGAATTCGCGGTTTAATTCAACTTTTTGTAATTTATAAAATTGGTCATGATTATGAGAAAGTATTTTTTGATTTGTCTCTTTGCCATGGTGACTGGCATACTGAATGCACAGGAGGTAAAATCGGGAGTGGCGCAGGATAGTTTGGCTTGTGATACTGTTATCTCCTTGGATGGCGTAGATGTTGTGGCTCGACGTGCCACTGTGAAGATGATAGGACACAGCATCGTAGTGGATGTAGAACACGACTCCATCTTGAACCGCCAGAATGATATTTATGAGATGCTCCAAAAGACACCGGGCATCATTCGCATGGGACAAGGCATCATGGTGGCAGGCAAAGGAGCTCCTATCTACTATATCAATGGAAGAAAGGTGAGAGAACAGAGCCAATTGGATAACCTGCAGGTTGACCAAGTGAAATCTGTCCAGGTGATACCTACTGCTGATGCCAATTATGAGGCAACGGGAGCACCTGTGGTGGATATCAAGACTAAGAGATTGGGAAATGGACTGGCCTTTAATGTGGTGGGCAACTTGACGCAGGCCAAGCATCTTGCCCAGAAATATGGTTTCACCTCTTCTTATAATATGGACAAACTAGACTTGTTTCTAGGCTATTATTATCACGACTCTAAGACTCTGTCCAAGGATTATTATGGCAGACAAGTCTTGGCTGACACCCTCTGGAACAAGCAGCAATATTCCGAGAATCTGTCTCGTACCCATACCCACAATGTTCAAGCTGGTATGAATTATCGTTTATCGGATAGGGCAGAGCTGGGACTACAATATGGCGGGAGCTTTGTCAGGGACAAAGCGATAGGCAGCGACTCGCTATCGGTAGTGCCTAATATCGGGAAGACTGCGGATTTGCTGTCTGGCAAGGATTCGCATAATCATACCGATACCCATCATCTGAATGCTTACTATGATGCAGCCTTCGACCATGATTGGCACTTGAGCATGGCAGCAGATTACATCCATAAGGAAATCAAGAACAATACTCATATCCAGGAGAAGGAAGAAGATAGGGCAGATGACTTGCAATACAATACTCGTTCTCGCTGGGATGTGATTTCTGCAAATATCCATGCCAATCATGATTTGGGAAATTGGGGAAATCTGAGCTTTGGCTATGACTTCAGTTATAGCAAGGGTATAGATGGCATAGATTATGCCCGAATGCTGCATAGTGGGAATACGGACAATAGGGAAGTGAAAAATGCAGTTTTCGCTAACTATACTTTGCCTCTCGGAGCCTTTTCGCTGAGTGCTGGATTGCGCTTCGAGAATGTGACTTCTAAACAGACGGTAGAGGGGGAGCAGAATGCACTGCACCATTCAGACAACTACCTGATGCCTGTTTTGAACCTGAGCCATGCCGCAGGTATGCTCATGCAGAGCTTGAGCTATTCGATAGAGACGAGCAGACCAAATTATGTGGACATGAATGATAACGTGGTTTATCTGAACCGCTATGAGCGAAAGATGGGAAATGCAGGCTTGACAAAGCAGCTGGAACATAATGTCTCCTATATGCTGATGTATAATTGGCTGTATTTCACATTGAATTATTCTTATCTCCATCGTCCTCTCTTTGCTGATGTATATTCATTGCCAGGGCAATCTGCCGTAACGGTCAGCAGACAGACCAATTTGTCTCATCGACAGATTCTTGCAGCCATGCTCAATATCAGGAAATCGATAGGCTTTTGGACACCCACTCTTACTGGTCTCATGCAGAAATCATTTGTTCATTATCCTGGAGTGGATGGACAGATGTTGAGCGATAAGCGTCCTACAGTTATGCTTACATTTGACAATGATTTCCAGTTGCCTAAGGGATGGTTGCTGTCGGCTGGTTATCAGCAACTCTTCGGTGGCTATCTGGAGACTATTTATCTGAGTCCACTTTCCACCTTTAATCTGAGCATCAAGAAATCATTCTTGCAAAATAGGTTGAGATTGTCAATAGATGCCAATGATATATTTAATGGTGACAAGACTAAAAGCTCGAGACAGATTCATAATGTTGTGACGAATACCTTTAGCAAGTACGAGACTCGCAAGATAGGTATTACACTGACTTACCGATTCCGCAAGAATGTGGAAAAGAAGAAGATTTCTTCGGCAGAGACTGAGATGAAACGTCTTCAAGTAAATGCTGATGAATAAAGCGTCTCTTGCATTCTTGTCAGGGTATGTCCTTGTTTATTTCTGTTTAGAAGAAATAGAATCCCTTTGCTTGGTTGCTACAGAATCGCGCAATTTGCTGGCTTTTGTCTTCTTATATTCCTTGTACTCTCGCTCATAGTAGTGGGCATAGTTGGCGAATGGCTCTGTTATCGCTTCATCGCTCGATGCCGTATAGGTATTTCCGTATGGATCGGATGCCTTGATGATGATTCTGGCATTCGGATTCCTAGGAGTATAATAATATAGGTGGTTCATGATGAGATAACCATTCCCCTTGCTCACGAACCGATAGGATACACTCTTGCTGTACTTATGATGATATCCAGCTGCAAAGGCGTCCTGCCCCTTGCTGCTGATGCGGCGCATCAGATATTCCTTACCATCCTCTACGGCTACCACACGCCAGTGGCTGGTGGCATTGAAGACATTGGCTACCAGGACATTTCTGTTGCTTGCCAACTGCCAGTCTTTGGCATATTTCTCGCCGTTGAAATCGGTCTGGGCACGGAAGATGGTCATTTGCTTGCTCTTGTCCCAGAAGGTTCCCTTGTAATAGCAGTTGCTGATGCTGGTACCCACAAAACTATAGACATAATATCCGTTCGGGGTACCGCAGATGTTGATGTTCGACTGCCAGATATTGCCACAGGCAGCAGCATGACAATGCTCCATCACATCCTCGCCCTGATAATTGATCTCGTGGTTGCAGGCAAAATGAGTATGGCCGCAGAAGAGTTCATATCCTCCCTTAAATGGCTTCAAAAGAGATAACAGCAGCGAGAGACGGGAAGAGGAATAATGCCCCTGCTCATTGGCATTGGCCAGCGGCTTCGCCTTGCTGAAAGGCGCATTGCCGAAGGTGAACGGGATATGATAGCAGAGCACCACCTTCATATCCTTTGGCGTGAGGGCCAAATCCTGCTTCAGCCATTTTACCTGGCGTTCACGCAGTTCGCCCGGCGAATAATAGGCCATTCCACGATGGAAAAAGCAGTTGTTGATACAAACGTAATGCACATCGCCACGATTGAAGGAAAAATCGGTAGGACCGAAATTCTCCTCCCATTTGCGGCGGTAGAGTGCCTTGCCATCCTGGTCGTGATTGCCGATAACGGAGAAGAGGCGCATATCCGAAGAGCCCAATGCCTGACGTATCTGACGCTCCAGCTTGGCGTTGTAACCGCCATAATACTGCACGTCATCACCCATGCTCAATCCATATACGGGAGTACCGGCAGGAAGACTCTGGATGGTTTGCCTGATGTCTGCCATCGTCTGGGTGGTGAATCTCTCTACATCGCTCTTCTTGATAGGGTTATCATCCGGAGAAGTATAGTAAGGGCTGTAGGCATTGGTAACCTGCGGGTCGCCGATGACTATCATCTTATAACTCGTCTCCTTGCCGCCAGGCAATCTGCGCAGCGTGAAATTATAGATTTTCTTCTTGGATACAGGTTGGTAGAAATAAGCCGTGCGGTCGGTTGCCGAATGGGTAGGTACCTCGCAATCGGCAGGCACGGAATAATAGATAAAGCGAGACAAACTGTCTCGCTTCATCTTATATCGTCCGTGGGAATCGGTCTTCACGCAGTTGAATCCATCGCTCACGATGACTCCAGCCACTCCCCTTCCCTCGGTATCTTTCAAGGTACCTGATATTCTGAAATCCGGCTTTGCTACAGGCTTCTTCTTCAGCGTATCAGCCACCTGCGGCTTCTGCCTGTTCACCAGCACGGGAACCTTGACTGGAAGCTTATCTGCATGTTTGAGAAGATGCAGGGTAACTCCTATTGCCACGAGAACGCAGCAAACGAAGACGATGATACCTGTATAAATCTGATTTCTTTTCATTTTCCTCCTCAAGATTTTACTTTACGATGGAACTGAATGGATTGCGGGTTCCCTTGGCACTGACCAGGAATGCCTTGGCACTACCGAACTTCAGGAACATGTCGAGACGTACTGGCACATGGTTCTCATCATCGGTGATGTAGAAATCAACAATCTTCTTCCATTTATTGTGCTCATACTCCATATACTCCAGGCGCAGACAGCGATACTTCACGCCATTATCGGCCTTTACCGTTACCTTGCCGCCAAACTTCAGCTGGGCAGGGGTACGGCCTCTACCACCGCAGATAGGGAACTTCACGCTGTGACCCTTCTTCCAGTTGGCAGGGTCGAAGCTGCGCGCACGAAGGAAGATGTTCATCATATCAAACACGCAGTCGTCGTAGGAAGCCTTCTTCACCTCCAGTTCACCATCCTTGTTTCTATAATGCAAGTTCACATTACACTTGCCCCCGGCATAGTTGTAAAAAACCTCATCCACGGTATATCGCTTGCCTTCGCGGGCACCCTTTCGGAAATACATCGGTGCCATATCCGTGCCCGAATAGCACAACAAGGTATCTCGGAGCACAAAGAAATCATCTACCTTCTTGTTGCCTCGAGTTACGAGTGAACCACGATAGGCTGGCTTGCCCTTGTGGGTGGTCTGAACCACCGACATGGTAGCGTTACCCGCCTTAACCCATACAAACTTCCAGTTGTAATAGAGATTGTAAGTCAGGAATTCTCCCGACTTAAAAGCCGTATTACGGAAAGTACACTGGGCCGATACAGAAGTATTGACCAAAAGTAGCAACATGGCTACTATAAATGACTTAAGTAACTTCATATCCTCTTACATTTTAGGAATGTACTGGATGCCGAGTTTGGCGGCACGCTGTGCATTCTGGTTTTTAACTTTCTTTTCCTTGTCTGGCTTCTGCTTGGTGATGGCTCCCGGCTTCTGTCGGGAGAGTTCACGAGCCGTAGGATCCCAGCTTTCGGTAAGGTCCCACTTAGCCTTGCATTCTATCTCTTCCGGATAGTAATATACCTCTTCGGCCTGCTGATCCTTGTCGTAATCGCCCGTATCCCACACGCCATTGTCATTTCTATCTACAATGAGACGCATGTAATACTTCTGCGGTTTCAGATAATAGAACTCGGCAACGCCATTCACCGCCTTCACCTGCTTCACCATCTTATCCTGGGAATCAAGAAGCTGCACCAGGAGTGGCTGATCGTGGAGCGAAGTGATGTTGACCAGCAGGGTGCCGTAGGTATCCAGCGAGTTGACCTTGAAGCCCTGCTTGATAGGCTTGGAAGCCAATCCATAGATATCCTCAAAGGCAGCAGAATCTACTTCCAGACTATATTCTATATCCGGGCGCCACTCGCCCCGCAGTTCATATCTTCTGTTTCCTGCAGGCAGGAATTCCATCGGTGCCCGATACCAGAGGGTATCATGCTTGGCATAAAGATGGATGGCGGCAGTATCTGCCTTTGCCAGAGGAGTTGGGAAGGTGAAGAAGATGTTCCTGTCGGGGTCCAACTGCGATGACACGCTCACCTGTACATCGAGCGGCTTCACTTCCATCACCGAATCGTATGGTTCGCCCTTCTTCTTCTTTTTCTCCTGCTTCTTGGTCCATGCAGCCAACTCCTTTTCCAAAGCCTTCATTCGCTTGGCGTATGGTTCCTTTGAAAGGATTTCCTGGGTGGAATCGGTTTTGTTGACCAGCACTCCCGTACTGTCGGTCATGCGATAGGTGATGTCCATGAGCAGTGTATCCTGGTTTACCAAGGCTGTGTCCTTGAGCCAATAGGTAATGGTATCTTTCTTCTCGGATGCTTCTATCAGAAAAGCATTCTCGGCATCGAAGTTGAGTCCCTTGATCTGTGGCAGGATAGAATCTCCATAACTGAAGAACAGCGAGAAACAGTTAGCTTTCTGTCGCTCTGCCTTCAGGAAGTATCTGTCTGTAAGCGGCTCTGTGAAAGCCTTCAGCACGATGTTGTCTGGCAGAAAGTGGGTATATTTCACAGGGTCAATCGACTTGATGTGGAGTGAATCTATCCAGGTGGTATCCTGCCTTACATCCGGTTTGCTGGATGGCACGATAATCTCGTGTGAGAAAGCAATCTTCTCGCTCTTCTGATTGAACATGTAGTTGCCATCCATATCCTGCAGGGCATAGATGCGATAAGAACCCGGTGCCACACCCTTGATGACGAAGCGGCCACGGCTATCGGTGCGGCTCACACGAAGCATCGGCTTAGTACGGAAGGCAGAGTCGGCATGGTCGGCATACAAACCTACCAGGATGCCCTTGATAGGCTCCAGATTCTCTGATTCGAGCACACATCCCGATACCTCCATGGTATCAATCACCTCGCCCGTAGAGAAACTGTAGGTATAGTTTCCCATCGGATTGCCCTCGTTGTTATCGCTGATGGCATCCGAGAAGTCGATGGTGTAGGTGGTGTTGGGCTTGAGGGAATCGACGAGCGAAATGGAGATTCGCTTTCCGCCTCCCTTGATTTCAGGCACTTCCAGCTGCGGAGGCGACACCACCACCTTCTCAGAAGGATTATCCAGCTTGATGAACTCATCGAAGTAGATATTGATTTTCTTCTGATTCACTTTCGTGGCACCGTCGCCCGGCGTGGCTCCTACCACCTTGGGAGGAGTCTCGTCAAACCATCCGCCATCGGGCTGTCCCATCTTGGCACAGGAAACCAACAGCAGGAGGGCTAGCAGATAGAAAGGCAGAAACAGAGAGTTCGCCTTCATCCGATGCACCAACAGGTTCTTTATAGCGTTCTTATTCATCATTATTATCAATATTTCTAAGGTATCCCCCCCCTCTCCTATCTGCTGCCAGAAAGAAGAGAACGGTATTACTGGTTCATGATGAGCATCTCATCTATGTTCTTGCGACTGTTGCTCAGGCGAGGAATCTTGTGCTGGCCACCCAGCTTGCCCTTGCTCTTGAGCCACTCGTTGAAGAGTCCCGGCTTTGCCTTGACCACCTCCAGGTGCTGCAGGGTGACATCGTGGAATCGCTTCGCCTCATAATCGCTGTTGATTTCCTGCAACTTCTGGTCGAGCAATCGTGCGAACTCATCCAGGCTGGCTGGTTCCTGAGAGAACTCGATGAGCCACTGGTGGCGGCACTTGGCATTGCTGTCCATATAAACCGGAGCAGCGGTATATTCTGCCACCTGGGCTCCCGTCTTCTCGCAGGCATAGGCCAATCCCTTTTCGGCATTATCCATGATCAGTTCCTCGCCAAAGGCATTGATAAAGTACTTGGTACGGCCCGTGATGACAAACTTATATGGGTTCACGCTGGTAAACTGCACCGTATCGCCTATCATATAGCGCCACAAGCCGCAGGATGTGGTGATGACCATGGCATAGTTCTTGCCCACTTCTACGCCCCAGAGCGGAACGACGGTAGGATTATCGCTGCCAAACTCATCCATCGGGATGAACTCGTAGAACACGTCGTAATCTATCATGAGCGACATGGCAGGGTCTGCAGGGTCGTCCTGCAAGCCGAAGAAGCCCTCGCTGGCATTGTAAGTCTCCATATAATGCATGTTAGGAGAAGTGATGAGCTGCTCATACTGCTTGCGGTAAGGCGTGAAGGCGATGCCGCCATGGAAGAACACCTCCAGGTTTGGCCACACTTCCTCCAAATGCTTCTTGCCGGAAAGCTCCATCACACGCACCAGCACGCTGAGCATCCAGCTAGGAACACCCGAGATATTGGTCACGTTCTTGTTCAGGGTTTCATGGGCAATGCGGTCGCGCTTCACCTCGAAGTCGCTGAGCAGAGCTGTCTCCTTCTTTGGCACACGCACCATGTTGGCAAGCGGATTGATGTTCTCGATGAGGATGGCACTCAAGTCGCCCACCAGACTGCCCGACACATTATAGTTAGGCGAATGGCTACCGCCGAGAATCAGGCTCTTGCCATCGAAAATCTTGCTCTTAGGGTTATTACGCAGATAATATGCCACGGCATCAAATCCACCCTTGTAATGGATATTCTGCAAACCATCCTGCGAAACAGGAATAAACTTACTCTTGTCGTTGGTGGTACCCGAAGATTTGGCAAACCACTTCACCTGTCCCGGCCAAAGGATGTCCTTTTCGCCATGTCGCATACGGTCGATGTCGCCCTTCAATTCCTCATAGGTATTGACCGGTACATTCTGGGCAAACTTCTCGTAACTGTTTGTTGTATTGAGTAAATGCTTCACACCATACTCGGTGTTTTTTCCCGATGCCAAAAGGCGCATCAGTACCTCATGCTGCAAGTCTTCTGCATCATGTACATACTTCTCCAAGCTCTTCTGGCGAGGCTTGAAAACATTACTTACTATCGTTGTTAAACTCATATCTAGATATATATACCTTTAAAGTAGATGCAAAAGTAATTCAATCTTTTGATATAGAGAAAGTTTTTACTATTTTTTAATACAAATAAGAAAAAATACTCCCATGAGGCGCATCAATAATGCCATCTCATGGGAGTATTTTAGTATTGTAAGCCCAATATAAGCCCCAGCCGATAAGCTATGGGCCATCCTGCCTATTCTTTTTCTTCTGCAAAAGCTGCTGCCTCGGCAGCAGCGATAATGTCCTCGCGGGTCATCTCCTTTGGCTCTGCCGTGATGTCGCTCAAGTCAAACTCATCGTTTTCACCGGCTGCTTTCTGAACAGCAACCTGCTCTTCAGAGATAGCAATCTCCTCTGCCTTCTCTGTTACGGCAGAAGACTTTTCGGAATAAACCTCTTCCTTGAAAACATTGACGTGCTTCACTTCCGGTTCCTGCTTTTCAGCCTCCTTAGAGATGATGAAATCTTCCTTCACCTCGGTGGTAGGTACGCTCTCTACAGGTTCCTCTTCCATCTTCGTACGGTTGGCCTTGGCTGCAAACACAGATTCAATATACTGCGGCTCCTTGCGCAAGCGTTCCAGGGTAAGCTTAGAGGCTATCTGCTGGCTCTCCTTCTTGGAGTAGCCCTTGCCGTCACCACCCTTCACGCCTTCCATCACCACCTGATAGGTGAACACAGGGCTGCCGTTATTATCCTTTTCCTGTCCCAGCATCACGAAGTCCAACTTCACACGGTTCTTCTGGCTCCATTCGA
>ERZ1026886.1394-NODE-1394-length-10326-cov-3.194431_pt1 | contig 10326 bp, 5 predicted proteins | sample MGYA00380173_ERZ1026886 | MGnify/ENA primary metagenome ERZ1026886 (study PRJEB33269, sample SAMEA4719809) | human gut metagenome | biome: human-associated habitat; feature: organic feature; material: feces | place: Cameroon | collected 2013-10 ... | reverse complement strand
CGATTGCGCATTTCGGCACTGAAGCGGTCGATGTCATCATCGGCAATGATGGCCGACGGAGGAATGGGAGAAGTGAGCACGATTCCCTCCAACGTTCGGCAACGACTGAGCGCCACGTAGGTCTGGCCGTGGGCAAAGGAATGGGCGGCATCGATCATCACGCGATCGAAGGTCAATCCTTGACTTTTATGGATGGTAATGGCCCAAGCGAGTTTCACGGGCATCTGTACGAAGCGGCCATCCACTTCTTCCTTGATTTCACCAGACTTTTCGTCAAGGATATAACGAGCGTTGACCCATTCTTCGGGTTCCACATTGATCAGTTCGTTGGGCTGGGACTTCGGACGTACGGCAAATCCCTTTTCGGTGATGCTAACCACTTCGCCAATCATGCCGTTGTAGTAACGCTTGTTGGAATCGTTCTTGACGAACATCACCTGCGTGCCGAGTTTGAGGGTAAGTACAAAGTCGGTGGGGTAAGCCAGTTCGGGGAAGTTGCCTTCCACCTTGGCGGTGAACTCATATTCCGGCTGAGGGATTTCATGCAAACGATGGACATTGATTTCGTTGGCTTTCCAGTTATGGGTGACCAAGCGGATGTATCCCTCGCTGTCGTCGGGTTCAAAGTTGGGCATATAGCGGCTGTTGAGGGCTTGCAACACCTTGGGGTCAGGACTTCCCTCACGAACGGCATTGAGCAATGCCAGGAATCGCTCATCGCTCTGACGATAGACCTTTTCGAGTTCCACCGTGACGAAATGCGTTTCCTGCAAAGCTTTGCTGCTGAAGAAATAGGGGGTGTCATAGTATTTGTTCAGCAATTCCCACTCCTCGTCCTTCACCACGGGAGCCAACTGCTGGAGGTCGCCGATGAGCAGAAGTTGTACACCACCAAAAGGGAGACCGTTGCGGCGATGGCGACGCAAGGCATCGTCGACGGCGTCCAGCACGTCGGCACGCACCATACTGATTTCATCAATCACCAAAAGGTCGATGCTGCGAATCAGACTGAGCTTGTTCTTCGACATCCGATAGCGCTTCTGCGTGTTGAAGGTTCCTCCTGGCACATAGGGGGCAAAGGGAAGTTGGAAGAAAGAATGGAGCGTGACGCCATTGGCATTGATGGCTGCAATACCTGTGGGGGCCAATACCACCATGCGTTTGAACGATTCCTGTCGCAGACGGCGCAGGAAGGTTGTCTTTCCCGTACCGGCCCGTCCGGTAAGGAAAAGATTGGTATGAGTGTATTCTACGATTTTACGGGCTCTATTGACTTGTGGATTATCCAATGTGATTGCGGGTTATAGATGAAAAAGGGAAATTCCTCTATGGGGGCTTCGAAGCCGTAAAGTTACGAGTTTTTGATGAGAAGCCCACAAAATAACAAACGAAACAATTACACGATGATTGCACACTGGCTTTTTTCTTCCACAGTGGGAAAAAGAAACGCGCAATCATCGTATAATTGTTTCGTCAATTTTGGCTATTCCAACCATGGGAGCGCCATGTCAGTTTGTAAAGCCAGCGATGGGGTCACTTCACCAATTTGGTGGTCACCACCTTACCCTTCGATGATTTCATCGTCACAATGTATGTGCCCGAAGGACAAGCGTTGAGATTCACGCGGAGATTACTGCCCTGCTGAACAAGGCGGCCATCCGTTGTGAAGACGCTGACGGTGCCTGTTTCGCCTTCAGGGAATACGGCCACATACGAACCTTCGCATTCCACGAGTTCAGGCTGACGTTCTGCCACAGTCTGGTCAATGCCCACCGTGCCCGTTATCTCTACCGGAAGTTTGCATGCATTCACCACTTCCTTTGTACTGGTGTTAAGCACGAATGCCACCAACGTGAGGTTTGACTCTTCTGGAGCAAGAGGATTCTTCAAGTCACGGACCTTGGCAGGAAGGGGCACCGCGTAGTCAGCCTCATACACTTTCCCTGCCTCAATTTGCGCGGGGAGGGCATCCTTGATACCGGCAAAAGCTGTGGAACCTTCGCGTACGACATTGACGTAGTAGTTGAGGGGAGAGGCAAACTTGGACGGAAGATAGAAATACTCGTTGCAATTACGAGTGGAAACGAGGCTTTCCTGCGGCAGAGGCACATCGACAATGTTCTCCGTGAGTGTCACACCGACAACAAAACGATTGTTGGAATTGTTGAGATTGCCTGCAAATTCACATTTGACTTTCGCTCTCACCGTCTGTCCATCGCATGAAGCGGAAGCTATTGTCGGCATGGCATAACAGGGACGCATGAAAGCATTCTGCGACATTTCTTCCCGCTGGTTGCCATTCTGCGATTCATACGCACGATTGAAGAACAGCGTGGGCAGATTGTAGGTCTTGATATTTTCAAGGTAGTCGCTATTGGTCATCTGTCCAGGATCACTACCATTGAGGGATCTCCACTGTGCCACGACTTCCGCCATCTGTTCGCCATAACGATGCTCGAGAGCATAGGCAAAGGGGTTCTGTTCGGGACATGCCGTACACCAGAAGGCTGTGGCTTTCTCCATGAGCAGCGTACGCGGATAGTTGGAGGCAAAGATAAAATCGTTGTTGACGAGCGTATCGACCACGTAGCCCTTGTCATTGAGCAGTTCGACGGTGTAGCGTGTGGTTTTGTTGAGATTGACTGCCACGTCAAAATGATAGTCGAACGTTTCATTGCTCTTGAGCGAAGCGACGGGAAGCGTCTGCACGGCAGTCACGTCGGCCGGCACCACGCCGTCAGCCCCCTTGAGTTGCGGAGTGACGGTCGTGCAACGGAGCGTATAGTTGGCCGCATCCGCTCCAATGTTACGAAGTGTGCCGTCAACACCTGTGGGACGTGACGTGCCGGTCGCATGAAGCGTGCGGTCCGTATTCTCAAACTTTCCGACGGGAAGTTCACCCACGAACACGTTGTCAATGGCAAAGAGGTATTTATTGGTACTGGTGTGGACAAAAGCCACATATACTTTTTTGCCGACAAATTCCTTAAGCGAAACGAGGTGGTGGGTCCACCAGTAGTTCTCGGCGTTGGTCGAATAGACAAGTTTCATCGAGTCGAAATCGTCCTTGTCCGTACACACATACACCTCGTAGCTTTCCCGCAAATGATAGTGGATGCTCTGTGCATCCCAAGCCAGCCAGGCATTGTCGCTCTTGATGTCGAGCTGGGGAGTGAAGAGCCAGTTGTCCGTGGCTACATCCTCGTAGGTTCGACGCGAATAGCTCATCATGACACGACTGTAGTTGCCGTTCACGCCATCTGCCAGGAACCAATCGGCCACAGGCTTTGAGGACACACCGTCCTCGCCAGTGGCACCACCAGTGTCGAAGATACGCGCCACGTCCTGAGCTTTTACGCTCATGCCGTCTTCATTGACCCAGGTGTATCCTTCGCGGGGATTGGCACCTTCAAAGTCGGAGCTAAGATATACTTCCTGTGCCTGCATACCCATTAGAGGAGCGGCCAAAAGAAGAAGGGTGGTATAGAATTTCATACGCTGTTTTTCTTTTTAAGTCAGGGGGAGAAGGAAAAACGGAAAAGGGCCATAGGGCCAGAAGCCATATAGCCCTTTCCGGAATAGTAAGTAGGTCTTCGAAATTATTTTATACTATCAAAAGATATTATTTTCACATTGGAAGCACGTTCTCGGGCGCATCTGTTTCCCTCGTTCTCAGTCACATAGCCCGCTATGTTTCTTCGCCCGAAGAAAACAGCTGCATCCCGATAACGCACTTTCAATGTAAAAATAATTTCGAAGACCTACTTATGTGTTCACACGTGCTGTTATTTCACCACGAGTTTCAAGGTCTTCATCTCACCGTTGGTAAGCTGCATGCTGAGCACATAGGCACCAGCCGGTACATGGGTCACACTGAGCACATTGCCCTGAGCCGTTGCCACCTGTTTTCCGTCAGTTGCTACCAACGAAAGCGAACGAACATCAGCACCGTTCACCTCAATTGAGGATCCATTACGGTTTACAGTGATTGCTGAGACAGTGGCATCATTGATACCTGAATTCACATCGAAAGTGAAATAAACGACAGTACCACGAACGGTGCCCTTTACATCGTAGACGGCATCCACACGCACACGGTGGTTCTTCGCATCAAGCTTGGTCGGCTTATAGTCGTAGGAAGTGGCATCAGCACCCACTTCAAAGGTGTTGCGCTGGTCAACGACCACCTTGTAGCCCTTGAGTTCGGGGATACGCTCTTCAACACCGTTGTCAAGCTTGAGGCCAATCATCCAGTTACCGTGCTGGTCGTTGTTGTACATCAATGTGGAGAACGTTTCGCCTGCATCCTGAGAGAAGAGGTTGGAATAGCCGTCCACTTCCGCACCGTTGTCGACAGGAAGCACCGTACTTCCTTCGGGTACGTCATAGCAGTCAACATCGTAGGTATAAGTAACACCTTCCTTGACCTCCACAGGCTTATCGAACTTCACTTCATTCCACTGGTTGGGAACGATCTTCTCGGCTTCCTTCTCAGCCACCTTTACACCGTCGGCATAAAGCGAAAGAGTGTATATGGCATCGCAAAGAGGATAGAAACGGCCTGCCACGATACGATGACCTTCCATTCCCTTGAAGAGGCGGGGCTGATATTCAGCACGTGCCAGAAGGTTCCAATAGGCATCCGCACCGGTTGCCATACCTGAGCCAAAGTCACCGTAGGCATAGCTGATGAGCTGCATGTCGTTCTTCTTCGGGCTTTCCCAGTTGAATGTGGCACCGTTCTCGCCCTTTGAAGTAACAGAGGGAGTGATGGCCTGGAAGTAGTTTTCGTTTTCTTCGATCGCCACGGTTGTGGTGGCCAAATCCGAACGGCGTCCGTCGGCATAGTTGGCCACTACGCCGAGTGTATGATTTCCAACGGTGAGGTTTTCAGTCTGTGCATTGAGCTCGCTGGTGTTCTTTGTCTTCTGACCATCAACATACACATCGTAGGAAACAACATGGTCAATCTCGGGATTCACGTTGTCGGGCGTGAGGATGGCATCAATAGCCCAAGTGTCGGCTGTTGAGTAACCCGTTTCGAGCGCCTTCTGATAAATCGAATAGAAGTCCTCACCAGTGTCCGTCTGACGGATAAGGTCAGAACGAGTGGGAGTGGTCACACCGTTCACTTCACCAATCACGTTGAAGTCAGCGCTGGCATTGACCTTTACGGCCACACCGACATAGAGGTCCTTTCCTGCAGGGAAGTCTACTGGAGTGGCAAGTGCCACACGGTTGGGCTTGCCATAGAGGAGCGTCTGCGTGATGGGCTGGCTGGCGATGTTTTTCACTTCGCCCGAGACAGGATCATGAGAATAGATGTTGAGTGTCCATGCCTGCTGTTCCGACATCGGATAGAAACTTACAGCAGTCAATTTGTGGTTCTTATAGAGCGCAAGCTCGTCAGCGGGGAGGCTAATGGCCACCTCGAAGTTGTTCGAACCGCCTCCGAAACCAGTCACTTCATCCGTGTCGCTATAGTAGTTGCGAGTGGCAAGGTTGCTCTTCGGAGTATTCCATTCCATGAAGGCCTGAGCCTGATTGCACTGACGGGCGAAGAGGCTGTTGGGGGCATGGGGGGTGAGCTCGGAGAGGGTGATGGTTGCAGCATCGGAAGCTTCGCTATCAACGTCGGCATACTGTGCTTTCACCACATAAGTGTGGGTTTCGCCTGTCTTCACGTTGCCATCAGTGTAGCGGAGCGTCTGAGCATCAGTGGTGGCTATGAGCTGGCCATCGCGATAGACTTTATAGCTCTTCACACCTTCGGCACCTGCCAGAGGTTCAAGCCACTCGAGGAGAACACCGTCGGCAGCAACCACACGATTGGCAGTGAACTGCACAGGGGGACGTGAGGTGACGTTCTCATCAAGCTTGATGATGAGAGGATATACACCGTTGTCAACACCAAAATAACGTAGGGCAAAGGTCTTTCCATCGCCCGACACCTGCATCATGGTGTTGTCGAGAGAAGAGAAAAGGGGAAGGCTGCTAAAGTCCACGCCCTTCTCTTCAAGGTACTTATAGAAGTCGGTGAATTTATTCTGCTTCATGTCGTACATGAGCAGATAGGTGCTGTCGTTTTCCAAAGCGCCATCTTCATTGGGGAGGTTGAATGCACCGGTTTCCATACCAATCAACACACCGTCGTCAGTGATGTCACGATAGAAGATGGACGTGGAATAGGGTAAATAGGCCGGAATATTCGTCACCTTATCGTTTGCCACGTCATACACGCCATACTGGGTCACACCGCTATCGTCGCCCTTTTCGGCATCATCAAGCTTGTAGTTACCCCAATAGAGAAGGTAACGGTCATTGGCAGCAAAGCGAATACCTCCGTGCCAGGGATGGAGATTATATTTGTACGTTTCGCCAACAGGAAGGTCGATACGCGTTCCGTCCTTTTTCCAAAGGAAAGGCATACGGGTCTCGTCCAAGCCTTGATAACGCCAACCGGAAGCCATTGTTCCGTCGTCAGACAGACAATATACGCGGATATAGTTGTCGTTTTCAGCTTGCCAATCAATCGTTCCGTCAGCATTCCACACCGTCAGACGCTTGTCAGCACAGGCACCACCGACATGCTTTCCATCGTTGGAGATAGCCGAAACATTCCAGTTCACACTCAACGTGGTTCCTGAACGGTCGCTGGAAATAGTCGGAATACCAGACACATTCATGGGAGTCCATTTTCCGTTCTTGTAGACACCTTCATTGTGGACATAGGCGCCATTCTTCACCACGGTGTTGTCAAGGAAGAAACCGGGTAGCGAACCATCGTTGGAAATGCCGCTGGGCTCGCTCGTGATGGAACCGCGGGAAAGCATTTCAATTTTATTGTTCTTCAAGTTCCAACGGAAACCGAATGCCTGGTCGTTATAGTCGAGATAGGCACCATAGGCCCATTCGCCATTACGCGAAACGCCCTTCAGGTAGTACTCGGCGTTGCCGGTGAGCACCAAGGGCTTAGTGGGAGTCTGCGCCCACACGCTGCCGGCTGCGATCATAGCCATAAACAGCGGAACGTAAACTTTCTTCATGTATTGTCTTGTTATCTTGGTTTGGTTTTCTTCGTGTGTTATATGGGAGTCGTCTGAACTTTTCTGACGAAGATTTGATTTGGAGTTTGAGCTCTTCTACATTCAATCTTGAAATTCATAAAAGTTCAGGCGACTTCATGAAAAACTGTTCTTTCCTGACTTCCAGAAAAGGAGAAATATGCTCCACGTCACTTCCAGAAAAGTCCAGTTCTTCCGGATTAACGCATCAGCTTGAACACAGCCACTTTACCGGCCGATTCCATGAGCACCACATAGGTTCCCTTGGAATAGTTTTCAAGCGACACATTCTGCACGCCGGATGCAGCATGAACCATCGCACCTGCTGCATCATATATCTTCACGTTGGCAGGTTGCGAAAGCTGAAGCTGATGGCCTGAATACTGGGCCTCAACGCCTTCCGCCACATTCTGACTGATGCCGGCAATGATGTCCTTCATATTAACGTCGATGTAGTTGTGGCTACGTCCGTAGTTATAGTATGTCTGTACATCCACCTTGGTGCTATAGGAGCTGGTATAGGCGAAAATGCCCCAACCGGCCTTCTGACCTGCATCCTCAAGATTGTCTGCCGCACGCATACCTTGAAGTACGACATCGTAGCGACGGAACTTGTAGGTTTCCTTGTCGGCATCTGAGATTTCGTCCCATGCGAGCTGCACGCTATAGCCGTCCTTGTCCTTTTTGTAGTCGGCAATGTGGAGATTCTTCACAGCAGGGAGTTCCTCTTTGTTGGTGAACATGACAAGGTTCGACACGTTGAAAGCGTCATACGTTTTGCCATCAGCATCTCCCACCAGCGTCTGGAGCATATAATCGTGGTTACCATTGCGCACGTCTTCATGGATGAAGGTGTAGGTCTTTGCCGCAGGATCTGCTAAAACGGCAGTGTCCAAGACTGCACCGTCGCAGAGCAGACGGAACTGGAACTTTCCGTTCTTGGCAAAATCGGGGACATCGAAAGTGACTTCATTCGTACCCACAGCGCCTTCCTTTTTCTTCACGCTGATTGTGGCAGAAAGTGAGGTATCAAAAGTCTTGTAGGTGTAGATATGGCCGGTTGACAATCCTGCCCAGCTGTCGTCATACCAAGAGTAATCCTCACGCAGATAGCTGTCGGGCTTTCCTTCTACCGGCTTATAAGTTACGCTGTCAGTAGGAATGAGGTTTCCATAATAGTCCTTGCCATAGTTGACTGTGGATTTGGGATCACCATTTTCGTAGTAGGTGTTTTCCTGAAGTGCAATGGTCTTCTTGGTTTCAACGGGCATTCCATCGTCACCGAAGTCCTCGCCCAAAACGTATTTGTCAGACTTGAGGAGGAGATGCTTATCGTTGTAGGTACGTTCCTCGGTGTAACGAAGGTCCTCGAGCTTGTCACTTGTGCTCACCACCTTGGCAGGAAGATTGGGAGCCACAAAATGGCTATACTCCTGCTGCTGGTAAACCACACCGTTGGAATTGTACTTACGGGTTTCCTTCACGAGATTACCGTCAGCATCGTATTCGTATTCATTGGTGAAGGCGTATTCCACCTGCTTCACGAGCTGCCCGGCATCGTTGTAGACATAGCTGATGGAGTCACCTGCTGCGGCACGGAAAGTCATTTCGTCGCCAATGCCGTAAAGCCCGTACTGGCGATAGTAGCTGGCAAGAAGCTTGCCTGCTTCATCGCGCTGATAATAGTAGTATTTATTCAGACCAAATTCACCAGTCTTATAATTGCGTCCCGTGGAGGCAACACGCACAAGGTTGTTGTGGTTGTCGTAATAATAGGTGTCCCTCAAAGTAACACCTGAAGCATCGCCCATGGAGCTGCCCACGGTCTCTATCGTATAGAGCATACGTGCACTTGTAGAGGGGGCGGCGCCATTGGCAAGAATTCCCGCAGGAATATGCTGTGCACTCAAGGCACCGGTGGACATCATGGCAAAAAGCGCCAAAGAAAGCGGTTTGAAAGTAATGTTTCCCATACGCTATAACGTGTTTTTTGTGTCTTTGATTTTTCCTTCGCTAAGGGTATGTGGTTGAACTCGGTTTAAAGCGGCTTGGGTAACTGATGCATAAAGATACAATATGCGCACCTACTGTCTGCTGCTTTCGTTTGCAAAAATACGCATTTAAAGAACATTTCGAACCAAATCAAAATTAAAATTTAAAAACACACCTTCTTTTTGACTTTTTGATATATCAGCAAGCTGGAAACGTTCATCAATGCGCCTCTTTTCTGACATTACGTCATGAACAAAAAAGAAAAGATGGAGCATCATTCCAGCCGCTCAGGAATACGCCGAAAGCAAATATGCATATTCTGAACTTGAGTAGGTGTTCGAAAGTATAAAATAATTTTAAGCACCCACTTCTTCCATAAATTCATCCGTCAACTCCAAATCCGAAACTTGATGAAACGAATCCCACCAACGGGTAAACGCCCGTTTTTTCCACGCAACGACAAAAAGAACCACGGACTTCATGAGCAAAAGCTCTATGAAATCCGTGATCAAGAATCGGAGCAGGACTTACATCAGTCCTTGCTGAATTTATCCAGTGCTCGCTGGGCACACTCCTTGAGGTAGGCCGTCAGTTCGGGAGAGTCCACCACTTCGATGTCATCGGCCAATCCCATGACAAAACGTCCCACGCCCTTACAACTGCACACCTCCGTCTCAAGACGATGACGGCCATCGGGCATTTCCTTCAAGTGGATTTCCGATGAAGGAAATTCCTCAAGCAGCAACGAGGTGGCCAATTTGCCCATCAAGAGCGTCACCTTCATGCGCTGTTCGCCAGAGAAGTGAAAAAGGTCTGTGAAGAAGGGAGTATGGGATTCCTTGTTGGCCCAAAGCAGGTCCAGCGGTTCCACACTTTCCATACGGCTGATTTTGAACGTCTTGTTCATCTTCGAGGAAAGTTCGAAACAGCGCACTTCATTGTTGGCATTGAGGAAAAGATACGGCTCGACAATGCGGTCACTCACCTTTCCGCTTGAAGGCGAATCGTAGTTGCGAATGAGGCACACCCGCTCTTCACGCATACATTGGAACAACGCGGTGAGATTGCGCGCAAAGCGCGTGTCGACGCCATGTTTGGCCAAGAGGTCTGGCGTGTAAAGGCGCGTCAACTTGTGGCGAAGGTTACGAATCTGGGGCGAATTGTCGTAGACACTGTTGAGCACTTGGCTGATGGTCAGCGCTTCGTCCTCCGTGAAATGCACTTCTTCCTGTCTCTTATACACATCTCCGAGCCCACGAGACGGACTCCT
>ERZ1026886.1385-NODE-1385-length-10357-cov-8.545137_pt1 | contig 10357 bp, 9 predicted proteins | sample MGYA00380173_ERZ1026886 | MGnify/ENA primary metagenome ERZ1026886 (study PRJEB33269, sample SAMEA4719809) | human gut metagenome | biome: human-associated habitat; feature: organic feature; material: feces | place: Cameroon | collected 2013-10 ... | reverse complement strand
AACACCAAAATCATCAGAAACAACAACACCAAAATCATCAGAAACAACAACACCAAAATCATCAGAAACAACAACACCATCGGAAACGACAACACCGAGTGAAGGCGGTCAGGGAACTGGCGGTGATCAGAATGGAACATCTGGAGACAAAACAGATGGTACAGAGACAAAGCCGGATGATACGAAACCTGATAAATATGAAATTACCATTGTCCACATGTTTTATAAAAACGATGGAAAAACAAAAGCAGACAAAGCAGATGAAAAAGAGACAGTAACTGTTGCAAAGGATGCGAAAACGGTGTCATCTGCAAAAACATTTGATGGATATAAAGCTTCCAATGGTACAACCTTTACCATTCAGGATGGTGCAGAATATACCGTTAAATGGGTTGCAACAGCAGCAGATAAGGTTACTTACAAGGTAACACATAATTTCTTCCAGGCTGATGGAAAGACCAAAGCAGAAGAATCCAAAAGTGAAGATATCACAGTAGATGCTACTGTTACTGAGATACAAGCATCTTCTTATGAAGCACAGGGATATAAACTGGTAGAAGGTTCCACGAAGATCAAAGTGGCAGCAGGCACAACAGCATACACATTAAACTGGGTAAAAGCTGCAACCGCAGCTAGTGCATCCGTCACAGTACCACAGACGGCAGCTTTATATAACAGCACTATTAATAATGCAAATGCAATTGGTCTTACAGCAACATTGACAGACGCAGGCAATATTATCACAAATATTACATGGGCTAGCAGCAACGAAAAAGTTGTAAAGGTATCCAATGGAGCGAAAACAGGATGTACACTGACAGCAGTTGGAAAAGGAAGTGCAACTGTAACAGGTACGATCACATACTTATCCAAACCGGGCGATACCAAGACAACCGCAAGTGACAAGAAAATCACATGTACAGTTACAGTCAATGATTTTACTGGAAATACAACAAACCAGTTAAAAGATAAATCAGGTAGATTACTTTACAAAGATTCCGAGTGTAAAAAACCAGCAACCGTGGCAGATTACAATGCAAACGGAACTTACTACACCGAGCCGGTTTACACCGGATGGCAGACCATTGATGGAAAAGTATATTACTATACCAGCAACCATCAGCGTGTAACAGGAAGTCAGGTGATCAGCGGTATCTCTTACAACTTCGGAAGTGATGGAGCATTACAGCAGGGTTCCGGAAAGAACGGTATTGATGTATCCAGCCATCAGGGAAATATTGACTGGGCATCTGTAAAGGCAGCAGGTATCAATTTTGCAATTATCCGTGTCGGTTACCGCGGATCACAGACAGGAGCATTAGTAGAGGATTCCTGCTTCAAGAAAAATATTCAGGGTGCAACTGCAAACGGCATTAATGTTGGTGTTTACTTCTTCACACAGGCTACAACTGAGGCAGAAGCTGTTGAGGAGGCAAGTATGGCATTGACCTTATGCTCTGGATACAATCTTTCTTACCCGATCTTTGTCGATACAGAGAACGGAAGCGGAGCAGCCCGTGCCAACGGATTAGATAAAGGGACCAGAACGGCATGCGTGGCTGCGTTCTGTAAGACCATTGCAAACGGTGGAAGAAAAGCAGGTGTTTACGCAAGTAAGAGCTGGTATAACAACAAGATTGATGCATCTGCATTCAGCAATTACTTTATCTGGGTTGCACAGTACAACACAACCTGCAATTACAAAGGAAAATATAACATGTGGCAGTACTCATCTAAGGGAAGTGTTCCTGGAATCAAGGGAAATGTCGATGTAAATATTGCATATTAATTCATGGATTTTAAAAGGACGACCGGTATCTGTTCAGATACCGGTTGTTTTGCACATAACAATCGATAAGGGGAACAGGTTTGCTATATTATAATAAGAAAGAGTATCCAAAACAGATATGGGTGTCGCAGATACCGGAGCGGGAAGTTTCTTTGTTAAGGGAAAATCTTGCCGAAACAAAACAAACTACATTTGTATTAATGCAAAAAGAGGAAGCCTGTCATCAACTGTCAGAGCAGCGGAGCAGAGATATCATTTTTCTATCTTCGAACCAGTCTCTCTTAGACCTTGCCAGAGATGTGAATGTTCCGGCGATTGCCTATCAGATGCCGGAAACGGATACATTTCTTCATGCCGATATGGTCGTTGAGGGGTTCGAGGAAGTCGATATGACGTTTTTACAGCGCGTGTATGAGAGACATTTCAATATCCCGTGGACGATTCTGGAGACGGAACGCTGTATTGTGAGAGAATTGGAGCTCTCTGATCTGGATGACCTTTTTTCCATGTATGCAGAACCCGGAATGACCGATTATATGGAGGGGTTATATGAATATGAGGAAGAGCTGGAATATCAGAAAGCCTATATCGAAAATATGTATCGTTTTTACGGATATGGAATGTGGCTTGTTTTTGAGAAAAAAACAGGCACGCTGATCGGCAGGGCTGGTGTGGAACACCGGGAAGAGTTAAATGGAGATATGGAGCTGGGTTATGCGATCCGGACATCCTTTCAACATCAGGGTTATGCCTATGAAGTCTGTCAGGCGATCATGCAATATGCAGGAGAGGTGCTGCAGGTACATCTCGTACACTGTCTGATTCAAAAAGGAAATGCTCTTTCTGAAAAACTCGCCATAAAATTAGGTTTTTCTTACTGCGGTGACCGGGAAATAGACGGCGTCCTGATGTCAGATTATCAGATAGAATGGTGATGGAAGCCGGATGCAAAGTTTAAGCGTTGATTTTTGATAGAAAATAAAATATAATCATATATTATACACAAAAGCATAGATAAAAGTGGGTGATCTACATGGCAGAACTTTCGTCAGAAGAATTAGAGAAAATCGTAAAAGAAGAGGACAATAGTATCAAACCAATGAAGGAGTTTGAGAGTCCCGAAAAATTATATCAGGAATTGATCGCCAGTGTCCGTAAGTATCATCCATCTACGGATATCAGTCTGATAGAGAAGGCATACAACATTGCATACGAGGCACATAAGGGGCAGGTAAGAAAATCGGGAGAACCGTATATCATCCATCCATTGTGCGTTGCGATTATTTTAGCAGAGTTAGAGCTTGATAAGGAGACGATTGTAGCGGGACTTTTGCATGATGTGGTGGAAGATACCGTTATGACCGACGAGGAGATCAAACAGGAGTTTGGTGCAGAGGTTGCACTGTTGGTGGATGGTGTCACAAAATTAGGACAGTTGTCCTATGATGCGGATAAAGTGGAAGTTCAGGCAGAGAACTTAAGAAAAATGTTCCTTGCCATGGCAAAGGATATCCGTGTGATCCTGATCAAACTGGCAGACCGCCTGCATAATATGCGTACATTGAAATACATGACGCCGGAGAAACAGAAGGAAAAAGCGCGCGAGACAATGGATATCTATGCGCCGATCGCCCAGCGCCTTGGTATTTCCAAAATTAAGATCGAATTAGACGACCTTTCTTTAAAATATTTAGAGCCGGAAGCATACTATGATCTGGTTCATCAGATTGCTCAGAGAAAAAGCGTCAGGGATGATTATGTCCAGAGCCTTGTGGAAGAGGTAAAAAAACATATCCACGAAGCCGGAATTCCGGCGCAGATCGATGGGCGGGCAAAGCATTTTTTCAGTATTTATAAGAAAATGAAGAATCAGGATAAAACGCTGGATCAGATTTATGATCTGTTTGCAATCCGTATTATCGTGGATTCCGTAAAAGACTGTTATGCGGCACTCGGCGTCATCCATGAGATGTATAAACCGATCCCTGGCCGGTTCAAAGATTACATTGCCATGCCAAAACCGAACATGTATCAGTCACTTCACACGACACTGATCGGACCGACCGGACAGCCGTTCGAGATCCAGATCCGTACCTATGAGATGCACCGCACTGCTGAGTACGGTATCGCCGCTCACTGGAAATACAAAGAGGCAAGCAATAATGGCGGTGCTGCAGCACCAATGACCGTTACCGAGGAAGAGAAGTTAAGCTGGCTGAGACAGATTTTAGAGTGGCAGAGGGATATGTCCGATAACAAAGAGTTTATGAGCCTGTTAAAAAGTGATCTTGACCTGTTTTCGGATACGGTTTTCTGCTTCACACCGACAGGAGATGTAAAAAACCTGCCAAACGGTTCTACGCCAATTGATTTTGCGTACAGCATCCATTCGGCGGTCGGAAACAAAATGATCGGAGCCAAAGTCAACGGAAAGCTTGTTCCGATTGATTATGTGATCCAGAATGGTGACCGGATCGAGGTATTGACTTCTCAGAATTCCAAGGGTCCAAGCCGCGACTGGCTGAATATTGTAAAGAGCACGCAGGCAAAGAATAAGATCAATCAGTGGTTCCGAAGTGAGTTGAAGGAAGAAAATATCATAAGAGGAAAAGAGCTGCTTGCATCCTGTTGTAAATCAAAAGGGATCAACCTTTCCGATATTAACAGACCAGAGTATCAGGATAAAATCATGCGCAAGTATGGTTTTCACGACTGGAATTCCTGCCTTGCAACCGTTGGTCATGGCGGTTTAAAAGAAGGTCAGATCGTAAACCGTATGTACGAGGAATATAAGAAAGATCACCTTGCACGTATTACAGACGAGGAAGTTCTTGAGACGATCTCCGAAAATAAAGAAAAAGTCCCGGAGAAAAAATCAAAGAGCGGTATCATTGTAAAGGGACTTTATGACGTGGCAGTCCATTTTTCAAAATGCTGCAGTCCGGTTCCGGGGGACGAGATCGTAGGATTTGTGACAAGAGGACGCGGTGTTTCCATTCACCGGACGGATTGCATCAACATCATCAATCTTTCAGACATGGAGAGAGAACGTCTCATCGATGCGGAGTGGCAGCATGATGAAGAATCCGGCAATTCCGGTCTTTATCTGGCAGAGATCAAAGTATTCTGCAATAACCGTACCGGGCTTCTCGTTGATATCACAAGAGCCTTTACAGAGCGTGAGATTGATATCAATGCGATCCATTCCAAGACGAGCAAGCAGGGAATCGCAACCATTGATATTTCATTTAACACAAAAGGAAAAGCAGAGCTGACGAGCGTGATCGACAAGCTTCGTCAGATAGACAGTATTATTGATATTGAGAGAACCACCGGCTGATCTGGCTCAGGTGGTTTCTTTCATCTTTTTATGGAGGAAGAGAAATATGGCACCATTAAGTATACAGACATATGTAGTAGGTCCGGTACAGACCAATTGCTATTTTGCGATCAATGATGACACAAAAGAAGTACTGATCATTGATCCGGGTGCAAGTGCAAAACAGCTTGCAGAGAAAGTGAAAGAGCAGGGATTGAAACCTGTGGCAATTCTTCTGACACATGGACATTTTGATCATGCGACAGGGGCAGGGGAGCTGGCGCAGCTTTTGCATATAAAAATATACGCGCAGGAAAAAGAAAAAGAGACACTGGAAAATCCGCAGTTGAATCTGAGCGGATGGCAGGGAAGCGAGCTTGTGTTCTATGCCGATGAATATTTAAAAGATGAGCAGGAAATAGATCTTGCAGGATTTCATATACGGGTATTTTTAACACCGGGACATACGGTGGGAGGCTGCTGCTATTATTTCCCATATCAGAACACGTTATTCAGCGGAGACAGTCTCTTCCAGACTTCTATTGGAAGGACTGATTTCCCGAAGGGGAGTGCATCCCAGCTGATCCATGCGATCCGGGAAAAACTCATGCCGCTTCCTGATGAGACCGCCGTGTATACAGGGCATGGAGATATGACAACGATCGGAACAGAGCGGATGTACAATCCATATTTGTAGGAGGAAAGCATGATATTAGCAAAATTAAACCAGCCGGAATTTGAGTATGACATACATTCGCTCATCAAAGCATTTTTCCCGGAGGAAAATGTGAGTGCAACGGCAGAAGATAAAAAATATGAGGAAGAGATCACCTTACAGTTTCAGGTGGAGTATGAGCCACAGCAGATAAAAATTGAGTGGAAGGAAAATGGTCAGGAAAGTCATGACCGAAGTTTTCCGGTAGATTTTTCAGACCGCACGGAAACGAAAAACGAACTGAAACAGAATTTTTATCAGATATTATCAGAGATCACGGGCAAAAAGCTTCCGTGGGGGACTCTGACAGGAATCCGGCCAACGAAAATCCCGATGAAATTTTTAGAGGAAGGAAAAACGGAGGCAGAGATCAGAGCCTACATGCAAAAAACGTACTTTGCATCCGATGAAAAAATCGATCTTTCCATTGCTATCGCAGAGCGTGAGCTTGAAATCTTAAAAAAATCGATTACGAGAACGGCTACAGTCTTTATATCGGAATCCCATTCTGTCCGACAACCTGCCTGTATTGTTCGTTTACATCCTACCCATTAGTGAGCTGGAGACAGAAAGTGGACAGCTATCTGGATGCTTTGGAAAAAGAACTGGATTATGTAGCAGTAAAATTTGGAAAAAAACATCTGAATTCCATTTACATTGGAGGGGGCACACCGACAACACTGGAGCCATATCAGCTTGACCGGCTGATCCGTAAAATCCGATGCAGCTTTGATCTGTCACACTGTCTGGAGTTTACAGTGGAAGCCGGACGTCCGGACAGCATCACAAGAGAAAAATTAGAAACGTTAAAAAAATGGGACATCACAAGAATTTCCATCAATCCGCAGACGATGAAAGATGAGACATTAAAAATCATCGGGCGCAGACATACCGTGGCACAGACCGTGGAGAGTTTTCAGCTTGCGAGAGAGCTTGGATTCGATGATATTAACATGGATCTTATCATGGGACTGCCGGAGGAAAGCCTTGAGGATGTCAGGGATACCTTAGAGCAGGTAAAAGCGTTAAAACCGGATAATCTTACCGTGCATTCACTTGCATTAAAGAGGGCGGCACGGCTTAACATGTTTAAGGAAGATTATAAAGATTACAAGATGGTCAACACCACAGAGCATATGAACCTCACCGCAGAATATGCAAAGAAGATGGGATTAGAACCATATTATCTGTATCGGCAGAAGAGCATGGCTGGCAATCTGGAAAATGTCGGTTACGCAAGTCCGGGGAAAGCAGGAATTTATAACATTCTGATCATGGAGGAGAAACAGACCATCGTGGCGTGCGGAGCGGGAGCTTCAACGAAACGTGTCTGGAATGAGCCAAATCCGGATGGCACTCATCGGATCGAAAGATGCGAGAATGTCAAGGATGTAGCGCAGTATATCGCAAGGATTGATGAGATGATTGAGCGGAAGCAGAAACTTTTTGCAGAAGAATAAAAGGTTTTTTCTTCCTGAAATAGTACATCAAGATGTATTGAAACAAGCTAATAACTGTGCCTTAAAGGACGAATTCATTTTAGAAGATGAGTTCGTCCTTTTCTCATATATTCCAAAATGACGGTAGAACTGTTCACAAGTTTTATGGTATGATTTGAATACAAATTGAGCAACAAATCTGGGAAAACATAATCATCAATGTGTAAAATGTGATAGTCATGAGGAAAAAACGAGAATCACCGAAAGGATGTGAGAGGCATTGTGCGGGAAGAGAATCAAACAACCAGTAGCCTTGGCTGTATTATTTGTTCTAATGTTTATTGGTGGATGTTTTTTTGTGAAAGCCAATCAGGCAAAGGAATTTGAGAAAAACGATTATGGGGTGTTTTTAAATGCGGACGCCTCATCTTTGGAACGATTTAAAATGTATGAAACGATTGTAATTGATGCACAGTATTTTACAAAAAGGGATATTGAATGGCTCCATCAAAATGGAACAGTCGTATATACATATCTAAATATTGGGTCGATTGAAAACTTCAGGGAGTACTATACAACCTATGCGGAACTGGCAATCGGTGAGTATGAGTATTGGGAGGAAGAACAATGGGTGGATGTAGCAAACCCAGACTGGCAGAAGTTTATAGGACAGCTTTCTCAGGAACTATATGAAAAAGGTGTTGATGGGTTCTTTATAGATAATTGTGATGTATATTATTACGCTCCATGCGAGAGTATTTTTGAAGGTCTTACAGCTATTCTGCAAATATTTGGAAGCGTGCAAAGCAGATGGAATGGAAGTATATCTGTTGGAATATACAACGAACCCAAAACTAATCCAAAAAATAAAAGAATACTGCAAGGAGCAAGACTTCCATTTTTATATTTCTAGTTCCTTTGAACTTAGATAATGAGTGCTGGGAAATACGAAAAGTATGCGGTTGCTTTTTCTGGAACGGGATAATGTTATTGCTCTTATTTGATTGACAAAAATTAGATAGGTTTTATAATTGATATTAAGAATTGTTCCTAATAATGAGCTGGATAGAAACAACTAAAAAATAGAAGAAAAGGGGTAAGATTTGTTTGAGATGAAACCAGAGTATTACATTGGAATAAAAATGATTGATGAACAACATAAACAGTTGTTTACATATGCGGATGAAGCATATAGCAGATTATGAAGATTTTGACATACCTTACGGAATGGTTAGTAAATCATATTTTGTATGTTGATGGACAGATTCCACAGGAATAATGTCATATATAGGAGTTTATGAAAGAGATTTATGGATGAAAAACAGTTAAGCATAGATATCGTTGGCTTGGCAGGAGGTTCCTTTATTTGCAAGGATTATTCATCTTGCGGATGTAATAGATGCGATTGCTAACAACATAAAATTTAGACAGGAAAAATGGGATAAATGTTGTGAATTTCTTGTACAACAAAAAGGATTATTATTTGATGATGAGTGTGTAGAAGCCTTTTTTGAAATGATATCAAAAGAAACATTTGTTTCGTTAGAGGATGGATCTTTTGAGTCAAAGTTATGGGAGATCGTTCCAAGAAAAAAACAGATGTTTGATTGGAATACTTGTAAAAATATTGCAGATTTCTTTGCGAATATTGTTGATTATAAATCTCCCTTTACAAGCAGACACTCTATTGGTGTTGCAGAAAAGGCTGCGCAGTTTGCAAAGTATATTGGATATGATGTTTCAGATATCGAAAAAATGTATCTGGCGGGAGCATTGCATGATATCGGAAAAATGGCGGTCGGTAATGAAATATTAGAAAAACCGGATAAACTTACGGATGAAGAATTTGATAAAATGAAAAACCATGCGGGCTACACATATCTTATGTTGTCACAAGTAGATGGTTTTGAAGATATACGGGATTGGGCTGCACTACATCATGAAAAACTAAATGGGAAAGGGTATCCATTTGGAAAAACTGCAGATGAATTAAATGAACAAGAACGAATTATGGCATGTGTTGATATTTATCAGGCGCTTACGGAAGAACGTCCATATAAGAAAGGAATGTCGCATGAAAAAACATGTGATATACTTGATGAAATGGCAGAAAAAGGTTTTGTGGATGCAGATATTTCACGTAAAATGAGAGATTGTTTTCATTAGCATAGTATGAATGTTACAGAAAAACGGGTAGCCATTAACTCATTGGTATAGTTTGCGACGGAGCAGATTCATTCATGATGTCCATATAGATTTCAGCAGGGATGGTCCAAAGATCAGTATCTTTCTCTGCTTGTCGAAAGTGATGGATGGAATGTATAATATTGTTAATGATCCAGAGATATTTATTTTGGAAAAAGTTTAATCAATTTGGAGGTATAAAATGAAAGCACATAAGTATTGGTCAATGGGAGCGTTAATTACTATGATTGGAACTTTTTATACAGGATATAAAGGATCCAAATCAGGTCATAAGTATTTTGCATGCAGCACTCTTATATGTATGATCATGTCCATGTACACTGGACATAAAATGATTTCAGTTAATAAGAGAGTAAGAAAACAGGTGGAAAATACAGAAGCGGAGGAATAGTAAATGTTAGAGTCAGGAACCAAAGCACCGGACTTTGAATTGCCGGATCAGAATGGAGAAATGCATAAATTAAGCGATTATGCAGGAAAAAAAGTGATCTTATATTTTTATCCAAAGGATAATACACCAGGATGTACGAAGCAGGCATGTGGCTTTTCTGAGCGTTATCCACAGTTTACTGAGAAGGGAGCTGTTATTCTCGGAGTAAGCAAGGACTCTGTAGCGTCTCACAAGAGATTTGAAGAAAAATATGGACTGGCATTTACGCTATTAGCAGATCCGGAGCGTAAAGTTATTGAAGCATATGATGTCTGGAAAGAAAAGAAAAATTATGGAAAAGTATCTATGGGTGTAGTAAGAACTACATATCTTATTGATGAGCAGGGAATCATTATAAAGGCAAATGATAAAGTCAAGGCGGCAGATGATCCTGAAAATATGCTCAAGGAATTGGCATAATGAAGATTATTTTATCACCTGCAAAAAAGATGATTGTAGA
>ERZ1026886.1383-NODE-1383-length-10377-cov-109.272040_pt1 | contig 10377 bp, 6 predicted proteins | sample MGYA00380173_ERZ1026886 | MGnify/ENA primary metagenome ERZ1026886 (study PRJEB33269, sample SAMEA4719809) | human gut metagenome | biome: human-associated habitat; feature: organic feature; material: feces | place: Cameroon | collected 2013-10 ... | reverse complement strand
TGGCTAAACTTGGAGATACCAGTTAAAAAGACAAAATGAAGATTGTCCTCTTCTGCCTTCAAAGGACTGAAGAAGTTGCGCATGATGTCACGTATTTTGTCCTGCAAGTCCTTGTCTTTCATCGAGTCGTGCATCGGCGCATCATATTCATCGATGAGCACAACCACATTCTTGCCAGTCTTTTGCTTAGCGGCATTGATGATGCGAATCAATCGGACATTAAAAGCTTCGGTACTAACCGAAGTTATTTGGTATAAATCCTCGTATGGTTCAAGAATCTTATTCAGAGTTTCTATCAGGCTTTCCATACTATAGTATTTACCCTTGCTAAGATCAAGATGGATTACGGGGTAGTTCTCCCAATCTTTTTCCAAAGCTTCCAACTTCAGCCCTTTGAATAGCTCTTTCTTTCCTTCGAAGTAGGCTTGTAGGGTTGTGACAAGGAGTGACTTTCCGAATCGTCGAGGACGACTCAGAAAGCAATATTTCTTCTCATGCACCAACTCATAGATTAAGTCGGTCTTATCTACATATACATAATTTCCCTCTATGATATTCTTGAAAGTCTGTATTCCGAGAGGATATCTTCTACCTTTCATAAGCGATTCCTTTTAATTATAGTGGCAAAGTTAAGGTATTTTTCTTGATTAACCAAACTTTTTGGCTGCAAGTATGTTAAAAAAGCCACTTAGAACCACTTTCTTACCCATTCGTTTGGCTTTAAGTGGTATTTTTTGTATATTTGCAGCCCAAACAAGCAGGTTGTTTAACCCATTCACTATATAATAATATGACAAAGATAATAGGAAGAAAAGGTGGCAAACTTTAAAACAAGGTGAATGAAATTATAATAGCGATGAAAAAATATATTTTCTTTTGTGGGATTATTGTATTGCTTGTACTGGATGTAGCTTGTGTTAATGGGACTAAAATGGATGTCATTTCTTTTCCTGTTAATGCAACAAAAACTGTATATTGTCTAGACAAGGATACACTATATGATACGGATGTATATTTGACGTTTGATAAAAAGGACAATGGGACAGTTGTCATTTCTTCTCTTATAACACCAATTGAGTATTATATGATGGGGAAGTTGAAAATTGAAAACTACAAAAGGTTTGCAACTTCTAAGTTTCCAGATACAACGGAATTTCTATGTTGTTTACAAGAAAGCATGGCTAAAGCTAGCAAGAAATATCCTTTAGATTCTTTGAAATACATTTATTTCAACACCTTTGACTTTCCCGACGAAACTGTAGAGTTATCATTAGCTATGGATACGGTAAAACCAATAGAACGGATGGAAGATTTTTCCAGATGGGAAAGACGAGTCAATTCTTTGTTGAGAGCATCTGGATTTTATAGTAGCTTGGATACTGTTCTCAAAGATTATCATTTGAGAGTTGATACCATCATGGCTAAAGATGGGAATGGGGAAGTTGAATTTATGAATTCAGATAAAGAAAACTTTTCTAAAAATCGTACTTTAGGACATCATTCTAAGATGCCTAATGTCATTGTGGGAACTATCCTTACAGTGGTTATAACCCCTTTAAACTAGATATAGGTTCTCCTTTTTACTAGATTCTTTTAACCATAAAATGCCACTTTCGCTCTACATACCATGAGGTATATCAAGTGAAAGAGGTATTTTTTGTATATTTGCAGCCAAATATAGCAGCATCATGCAGAGAGAATTGACCATGGAAGATCTGTTCCATTGATATTTTCGAGGTATTTAATAACATTTTGCGAATGATTTGTCGGATATATCAGAAAAATGAGTTAACTTTGCACTCAAAATATAAATAATATAAAAGAAAGGTTCATACAAGATGGAACAGAAATTACTGATTTACAACACTCTCACTCGTACGAAAGAGAGATTCACTCCGCTCCACGCTCCTAACGTGGGCATGTATGTTTGTGGCCCTACCGTGTATGGCGATCCGCATCTCGGTCATGCACGACCAGCCATCACATTCGATATACTCTTCCGCTATCTCAAGCACCTGGGCTATAAGGTTCGCTACGTTAGAAACATTACCGACGTGGGCCACCTGGAGCACGATGCTGATGAGGGCGACGACAAGATTGAGAAGAAGGCTCGCCTGGAGCAGTTGGAACCAATGGAGATTGCACAGTACTACACCAACCGCTACCATGATGCCATGGAGGCGCTGAACGTGCTCCCTCCTAGCATTGAGCCTCATGCCACAGGCCATATCATCGAACAGGAGAAACTGGTTCAGGAAATCCTGGACAATGGCTATGCCTACGAGAGCAACGGCTCTATCTACTTCGACATCGAGAAGTATAACAAGGATCATAAGTACGGTATCCTCTCCGGACGTAACCTGGAGAACGTAATCAACGAGAGCCGCGAGTTGGCTGGTATCGGCGAGAAGAAGAACCAGGCTGACTTCGCCCTCTGGAAGAAGGCTTCACCTGAGCATATCATGCGCTGGCCTAGTCCTTGGAGTGATGGTTTCCCGGGCTGGCACTGCGAGTGTACTGCGATGGGACGTAAGTACTTGGGCAGCCACTTCGATATTCACGGTGGCGGCATGGATTTGATTTTCCCTCACCACGAGTGCGAGATTGCTCAGGCTGTAGCTTCTCAGGGCGACCAGATGGTTCGTTACTGGATGCACAACAATATGATTACCATCAACGGTCAGAAGATGGGTAAGAGTCTTGGCAACTTCATCACTCTGGAGCAGTTCTTCACTGGCAATCACGACAGTCTGGAGCAGGCTTATTCGCCAATGACCATCCGTTTCTTCATCCTCTCTGCTCACTATCGCAGCACAGTAGATTTCTCTAACGATGCCTTGAAGGCTAGCCAGAAGGGATTGGAGCGCCTGATGAATGGTTTGAACGATCTGGAGCGTGTGCCTGTGGCTAAGCAGAGCGATGAGCAGGTGAAGAAGTTCGTAAGCGAGTTGCGCCAGCGCTGCTACGATGCGATGAACGATGACTTCCAGACTCAGCTCGTCATCAGCTATCTCTTCGAGGCTTGCCACGTAATCAACACAGCCCTCGACCACAAGGCAAACATCTCTGCCGAAGACCTGAAGGAGCTTTCAGACACCATGCAGCTCTTCACCTTCGACCTGCTCGGCTTGAAGAGCGAGAAGGGGGCCAATAACGATGCCCGCGAAGAGGCTTATGGCAAGGTAGTGGATATGGTTCTCGACCTCCGTGCCAAGGCAAAGGCGGCCAAGGACTGGGCTACCAGCGACCAAATTCGCGATGCCCTGGCTGAAGCCGGATTCGAGGTAAAGGACACCAAGGATGGTGTAACCTGGAAACTGAACAAGTAAAAAATGTATGATATAAAATGAGAAAAGGCTTGGAAGTTGCAATAACTCCCAAGCCTTTTATTTTTGTGCTGCTGCAGAATTTTTCTTCTTTGCAGCAAGTGAATCTTTCTGTCTGCCAGATATAGAATCCCGCAACATCTTGTCTTTCTTATTCTTATATTCCTTATACTCTTTTTCGTAATAATGGGCAAAGTTGGCGAAAGGCTCTGTCGTTACCTCATCGCTCGATGCCGTATAGGTATTTCCGTATGGATCGGATGCCTTGATGATGATTCTGGCATTCGGATTCCTAGGAGTATAATAATATAGGTGGTTCATGATGAGATAACCATTCCCCTTGCTCACGAACCGATAGGATACACTCTTGCTGTACTTATGATGATATCCAGCTGCAAAGGCGTCCTGCCCCTTGCTGCTGATGCGGCGCATCAGATATTCCTTACCATCCTCTACGGCTACCACACGCCAGTGGCTGGTGGCATTGAAGACATTGGCTACCAGGACATTTCTGTTGCTTGCCAACTGCCAGTCTTTGGCATATTTCTCGCCGTTGAAATCGGTCTGGGCACGGAAGATGGTCATTTGCTTGCTCTTGTCCCAGAAGGTTCCCTTGTAATAGCAGTTGCTGATGCTGGTACCCACAAAACTATAGACATAATATCCGTTCGGGGTACCGCAGATGTTGATGTTCGACTGCCAGATATTGCCACAGGCAGCAGCATGACAATGCTCCATCACATCCTCGCCCTGATAATTGATCTCGTGGTTGCAGGCAAAATGAGTATGGCCGCAGAAGAGTTCATATCCTCCCTTAAATGGCTTCAAAAGAGATAACAGCAGCGAGAGACGGGAAGAGGAATAATGCCCCTGCTCATTGGCATTGGCCAGCGGCTTCGCCTTGCTGAAAGGCGCATTGCCGAAGGTGAACGGGATATGATAGCAGAGCACCACCTTCATATCCTTTGGCGTGAGGGCCAAATCCTGCTTCAGCCATTTTACCTGGCGTTCACGCAGTTCGCCCGGCGAATAATAGGCCATTCCACGATGGAAAAAGCAGTTGTTGATACAGACGTAATGCACATCGCCACGATTGAAGGAAAAATCGGTAGGACCGAAATTCTCTTCCCATTTGCGGCGGTAGAGTGCTTTGCCATCCTGGTCGTGATTGCCGATAACGGAGAAGAGGCGCATCTCAGAAGACCCCAATGCCTGGCGTATCTGACGCTCCAGCTTGGCGTTGTAGCCGCCATAATACTGCACATCATCACCCATGCTCAATCCATATACGGGAGTTCCGGCAGGAAGACTCTTGATGGTCTGTTTGATATCTGCCATGGTTTGGGTGGTGAATCTTTCTACATCGCTCTTCTTGATGGGATTATCATCCGGAGAAGTATAGTAAGGGCTGTAGGCATTGGTAACCTGCGGGTCGCCGATGACTATCATCTTATAACTCGTCTCCTTGCCGCCAGGCAATCTGCGCAGCGTGAAATTATAGATTTTCTTCTTGGATACAGGTTGGTAGAAATAAGCCGTGCGGTCGGTTGCCGAATGGGTAGGTACCTCGCAATCGGCAGGCACGGAATAATAGATAAAGCGAGACAAACTGTCTCGCTTCATCTTATATCGTCCGTGGGAATCGGTCTTCACGCAGTTGAATCCATCGCTCACGATGACTCCAGCCACTCCCCTTCCCTCGGTATCTTTCAAGGTACCTGATATTCTGAAATCCGGCTTTGCTACAGGCTTCTTCTTCAGCGTATCAGCCACCTGCGGCTTCTGCCTGTTCACCAGCACGGGAACCTTGACTGGAAGCTTATCTGCATGTTTGAGAAGATGCAGGGTAACTCCTATTGCCACGAGAACGCAGCAAACGAAGACGATGATACCTGTATAAATCTGATTTCTTTTCATTTTCCTCCTCAAGATTTTACTTTACGATGGAACTGAATGGATTGCGGGTTCCCTTGGCACTGACCAGGAATGCCTTGGCACTACCGAACTTCAGGAACATGTCGAGACGTACTGGCACATGGTTCTCATCATCGGTGATGTAGAAATCAACTATCTTCTTCCATTTCTCGTCCTTCAGTTCCATATATTCCAGGCGCAGGCAGCGATACTTGATGCCATTATCCGCCTTCACGGTTACCTTGCCGCCAAACTTCAACTGCGCAGGAGTGCGTCCGTTACCATCACAGATAGGGAATCTTACGCTGTGTCCCTTCTTCCAGTTGGCTGGATCGAAGCTGCGGGCACGCAGGAAGATGTTCATCATGTCGAATACGCAGTCGTCGTAAGAAGCCTTCTTGTACTTATGCTCACCGTGCTTGTTCTGATAATGCAAATTTACATTGCACTTGCCGCCCGCATAGTTGTAGAAAACCTCATCCACCGTATATCGCTTGCCTTCGCGGGCACCCTTGCGGAAATACATAGGAGCCATATCGGTGCCTGTATAGCAGAGCAAAGTATCGCGGAGAACGAAGAAATCGTCCACCTTCTTATTACCACGGGTTACAAGCGAACCGCGATAGGCTGGCTTGCCCTTGTGGGTGGTCTGTACCACCGACATGCTGGCTGTGCCCGCCTTTACCCATACAAACTTCCAGTTGTAATAGAGATTGTAAGTCAGGAATTCTCCCGACTTAAAAGCCGTATTACGGAAAGTACACTGGGCCGATACAGAAGTATTGACCAAAAGTAGCAACATGGCTACTATAAATGACTTAAGTAACTTCATATCCTCTTACATTTTAGGAATGTACTGGATGCCGAGTTTGGCGGCACGCTGTGCATTCTGGTTTTTAACTTTCTTTTCCTTGTCTGGCTTCTGCTTGGTGATGGCTCCCGGCTTCTGTCGGGAGAGTTCACGAGCCGTAGGATCCCAGCTTTCGGTAAGGTCCCACTTAGCCTTGCATTCTATCTCTTCCGGATAGTAATATACCTCTTCGGCCTGCTGATCCTTGTCGTAATCGCCCGTATCCCACACGCCATTGTCATTTCTATCTACAATGAGACGCATGTAATACTTCTGCGGTTTCAGATAATAGAACTCGGCAACGCCATTCACCGCCTTCACCTGCTTCACCATCTTATCCTGGGAATCAAGAAGCTGCACCAGGAGTGGCTGATCGTGGAGCGAAGTGATGTTGACCAGCAGGGTGCCGTAGGTATCCAGCGAGTTGACCTTGAAGCCCTGCTTGATAGGCTTGGAAGCCAATCCATAGATATCCTCAAAGGCAGCAGAATCTACTTCCAGACTATATTCTATATCCGGGCGCCACTCGCCCCGCAGTTCATATCTTCTGTTTCCTGCAGGCAGGAATTCCATCGGTGCCCGATACCAGAGGGTATCATGCTTGGCATAAAGATGGATGGCGGCAGTATCTGCCTTTGCCAGAGGAGTTGGGAAGGTGAAGAAGATGTTCCTGTCGGGGTCCAACTGCGATGACACGCTCACCTGTACATCGAGCGGCTTCACTTCCATCACCGAATCGTATGGTTCGCCCTTCTTCTTCTTTTTCTCCTGCTTCTTGGTCCATGCAGCCAACTCCTTTTCCAAAGCCTTCATTCGCTTGGCGTATGGTTCCTTTGAAAGGATTTCCTGGGTGGAATCGGTTTTGTTGACCAGCACTCCCGTACTGTCGGTCATGCGATAGGTGATGTCCATGAGCAGTGTATCCTGGTTTACCAAGGCTGTGTCCTTGAGCCAATAGGTAATGGTATCTTTCTTCTCGGATGCTTCTATCAGAAAAGCATTCTCGGCATCGAAGTTGAGTCCCTTGATCTGTGGCAGGATAGAATCTCCATAACTGAAGAACAGCGAGAAACAGTTAGCTTTCTGTCGCTCTGCCTTCAGGAAGTATCTGTCTGTAAGCGGCTCTGTGAAAGCCTTCAGCACGATGTTGTCTGGCAGAAAGTGGGTATATTTCACAGGGTCAATCGACTTGATGTGGAGTGAATCTATCCAGGTGGTATCCTGCCTTACATCCGGTTTGCTGGATGGCACGATAATCTCGTGTGAGAAAGCAATCTTCTCGCTCTTCTGATTGAACATGTAGTTGCCATCCATATCCTGCAGGGCATAGATGCGATAAGAACCCGGTGCCACACCCTTGATGACGAAGCGGCCACGGCTATCGGTGCGGCTCACACGAAGCATCGGCTTAGTACGGAAGGCAGAGTCGGCATGGTCGGCATACAAACCTACCAGGATGCCCTTGATAGGCTCCAGATTCTCTGATTCGAGCACACATCCCGATACCTCCATGGTATCAATCACCTCGCCCGTAGAGAAACTGTAGGTATAGTTTCCCATCGGATTGCCCTCGTTGTTATCGCTGATGGCATCCGAGAAGTCGATGGTGTAGGTGGTGTTGGGCTTGAGGGAATCGACGAGCGAAATGGAGATTCGCTTTCCGCCTCCCTTGATTTCAGGCACTTCCAGCTGCGGAGGCGACACCACCACCTTCTCAGAAGGATTATCCAGCTTGATGAACTCATCGAAGTAGATATTGATTTTCTTCTGATTCACTTTCGTGGCACCGTCGCCCGGCGTGGCTCCTACCACCTTGGGAGGAGTCTCGTCAAACCATCCGCCATCGGGCTGTCCCATCTTGGCACAGGAAACCAACAGCAGGAGGGCTAGCAGATAGAAAGGCAGAAACAGAGAGTTCGCCTTCATCCGATGCACCAACAGGTTCTTTATAGCGTTCTTATTCATCATTATTATCAATATTTCTAAGGTATCCCCCCCCTCTCCTATCTGCTGCCAGAAAGAAGAGAACGGTATTACTGGTTCATGATGAGCATCTCATCTATGTTCTTGCGACTGTTGCTCAGGCGAGGAATCTTGTGCTGGCCACCCAGCTTGCCCTTGCTCTTGAGCCACTCGTTGAAGAGTCCCGGCTTTGCCTTGACCACCTCCAGGTGCTGCAGGGTGACATCGTGGAATCGCTTCGCCTCATAATCGCTGTTGATTTCCTGCAACTTCTGGTCGAGCAATCGTGCGAACTCATCCAGGCTGGCTGGTTCCTGAGAGAACTCGATGAGCCACTGGTGGCGGCACTTGGCATTGCTGTCCATATAAACCGGAGCAGCGGTATATTCTGCCACCTGGGCTCCCGTCTTCTCGCAGGCATAGGCCAATCCCTTTTCGGCATTATCCATGATCAGTTCCTCGCCAAAGGCATTGATAAAGTACTTGGTACGGCCCGTGATGACAAACTTATATGGGTTCACGCTGGTAAACTGCACCGTATCGCCTATCATATAGCGCCACAAGCCGCAGGATGTGGTGATGACCATGGCATAGTTCTTGCCCACTTCTACGCCCCAGAGCGGAACGACGGTAGGATTATCGCTGCCAAACTCATCCATCGGGATGAACTCGTAGAACACGTCGTAATCTATCATGAGCGACATGGCAGGGTCTGCAGGGTCGTCCTGCAAGCCGAAGAAGCCCTCGCTGGCATTGTAAGTCTCCATATAATGCATGTTAGGAGAAGTGATGAGCTGCTCATACTGCTTGCGGTAAGGCGTGAAGGCGATGCCGCCATGGAAGAACACCTCCAGGTTTGGCCACACTTCCTCCAAATGCTTCTTGCCGGAAAGCTCCATCACACGCACCAGCACGCTGAGCATCCAGCTAGGAACACCCGAGATATTGGTCACGTTCTTGTTCAGGGTTTCATGGGCAATGCGGTCGCGCTTCACCTCGAAGTCGCTGAGCAGAGCTGTCTCCTTCTTTGGCACACGCACCATGTTGGCAAGCGGATTGATGTTCTCGATGAGGATGGCACTCAAGTCGCCCACCAGACTGCCCGACACATTATAGTTAGGCGAATGGCTACCGCCGAGAATCAGGCTCTTGCCATCGAAAATCTTGCTCTTAGGGTTATTACGCAGATAATATGCCACGGCATCAAATCCACCCTTGTAATGGATATTCTGCAAACCATCCTGCGAAACAGGAATAAACTTACTCTTGTCGTTGGTGGTACCCGAAGATTTGGCAAACCACTTCACCTGTCCCGGCCAAAGGATGTCCTTTTCGCCATGTCGCATACGGTCGATGTCGCCCTTCAATTCCTCATAGGTATTGACCGGTACATTCTGGGCAAACTTCTCGTAACTGTTTGTTGTATTGAGTAAATGCTTCACACCATACTCGGTGTTTTTTCCCGATGCCAAAAGGCGCATCAGTACCTCATGCTGCAAGTCTTCTGCATCATGTACATACTTCTCCAAGCTCTTCTGGCGAGGCTTGAAAACATTACTTACTATCGTTGTTAAACTCATATCTAGATATATATACCTTTAAAGTAGATGCAAAAGTAATTCAATCTTTTGATATAGAGAAAGTTTTTACTGTTTTTTAATACAAATAAGAAAAAATACTCCCATGAGCCGCATCAATGATGCCTTCTCATGGGAGTATTTCTCTTTAATGTAGCTTAGTTATATCTTATGAGATATAAAAACTATTCTCTCTCTTCTGCAAAAGCAGCTGCCTCGGCAGCAGCGATGATGTCCTCTCGGGTCATCTCCTTTGGTTCTGCCGTGATGTCGCTCAAGTCAAACTCGTCGTTTCCACCGGCTGTTTGCTGAACAGCAACCTGCTCTTCAGAGATAGCAATCTCCTCGGCCTTCTCTGTAACGGCAGAAGACTTTTCGGAATAAACCTCTTCCTTGAAAACATTCACGTGCTTCACTTCAGGCTCCTGCTTCTCTGCCTCCTGCGAGATGATGAAATCTTCCTTCACCTCGGTAGAAGGCACACCTTCCACAGGTTCCTCTTCCATCTTCGTACGGTTGGCCTTGGCAGTAAACACAGATTCAATATACTGCGGTTCCTTGCGCAAGCGCTCCAGGGTGAGCTTAGATGCAAGCTGCTGGCTCTCCTTCTTGGAGTACCCCTTGCCTTCTCCACCCTTCACACCTTCCATCACCACCTGATAGGTGAACACAGGGCTGCCGTTCTTATCCTTCTCCTGTCCCAGCATCACGAAGTCCAACTTCACACGGTTCTTCTGGCTCCATTCGA
>ERZ1026886.1382-NODE-1382-length-10380-cov-67.178886_pt1 | contig 10380 bp, 7 predicted proteins | sample MGYA00380173_ERZ1026886 | MGnify/ENA primary metagenome ERZ1026886 (study PRJEB33269, sample SAMEA4719809) | human gut metagenome | biome: human-associated habitat; feature: organic feature; material: feces | place: Cameroon | collected 2013-10 ... | reverse complement strand
GATTACCCAGGGCGTTGCCCTGGGCTAGGAGCTTCTGCCCTTTCAGGGCGTGTGGAGCTCACTAGCGAAACTTGAGTAATTGAAGGTTTAGAATTTATTTTTAATTTCTTATTTTTAATCTCTTATTTTTAATCTCTTATTTTTAATCTCTTATTTTTTGTTTTTATGATAAAGAAATCTATTGGCAGAAATGCAAAGGTAAAGTATGAGAAGATGAAGGCAGCAGATGTTGTCGTGTTTGAGAATCCGGAATTCGGTAAGGTTCGTACCTTGACTGATAATCAGGGGGAACCATGGTTCTGTGGTCAGGACCTGTGTGATGTGCTCGGATATAAGCGTCCGGATCATGCTGTGAATCAGCATGTTGATGAGGTTGACGTCCTGAAATGGTACGTTAACGTTGAGGGCTGTTTACGCAAGGATGGCACACGTTCAAATCCTCGCCGACTGGTGACTTTCGTGAACGAGAGCGGATTCTATGCCCTGCTTTTCAGTTCTAAGTTGCCGGCGGGCAGAAAGTTCAAGCGTTGGGTTACCGCCGAGGTGCTGCCGCAGATTCGCAAGAACGGTTGCTATCAGCTGCAGCAGGACTTAGAAATGAAGGAGAAGCTGATTGGTGAGAAAGAGAAGCTGATAGGCGAGCAGACCCTGGATATTGCTCAGAAGCAGAAGCTGATAGGCGAGCAGACCCTGGATATTGCTCAGAAGCAGAAGCTGATAGGCGAGAAGGAGCAGGATATTGCCTTGAAGCAGAAGCTGATTGGCGAGCAGGATGTGGAAATCCGACGTTTGAACGATGTGGTGGGTGACCAGGTGGTGCGTCTTGTCAAGGGTAGCGAGAATATCCTCACCCTTGAGCGCCAGGTGGACGATCTCTTGCCGAAGGCGCTTTACAGCGACAATGTGCTGGATTCCATCTCCTGTTACACCACCACGCAGGTGGCGAAGGAGTTGGGTATCACTGCCCAGGAACTGAACCGTTCGCTCTGTGCCCTGCACATTCAGTATTACCAGAGCGGTCAGTATATGCTTTATGCCGAGTACGCCCACAAGGGGCTGGCGAAGAGCCGCACGCATTTCAAGTCGTATATGGCGCCTGCAAGTGATGGCAGGAGCGAGAAGGTGGGCAAGGTGAATACCCGCACCTATCTGGTTTGGACGGAGAAGGGCCGCAAGTTTATCCACGACTTAGCCCATCGCTTCTGGGAACTCGCCGAACTGTATGAGGTGAAGAATCTCTAAACCCTTCATCCTGAGACAAGGATGAAGAAAGGAAGAAAACAATAAAAAAGGCGGTGTGTCATAAGCCACATCCCATACGCCCTGAAAGGGCAGAAGCTCTTAGCCCAGGGCAGCGCCCTGGGTTTTAGAATAGATACAACAAAGTCGCCCTGAAAGGGCAAAAGCTTTGAAATTGAAAGCTTTTGCCCTTTCAGGGCGACCTTGATTCTTGCCAACATTACCCAGGGCGCTGCCCTGGGCTAGGAGCTTTTGGGCTTTCAGCCCGTCTTCGGCTGCCATTATTTAGACTTATGACACACCCTCTTTATTATTGGGATAATTGTAATCTACATCTCCGCTTTCAGCAACTTCATCTCCTCTGCCGTCAGCCCCGTCATATCTATGATAGTTGCTTCGTCCATGCCCTTTGCCAGCATCTTTCTCGCAATCTCAAGGCTTCGCTGGTTCATACCTTTCTCCAAGCCTTCAGCTCTTCCTTCTTCCTTACCTTTCTGGTAGCTGTCATCTATGAGGGTTCTTTCAACGCTTACGGAATCCCAGAACTTGTCGTAGGCCCTGAGTTCTGCATCCGAGAAACCGGAAATCTCCAGCTCCTCTACGGCTTTTCCTATCTCCGGGTCATTGAGCAGGTCGGCAGGAATCTCCTTTGTATTGGAATTGATTTCTGTGAGGAAACGGAGCCACAATACCATCATGCGCTTGTCGGCAATGGAATGTGGTGTGAACTTGGGGAGTTCAATGAAGGTGAAATGCAAGCCTTCAATCACCTTATTGCTGTCCTTATCGTGCACGATGCGGTAGTTGTGGATGAAATCCGGAGTATCATGCGCAAAGATATCATTTATCAGGTTGAGAGAATACACAGGTTGGAGTTCACTGTATTTTCCTCCCTTTTTAGCCTGACTCACATAGAGCTTGGATGCATTGAACAGTACTCGCTGCTGGAAGGCATCAGACCATTCCATCTGCATCTCCACGCAGAACTTCCTGCCTCTGACGTCGGTGCAGAGTACATCTACTATGGTATTCTTGCCTCCTTCGAGCTGGGGCACAAGTTCTGTAGGCAGATACTTGATTTCTTGTATCTGCTCCTCTTCGCTGAGTGGCAGGAGGGCGTTCAGAAGGCTGATCAGTCTTGCAGGATGATTGCCGAATATCTTCTTGAACGTGAGGTCTGCCTTAGGATCTAAGTACTTCATAACCATCTGTTTTAAAATCTACAGCGCAAAGTTACGACTTTATTTTCATATCTGCAAGAGATTTCGGGGAAAAGTTCAGAAAAAGGGTCTATATGCCATTCTTTATCCCGGCGTATAGACCCTTTTTTGTTGTATTATAAGTTGTATTATAAGTTGTTCAGCAAGTCGGCCTTGCCATCATTGATCAACTTAATCACCAATTCTCCAAACAGCGTGTTCTGCCATGCAAACCATGGACGGGTGAACTTCGATGCATCATCCTTGTGGAATGACTCATGGATGAAGCCCATGCCTGCATCCGTGTTCAGCAGCATCTTCATGCAGAAACGAATCTCGTCATCGCTCTGGGCTGTGAAACACTTCATCATGATAGACATAGGCCAAGGCATGTCGTATCCGATGTGAGGACCACCGATACCCTCGCCAGCCTTGCCACGGAAGAAACAAGGATTGTCCTCGCTCCATACAAAACGGCGGGTGTTCTGATAGATAGGGTCGTTCATCGGAACATCGCCCATATAGCCCATACCCAGGAGAGATGGCACGTTGGAATCGTCCATCAGAAGCTGGTTACCGAAACCATCTACCTCGTAGGCATAAATCTTGCCGTACTTAGGATGGTTGTAGATGGCATACTTCTGCAAGGCTGCCTGAACCTCATCGGCCAGACTGCTGCAATCCTGCGCTATCTTCAGGGCTGCTTCCTTCTTCACCGCATCCTTCCCTGCCACATGCTTCAGAATCTCGGCAGCCTTGTTCATGGATGATACTGCCATGAAGTTGGATGGAATCAGGAATGGAAGAATGGTGGCATCATCTGATGGGCGGAACATAGAGGCAATGAGGCCCACTGGCTTCACCGGAGCACCGAAACCGTCCCAGCCGATGGTATCGAAGGCGCGGTCGGAAACGCGGGTAAAGTGGTATGCCTTGGCGGTTACCTTGCGCTGCTGCTCATGGAAGGTCTTCAGGATATTCTCCACTGCCTTCATCCATACATCGCCGAAGATGGAGTCATCGCCTGTCACCTTCCAGTATTCGTAGGCCAGGCGGATAGGGTAGCAGAAGGAGTCGATCTCATACTTGCGCTCGAATACATCCGGCTGCATCTTGGTGCGGTCTTTCACCCATCCGGCACCCGTAGGACCATCGTTGAAGGCATTGGCATAGCGATCGATGTTGATGCATTTCAGCTGGCGCAGAATCACGCCCTTCAGCATCTTCTTCAGCTTCTCGTCCTTGTTGGCGAGTGCCACGTATGGCCATACCTGTGCTCCTGAGTCGCGGAGCCACATGGCTGGGATATCGCCTGTATATACAAATGTATCGTCGTCACCATTCTCGAGCACACGGTAGTGAACGGTGCTCTCCAGGGTGTTAGGATAGCAGTTGGCAAACATCCAAGCCAACTTTGGGTTCTTCTTCAGGAGTTTCTGCACTTCCTTGATCTTCTTCTCCACGGCGGAGGAGGTGAAGAGGCGGTCTTCCACTGGTGGGCGCTTAGATTCGTACTTGCCATCCACCGGTGTTACCACCTTGGTGTAGCGTGCGTGTACATCTACCTTGGCGTTCTCCTGAGCCATCGCTGTCATGGAGGCAAGAAGAGCCATTGCTAAAATAGTCTTTCTCATTATTCTTATCTTTTTGTTAGTTAGTTCATTATTAGTTCATTAATTATGGACGGCATCTATGTCGGTATCTATGTCGGCATCTATGGACGGTATTTATGGTCTGTCGGCAGGACGCGTGCCCCACTTAGATGGCTGGCTGCCCATCTGGAGTTCCAGGGTGCCGCCCTTCATGATGTCGTTATACATGATGTACGACTTGGTGTATGGCTTGCCGTTGAGCTTGGCATGCTGGATATACATGTTCTCCTTGCTGTTATCCTTGCAGATGATGCTGAAGGTCTTGCCCTTGCCCACGTTAAGCGATGCCTTGTCGAAGATAGGACTGCCGATGATGTACTTGCCGCCGGCTGGCTCTACCTGATAGAGGCCCATGGATGAAAGCACATACCATGCCGACATCTGGCCTACGTCTTCATTGCCGCTCAGTCCGTCGAAATCGTCCTTATACATCTCGTTCATGGTCTGGCGCAGCAGGCGGGCTGCCTTCCAAGGCTGGCCCACGTAGTTGTACATGTAGAGCACATGATGGCTAGGCTCATTGCCGTGAGCATACTGGCCGATGAGGCCTGAGATATCAGGAGATGCATTGTCGCCCATGTTTCCGGTAACGATGAAGAGCGAATCGAGCTTGGTTACAAACTTCTGCTCGTTGCCGAAGAGCTTTACGAGTCCGTGAACATCGTGTGGCACCAGCCAGGTGTATTGCCATGCATTTCCCTCGGTGTAGTCGTCGTCACGATGCTCGGCAGCGAATGGGTTGAATGGGGTGCGGAACTTGCCGTCGGAACCGATGCCGCGCATGAATCCGGTTTCCTTGTCGAAGTATGTGCTGTATGATTTAGCTCTCTTCTCGAAATACTTGGCATCTGCCTTCTTGCCCAGCATGCGCGCCACCTTAGCCACGCAGGCATCAGCCAGGGCATATTCCAGACCCTTGGCCACGGTTTCCTTGGTCTTCTCCAGGTCGTAAGGCAGATAGCCGTATTTCTTGAGCAGACCCAAGCCGCGGTCTTCGCGCAGAGCCGACTGCTTCAATGCCTCGTAGGCGCCTTCCTTATCCTGCACATAGCCCTTCAGTACCATGTCGGCAAGCACAGGGATGCCCGGGTTGCCCACCATGCAGTTGGTTTCATTGCCCATGAGATGCCATACCGGCAACTGGCCCTGCTGGCGATAGATGTTGATGAAAGTGCTTGCCATGTCTGGCAGCATGTCGGTGTGAATCATCGTCATCAGCGGATGAGCCGCACGATAGGTATCCCAGAGCGAGAGGGTGGTGTAGTTGGTGAAATTGCCATCGTGCACCTTGCCGTCGGCACCGCGATACTGGCCGTTTACATCTGAGAATACAGATGGAGCGGTCATGCTGTGATACATCGCCGTGTAGAAGATGCGGCGGGATACGGAGTCGGTGGTTTCGATGTTCACCTTGTTCAGCTCCTTGTTCCATGCCTCGTCGGCAGCAGCCACCACCTGGCGGAAATCCCAGCCCGGAATCTCTTTCTTCAGATTCTGCTGGGCGTTCTCGGCGCTCACGGCCGACATGCCCGTCTTGACCAGCAATGGTTTGGTGACATCGGCTGCCACAATGAGCCATCTTCCGGTGCCTAATGGCTTCACGGTGACTGGCTGCGAGAATTCGGCGAAGAAGAATGCCTTCTGGTCGTTGGCCCAACCCTTGGAGAAGCGGTGACCTGCCAGGGTGGTAGAGGTAATCTTATCTACGTTGTAATCCTTGGCTGCGTCCCATCCTATGCCCTGCTTCAGGTCGAGCACCAGCTGTGCCTGCTGTGCATCTGCCCCGAAAGTATAGCGCTGGAATCCGGCACGCTGGGTGGCTGTAAGCTCTACCCACACGTTGGGCTGCTGCAGTTTTACGGCGTAATAGCCCGGGCGCACATTCTCGTTGGCATGACTGAAGAGGATTTCTTTTTGGTTAGCATCTGCCACCGGCAGGAATGCCACGTCGCCCAGGTCGCCGATACCGGTGCCGCTGAGGTGCTGATGGCCGAATCCGATGAGCACCGAGTCGGAGTGGTGATAGCCCGAGCACCAGTCCCAGCCACGTGATGGCTCGGTAGGGCCCAGCTGCACATATCCGAACGGAACGTTGGCTCCGAGGAATACGTGACCGTGACCACCCGTTCCGATTCTTGGATTTACAAACTGGGTGAGATTGCCCAACTTAGCCTGCTGGGCGAAGGATGTCTGGGTGAAGCCACCGGCTATCACGCAAGTCATCATCAATAGATTGATCAGTTTCTTTCTCATATTGTTTTAACGTGTATTGTTTTAAACGTGCAAACTATAGTTCTTGTAAACTATTAGTTATGAATAATTGATATTGAATTTCGTTATATTTTGATTGATGCAAAGATAAGAAAAAAAAATGTGAATGCCAAATTTTCCTTTAAAAATTGATGATTCCGATTAAAAAAGGTGTTGCTTTCCTAGGAATGCAACACCTTTTGGGGCTATTATAGCCTTGTTCTTATAGTTTTTTATGTCTTTTATTCTATCTTCCAGTCTGTGATGTTGTGCGTTGCCATATCAAAGTTGATACCCACTTTCACGATAGGCAGACCGGTAAGAGCAAATCGCTTGGGGTATTCTTTCAGGTCTATCTGCTTCATCGCAACACTTGCATCCTGATTTAGCTTCAGCTCCACGATATAGAGATGGGTGGATGAGCGAAGTACCATATCTACTCTGCCCTTTGGTGTGCGAACCTCTACATCTACCATATAGGCAGAGAGTAGGGTGAAAATGACAAACAGCATCTGCTGGTAATGACCCTCATAGTCGGTATTGTCGCAATAGGGTACGGTGGCAAGGAATGTCTGGAGATGCTGCAATGCCAGCTCCATGTCTTCCTTGTTCAGGGCACGAGCCATGTTGCGAACGGTATTGTTGGTGGCTACCGTATTAGGAGTGACATAATAAGGTATGAGTGCCTTGGTCAATCCGATGCGCACTTCCCTGTTGGGAATGCCCAGGAAATATGAATCATACTCCTTGTCATAACCCTTGATGGTGATATATCCGCTCTGATAGAGGAGAGGAGTGAGAGTGGTCATCGTTCCGGCTTCTGTAGGCGCATCAAAGTCGGAGGCATCAGCTTCCATTCCTTCGGCAAAGTCGGTGTATGCCGTATCGTACTCCTTCATCATGTTGATGAGGTAAGTTGGCGTGCCTGAGGTAAACCAATAATAATCCAAATTACCATTGGTCATTGCATTGAGCAGGCTGAAAGGATTGAATACATCTGGCGAATTGGCTGAGAAATGATAACCATCATAATATTCACGAAGAGCAGTAATTGTTTCTTCCCTATTTTTCCCTAATTTCTCTCCCAATGCATCAATGTCTGCCGACATCTGGGTAAGCAGTTCTTCCTGTGTAATGCCGCAAATTCCTGCGTATTCAGGCAGCATACTCACATTGCTGATATTGTTCAGCTCGCTGAAGATACTAAGTTGTGAGAACTTGGTGATGCCAGTCAAGAAGACAAAGCGGAGATAAGGCTCGCATTTTTTCAATGGACTATAGAAATTGCGCATTTCTTCACGAAGCACTTTTAGCTTGTCTGTCTCATGTACTACATCCAGCAAAGGGGCATCGTATTCGTCTATGACAACTACTACCTGCTTGCCTGTTTGTCTGTAGAGGGTGTCTATCAGGTTGTTTAGCCTGATGTTGGGGTCTATATGGTCACTCTTTATGCCAAATCGTTCCTCATTATTCTTTAGAATGTAAAGGAGATAACGATGTAGACCATCTATATCCAAATGTTTGCCACCAGACATGTCAAAGTGAAGCACAGGATATTCTGTCCACTCTTTCTCTAGCTTCTCAATGGCAAGTCCCTTGAAGAGTTCCTTCTTGCCCTCAAAATAGCTTTGGAAAGTGGATGTTAACAACGACTTGCCGAAACGGCGTGGGCGGCTCAAGAAGAAATGCTTGCCACCGCCATGAGTCATGCGATAGATGTATTCCGTCTTGTCAACATACAGCAGATTACGATTGATAATCTCTGAAAATGTCTGGATTCCCACTGGGTATAATTTCAATGCTGCCATCTTCCTAAGTGTTTGATTTTAATACTATGGTGCAAAAGTAATACATTTATTTGAGATTCCAAAACTTTTCATTACTTTTTTTTGTCTCACCATTGGTGAGGGGGGAGACCTGTTACTCACGTAGAATGAGCTTATTCGGATGCTAAAGTACAAATAATATTCGGAAAAACGATACAAAATATCTTGTTTTTGACAATAAATTACGAATTGTGTTATATTTTGCTTGATATGGTGATAAAATGTGATGTTTGTGTATTTAAATACTTTTAAATTGTTATATCTTGTATTATTATAGTGCAAAATGCAAGTAAACCTTCTTTTATTCTAGCAAAAAGTTGTAATTTTGCAGCCGAAACGTAACATTATGTTAGAAATAACCATAAAAGAAAGGAAAAGATATTATGTGTGGAATCGTATCTATCTTCAATATTCAGGAGCAAACTCCTGAATTGCGACAGCAAGCGCTTCGTATGAGTCAGAAGATTCGCCATCGCGGACCAGACTGGAGCGGAATCTACTGTGGTGGTTCTGCTATCCTGGCACATGAGCGTCTGAGCATTGTTGACCCGGAAAGTGGTCGCCAACCTTTGTTTGCACCAGACAAAAAACAGGTGCTTGCCGTAAACGGTGAGATTTATAATCATCAGAATATCCGTGCCCGTTTTGCTGGCAAATACCAGTATCAGACGGGTTCCGACTGCGAGGTGATTCTTTCTCTCTATCGTGAGATGCGAGCAGATTCCGACTTTGATACCTTAATATATAAAGGTGAGGATGCGCTCCACGCCCGTATCTCCAAGATGCTTGAAGAGCTGAACGGTATCTTTGCCTTCGCCCTTTACGATGCTGAGCGTGATGAGTTCCTCATCGCCCGCGACCCTATCGGCGTAATTCCTCTTTATATTGGTTATGATAAGGATGGAAAGGTGCTGGTGGCAAGCGAGTTGAAGGCTCTGGAAGGCCAGTGCGACCATTACGAGCCATTCCTTCCAGGTCATTATTACTATAGCAAGAACCCTGGCATGAAGCGCTATTATACCCGTGATTGGTTTGAATACGCTGCCATGCAGAAGAAATATCAGATTGATGATACTCAGAAGGCTGAAGCCCAGCTGAAGGATGCGGAACCTCAGGAAGAGGCTGCCGTGAAGGAGATTCACGATGCCCTGGAGGCTTCTGTAAAGCGCCAGCTGATGAGCGATGTGCCTTACGGCGTATTGCTGAGCGGCGGTCTTGATTCATCTGTCATCTCTGCCGTAGCCGAGAAATATTCTTCTACCCGTGTGGAGAACGGTGGCGAGACCAAGGCCTACTGGCCACGACTGCACTCCTTCGCCGTAGGTTTGAAGGGTGCGCCTGATTTGGCAAAGGCACGACTGGTAGCCGAGCACATCGGAACCGTGCATCACGAAATCAACTACACCATCCAGGAAGGTCTGGATGCCATCCGTGATGTCATCTATTTCATTGAGACCTACGATGTGACCACCGTCCGTGCTTCTACCCCGATGTATCTCCTGGCGAGAGTCATCCGAAGCATGGGTATCAAGATGGTGCTTTCGGGCGAGGGTGCCGACGAGGTGTTCGGAGGTTATCTCTACTTCCACAAGGCCCCGGATGCCAAGGCTTTCCACGAGGAAACCGTGCGCAAGCTGGGCAAGCTCTATCTCTACGATTGCCTGAGAGCCAACAAGAGTCTGGCTGCATGGGGCATCGAGGGCCGTGTGCCTTTCCTCGACAAGGAGTTCCTGGATGTAGCGATGGGTATGAACCCGGTTTTGAAGATGTGTCCGGATAAGACCATCGAGAAAAAGGTGGTTCGTGAGGCATTTGCCGATTTGCTTCCAGAAGAAGTGGCATGGCGACAGAAGGAGCAGTTCTCCGATGGTGTGGGCTATTCATGGATTGATACCCTGAAGCAGATTACCGCATCTGCCGTCAGCGATGAGCAGATGGCGCATGCTGCCGAGCGATTCCCTATCAATCCTCCACAGAACAAGGAGGAGTATTATTATCGCTCTATCTTCGCCGAGCATTTCCCAAGTGACAGCGCTGCCAAGAGTGTGCCTAGCGTGCCAAGCGTAGCCTGCTCTACAGCCGAAGCCCTGGCCTGGGATGCCTCTTTCAAGAACCAGAACGACCCTAGCGGCAGAGCCGTGGCGGGAGTTCATGAACAAGCATATCAATAATAAAATAGTTAGAAATAACCGATATAAAACGAACAAGAAA
>ERZ1026886.1380-NODE-1380-length-10384-cov-3.743925_pt1 | contig 10384 bp, 6 predicted proteins | sample MGYA00380173_ERZ1026886 | MGnify/ENA primary metagenome ERZ1026886 (study PRJEB33269, sample SAMEA4719809) | human gut metagenome | biome: human-associated habitat; feature: organic feature; material: feces | place: Cameroon | collected 2013-10 ... | reverse complement strand
TATTTAGGCTTTCCAATTCCGGGATAAAGAAACTGCGGTCATCAGCATCGGGTGTCACACCGTTGAAAGCAAAGCGGCGGATGTTGCGGTAGGCTTTAAGTATTTTCTCGGTGCGTATCTTGTCGCCGTTGTTTCTATCGTAGTCGATAATCATGGGGATGAAGCGCGTTCCGTTGGGAATGCTCTTTATGCCAGATGCCAAACAAAAGGCAAGGCTACGGAGTATGCGGGCGCCCGTTCCGCCTATGGCGAATATATAAACGTTCATAGGATTAAACTGTTCGGAGTTAAATTAGAGAAATAAGTGGTTCGATGGATGACGGGAGCCATCGAGTGTCTTCCGTCGAGGTACCAGTTAGAAGGGAATGGCTGACGCGTGGATGGTGAATCGTTTTACACCGAGCGAGCCAATGAAGAAGAAAAGGACGTAGAACACCGTGGTCGTGCCATTGAGAGTCAAAGACACGGAGTTCATCGGACGCTTCATTTCCTCAACCGTAGAGTGGCATTTTGCATTGATGTCGTTACGTTCCTCGTCTGTGAGTGCTTTTCGGCATTTCTCCACGCGGATTTCCTCGGCTTTCTGAAAAAATCCAGTCTGAGCTTCAAAGGATCCGACCACCACCTTGTCCGTAGTGGCCCAAGTGAGCAATCCGCCAACCAAGAGTGTTGCGAGCCATACGGGCACATTGCTCAAACGCACTGAACGCATGCCAATGAAGAGATAGAAAAAGAGCAAGCCCACAACGGACCAAAGGAGCGCAATAAGTAGGGCGTTTGTGAAACCAGTGCCTTCAACGAAGTAGGAATGGAGCAGGCTCAATTTGTCGCCGTTGAGCCAAAGTTGGGTCTTTTCGACCAAGATGAATAGTTTGTCCATAACGATTGTTTTTTTATTATTTGTTCTTTATAACCAAGATTGGTGGGAGTATCGACGCAGTTTGCGATTGTCCCATCTTTGTTTGTCAGCGTTTTTTGCTCTTGTCGCAGATGAGAATATTTTCACTGTAAAGGTGTATTCCTGTGCGTTCTGTCATGCCCGCGCTGATACCCTCCATGAGTTGATTGAAGAGAAACGTTTGTGAGTTTGGGGAATTGAGCATTGAGGAATCATTGGTTGTTGTGGCGAGCATCACCCATTCCGGCAACTTATCGTCTTTGAAATCCATTGTGAGACGGATAACCACATCATTATCTTTGTTGCGCGGAATCAGTTCATCGGGCACTTCAATCACGAGTTGCGTACCTTTCAGTTGAGGGCTTACACTCACTTTCGTGTCATCCACCGAACAATTTATTGCAACAGCTTTCAACAAGCCCTCAGGACGCACAATCTGGTTGGACAGAAGAGGCTCCACATCGAGTTTGACGATGAGAGGCTTGTCGCATGTGGCCCATTTTTCGCGGTCAACAAAAAACACGGGTGTATCCTTACTTATGGGTTCAAAATCGACAGCATCATTAGCCAATGTGACACCACCGCCTAAGGGCAAACGATCGATGGCCAGCCATGCGTTGCGTGGACGGCTGTCGCCTTTCAAGGCATGAATGCGTCCGTTTAATTGTGCGATAGCATCAGGGGCACCTATGGCCACAGCGTAGAAGCGGCGAAGCTGACTGGTAATGGTGCCGTGTGCATTGTTGAAGCAGTAATATGTGCCGGTGAAGGAAACCATATATTCGTAGACTGCCACGCCCACTTCCTTTTTGCCTGCGGAACGTAGGGCTGCAGTCACCTTGTTGCGCAGTTCTGATGCATGAGTCAGGTTATAATCGGCATCTTCACGTATCTGCTCGTTACTTCCGCTCATGATTCCATCGGTCACAAGGACGGCCAATGAATTACCTTTTTCCTTCACGGCGAACTGCACAGCCATCTTGATGTCTGCATCAATTTGTGAGTGGGACACGAAGCTCACCTTTCCCGTGCGCAACTTTGCAATCCAATCACCTTCGACCGTACTGCCATCGGTCAAGCGAAGGGATGTGTTGGCATAAATACCCTTGATGTCAGAGAGAATGTTTGCAAAAGTAATACTTTGTGCATACCCTCGCATACTGTCGGAATTGTCGAGAATGATGCAGGCTGACGAGGGAAGCTTCGGAGCTACAGGACGACTCATGTTTCCGATGGAAGTAACAACGTTGTCTTTTGTGGGCTCAAAAATCAAAATTTTGACTACAATACCCCCTATGAGGAGGATAGCTGCAAAAATAATGGCAACAGGCACCCAAGAGGGTCTATGGGGCTTAGTGCCCGTTTGATTACGGCGGGATGAAGAATTGCGTGACATGGGCTTTATAAGTCAGTTATGAGTAAGGTGAACTTGATATAGGGCGAGCTTTGTTTAGTCGGGACGTGTGGCCTTCACTGTTGTCTTGTTCTTGCCCATTGCGAGGCGAAGCACTTCAATCACGGTGCCAGGCTTCCAACGGAGCTGTCCCTCCTCGTTGGGTTCATTGGGGAAGAACTCCACGTTTTCAGTCGTAGTTGGATTGATGGGTGTGAAGGGTTTCACGTGGTTGACCTTCATATCAACATTTCTGGCCGCTGTGAGAATGGCATCACACAGCGGAGTGAATTCACGAGTTACCTTGTCGCTTACGCCAAGCATTTCGGGAAGCCAGTAGGCGTATTCATCGGCGGCAATCACGGTGGCACTGATGAGTTGCGTCAGCGGACGCTCCAGAATTTGCAGAAGTGTGGCTCCACGATCTTCGGGACGTACTCCCTTGTTTAAGTTTTTATAGAGCCAGCCGTCTGTGCGCACCATCTTGTGGACGGCCAATAACGGAAGTTCTTCTTTGAGATTGGCAAGTTCTTCCGAAATTGGCAGGAGTGCCTGTTGGAGTTTGCTGGCAATGCGCACAATGTAGTAGTTCCGCGTGTCGCAGAATTCACTGTCGTTCTCCGGTCCTTCGTTGTAGGCAGACATGGCAGCAGCATGGTTGGTCAAAGTGTCGCAGGCCATAAAGAGCTGGAGCAACTGGGCTGCCTTCTGCTGAAGTTCAGGCCAGAAATCGAGGGCTTCACGGAATGCAGCTTGTGCTTGGTGGGCCTTCTTGAGGTCTTCTTCCAGGCCAGTTATTTTGTTTTCACATTGCTGCACCTGAGCGTTGAGGCCACTATTCATCTTTTTGACCTTCTGCATCTGAGCATTGAGGTCTGTATTGGCTTTTTGACATTTCTCAACCTCAGCTTTGAAGTCGGCTTTTTCTTTTTTGTCCTGTTTCACTTGGGCTTGGAGGTCGCCTATCAACTTTTGGGATTGCTCCACTTGAGGGATGAAGTCTGCAATCATCTTTTGAGCATACTCCACCAACTCATTGAGAGCGGTCACCTTCTTTTCAGGTTGATTGTCTCGAACTTCGGATGAACCATTATTCCTCTGAACTCGTTCTTCCTCAGTTGAGAGTTGCAGTTCTTCCTTTTTGCCTTGTTCTTGACCAGCTTGCTGTTGAACGTTGTCCCATTGAATTTGACATCCTTCAACATGGGGTTGCAAGCAGTCATTCTGATGTTGATCCTTTTGGACTTGAGGTTGGAGGTGCTTTTCTTCGGTTTGCCCCATCCGGTTTTTGAGAGCATCAATTGCCGTCTTGGCTTTCTCCACTTGGCCTTTGAGGTCGTTCATTTCCTTTGGGGCCATATTTGCCAGAGAGGAAGCATCATCATTTTTTGTAGCTTTTCTCCCCTTCTTCGAATGGAAAATGACCTTTAAGATGTCTGAGATATTTTCTTTTTTCAGTGTAGCATAGGCCAGCAAGCCAATGATGGAACCAGCCACCAAACCCAACAGCAGACCCACTACCAACATCATCCACGTCAGGTTGGTAGAACCCGGAATCGACTCTGCTTGCCCCGTACCATCCGTAGCGGAGCTGTCGTTGGCCGCATGAGTATCTGCAACAATATCCTTGGTACGTCCTGATATAGAGGCTTCAGCTTTGGAATCCATTACTTTTGAAACATCAGCTTTGACTGTGTCAGCCTTGGAGGCCTTAGCTTTGGACCCTTTTGCTTTTGAAGTTTCAGATTTGGTTTCCTTGACTGTAGTCTTCTGGTCTTTTAGCTGTTTCTTGTTCGATTTTCCCTCCTTCTTGGGAATATTTTTATCCTTTTCGGAAGTAGAAGACTTATCCTGCTTGGGTTGAACGGTTTGCTGATTTGATGTGGAATTTTGTCCCGACTCCTGTCCTCTGATCGGAATGCAGAGCATCAAGAACGAGAATAGGATGATAAGAATATGTTTCATGTTAGCTCAGAGATTGGTAAGGGAATGAGTTAGAAGATGGTTAAATGCGTTTGATGTTGCGCGGCACATACGGACGGTTCTGCTGCTGATTCATAGACGCAGGCGACTTTTTCTTTTCGGAAGCAGCATGGTCTTGATTGGCATTTGCAGCAGAGGGTTTGGCATCTAGCTCTGCAGATGGCTTCGCATCGGATGTGGTGGTAGTTGGCTTGACTCTTGTTGTCGCAGGGCGCTTCGAGACAGACGCATTAACGGCCTGAGTGGACGACGTGGTGGCAAATACGTAGGCCCAGTCGTTTTCATCCGTAATGTCGCGACCTTGCACCTGGATATTGTTCACGGACATTTCCGCACCGTTATCGTATGTCACTTTACACGTCACAATATCCTGACGTGACACACTCATTTCAACTTCTTCCACCACTGCAGTAGCAGGAAGCGTTCCTATGTAGTTCACTTTGTGACGGTTGGATTCAGAGAAGAGGTCATCCCCCGTTCCACTACCCATGATCTGGTAGAAGTTCACCTGATTGCCATCAGCTGCGAATGTGCTTCCAAGACCAACGACGGAGTTTGCAATCCAACCGTTCTCTCCGAAGCGACAATTCTGTTTAAGAAGCACATTGAGTTGTGCTTTTCCATGACCTGTGAGTTTGAATCCGTAGGCCGATGACAAACGTGAATTGTCAAGTGTCACGAGGCTATTGTAAATGCCATACCAACAAGCACCGTAGGCAACAGCCGTTTTCACCTCGCTATCATCAAGGCGATAGAGTTTAGGCATACGTTCCTTTCCGAGATGATCGACGAGAGCTTCCTTAACACGTTCCTTTACGAGTGGGAAAAGCGTGCTTCGTCCACTGAAGATGATGGTCTGAATACCCTGCCCTTTCACGTTGGGGTAGTTCATGATTTCGCTTACCACATCGGTTATGTTCCTATATACGTATGACTCAAGTTCGTTTGAGAGAAGCAGTCCGGAACATGTGTCATCACAGTTATACTCGTCAATCTCCATCTGACATCTCTGACCCGAGATTTGGTCCATGAACTTCTTGAAGGTCACACCGTTGAGAAGAACGGAGTTCTTGTCGGGAATGGAGCTGCTTTTATAGCGAATCACATCTTTTTTAAGGGTCAGGATGGATGGAAGAATATCCTCCTTGTGCTCCAATTCGTAGCGTCTACGCTTTTCCGTATGGACATAGGCGCCCACTTCGGGGAATTTCAGCAAATGTTCCATGAGTGCAACGTCGATGTTGTCACCGCCCACACCATAGCCGATACGTCCAAGTGTTTCAACTTGATAGAAAAGGGTGCCCCCACGGTCTTCATAATGCACGCGGAAAACGGACAGATTGATTGTGGCTCCACCCATGTCGAAGATCATCACGTTTTCCGTTCCGGGTTTCTGCTTGCTAAAATTTTTGCTCAAATAGTTGAAGAGTACAGCCTCAGCTTCGTAGACGAAGCGCACTTCACGGAATTCGGGCAAGCGTTCGATACTTCCCACCATATCGAGAATCTTAGGCAACGTGTAATTGTTAGGGATGGCCACAACGGCTCGCTTGGCTTGTCCCTGCGGTTCACCCACGGAACGCAAACGGTCGGAAGGGCTCAGTTTTTCCACATCTTCCTGAAGGTTGCGTTCCAATCCTTTGACGAGCAGATGTGCCAAATCCACACCTCGGAACGTACGTGTGTTCGTTTCGCTGAGACGTGCACTGATTTCGTTCTGATAACCCAAGAGTTTCTTGATGCTTCGGAAAGTTGGCGTATTGCTGTTGCGCCAAGCGCGGGCATTGGCATCGGCTTGGGAGCCATACTTATAGTCCTTACCCGGTTCGAGCGAGGAAAGAGAACGCTGGCCAAAGTCACGGTCAAGGGCAAGATAGGAAGGAGTGATTATCTGTCCGTATTCATCTTTCACCATGCGGATAGCAGGGTCATCAAGCGTACCACCCGTGTTTCCGTAGGCCACACACGAACCTGTAGTTCCAGGATCAAAACCCACCCAAGCTGTGCCCAAGTCGCGAGTGAAATAGAATTTTACGGTATGGGTGTTGTCAACGTCCTGATGGCGCCAAACACCAAACACGGAACTTTCCACGAGCACATCGATATCTGCACTGACGATTGTGGCTTCTTCAGAGTCGACGCATGTCGGGTCAACCTGTATCTGGAGAATCACCTTGAAACTGTCACGGTCCGTTTTGACCACAGGCATCCATTCCTGCGTAATCTGGCGTCCTTCCACGTAGTATGTGAAACCTTGCGCGGGCTGGGTATTCTGCAAACGCACCTTCACTGTGGTTTTCATTCCCAAAGCGAAAACTTTGGCTTTCATGAGCGCACCATCGACGCGAATGCGGCGCGTGGAGTCAGTGGGGCCTCCATAGAACCAGCAAGGTAGCTCCTCTGCACCATGTGCTTCACTTACCTTGGTGAATTTTTGTGCAAAATTTCCAATACGTAGAGCGATGCGCTTTTCTCGTCCCCGATAAAGGAGCATGACGAGTATGATGAAAATGAACAGGAAAATGGATATGAGCATCATATTTCGAATCAGAATTTTGTTGATGAGGGTGATGTCGGACGATTCGAGTATTCGTTGTGCTGTATAGACAAACGGGAGGAGGTCTTCACCGTCCGATGTGGCGTGAGTATAGAAGTTATAGGTTATGGTCAGGTCATCGGGGTTGGCCGACTGGAGATTCAGTCCGCCGAGCGACCCAATTTCACATTCATGGGTTTGGTCGGAGTATGCGAGATCATCTTTGTCGATGCTTTTGCGACAAAGCACTTGTCCGTCTTCGGTCTGACTGATGACCACTTCCACACTGTCAATGTGGACAGCTTTATCCTTATTGAACGACACCGTGGCCGATGAGAGACGGAAAAACTTCCCTTTCTGCTGGTCAAGTTTTACGTTGGAAGCCAAGAATATAGGCGAGTGCAACACTGATTGTTTCACGGTGACAGCCGTGGCGCGGGCTACGAGGTGGACATTTCCCTGATCAGCAACAAAGCGGGCCAATTCCACTTCTGCGTATGGCTTCTTCATTCGGGCCACCCGTTGGGTGACATAGTTCATACGCTCCTTGTTTCTGGCCAGCACGTCATAGAGTTGGGCACGGTCCTGACTGGCATTTTCGTTGAAAGAGCCAGAGTTGAAGTCGCTGACTGTGATGAGTATAAACTGTTGCGAAGGAACATGCGCACCGAGTCGGTCAAAGATCAGGGGGTAAACGTAGTAGGAAAGCGTGATGGCTCCCATGCTCCCTCTGATTCTAGCAAAGAGTGGATCGGTGCCGTTAAAAAGCGGCCGAAGTTTTGCATTACAAAAAGAGGTGAAGGGGAGTGGCGATGACTGGAATTCACCTCGAGGGGAGAGCAACCGTTCCACCAGTTTGAGATAAACCTCTTCATCACTATAATTCTGCACCGAATGATTGCCAACCCCACTAGAAGCGGGATTGGTGTTACGACTCATCGCATTAACGGTGCGATAGGAACACGGTCCGCCATTAGCGGCGTGTCCCTGCAGAGCAAAAGCGAAGACAGAGAGTTGGTCACGCTTCGGATCAAACGGAGCAATGTCTTGCACTGATGATTCCGATTGCGTGAGGCCATAGAATGAGGTTTTTCCTGACAGCCAGTTTGTCAAGGCAGAATAAAGGTTTCCCATGACATGGCGTTTAACTTCCAAATCGCCATAGAACACCGTTTGGTCCACCATGACCACAAAATGACGATCATAAGCCTTGGTTGCTGCCTTTTCCTGACCACGTGCAGTGGAGGGAACAAACAATCCAGTAAATAGGCAGACAACAAATAACCATGTCGGTAGCAGGACGTGGAACTGGCTAATTCTTGCTGATGGCAAGCGAAAGTATGGCACAATACTCATGGAAGATGCTGTTTCGTTATTCATCTGTTGTTTAAGTCCTGCCAAAAAGGATTTTGCCTCAAAGTTTTCGCAAGGTTTCACTTCCCGTTTTTTGATGTTTGGAAGTGCTACAGACATGCCAGAGACAACTTTACAGGACATTTTATGGCAAAGATAGAAGAAATGAATGAATTAGGAAATGCTTTTTCTGAAAAAGTTCTCTTTATGGCTACATTATGTGCTGATTTGTGTTAAAGAAAACAGAAAAAGCCGATTGTTCAGCAGACTTTACAAAAGCTTCTTCTCCTTCCTCGCGTATACTATATAAGTTCTGAAACACAAGTAGGTGTTCGAAATGAGTTTTACATTGAAAGTGCGTTGTCGGGATGCGGCTCTACCGATATTGTCCGTGGATGGAGAGGCCTGGATGCTAACCGAAAATTCTAGTACAACGAAAGAGATAGAAAGGCAGGTCACGCACCCCCAGAGTTCGGATCTGAACCCTTTCATCTTCGAGTTGAGCGATTCCGCTGCAGCATGGGTTGAGCGGTTGGTGAAGTAATTCAACACTTCATCTTCCTTGGACTTGAGTGTCTTCATTGCTGAAATCATCTCAGGCATTCTTGTGGCTGACACCGCCTTAAACCATTCATGCAGTTTGGGTTTTGCCATTTCTTTCGTCAATTTCCTGTTCCTGAAGATTGCCGCGCAGAGGCGGCTCTTGGAGTGTAAAGTCATTAAGTGTCATGTTGTGTCGGGTCATTTATTGCAGGATATTGCCCTCCATGTCGATGGTGAGGCGTTGTCCGCTGGTGGTGGTGGCATAGAGCAGGCGGTTCTTCTCACGCCATTCCAGCTTGGCATAGCTGGCTTCGAGGGCAATGCGGTAGTGCGCCACATCCATCACGCCGAAGCGGTTGTCCTTCACGAAGAACACATACATGGGGGTGCGCTTGCGGCGGAACAAGCCCGTGTAGTGGTAGTTCTGGATGTAGTCGGCCAGATCGGCGAGCTTCGTCTTGGGCAGGCCGCAGCCGCGGAAGGGGAGGAAGGCGAAGGCAATGAGGACGAAGAGCCCCATGGCCGTGAATACAGCCCCACCCGATAGGCGCTTTTTATTATAACGGGCAATCAGTTGCGACTTCAGACGGTCCTGCACCTGTTCGCGAAAGCCGTTGTCGTATTCGATCGTGTCGTTGCACACCTCATCCCAGTCGTAATAATCCCAAGGTTCGATGAACGAAGATCGGAGTGTGTATCTCAATTCAGCCGTTTTCCAGCGCTCATCGTAATTGTCATACCGCGAGGGCGTGAATTCTTCCGTGATTTCCCAACTGTTGTAAGAGGCAAAGAAGCCCGCTCCCAGGATGAAAAGCAGGCAAGCCACGATGCGGAAAATCCACCGGAGGAACCGTCCGGTCTTGGGCCGCCGCCAGTCATACACCTTGGTGGAATGGAAATGGTAATCCGGAAATCGGTCCATCACGGTGCGGTGGTCGGGAGTTGGGGAAGTCCTGTGTACTAGCTGTGGATCAGGTTGAGGTGTCTCTGCCGTGAGCGGTTTGCCACATTGGCGGCAGAAGCGTGCCCCGGCGGGATTTTGCGCTCCGCAATGTGGGCAGGTGTTAGGTGTGGTCATGATGCGTTTCTTTTTTGAGAGGATGAGTGAACGAACTATGCACGTGCTGGAGGGTTTCTCTTTTTTCCGCTTGAGGCCCGGGGTGCCGCTTCAGCGTTTTTCGGCCAGGATGGTCTCGGTGTCAGTGAGGCGGACAAGACCTTGCTTGTAGAGGGTGCCGAGGGCTCGCTTGAAGGTTTTCTTGCTGACGCCGAAACGGTCACGGATGTCGTCGGGAGAGGAGGCGTCGGAGAAGGGCAGACGGCCAGCGGGCGCTTCACGGAGGGCATCGAGGAGGTCGTCGGCGAAATCACGGAAACGGCCTTTACCGATGCGCTGGATGGAGAGATCCATCTTGCCGTCAGGACGTACCTTGACAACGGTCACGTTGAGCACGTCACCTGCGTGGGGGGGCTCGGACTGGAAGATCTGGTCATCGTAGAGCAGACCGGCACAGCGGTTGTCGGCAATCACCTTGAAGCCTAGCGGCGTCTTCTGCTGCACGATGGCTTCGAGTTCCTGTCCGCGGTGGTACTCAAGGGGTGTGGCGGGCTGGAGATAGCGCTCCACTTTGGCAGAGGCCACGATGCGCTGCGTCTGGTCGTCGATGTGGATATGCAC
>ERZ1026886.1374-NODE-1374-length-10415-cov-80.104151_pt1 | contig 10415 bp, 8 predicted proteins | sample MGYA00380173_ERZ1026886 | MGnify/ENA primary metagenome ERZ1026886 (study PRJEB33269, sample SAMEA4719809) | human gut metagenome | biome: human-associated habitat; feature: organic feature; material: feces | place: Cameroon | collected 2013-10 ... | reverse complement strand
GTTAAAAAATACGCTCAAAGCTTGCTCAATTAGAGTAAAACAGGGCGTGTGGGACACAGTGAAGGAACTTTAGGGCGTGTGGGGCACAGTGAATGAAAACTCATGGCGGTGATATCTGTAATCTATTTCTCTCGTTTCAGCAGCAGAATTTCCTCTGCCGACAGCCCCGTTATTTCCATCACCGTGGCAGTATCGCACAACTGCACATGATGGCGGATTTTCTCCTTGTCGAATGCATCCTCGTTCATGCTGAAGTTGAGCAGGGCAATCGTGTAGATATGGTTTTCTGATAAAAGTTGAGAAAATGTGATGATTCCCTGCTCTTCTCAGGAAAGTATCAGGAGGATTACAGAGGTGGTTACAGTGGTTACGGTTACAGAAGTTACAGTTTTCATGGAGGGGGTAAAGTGCCTTTCGGGGACTTACGGATTGTAAGTAGTATATATAGAGATTATAAATATATAATAATATATATTTATAATCTCTTTCTAAAGACGGGAGAAGGTAGAGGGGATTCGGAAAACTGTAACTTCTGTAACCGTAACCGCTTCTACCGAAAAACATAGGGAAACTCTCGGCTACTCATAGTTTTCTCATAGCTAACTGATAGACTTGTTTTTATTAACGGAAAACGGCGCAAATGTTAACGGCGTTTAACAGAACTCTGCGGGGTGATTTTTGGCGGTATCGGATATTTGCAGTACCTTTGCACTGTCGTTAGAAGAAAGGCTGCACTTTCTAAAAATAATTATTAACCCTTTAAAAAACTGATTGACTATGGGACAAGGAACTAGTAAGTATCGTAAGATTATGCGTACCCCTCAGACGGGTGAGAACGCTGGTAAGAAGCTCTGGTATGCTACTGCCGTGAGCGACCGTGAGATGAGTTTCGAGGACTTCGTGACTCATATCTCTGAGCACAACTCTCCATACAGCCGAGGCACCATCCACGGTGTACTGATGGATACCTTGGATTGCCTGAAGCATCTGATTCTGGATGGCAAGAGCGTTCGTTTCTCCGACCTCGGATTGTTCTCCATCGGTATGACTTCGCGTGGCGAGGTGAGCAAGGAGAAGGTGACGGCAGCTAGCGTGCAGGGCGTGCATCTTATTGTAAGAAACACAAAATCATGGAGCAACGCCGAGCTGAAGAAGCTCACCAAGATCGTGGCATACGATGACTATACCACCGGGGCTGAGGACGGCGGTGGAACGGAGAACACGCCGGGCGGTGGCAATACCAGTCAGGGCGCTGGCGGGGAGACCAATAAGGATAACGGCGGAACCAGCCAGGGCGGAGACGGAACCGACAGCGGCGGCGATAACGTAAATTTTTAAATCTTGCTTGATGCGGATTGCAAATCCGCAGAGCACAAATAGGTTAGGACGTTTTTAACGGCGGATTACAAATCCGCCGAAACGCCTAACGGGATTAATCACTAAAAAAAACTGCTTATGAAGAAAGAAACTTGGAAAACCGTATTCCAGATAGTACTATCTATCTTGACCGCCATCGCCGCATCTCTGGGCGTGACGAGCTGCATGTCGTAGAACATTACAAACACTAACAAGAAGTGCCGGTAAGTAAAGCTTATCGGCACTTTTTTTTTCAATTAAGTTTCTTTAACCACAACTCTCTTCCGTCATTCAATTATTCTTTGTACTTTAGCACCTCGAAAATAAAAATATATCCTAAAAGGATACAGCAAAAAGATACTCTAAAAGGATAATGCAATATGAGCAACGGATTATTACTATGGATCGATGATGAAATTGAGCTCCTCAAGGCACATATCATCTTCCTGGAGAAAAAGGGTTACGAGGTTGCCACGGTGAGCAATGGATCGGATGCCATCGAGCTATGCCGACAGCAATCCTTCGACCTCATCCTCCTCGATGAAATGATGCCTGGACTGAGCGGCCTGGAGACCCTGCAGCAAATCAAGGACATCCAGCCCGCTACTCCCGTTGTGATGTGTACCAAGAGCGAAGAGGAAAACATCATGGACCAGGCTATCGGGTCGAAAATCGCCGACTATCTCATCAAGCCCGTCAACCCGAGCCAGATCCTGCTCTCGCTGAAAAAGAACATCCACCAAAAGGATATCGTGACCGAGATGACGCAGAGCGGATACCAGCAGGACTACCAGCAGATTGCCCTGAAGATGATGGACTGCCGTACCTGCAGCGACTGGATGGAGATATACAGAAGACTCGTGAAATGGGAACTGGAACTGAGCGATACAGACAGCCAGATGACCGAAATGCTCGCCATGCAGAAGGAGGAGGCTAACATCGGATTCGCCAAATTCATCGCCAGGAACTATCTGGAATGGATAGACCTGATGAGGAATGGGAATGCCGGAAAGAATGGGAATACCGGGAAGAATGGGAATGCATCTTCTTCCGACGACCGCCCGATGATGAGCCCGGATGTCTTCAGAAACAGGATCTTCCCGATTCTGGACAAGGGGGAGAAGGTGTTCCTCATCGTGATAGACAACTTCAGATACGACCAGTGGAAGATGCTGGCGGCTGACATCGGCGAACTGTTCGACATAGACGAAGATATGTATATGAGCATCCTGCCTACCGCCACGCAATACGCCCGGAACGCCATCTTCAGCGGTCTGATGCCCAACAGGATTGCCGAGATGTTTCCAGAGCTCTGGGTGGATGAAGACGAGGAGGAGGGCAAGAACCTGAACGAGGAGCCGCTGATACAGACAATGCTCGACAGATACCGCAAGCGATACAACTTCAGCTATCACAAGGTGAACGATTCGCAGGGCGCCGACCGGTTTATGGAGCACTACAACGAATGCAGGGAGAAGGACCTGAACGTGCTGGTAATCAACTTCATCGACATGCTCTCGCATGCCCGGACGGAATCGAAGATGGTACGCGAGCTCGCCAATACGGAGAGTGCCTACCGCAGCATCACGCAGAGCTGGCTGCGCCACTCGGTGCTCTCGGAACTGTTCAGAAGACTGTCGCAGGATGACTGCAAGGTGGTGATCACCACCGACCACGGAAGCATCCGCGCCTCGAAGCCCATCAAGATCATCGGCGACCGCAACACGAATACCAACCTGCGCTACAAGCTGGGCAAGAACCTGGCCTGCAATGCCAAGGAGGTTTTCACCATCAGGGACCCGAAAAGGGCACAGTTGCCTGCTCCCAACCTGAGTACATCGTATGTCTTTGCCTACGGAGACGCCTTCTTCGCCTATCCGAACAACTACAATTACTACGTTTCGTACTACAAGGATACCTTCCAGCACGGTGGCATCTCGATGGAGGAAATGCTCATTCCGATCATCACCCTGACACCGAGAAAGAGAAATTAAAGGAAAAAACAGCAACCAGTTTGCTAATCATAAAGTTCAAAGTTCAAAATTCAAAGTTCAAAGTAAAATATATGAAGATTAAGATTGATTCATTAGACAACATCCATGTAGCAGCCAAGGAATTCCTTCAGAACATGGGCGACGGCAAGGTCTTTGCCTTCTATGGCAAGATGGGTGCCGGAAAGACAACTTTCGTTAAAGCTATCTGCGAGGAACTGGGCGTGGAGGATGTAATCACCTCGCCTACCTTCGCTCTCGTCAACGAATACACTGCCGGAAACGGCGATCCTATCTACCATTTCGACTTCTACCGCATCAAGAAGATTGATGAGGTGTATGATATGGGATACGAGGATTACTTCTACAGCGGAAACCTCTGCTTCCTGGAGTGGCCGGAACTCATCGAGGACCTGCTGCCGGAGGATTGTACCAAGGTGACCATCACCGTGGAGGAAGATGGTAGCAGAAGCGTAGAATTCTAGAGGCTATTTCGCAAATTCGGATTCTAACAAAAAAGCATACGTCCCGATGCAGCTGATGCCGCACCGGGACGTATTTTTTTTAGTCGTCTGCCCTCTCTTACAGCAGAGCCTCAAACTTCTCCTTGAGGGTTGACTTGTTGGCTGCACCAACAAACTTGTCAACGAGCTGGCCACCCTTGAAGAAAAGGATGGTAGGGATATTGCGAACGCCAAACTCCATAGCGATGTCGTCGTTCTCCTCTACATCACACTTACCAACTACCAACTTACCGTCAAACTCCCCTGCCAATTCTGACACGATAGGAGCAATCTGACGGCAAGGGCCACACCATGTAGCCCACAAATCTACTACCAATGGCAACTCGCCATTCTTGTAACTCTCGAAATTCTCGGTTGTAATTGTTACTTCCATTTTTTCTTCCTTTTTTATATAGTTAATAATATTCTCATGAATTATTTTTAATTGATCTGATACGACATCTTCGGATGGTCGTTGACAAACTGTATCAGATCCCTGCTCACTCCCACCGTGCGGTCCTGCGCACGCAGCAGCACATTGGTCTTGGTCTCGGCATCGTGAATCTGAAGGAAGAGCTGAGCCTTGCCCTCATCATTCTCCACCAGCGTCTTGATATCATTCACCAGCGTTTCGTCTATCACCGTGCTGTCCACGATGATGGTAAACTTCTCCAGGCGGTTCTCCTTCACGGTCTGGAGATATTCCACGGTGCTGATCTTGAAGTCAAGATAGTTGCTGTTGCCGTAACGGGACACACACTTCGCCGTAACGAAGATGGTGCTGCCCTCTACCATGATGCCTCGCCAGTTGCCCCAGTCCTCACCGAAGAGCGCCAGCTCGCCCGATCCTTCGAAATCCTCGATGGTGACGAAGCCGCACGGCTTTCCGGTCTTGGTGAACTTGGATTTCACCCCGGTGATGATGCCGCCGAACACCACATCCTCCTTCTTGGCAAGCTCCACCTTGTCGCCCAGTTCTGAGCAGTGGGTATTGCAGAGGTTGCGGAGGATGATTTCGTAATCGTCGAGCGGATGAGCCGAGAGATAGATGCCCACGAGCTCACGCTCCCTGTTGAGCCTCTCGATGGTGCTCCAGGATTCAGCTTCCGGTATAGGAGGGGTGGCTATCTCCACCGCCTCTACGCCTCCGAAGAGCGAAGTGGCTGCCTCGCGCTGTTCCTGCTGGTAGAGCTGACCGTATCTTACGAGCGTATCCAGGAAGGTATCGCCCTTGCTGTTCTTGCCGAAGTACTGCTCGCGGCGGATGCCGAAGCTGTCGAAACCGCCACTCAAAGCCAGACTTTCGAATGCCTTGCGGTTGACATTGGAGAAATCCACGCGCTCGGCAAAATCGAAGATGTTCTTATAAGGGCCGTTCTTCAGGCGCTCTGCCACGATGGCATCGGCGGCAGGAGTTCCCATTCCCTTGATGGCGGAGAGTCCGAAGCGTATCTCGCCATGCTCGTTCACACCGAAGGCACGGTAGCTCTCGTTTACATCCGGTCCCAGGGTCTTGATGTCCATCGACTGGCACTCCTCCATCAGCTTGGTAATCTCGGTGATCTGCGCAAAGCGGCGGGTCATCAGCGCTGCCATATATTCGGCTGGATAGTGCGCCTTGAGATAGGCAGTCTGATAGGCTACCCACGAATAGCAGGTGGCGTGCGACTTGTTGAAGGCGTAGGAGGCAAACTTCTCCCAGTCGCCCCAGATCTTCTCGAGCACAGCCGGATCGTGGCCGTTCTCCTGTCCCTGCTTGATGAACTTCGGCTTCATCGCATCTACGATAGCCTTCTTCTTCTTACCCATCGCCTTACGGAGGGCATCCGATTCGCCTCGGGTGAAGCTTGCCAGCTGGCGGGAAAGGAGCATCACCTGCTCCTGATACACCGTGATGCCGTAGGTATCCTTGAGGTATTTCTCCATGCAGGGGATATCGTAGGTGATGGCCTGCTGGCCGTTCTTGCGGGCGATGAAGTCGGGGATGTAATCCATAGGTCCCGGACGGTAGAGGGCGTTCATGGCGATGAGGTCCTCGAATACCGTAGGTTTCAGCTCGCGGAGATACTTCTGCATACCCGGCGACTCGAACTGGAAGGTTCCGATGGTCTGGCCGCGCTGGTAGAGCTGATAGGTAAGCTCATCATCGATAGGGATGGTATCGAGGTCAACGACATCGCCCGTGGTCTGCTTGATTACCTTGCACGCCTCCTTCATCTCGGAGAGGGTCTTCAGACCCAGGAAGTCCATCTTGATGAGTCCGGTGGTCTCGATCACGTGACCGTCGTACTGGGTTACTGCCGTCTTCAGTCCCGGGAAATCAGGGTCATCGGCTGTAGATACAGGCACCCAGTTGCTGATAGGGTCGCGGCAGATGATGAATCCGCAGGCATGGATACCCGTGCCGCGGATGGTACCCTCGAGCATGCGGGCATACTTGATGGTATTGCTCTCGCGGGGGTCGCTGGAGTATTCTGCCTCCTTCAGCTCCGGGGTATATTTGATGGCGTTGGCAAGGTTCATCTTCGCTCCGTCGGGCAGACGGTCGGGAATCGCCTTGCAGAGTGCATTCGCCTTGTCCAAAGGCAGCTTCTCTACGCGCGCCACATCCTTGATAGAGTTCTTGGTGGCCATCGAACCGTATGTAATAATGTGGGCACAGTTCTCGTGACCGTACTTATCCATTACCCAGCGCAACACCTTGCCTCGGCCGTCGTCATCGAAGTCGGTATCAATATCAGGCAGGTTCACACGGTCCGGGTTCAGGAAACGCTCAAACAGCAGGTCGTACTTCAGAGGGTCGATCTTGGTGATTCCCAGGCAATATGCCACTACGGAACCTGCCGCTGATCCACGGCCCGGGCCCACCATCACGCCCAGCTCTTCGCGTGCCGCCCTGATGAAGTCGGACACGATGAGGAAGTAGCCCGGGAAACCCATGGTCTTCATCACGTGAAGCTCGAAGTTCACGTGCTCATCCACATTCTCGGGCAGCGGATCGCCATAAAGCTTCCTGGCTCCCTCGTAGGCGAGGTGGCGCAGGTATTCTGCCTCAAACTTGATGCGGTATATCTTGTCGTAGCCGCCCAGACGGTCGATTACCTTCTGACCTTCCTCGGGCGACAGCTGGTTCTCTCCATTCTCATCAGTGGTAAACTCCCTGTAGAGGTCTTCTTCCGACACCTTCTGGCGCAGCTGCTCCTCGGTACCGAAACTCTCCGGAATGGGGAAGAACGGCATGATAGGACCGTGGTCGATGCTGTAGATCTCCACCTTATCCAATACTTCGAGGGTATTCGAGAGCGCCTCGGGGATATCAGAGAACACTTCGTTCATCTCCTCGCGGGTCTTGAACCACTCCTGCTTGGAGTAGCGCATGCGGTTAGGATCGTCCAGGTCCTTGCCGGTGGCGATGCAGAGCAGATGGTCGTGCGCCTCGGCAGTCTCCTTGTCCTCGAAGTGGCAGTCGTTGGTGCATACGAGCTTGATGCCGTATTCCCTGGCAAACTCGATGAGCACCTTGTTCGCCTTCTGCTGCAGTTCGTAAGCCTCGCGGTTGGCGAGCAGGCTCGGATCATCGGGCACCTTGTGGCGCTGCAGCTCCAGGTAATAGTCATCGCCGAAGAGATTGTGATACCACTCGCATGCCTCACGGGCTCCGGCGATATCGCCCTTCAGGATCTTGGCTGGCACCTCGCCGGCGATACATGCCGAGCAGACGATGAGGTCTTCGTGATACTTCTCCAGGTCGGCACGGTCGGTTCGAGGGCGCATGTAGTATCCATCCACCCACGAATTGCTCACCAGCTTGATGAGGTTCTTGTATCCGTTATAGTTCTTGGCGAGCACGATGAGGTGGTAACCACTCATATCGCCCTTGTCCTTCTCGCGGTCGCCCTTGGTGCGTCGTGCCACATACATCTCGCAACCGATGATGGGCTTGAAGGGTTCGAGTCCCTCCTTCTTGCGGTCTTTGTTGACCTTTCCACAATAGTCAACCAGCTCCTTGATGCCGAACATCACACCATGATCGGTTACTGCCATACCCTTCATGCCATCCTTGATAGCCTTATCCACCAGACGTGGAATCTTGGACTGGCCATCGAGGATGGAATACTGAGTATGGACGTGTAAATGAACAAAATCTTCCATTTTTTGCGTTAAAATTCGTAATTTGAGAACAAAGTTACTGCTAAAAGTTGATATTGCCAAAAGAAATGGGAGAAAAATTTGCAAAAACGATAAAAATGACGTATCTTTGCACCGAAAATAAAAACGTAAACCTTTCTCATGGGACAAAAAATAAAGAAACTAAAAAAGATAAGAATTCACCGTGAAGGCACCGACCAGCTGGTGTTCGGCGGTATAGCACTGGTGGCTGTCGCAGCAGTACTGTGGATGGCCTTTGACAACAAGATACCTTTCTGGGCATTCCTTGTGGTCTTCGGTGTGGTATATGGTATCGTGCTCAACTTCTACCGATGCCCGATCAGATTCCTGAACGTGGAAGATACCGAGAAACTCGTGGTAGCTCCTGCCGACGGCAAGATCGTGGTGATAGAGGAAGTGGAGAATGCACCTTACTTTAACGATAAGCGACTGATGATTTCCATCTTCATGAGTCTCTGGAACGTACATGCCAACTGGTTTCCGGTGGATGGCAAGGTGAAGTTCGTGAAGCACGAGGACGGAAAGTTCATGAAGGCTTGGCTGCCTAAGGCGAGCGAGGAGAACGAGCACGCCGACATAATGATCACTACCCCAGAGGGCGTGGATGTATTGTGCCGACAGATTGCCGGTGCCGTAGCCCGCCGCATCGTAACCTATGCCAAGGAGGGAGAAGAGTGCTACATCGATGAGCATCTCGGATTCATCAAACTGGGTTCACGAGTGGATGTGTATCTGCCTCTCGGCACGGAAGTATGCGTGAAGATGGGACAGTCAACCACAGGTGATCAGACAATCATAGCAAAACTGAAATAAGAAAAAATGAGTATTAAGAAGCATATTCCAAACACGATTACCTGCTGCAACCTCATCTCAGGCTGCATCGCTACATCGTTTGCCTTCGGTGGAAATCCCGAAATGGCACTGTTGTGGATTATCATTGGAGCTGTTTTTGACTTTTTCGATGGCATGAGCGCCCGCTTGCTGCACGTTTCATCGCCTATCGGCAAGGAGCTGGACTCGCTTGCCGACGATGTGACCTTTGGCGTAGCACCCGCCACCATCGTATTCTCACAACTCTTCGTCATGGAGTATCCGGAGTTTCTGGAGCCTTTGCGCCCTTGGTTGCCATACGTAGCCTTCATCATCGCAGCTTTCTCTGCCCTGAGACTGGCGAAGTTCAACCTGGATGAGCGCCAGACAACCTCTTTCATCGGCGTACCTACGCCAGCCAATGCGCTGTTCTGGGGTTCGCTGGTAGTAAGCAGCCCCAGCTGGATTACCAACCAGAGCTGGTCGATATATCTCGTGCTGGCGCTGATTTTCATCACCAGCTTCCTGCTGGTATGCGAGTTGCCGCTGTTCGCCCTGAAGTTCAAGCAGTGGTCGTTCAAGGGCAATGAGGTGAAGTATTGCTTTGCCGGTTTCGCCATTGCCGTTCTTGCGGTATCTGTGGCTGCCGAAGGAGCAAGAGGATTCCTGGAGGGATGGTGGCCTATCATCCTGGTGTACGTACTTCTCTCCTGGATGATGTTTCTGAAGAAAAAATAAAAATATAGGTTTTGTCATTTCCTTTTCAAGGAAAGGCGTTAATTGTTAGTATAGGCATCAGCTTTCTAACAAAGATAAAAAGATTAAGGAATAACAAAGGCTTACTTCCGGCGGGAAGTAAGCCTTATTTTTTATATGATCTCTGATGATTAGTTGTGTACGAGTGTACCAATCTCTTCACCTTCCATCACCTTCTTCAGGTTGCCTACTACATCCATATTGAATACGTAGATAGGAAGGTCGTTCTCCTTGCACATGGTAGTAGCCGTGAGGTCCATCACCTTCAAGCCCTTGGTGTAGATTTCATCATAGGTGATGTCCTTGAACTTGGTAGCGGTAGGATCCTTCTCTGGGTCGGCGGTATAGATGCCGTCCACACGGGTACCCTTGAGCATCACGTCTGCCTCAATCTCGATACCACGGAGAGAAGAACCGGTATCGGTAGTAAAATATGGGCTGCCTGTACCAGCTGAGAAGATGCAGATGTAGCCGTCTTCCATTGCCTCGATGGCTTTCCACTTGGTGTAGAACTCACCGATAGGCTCCATGCGGATAGCTGTAAGCACCTTGTTCTTCACGCCCAGTGCACCGAGGGCACTGCTCAGGGCGAGAGAGTTGATGACGGTGGCACACATGCCCATCTGGTCGCCCTTCACACGGTCGAATCCCTTCTGGCTTCCGCTCAATCCACGGAAAATGTTACCACCACCGATCACGATACCAATCTGCACGCCCATCTCGTGAACTTCCTTAATCTGCTTAGCATAATCACTCAAGCGCTCAGGGTCGATGCCGAAGCTCTGCTTGCCCATCAGGCTCTCACCGCTCAACTTCAAAAGAATTCTTT
>ERZ1026886.1371-NODE-1371-length-10421-cov-3.565599_pt1 | contig 10421 bp, 7 predicted proteins | sample MGYA00380173_ERZ1026886 | MGnify/ENA primary metagenome ERZ1026886 (study PRJEB33269, sample SAMEA4719809) | human gut metagenome | biome: human-associated habitat; feature: organic feature; material: feces | place: Cameroon | collected 2013-10 ... | reverse complement strand
GGTACCATCCTTACTGTCAGCATCCGTCTCGACGACGAATCCGCTCTGCGCGAACGCCTCTCCAAAATCCTCTCCCTTTCCTTTCTCAAGGATGAAGCCGCTAGCGAAGAATAAAAGTCAGAACGCACCTTACCTACAATCACCATTTTACCCTTAAAAACATGAACGTTCACCTTCTCCCGACCCACTCTTCCGAGCACATCACTCGGGCAGCCACCCTCTACGAATCCGCTTTTCCTCCCGAAGAGCGTCGTCCGACGGAGAAATGGGTAACCCTTCTTGGCAACACGGAATCCCCCGTTACGCTCCACGTCATAGCCGACAAGAACGACAACTTCTGCGGATTCATCACCCTTTGGACTCTCAACGGTTTCACCTACGCTGAACACTTTGCCATTCTCCCCGAAATGCGTGGCCACGGCATAGGAGGCCAAATCTTCCGTCAACTTCTCGAACACCCTTCCCACACTCCCCTCATTCTTGAAGTCGAACCTGCAGAAGACTCCCCTATCGCATCGCGCCGCATCCGATTCTACGAGCAACACGGTATGCACCTGCTCTCCCATCCCTACATGCAGCCCCCGTACTCCGCAGAATTCTCACCCCTTCCTCTTTGCCTGATGGCCAGCACAGACAGTCTCACCGACGAGCAACTCAATTCCATGGTCCGCGAACTCCATAAAGAGGTGTATCACTTCGAAGCATAACAGGGAATTGCAACGACTTCGATTCCAACAAAGCGTATACATTGATTTGAAATTAAGCCGACGCATCATTTTCGTATCCAAGGAAATGAAGCGTCGGCTACTTCATTTTTCACACAGAAGCTTCAGCGTCAAACAACAAATTGTCATGTTAAGCCGTCAAAACAAAATCTTCAATTATGGTCCACACTAAAAATTGCTAATAACAAGGAATTAATAGGAAACTTTGAAGCACCCATAAGTTTTTTTGCCGTAACTTTGCAGCTGACTTATTGTGCCCATTTGTATGCAAAGGAGAAAAACATACAAAGGAGCCATCAGGACAACAAGAAGAAATAAATACATAAAAGAAACCACATATAACCAAACAACACATGAAGAAAATCGCTTTATGGGTGCTCGCCGGTCTGCTTCTTGCAGGCTGCGGCAGCAAGTCCGACAAAATGGGCCAAGCCAGTACTGACTTCGCAGTGGAAACGTTGACTGCCACTACGGCTGACTTGAAGACGTCGTATCCCGCCACCATCAAGGGTATGCAGGACATCGAAATCCGTCCGAAAGTGTCGGGTTACCTCGTCAAGCTCCTCGTTGACGAAGGTGCCACGGTACGCAAGGGACAGCCCCTTTTCCTCATCGATTCCGAGCAGTACAAAGCTGCTGTAAAAGCAGCTCAAGCACAGATCAAGGTATGCCGCGCCAACATCGCCACCCAGAAGCTGACGGTGGACAACAAGCGCATGCTCTTCAAGCAGAATATCATTTCACAGTACGACCTGCAGATGGCTGAAAACACCTTGGCCTCCTACGAAGCCCAGTTGGCAGCCGCTCAGGCCCAGCTGCAGAGCGCACGAGACAATCTGCGCTGGTGCACGGTGACCAGCCCTGCTGATGGCGTAGTCGGCAGCATCCCCTACCGCGTGGGTAGCCTCGTGAGCGGCCAGTCAGCCACCGCGTTGACCACCGTGTCAAACATCTCCAAGATGTATGTCTACTTCTCTATGACAGAGAAGCAGCTTCTCGCTATGACCCGTGAGACAGGCGGTATTGATGCAGCAATCAAGAAAATGCCAGCCGTAAGCTTGGTGCTTTCTGATGGTTCTACCTACAGTCAGAGCGGTGTGATCAGTACAGTTAGCGGCGTCATTGACCAGTCTACAGGTTCTGTTCAGATGCGTGCAACGTTCGACAACGCAGGTCATGTACTCCGTTCAGGCGGTTCTGGCTCTGTGCTCGTACCGACGCATGCTGAAGATGCCATCATGGTTCCCCAGAGCGCTACATTTGATGTACAGGACAAAAAGTTCGTCTACGTCGTAAACGCAGACAAGACTGTTGCCACGCGCGAAATCACCGTCCTCTCACAGAACAACGGTCAGAGCTACGTAGTGACTTCAGGTCTGAAGGCAGGCGAGCGCATCGTTGTTGATGGCGTGAACAAATTGAAGAACGGCCAGCAGATCAACCCTATCTCACGTGCCCAGCTTGAAGCCAACCAAAAGAAGGAGCAGCAGGCCATGAAGGACGGCAAGATGCCGGGTGAGAAATAAACACACATTTATATTAAAGCTTAACGACAAGCCATGCCCCACGATGCCCCAACGGGCTCATTATGATGCAACGCTTGCCAACTAATACATTTCAAGCAATATGACACTTGATCGGTTTATCAACCGTCCGGTTTTATCGACCGTGATCTCTATTGTGATTGTCATATTGGGTGTTTTGGGCTTGACCTCCCTGCCTATCGTCCAATATCCTGACATCGCACCGCCTACTGTGCAGGTGAGCACAACCTACACAGGCGCAAACGCACAGACTGTGCTGAACTCCGTGATTGCTCCGCTTGAAGAGCAGATCAACGGTGTTGAAAACATGGACTATATGTCGTCGACCGCCACAAATACGGGTTCGGCCACGATTACCATTACCTTCAAGATGGGTACCAACCCCGACATGGCTGCCGTGAACGTTCAGAACCGCGTGGCTAAGGCCCAGGGTTTGCTTCCCTCGGAAGTGACGCAGGTGGGTGTCATCACGCAGAAGCGTCAGAACTCCATGTTGATGATCTTCTCCGTTTCCGACGGTGAAGACCTCTACGACAACGCCTTCATCGAAAACTATGCGAAAATCAACATCATCCCGCAGATTCAACGTGTGAAAGGTGTGGGTGACGCCATGGTGATGGGTGCCGACTATTCAATGCGTATCTGGCTTAACCCGGAGAAGATGGCTGAATACCACCTCATGCCTTCAGACATTAGTGGTGTGCTGGCCGAACAGAATATTGAAGCAGCTCCCGGTAACATCGGTGAACGCGAAAACCAGACTTTCCAGTACACGCTTCGCTACAAAGGCCGCTTGAGCCAGGTTCCTGAATTCGAGGAGATGGTCATCAAAGCCAACCCTGACGGTACGATTATCCGCCTGAAGGACGTAGCTCGCGTAGAACTCGGACGTATGTCTTACGCATTCTCGGGCAAGGTAAACGGCCACAAGTCGGTGACATGTATGGTGTCACAGATGGCTGGTTCGAACGCTACGGAAATCGTGCAGGATTGCGAAAAGCTCCTCAACGAGGCCCAGAAGACGTTGCCGCAGGGTATGAAGATTACGGTAGCCCAGAACGTCAATGACTTCCTCTTCGCTTCAATCCATGAGGTAATCAAGACGCTCATCGAAGCGTTCATCCTCGTGTTTATCGTGGTGTATATCTTCCTGCAGGACATGCGAAGCACCATCATTCCGTCCATCGCCATCCCTGTGGCCTTGATTGGTACATTCTTCGCACTCTACGTCATCGGTTTCTCCATCAACCTCTTGACCCTCTCGGCAATGGTGCTAGCCATTGCGATTGTGGTGGACGACGCCATCGTGGTGGTGGAAGGCGTCCACGCCAAGCTCGACCAAGGCTACACCTCTGCCCGTAAGGCCTCAATCGATGCCATGCGCGAATTAGGCTCCGCCATTGTGTCTATTACCCTCGTGATGATGGCCGTATTCATTCCGGTGAGCTTCATGTCGGGCACAGCTGGTGTGTTCTATCGTCAGTTCGGTCTGACAATGGCCATCGCCATCGGTTTCTCGGCATTGAACGCCTTGACCCTCTCACCTGCCCTCTGCGCCATCTTGCTGAAACCCCATAAGGCCCACGGCGAGGAAGACGAATCGTTGAAGGAACGCATGGGCAAGGCCTACAAGGCTGCAGGCCAGACCATGTACCAGCGCTATGCTGAAAGCATCGGCCGTATCCTCCATCCCAGCATCACGCTTATCTTGGTGGTGATTTCCATCATCGGCCTGATCTTCGGCGGCTTCAACTTCAGCAGTCACCCTGTAATCACGGTGTTGCTCTCGATTGTTGCCATCTTGGCTTTCATTGGTCTGACGACGAAGAAATTCCAGAACGCTTTCGAAACGAAATTCGAGAACATCCTTAAGTCCTATAAGAAGAAGGTGTTGAAGTTCATCCAGCGTCCGATGCTCTCGCTCGGAGTGGTAGGTGTCAGCATCGTTGCTCTCATCTGGTTGATGAACATCACGCCGACAACCATGGTGCCGAGTGAAGACACGGGTACCATCATGGGTGTCGTGACGATGGCTCCGGGTACTTCACAGGACCGCACAGAGGCATACCTCAACAAGGTGGACAGCCTTGTCCGATCTTGCCCTTCAGTAGAAGTCAGCACCATTGTATCAGGTTACTCATTTATCGGTGGTCAAGGTCCTTCTTATGGTTCATTCATCATCAAGTTGAAGGACTGGGAAGAGCGTTCTCTGAAGGAAAGCTCAACGGTGATTTTCGCCAACCTTTTCCTCCGTTCACGCGATGTGTTCAAGGATGCACAGGTATTGTTCTTCCAGCCGCCAATGATCACGGGTTACGGTGTGACGAACGGCTTTACGTTCAACCTTCAGGACCGTACGGGTGGTGACTTGAACAAGTTCTATAACGTTGCCCAGCAGTTCCTTTCCGACCTGCAGAAACGTCCCGAAATCGAATCAGCTCAGACAACGTTCAACACGAACTTCCCTGAGTACATGATTGACATCGATGCAGCAAAGTGTAAGCGCGCAGGACTTTCTCCGCGTGACATTCTCACGACGCTCCAGGGTTACTATGGTGGTCTCTATGCCTCCAACTTCAACCGATTCGGTAAAATCTATCGTGTGATGATTCAGGGCGAACAGGCAGACCGCGCCAACCTCGAGACACTCTATAAGATCAAGGTACGCAACGGTTCGGAAATGGCTCCTATCACGGAGTTCATGACCATCAAGCCGGCCTACGGTCCTGACAACATCAACCGCTTCAACATGTACACCTCTATGGCCGTGAACGGTAACCCGGCCACGGGTTACACCTCAGGTCAGGCCATCAAGGCCATCGAGGAAGTAGCCGCAGAGAGTCTGCCTCAGGGATATTCATTTGAATTCTCTGGTCAGACGCGTGAGGAGCAGCAGAACTCAGGCAGCACGACAGCCATCGTCTTTGTGCTCTGTTTCGTGTTCATCTATCTTCTCCTTTCTGCCCAGTACGAGAGCTATCTGCTTCCCTTCGCCGTACTTCTCTCCGTGCCCTTCGGTTTGGCAGGTTCATTCCTCTTCATCCAGGGAATGGGTGCCATCAACAATGTAGTGCCTATCTTGGGTGAGGCAGCCAACAACATCTATGTGCAGATTGCCCTCATCATGTTGATGGGTCTTCTTGCCAAAAACGCCATCCTTATTGTAGAGTTCGCCCTCGACCGTCGTAAGATGGGTATGAGCATCTCTTGGGCAGCAGTGCTCGGTGCAGGTGCCCGTCTGCGTCCGATTTTGATGACCTCTTTGGCCATGATCATCGGTCTGCTCCCGCTGATGTTCTCCTTCGGCGTTGGTGCGAATGCCAACCGTTCTCTCGGTACAACCGCAATCGGTGGTATGCTCATCGGTATGATTTGCCAGATTTTCATCGTGCCCTCGCTCTTCGTCATCTTCCAGTATCTCCAGGAGAAGGTGAAACCGATGACTTGGGACGACATTGAGGATAATTTCGAGGCTCATTCCGACATCGAACAGTACAGCAAGTGATGAACTAGAAAGTGTGTGGGACATGCAGCATGTATAGCCATCTCCCTTGCGAAGCTTACAGCACTGCAGACCAGGTAGCAATACATCCTAGCTGCATGCCCCACCCTCTCACACACATCCCGAAAAAGAAATGAAACAAATACTCTATATTCTCGGTTGCTCGGCACTGCTGTCCAGCTGCGGTATCTACAAGAACTACGAACGCCCGCAGCAATTGGCTCAGGGCATCGACAGCCTCTACCGCGACACGACCAGCACATATGCAGTAGTAAAGGCCGACACCGCCAACTTCGGCAACACCCCATGGGAACAGGTGTTCACCGACCCCCAACTCCAGACGCTCATCCGCAAGGCGTTGGCCAACAACACCAACCTGCTCAACGCAGACCTCAGCATCCAGCAGATTCAGGCCGGGCTGAAGATGGAACGCCTGGCCTACTATCCTTCGATTGCCTTCTCTCCGCAAGGAACGATGTCAAGTTGGGATTTCAACAAAGCCACCAAGACCTACGCCTTCCCCATTGCTGCCAGCTGGCAGTTCGGTTCGATGGGTACCATCCGCAACACGAAGAAGCAGTATGAGATGAACCTCGAGATGACGAAGGCTGCCAAGCAGGCCGCTCGCACGAGTATCATCGCCAATGTGGCCAACCTCTACTACACCCTGCAGATGCTTGATGAGCAGCTGAAGACCACTGAGGCCACTGTGAAAATCTGGGCAGAGAACGTACGCGCCATGGAACTGATGAAAGAAGGCGGCATGACCACTCAGTCTGCCGTTTCGCAGGCAAAGGCCAACTACATCAACCTCCAGTCGACGGTACCAACGCTCAAAAACAGCATTTCTCAGACAGAGAATGCACTTTGCACGTTGCTTTGCGAAGCACCTCACGCCATCAGCCGCGGCACGTTCAATGCCGACGCCTTCCCCTCTGAATATGCAGTAGGTATGCCCGTTCAGCTTTTGGCCAACCGTCCCGACGTGCATGCTGCAGAAATGAAGATGGCAGCCGCTTTCTACGGTGTGAACATTGCGAAGTCCGCTTTCTATCCTTCGCTCAACATCACAGCGCAAGGCAGTTGGACAAACAATGCCGGCATGATTGTCGATCCCGGCAAGATCATGGCCACCCTGCTCGGCTCCATCGCGCAACCGCTCTTCGCCAACGGTCGACTGAAAGCCAACTTGAAAATCTCCCAACTGCAGTTTGAATCTACGCAGAATGACTTCAAGTCAGCACTCATCAATGCCGGACAGGAAGTAAGCAACGCTCTGTCGCAGTATCAGGCCGCCACGCAGAAGGAAGCTGCCTGCAAGCAGCAAGTGGCTGAGCTGACCACCGCACTGGAGAGCACCCAGCAGCTTTTCCAGCACAGCGTGGGCACAACCTATCTCGAAACACTCACCGCTCAGCAAAGCCTCATCCAGGCTCAGCTTAGCCTCATCTCCGACAAGTTCGACAAGGTGCAGGCAGCCATCAGCCTCTATCAGGCACTTGGAGGCGGCCGTGAAGTGGAAAACAACGACAATAACTAACCCCTTCAGGTTCTTTTTTTGAGGTTATAGGGTCGGGAAAGCAAATGTTTCACATTTTATTCCTAACTTTATGACCTCAAAACGCTTTCATACCTCATATATCCCCTTTTCGGGACTAGGAATAAGCACTTTACGAACCTGAACAAATTGATACATCCATGATCAGTCCATTAGCCTATGTCGACCCCGCAGCCCAGTTGGGTCAGAACGTTGAAGTCGGTCCTTTTGCCTACATTGAGAAAGGCGTAGTCATCGGTGACAACTGCGTGATCAAACCTCATGTCAGCATTCTTGAGGGCACCACAATGGGAAACGACAACATCATCTACCAGAACGCCGTTATCGGTGCCACCCCCCAGGACTTCCACTATACAGAAGGTTCTCCGACGAAGGTGATCATCGGCAATAACAACCGCATCCGTGAGAATGTGGTGATTGCAGGTAGCACATACACCGACCGCGCGACGCGCATCGGCGACAACAACTTCATTATGGACCGCGTACACATCTGCCACGATGTGCATGTCTTCAACCGTTGCGTGATTGGTATCGGTGCCTGCATCGCAGGCGAGAGTGAAATCCACGACTGCTCCATCCAGAGCAACGGTGTGGTGGTGCAGCAACATGTACGTGTAGGCCGCTATTCACTTGTGCAGAGCGGTTGCCGCGTGCAGAAGGACGTACCGCCTTACGTGATTCTCGGTGGAAACCCTGCTGCATACAACGGGGTGAACTCCGTAGTGCTTAAGCATGTGAACACTTCCGATCGCATCCTGCGCCATATTGCCAACACCTACCGCATCATCTACACAGGCAACTTCAGCCTGGAGGATGCAGTGCTCAAGATTCCCGAACAAATCCCCATGAGCGATGAAATCCGGAATATCCTCGACTTCATCAAGGGTGCCAAACACGGAATCGTTCGCAACATGAAGGAGAACGACTACTAAATCCGCGTCTGGTTTATCCGTCCACATGCATGGGTAAACTCAAGAACCATAAAAAAACACGGTAATCACACGATAACTTTCCTCGCAAAGGAAGAAAACGTGTGATTGCCGTGTTTTTTCCATTATTCAGGTTACGCAAGCAAATGACCAAAAACATCGCAACTTTCCTAAAACGCCTGCACATACCCCGCACAAAATGTGCAAAAACAAAGAATTTGCAGAAAAATCTGCATTTTTCTTGCCGAAAAGTTTGGAGGTTCGAAAAAAAGCCGTACCTTTGCACCGCGTTTGAGAGATAACGCAACAACAAAATAAGGAAGTTTGGGTGAGTGGCTGAAACCACCAGTTTGCTAAACTGACGTACGGGATACATGCCTCTCACGCATGGTATACGGGTTCGATTCCCGTAGGCGCTACAAAAGACACTCGACGCCCATCTGCCACATAAGCAGATGGGCGTCATTTCGTATATGAGCTGCGTATGAAGACATCTCAAGTACGTTCTCATCAGCATAGCAAGCACATCAGCACACTGCGCCTCAGACACACACCAAAAACAAGAGCGGACGTGATTCTCTCCCCGATTGGGAAGGAATCACGTCCGCTCTTGTTTCCTTCAGACCTTGATAAGCATCTGTTCATTGGCCAGCGTGACACGGTCAAACACCGCTCGCGCTTCATCGAGCAAACACTGCTCATTGTCATAGCGCGAAGAAAAGTGTCCAATCACCAAACGTTTGGCATGAGCCGCCTTAGCCATCAATGCGGCTTGTTCCGCAGTGCTATGGAGCGTTTCTTCCGCCCTTCGCAGAAACTCCTTGCCGAATGTAGCTTCATGGTAGAGCACATCGACTCCCTCAATGAGAGATGCATTTTCAGGCACATACGCCGTATCCGAAAGATAGGCATAGCTGCGTGGAGCAGGTGCAGGAACCACCAATTGCGAATGGTCATAATGGTCACCGTCAGCCGTAGTCCATCCAGCCCCCTGCTTGATATCATTGATAGCATAATAAGGTATTTCCAGAAAATCAATCATATCACGTCGGATATGCGGCATAGCAGGACGTTCGCGAAAAAGGAAACCACACGACGGCACCCGATGGCGCAAAGGAATACTGTAGACCTGCACGGAGCGATCCTCAAACACCAGCTGACTTCCAGGTCCTGTGGGCAACGGTTCGATATGCACCTCATATTCTATTCCCTTGCAGAAGAAGTCAAGCTGCGGCCGCAGCAAACCTTCCAGTTCGGCATGCGCATGAATGAATATCGGAGCAGTCCGTCCCGCAAGCGAAAGAGTCGAGAGGAGGCCGATAAGCCCGAAGATATGGTCACCATGTAGATGCGAGATGAAAATATGGGAAAGACGCATGAATTTCTGACGCGAACGCCTGAAACCCAACTGCGCACCTTCTCCACAGTCAATCATGTAGAGCTTCTCGCGGATGTTCAACAACTGCGAGGAAGGCATATGTCGTAGGGTGGGCAAAGCACTTCCGCACCCCAATATGTAAACTTCAAACTTTTCCATACGGCAAATTTACGGAATTCGGAAGAAAAAGTGTAATTTTGCAAGAATAAAGTGACAGACAACCACCCTTTCCAAGGGTATTCAGCCAAAGAACAAACAAGACCATGCATACACGCGAAGAAAAACTTGCCGCATTCGGTCGTCTCCTTGACGTGCTCGACGAACTGCGGGAAAAATGTCCCTGGGACCGCAAGCAGACCAACGAAAGCCTACGTCCCAACACCATAGAGGAAACCTACGAGCTCTGCGACGCCCTCATGCGCAATGACAAAAAGAACATCTGCAAGGAATTAGGCGACGTCTTGCTCCATGTGTGTTTCTACGCCAAGATAGGTTCCGAAACGGAGGACTTCGACATCGCCGACGTTTGCAACCAGCTTTGCGACAAACTCATTTTCCGCCATCCCCACGTATATCCACCCAAGGACCAAAACAACCAAAAGATAGAAACCTCTCAGCAAGTGAGCGAGCAATGGGAGTTGCTCAAACAGAAAGAGAAGGACGGCAACAAGAGCGTGCTCTCTGGTGTGCCTGCCGCACTCCCTTCGCTCATCAAGGCCTACCGCATCCAGGACAAAGCCCGCAACGTAGGTTTTGACTGGGAAGAACGCTCGCAAGTGTGGGAC
>ERZ1026886.1368-NODE-1368-length-10448-cov-36.939190_pt1 | contig 10448 bp, 5 predicted proteins | sample MGYA00380173_ERZ1026886 | MGnify/ENA primary metagenome ERZ1026886 (study PRJEB33269, sample SAMEA4719809) | human gut metagenome | biome: human-associated habitat; feature: organic feature; material: feces | place: Cameroon | collected 2013-10 ... | reverse complement strand
CTCAGGCTGCCGTGCTCAAGGCCATCAAGGAGGGCAAGACCAACGTTGACCTCAACGCTCCTATCGACCCTGATGGCGGCGACGACGGCAACGGCGGAAGCACCACTACTGGCGGCGGAAGCAATGCTGGTGGCAGCGGAACCACCGGCACCGAGGGCAGCGGAACCACCGGTTCTGAAGGCGACAACAAGGGTGACACGGGTACTTCCGGCGGCAATACCGACGGCGGTTCTAACGGCGACAACGAGCACATTACTCTCTAGCCATAGAGTTCCAGCCCCTACACGGCTGGAACTCTCCCCCATCCCCCCATCCATCAAATCGTATAACCCTATAACAAAGTAAAAGATGATGAAAAAGGAAACCTGGAAAATGGTGATTCAGGTAGCCATCAGCATCCTGACGGCTATCGCCACCTCGCTCGGCGTAACGAGCTGCATGTAAGGAATGAAAATGTAAGGAATGAAAAAGGGAGTCCTCGCGGACTCCCTCATTTGTTGAAACTAAAAACTAACACTTTTTACTAAACATAGAAGTCTAACAAAAACCAACTAAATGTTCATCTAACAATTTTACCAAATACTATAATGCTTTCTTGCATCCAAATAGCCCTCGTTGATGCTCTCCTCTTCATTAACGCTAATTCCAGGAGCATCACTTACGTTGCTTCCAGCAAGCAGAGAGCCTTCCATTTCTAATTCGACAACCTGGATTTCAGGTTTCAAATATGCTTGTTTCTTCATGATTTTATCTTTCTTAAATTGTTTATTCTTACTACATTTTACTTCACTACCATCTTCTTGCCGTTGATGATGTAAACACCTTTGGCAATACCTTCTACTCGGGCGGCACCAGCCTTTACAAGTTTGCCGTCGATAGAATAGATGTCGCAAGTATGCGCTTTCTCTGCAGCAATCTCATTGATGCCCGTAGTCTCGCCGCCATAGTACAGGCTGTAAGCCTTGGCACTGCCTGACTCTGGAATGGTGAAGTATACACGAAATGGAGGAACGATGGCTCCAGTGCCCACCTTCTTCAGGTTGAGGTTTTTACCCTGAGCCTTCTGAATACCATACTTTGTACTGCCATCACCATTGAAGTAATTGAATGTGCCGTGAACACTCAGATTGCCGAATAACTCATCTGTATCTTCTGCTGTGAAGTCCATATAGCCAGTGCCTGTGCAAACCAATTCGGCAGCCTCAGCATTGCCATTATACAGGATGTAGGGAGTATTGGCAGCTATAGAAGTTACTTCCTTCAGAATGATGGTGTTACCCTCTGACTTGGCAAACCCGTAAGCCTTGCAGCCTGCTGGCACCTCTATTGCACAAGGCAAATAGAGGGTCGCAAATGTGTTGGCTGCCCAAGAACGGGTGTACTTATAACCAGCAGTTCCCGTCTTGACAAGAGATGCACGATACACAGGATTCTGGTCTGCAATCTCCAACTGCTTCACTGCATAATAGTTATCATCTGTGCCCTTAACCACCAGGTTCCTGTTGCCATTCAAAGCAACTTCCGGGGCAGCTACTCCTTCATTTACCGCACCCTTCACCAGGATGAGGGCGTTGGGATTCTTAAAATTTACCTCATTAACGCCATCAGCAAGGGTGGCACCGGTCAAATCGAAGGCTACGCCTTCCTGCTGCTTCAGTTCTTCAGCCTTAGCTGCATCGATGAAACCTGTTACAGGAACAAAGCCCTGGTTATCATACTTAGAATAGTACTTCTTGAAGAACTCCATGTACTTAGTACCCCAATCGGCTGGTGTTGCATGACCCAGGAATGGGTTGATGATGTAAACCTTATCCTCTGCCTTCACCTTATCGAGCAGGTTGAATGGAGCGAGGTTGGTACGTGTAGGATCTGTAGTATCCTGCAAGCTGAAGCAAGAGATAACCGGACAGGTTACGTGCTCTGAGAAGTTCATTACATCGTAGTAGGCGTTGAACTCGTTCATCTGCTCTGTAGTCATTCCGAGCTTTTCTGCTGCAGCCAGGAAGTTGGCACGAGGCCAGTTCACAATCTTCATGCCTTCCTCAAAGTCAGCATGACCTGTGATAGAAGGAGCAATGGCTCTGAATGTGCCAGTCAAACCTTCGGCTACATAGGTGAAGCAACCACCCTGGCTGCCACCGGCAGCATAGAGATTCTTTTCATCCACCTTAGCACGTGTCTTCACAAAGTCGATGGCTCTCACGCAGTCGAGATAAGCGCCACGATAATAGTGCTTCTCCTTGTCACCCCAGCCGTATGAATAGTAATCAGTCTTGCCATTCGCATCACGTCCATATACGTTGTCTGCCAAGTTTGGCTCACGGTTGTTGAGCATCTGTCCACGGGTAGAGAGAATGAACTCGCAGTAGTCTGCATTGTCATCAGCGTTCATGCACCATGGAGTACCAGAGCCACCGTCTGTTCCCTGATAGTAGATGACTGTAGGATACTTACCCTCAGCCACTGGCTCTGCATAATAACCACGGATGGTTACAGGAGTTCCGTTCTTGCTATCAGCTACCGACTTCATGGTTACGAGATAAACCTTACGTTTGTCAGTACTCTTATCTTTCAATTCTTCCATCTGGATTTTAGCATCTGTAGCCTTCAGCTCGTCGAGACCTTCCTGCCAATAGCTCCAGAAGTCGCTAGGGGTAGTAGCCGTTACAGGCACATTCTTAGGGTCGTAACCGATGTTGTAAGAACATACATCATTATGGTTTACATTGGCTGTAAGATTGTAGAAACCAGGCTCTGTCAATTTGTTGAATACCAGATCCACATGCTTGGTCTCTCCGGCAGCCAGCTTTACATTCTGAGAGTAGGTCTGATAGATGCTGTGTGTCTGAGTATCATCATCCACCATATCCTTCATCAGTGTCACCTTATAAGGCACGGTTACTTCCACGCTCTCTACATTGGTTATAGTCATACCGAGCTTTGGAGTCTCACCAGCTTCCCAAGCCTTGATGTCATCATCATCATTCTTGGCGAAGATGGTGTATTCCTTTTCTGGGGAAACCAGTTCAATGCTGTTCAGAGTAAAGCCAGTTCCGCTTACACGAAGTCCCTTCTCCTTGATGGCAGTCAGCCATTCATCAGTAAGGGTGTATTCAAAGTAGCTACCGCCAGAGAATTTGGCAGTCTGCAAACCGGTAAGAGCAGTCCAGTCGGCAAGAATCTTGCCCTGTGCAGTGCCGAACCCCAAACCGGAATAGCTCATGCGGAGCTTATCGCCAGCCTTGGCATTTGCCAACTTATCAGCCTTTACGAATACAGAATTATTGCTTCCTGTAGCCCAGCTGATAACCTCAGAACCAGTCCAGAGAGTAGTATAGGCATTGCCCTTGTTCTCTGAGTCGCCCTTGGCTACCTTGTGCTTGATGTCTACGCTTGAGAGATCGTAGCCGATTCCCTTAACAACAATACCCTTGTCCTGCAATTCAGCAAGCATCTCTTCTGTGATAGTTGTCTTGAAGGTATAAGGAGCCTCTGAGATAGTATACTTTTCATCTACTCCAGCCAAAGTCTTCCAGTTGCCATTCTGCAGGAACAGCTGATGATTGCTGCCATTGAGACTAGGAATGGTGATTTCCAACTCATCGCCTACTACTGCATTGGCAAACTTGGCTGCTTCTATCTTCTGATAAACGCTCCAGCTATCTATTGAAAGATTACCCTTCCATACGTTCAGGTTGATGGTAACATATTCCTTATTCTCGGTAATATGTTTCTTGAAGAAGTCAAGACAGTCGTTGTACCAAGTGTTTGGTGTCTGATGCTTGCAGTCAGCATTCACTACATACTGCTTTTCCGTCACCTTCAGGTTGTTGTAAGGGGCGAAATTGGTATGAGGAGGACAAACCGGGTCTTGCAAGCCCATCGCTGTAGAAACAGGACAAGTAATGTAAGGAGCCAGGTTCTTGGTGTCGAAGTATGAGAGGAACTTATACATATCCTCATCGCTCAGATTCTTAGCTTCCTGCTGCTTCTTGGCAACGGATGCTGGCCATGCGCCTACCTTGAAGTAATCAGGGAAGTCGCCCATAAACTGGATGGATGGAGCGATGGCCTTGATACGAGAGTCGAGGGCTGCACCTGCGATGGTGAGGGCGCCACCCTGGCTGCCACCCATCATGAAGATGTTGTCCTGCTGAGCCTTCTCGCGAGAGGCGATGAAGTCGATGCCGCGAATTACATCCATATAGGCACCTCTATAATAATAGGTGTCCTTGTCGCCGAAGTTGTAGGCAAACCAGTCGCCATACTTGTTCTTATTCTCACCACGATTGTTGATTACCTGACCGCGAACAGAGAGGTTCAACTCAATCCAGTTGCTGTTCTGGTCGCCATTAGGACAGAAGTTGAGGGCTGGGATGGTTGCATCGCTGTCATAACCGTTCTGGGTGATAATGACAGGATAAGTACCTGCTGCCACTGGCTCTGCATAATAACCACGGATGGTTACAGGATTGCCGTCGCCATCATCAATAGACTTCATCTCTACAAGATAAACATTACGCTTGCTGGTTGACTTAGCGTCAATCTTGGTGAGCTTATATTCCGGAGCCACCTTTGCCAAATCTGCCTTAGCCTTGTCCCAGAACTCCTTGAAGTCGCTCTGAGCATCAGGTGCAGAAACGATGCTTGTTGGGTCGTAGCCGATGTTGAAATCGCTCAACTCGCCATAGTTGGCTGTTACTACTGCATGATAGAAGCCAGGCTTCAAATCTGTCAACTTAATGGTTACAGTCTTGGTTTCACCAGATGCAACAGTTACAGTCTGATTATAAGTCTTGAACTCCTGATAATCATCCGTACGAACCACCGCCTTCACGGTTACTTTCTGATCCTTGCTTTCAATGCTCTGTACGTTGACTCTGATAACAGGAGTCTCGCCTTTCTCCCAGCACTTGATGTCGGCCTTCTCTACCTGACAGTTGAGCGAAGGAATCTGTGTTGGGTCGATGGCTTCTACGCTGGTCAGCACAAAGCCGATACCATTTACGATACAGCCGTTGTCCTGCAATTTAGTCAACATATCTGTAGTAACAGTATATTCGAAATAGCTTGATGTCAAGTTATTGTAAGCTGAGCCATCAGGCATGTCCTTCCAGTCACCTGTAGAAATATGACCTTGGGCACCCATAGCAAGATTAGAATAGTTGAAGCGCAACTTATCGCCTACCTTTACATGGGCAAAGAGTGATTTATCCAATACCTGCCAACCGTTCTGTACGCCCGGAGACCAGTCGATGGTCTTGTTGCCAGTCCAGACATTGGTTACAGGATTTCCCTTTTCTGCATCACTGGTCTGAACCTGCTTAATCAGGTCGATACTGGTGGCAGTATAACTGACACCCTTTACGATAACGCCCCCGCTCTTCAGTTCGGCGAGCATATCCTCTGAAATCAGCCACTTGATTTCGCAAGGAGCACTGCCAACAGTCTGACCGCTCTCTGCACCAGGCATTGTTTTCCAGCCGCCCGTATTAAGCATCACCTGCGCCGAAGAGGCAGAAGTCTGCGAAACATACACCGAGAGCATATTGCCTACCTCGGCATCCTTGAAATTGGAAGACTCGATGGTGACCCACTTCTCCCAGTTTCCCATCTCTTGGGTTCCAGTCCAGAGGTTAGACTTCACCTCAACGGTTCCCGCTCGCAATCCTATATATATAAATAGGTAGAGGAGCAATAAGAAATACCTTTTCATGAATTTTTTGTTTTTAATTTTAGTGTTAAATTGTTCTCGTGTGCAAAGATAGGGTAATTTGCACAAAAGGCTGTCCTCTAATGTCTTTTAAGCTTTCCCAAATGAGGAAATACACATTTGGGAACATAAAAAACACAAATGGGAACCTGCTTTTCGCATTTTTCGCCTTCCGGATTTGGCTATTCCAGATAATCTCTTTACCTTTGCAGTATGAAGAAACTAAAATTCATCATAGCAATCATTGCCCTATTGTTGCAGACCACTATCATGCAGGCGCAATACAGCTTCCGCTCCATCGACATCCAGTCTGGATTGAGCGATAATTACGTGCGCTCCATCCTCAAAGACCAGCAGGGTTATCTCTGGTTCGGCACCCTCAACGGACTTACCCGATTCGACGGTTTCCGCAACCGCATCTATCCGCTTACCCAGAACGACGGTAAGCAGAAAAGCAACATCATCCAGGTGGCGCAGGACAAGTCTGCACAAATCTGGGTTACCACATACGACGGCCACATCTTCTGCTACAATCAGGATGAAGACTGCATGATGGACAATGCCAGCGAACGGCTCGCCCAACTGGGCATCAAGGCTGCCTCCCACAATCCTAACGACAAGAATGCAGGCGGAAAAGTAATCATAGACCAGGACAAGAACCTATGGTACGTCTCCAGCCACACCTTATATTATTATATATACGACGAGAACCATCTCTATCAGATGAAACTCGCCGAACCCGTCAACTCGGTAACCTGCCGCGAAGGAATCGCTTACGCACAGACCGGCAAGGGGCACATCTACCGCATCAATGTGAAGCAGAAGAATGCCTTTCTCCTCGCCACCTATCCCATGCAAGCCAAGGCGAAGAATCTCAGAATCTATCAGGATAACCAAGGCAATGTTTGGACATACGACCAATACGTAAACGGACTCTACCTGCTGCCACTGGGCAAGACATCAGAAAAAGCAAGATGCGAGAAAGGCGCATCGCAGACTACCCTGGAAAAAATCTGCGATGAAAACGTCAGTGCCCTGGCTGAAGACCGGCAAGGCAACCTATGGATAGGAACCAACAGCGCAGGCATCATCATCCGACAGACCGACGGAACCTCCACACGCATCACCCGCAACGAGGACAATCCCTATCCCCTGACCAGCAACCATATCTACACCATACTCATCGACAACGAGAACATGGCGTGGATAGGAAGCACGAAGGTGGGCGTTGCCTACACCAATCTCAACAACTACAGCATCACTTCCGTAGCCACCCCATTCAATGAAGACATCGGTTTCCTGTGCCAGGATGCCATGGGCAAGCTATGGATAGGCTACGACGGCAACGGACTCTACTGCGAAACCACGGGCAAACTATACCAGGCTGGCAACAGCATGCTGAAGAACAATCTGGTAATAGGCGGCAGGATAGCCGGCGACAGGAACATCTACCTGGGCACCTACGGAGGAGGAATCTATCAGCTTACACCTGATGCACAGATTCGCCCCATCTGGCAAGAACATGCCCAGCTGAAATACGCCAGACGAGTGATAGAGGACAAGAAAGGAAACTTCTGGATAGGCGGCGTGATGAGCGGACTCTGCTGCGTCACTCCACAAGGCAAGTTCAGAAACTATACCTATCAAAACTCCATCCTCCGCACCAATGCCATCACCGACCTGGCTTATACAGAGCAGGAGGACGTAATGCTCATAGCCACCAGCACCGGACTGTATCAGCTCAACGCCCGAAGAGAACTGAAAGACGTTGCTGCCAAGGAACTGCAGAATGCCTGCATCAATGCCGTATACGCAGACCGGAGAAGGCTGAGATGGGTGTGCACCAACGACGAAGTGAGGATATACGACGCCCACTTCCGTCTGCTCAAAGCCTTTGGCAAGGACGAGGAACTGAACAATGCGCTTGCCATTACGGGCGACCACCAGGGACAGATGTGGATTACCACAAGCAAAGCCCTCTTCAACATCAGAACCGGCAAGAACGAGAAGGGCGATTACACCTTCCACATCAGGAAACTGGTGGATAAGGACGGTTTGGGCAATATCACCTTCTGCAAGAAGGCCATCTACTGCGCCAACAACGGCGACATCCTGGCAGGCGGCTGCGGCAAATACATCCGCCTGAGTCCTTCGCTGATAGAAGAGAGCATGAAGGCAAGAAACGTGGTGGTCACTGAATTGCAAATCAACGGAAAAGTGATTGCATTAACTTCTGATAAGCTGCAAGACATGGAATTCGAGCACGATGAGGAGATCAGTCTGTTCGTCTCCACGTTGGATTACACCCATGCCGCCCCACTCCGTTTTGCCTATCGTCTGGACAACGATGAAGAATGGAAAATAGCCGACGGCAACTGCATTCAGCTAGGTCAGCCTTCCTGGAGAAAACATACCCTGCAGGTGAAGGGGCTGGATGGAAACGATGACAAGATAACGACGATTACCTTCCGCGTTCTACCGCCATTCTGGCTATCCGGCAAAGCCATCATGCTCTATTTCCTGCTGCTGGTTCTTATCTCCTGGCAAGTATGGAAAAGGGAGAAGCGCAGAAAAGAAGCCTATACTTCCCTATCCTATCCAGAGTCTTCTGGGGCACAGGAGAAAGAGGAAGGTGCTTCTGCTGAAAAAGAAGATTTTACTATCAAGCAGGAAGAGGCATTAAGGCAGCAGGAAGAAGCCTGGATAGCCAAGGCCACTGCCCTTATAGAGCAACATTTATCCGATTCGGAGTTCAGCGTAGAGAATTTCAGCGAAGAGATGAACATGAGCCGAAGCGCCCTCTACAAGAAACTGATGGCCGCCACGGGTAAATCTCCACTGGAGTTCATGCGATCTATCCGCCTCAGACATGGTCTTGCCTATCTGCAAACTGGCGACCTCTCCATCTCGGAGATAGCCTATAACATAGGTTTATCACCCAAGCAGTTTGCCAAGTTCTTCAAGGAAGAATACGGCTGCCTGCCTTCTCAATACAAGAAGAAATAATATATAAAACGAGGGTTGTCATTAAGGGTCAGAGTCATTAAGGGTCATTAAGCAAAACGAGGTAACAGGCGCAACCTGTTACCTCGTTTTTCCTTAAAGACTTTTAAGCCATTTTTTACCAGATTTGGTACTTAACCAAATATTTAATATCAAAGCTACTACTCCTGTACCAGCCAATGTTATAATTAATGCTTCCATTAGCTTACACGATTCAACTTCTTGATGATGGAGAAGATGAAGAGAGCAGATACAAGGCAGATGCCGGCGAGAACACCCCAGATGGTGATGAGGTTGAAGTTCTGACCCCACATGATGCCTGGTACCATGACCAGCTGGTTACCGATGGCTGTGGCACCGAACCAGAGACCCATCATCAAACCAGCATACTTTGGAGGAGCTACCTTCGACACAAACGAAATACCGATTGGAGAAAGCAGAAGCTCTGCGAATGTGAGGATAAGATAGGTAGAGATGAGGAGGTTGGCACTAACACGTGCACCCTCTGTAGCAGGCTCGCCCTGGGTCAAAGGAAGCTCCAGACCCATAGAACCTACAGCCATCCATACGAAACCGAGAGCAGCTACGAGCATACCCAAACCTATCTTCTCTGGCGATGTAGGCTCCTTGCCAATCTTGTGAAGCCATGAGAACAAAGCAACGCTCACTGGTGTCAATGCCACTACATAGCATGGGTTGAACTGCTGGAAGATAGGAGCCTCAACATCTACGGCACCTTCAAGGTTGCTGTACTTGTAGAAGAGGAAAGCGATGGCAGCAACAATGACACCAAGAGAGATGCCCTTACCCTTGCCAGTCTTGCTCTGTGCCAGACCGAAGCAACCGTAAACCACGAAGATGCAGGCTACGAGGTTGGTCACATCGAATGCCATTGACTGCAGACCCTCTGAAGTCTTCTGAGTATAGTCGCGGGCAAAGAGTGTCAATGTATTACCGTTCTGATGGAAAGCCATCCAGAAGAAGATAACCACGGCGAATACCAGGCAGAGGCAGATGATGCGCTCCTTGGTCTCAGCCTTGGAAAGCTCGTTGGTCTCCTTGGCAGGAGTCTTATCATCCTTGCTCTTGTTCTCAGAAGCAAGCACGTGCTTGTAGGTGGAGCTGAAGGCATAGTAGATGGCGATGCTGACGATGAGCGAAGCACAAGCCACGGCGAATGCGAAGTGGTATGAATCCGCCACTGATACGCTCAGACTCTCCTGCGCCCACTTCATAATCTTGATGGCTGCAGTAGGAGCAAACATGGCGCCGATGTTGATAGCCATGTAGAAAAGCGAGAAGCCTGAATCACGGTTGCTGGCATACTGTGGCTCGTCGTAGAGGCGGCCTACCATCACCTGCAGATTACCCTTGAACAATCCGGTGCCCAGGGCGATGAGGATAAGCGAAACGCCCATGGCGGCTACAGCAACGGTGTCCTTGCCAAGAGGAAGAGAGAGGACCAGATAGCCGATGAACATGATAAAGATACCTGTGGTAACCATACGTCCGAAGCCAAACTTATCGGCTGCAATACCACCGATGATAGGCAGGAAGTAAACCATCATCAGGAATGTGGAGTAGATAGTACTTGCCAATCCGGTTTCAAAACCGAAGTTGGCCTGCAAATAGAGCAAGAACACAGCAAGCATGGTGTAATAGCCGAAACGCTCACCGGTGTTTGCCAAAGCTAAGGCCCATAGACCTTTTGGTTGATTCTCAAACATAATTT
>ERZ1026886.1365-NODE-1365-length-10491-cov-3.944519_pt1 | contig 10491 bp, 6 predicted proteins | sample MGYA00380173_ERZ1026886 | MGnify/ENA primary metagenome ERZ1026886 (study PRJEB33269, sample SAMEA4719809) | human gut metagenome | biome: human-associated habitat; feature: organic feature; material: feces | place: Cameroon | collected 2013-10 ... | reverse complement strand
GTCTAAACTTTTCTGATGAAGATTTGAATTGGAGTTTGAACTCTTCTAAATTCAATCTTCATCTTTCTTTGGGGTCGTTTTTTTTGACCTTTCATCGGTCGTGTAGCTCGCTACACTCCCTCTTCAAGGTTCAAACCGCCTCAAAAACAAAGGCAAATCTTGAATTTCATAAAAGTTCAGACGACTTCTTAATTTTCTCCTAGTTCAAGTTGGTTCTTTACCAAATTGAAGTATGCTCCATGTTTGTTTACCAATTCGCTATGAGTACCTTCTTCTATGACTTGCCCTTTTTGCAACACGATGATTTTGTTGGCGTTTTTTACTGTTGAGAGTCGATGAGCAACAATTAGTACGGTTTTGCCTGCATAGAATGAATAGAGGTTCTCCATAATCACTCGCTCGTTAGTGGTGTCGAGGGAGTTCGTAGCTTCATCTAAGAATATAAAATTTGGATCTTTGTATATGGCGCGTGCAATGAGGATGCGTTGGCGTTGTCCTGCACTGATGCCGTTGCCTTCCATTCCTATTTTTGTGCTATAGCCTAAAGGTAAAGATAAAATGAAATCTTCAATGTTGGCAATTTTTACTGCGTGTTGCAGTCGTGAGGTGTCCACGTGGTCAACTCCTACTGCAATGTTGTTGGCAATGGTGTCGGAAAAGATGAAGCCTTCTTGCATCACTGAACCCGTAGCTTCGCGCCATATATGTGGGTTGATGTTTTGCAAGGGGGTATTCCCGATTTTAATGATGCCATGCATAGGGTTGTAGAAACCTTGAAGAAGTTTGATTAAAGTGGTCTTTCCGCTTCCGCTTTCACCAACAATTGCAGTTATTTTTCCTGCAGGAATATAGAGAGAGACATCTTTTAAGGCGTAGTCACGCTCCGCTCCGCTGTAGCTGAAGGTTACGTGCTCAATGTTTATCGTATGGTCTGAAGGTACGTGTTGCACTTTTTCTTCCAGATGACTATCCTCATCTGTTTGTTCGTGTATTTCGTTCAAACGTTCCAAACTGATTTTTGCATCTTGTACAGATTGAGCAAAGCCTATGAAATCTCCGATAGGAGCAGAAACCTGCCCAATGATGTAGGTGAGTGACATCATCATGCCTAAGGTCATCTGATCATTTACGACAGCTTGAGCTGCAATGAAGGAAATGAGGATGTTGGTTGTTTGTGAAAAAAACACGGAACCAACTTGTTGGATTTGTCCCAAACTCAATCCTCGTATGTTGATTTTGAAGAGTTTTACTTGTATGTGTTCCCATTCCCAACGTTTTTGTCGTTCGCAGTTGTTGAGTTTTATTTCTTGCATCCCTTGGATAAGTTGGATGAGTTTACTTTGTTCTCCCGCGGATTGATTGAAACGTTTGATGTCAAGTTCTCGTCTGTATTTCATGAACGAGAGAATCCATAGAACGTAAAACGTGTTTCCTATTAAGAAAATACAAAGGATCAATGAATTGTAGTAGCCTAAAATTGCAGCAAAAATGAAGAAGTTGAACATCGAAAAAAGAATATTGATGCTATTTCCCATCAGGAAACTTTTAATTCTGCCGTGATCACCGATTCGTTGCAGAATGTCTCCTGTCATTTTTGTGTCAAAGTAGTGTAGTGGCAACTTCATAAGTTTCATCAGAAAATCTGAAATGAGAGCAATGTCTACACGGCTGTTGATGTATAGCAAAAGCCAACTACGTATGAATCCTATACCCAATTGAGCCACAAAAAGCAATAATTGCACTGCTAAAATGGCGGTGATGATACTTATGTTGTGTCCGCCAATGCCGATATCGACCATGGCTTGAGTGAGGAAAGGAAAAACCAGTTGCAGAAATGTCGTTATTCCCAATCCTGCAGTGAGCTGGAGAATTTGGTTGCGGTAGGGGAGTAGATAACGGGCAAAGAAAAGTAGGCTTCTTTTTGTTGAAGGTTCATTTTCGCCTTCCATCAACATAAAGTCAGGAGTGGGCTCCGTCAGCAGTGCGGTGCCCACTCTTTCTCCGTTTGCTCCATAGGTGCTCACCCAGCAATTGATGAATTGCTCTTCGTTGTATGTGAGATGCTGGGAAGCAGGATCTGCGATGTGAAATTTACGTTTGCCTTGCCAATTCTTTGAGATACGATATAGCACTACAAAATGATTTTTGTTCCAATGTAAAATACATGGAAGAGGCGCGTTCTCGCAAAGTTTTTCTATGGAGGTACTTATTCCGATCGTTCGCATTCCAATACTTTCGGCAGCATCACTGACACCAAGCATAGATACACCTTCACGCGTGATAAACGAACGTTGGCGCAATGTGTTGAGGGTGTAGTGGCGTCCGTAATACTTTGCTATCATCTGAAGGCAAGCAGGGCCACAGTCCATTTGGTTAAGTTGGCGATAAAGTGGGAAACGTCGCATCATTATATGAGATTAGTGGTGAATGCTGTAGTTTGTAATTTGTTTGCAAATATACAAGAATATATCGGACGAGAAGCTTTTGTTGACTAGAATCTTTTAGGTGTGATGGTTTTTCTAAAAATGACTTGTCAACGAAGGCGTGCGTAATGTGAAAATAAAAAGTGTAAAAAAGTTGGATTTTTGCGCTTTATTATCGGATTGGAGTGTAATTTCTACTTTTCATTTGGCTATTCCTAGCAATTTATGTAGCTTTGCAAAAGAATCAGAAGAAAATAAATCATATGCAAGAGAAAATACCTATGAATCTGACCTCAAAACAATTGGCCGAATTGGCTTTTTGGGTGAATGAGCTTCACTGCTATGTGGACTGGATGGAGGGTAAGATGCCAAGGTTGTATAATACGCCTTCTCCTGGTGATGAAGAAAAAATGGAATCCAATGACATTCAACAATCGTCTATACTGACGTGGTTGAAACTACATCAGATGCCTAAATATTTAGAGGACTTGAAAGTTTCGTCAGATTGTTTTGATGGCATGAAAGTTCTAGATGTGGGATCTGGTCCGATGCCTAGTGCGTTGGTGTTTGAGAATTGCCATCTGTTTGCTCTTGATCCATTGCATCCTTATTACAAACTATTAGGATTCCCATATGAGGAATATGTGCAGAGTCGGATTGGTGGTTGCATGCAGAATGTGGATTTTGTGCCTTTTCCGGCGGAGAAGATGCCGTTTCCGGACGATAGTTTTGATGCTGTTATTGCAGTAAATGCTATTGATCATGTTGATTCATTTGATGATGTGGCAAGAGAAATTCTTCGAGTCCTTAAATCTGATGGAAAACTTGCATTGCATATTCATTGCCATTCGAGTACCATATGTGAGCCGATAGAATTGAATGAAGAACGTGTGATGAGCGCGTTTGCGACAGTGAAAAACTTTCATGTTGTCAATCGTTCGCAAGGTAGTTTCAGTAGTGCCACATTGCCAGAGAATGAATGTTTCATTCTTTTCCGTAATTTTTAAGTGAATTGTAATGATGATAATATTTGAGCAAATTCTAAGGGCATTGCATGTGCCTTTTACAAAGAATTATACACGTGAAATGTATATGCAACATCCCGACAGAAATAATCTGTTGGGAATAAGTCGTTTGCTAAATGCATACGGTGTTGATAATGTGTCTGTTCTGGTATCTGACAAAAAAGCATTGACAAAACTTGAACCTCCTTTTTTGGCTGAATTCTCACAGGATTTGGCTGTGGTGACAAGTACAACTTCAGAAAACGTTGAATTCATATGGCGTAATGAGAAACTCCGTTTGGATGTTGCTCGTTTTCAAGAATCATGGTCGGGAGTCGTGACTTTATTGAAAAAAAGTGATGGAGCTCAAGAACCATTCTATCGTCAGCATCACCGCAAACAGATGGCCCAATATGCCAAGACTGGTTTATTCGTATTCATTTCGTTTGTATTGTTAGCCTGTGGTTGGTTTTCGAAATCCGAACTTTTGGCGTGGTCGGACATAGTTCTCTTGGGCTTGAATGGCTTGGGATGTATCGTTTCATGGTTGCTTATTCGTCAAGGAGCATACTATGGCTCTGAGATGTTGGACAGGATTTGTAGTAGTTTTACTAAGGCTAATTGTCATAAAGTGTTAGATTCTCAGGCAGCAAGTATTTTGGGATATCATTGGAGCGAAATAGGACTCGCCTTTTTTGCGACTAATCTAGTTCTAATGAGTTTTTGTCCTAAAGAGATAACTGACTGTCTTTCTTGGATTGTTGTTGCTTCAATCCCATTTACTGTTTGGAGCATTTGGACGCAAGCAAAACGTATCGGAAAGTGGTGTGTGTTGTGTTTGGCAGTCGTGGCTATCTTATGGCTTCAAGTTGCTATTTGTGCAATTTCCGGAAAATACGGATTGTGCCTTTCTGTTGGTTCTTCTTGGGTCCTTCCATGTGGGTATTTGTTTGCCCTGTTGGTGATTCATTGGGTGGTTGGAATATGGACAAAGAATCGCGGAATAACGGATCTTCGGTATAAGTTAAATTCGTTTCAAGGAGATGCCTCTGTTCTTGAGGTGAAACTGCATGAAGAAATGAAATACAATTGGGATGACTCAATGCATCCTGTTGTTTTATCAGAAGGAGTCGATGGCAAACCGACCATTACCGTAATCAGCAATCCGTACTGCAATCCATGTGCTCGTATGCATAAGCGTCTTGAACAACTTCGGCTCCATGGATTTCGCATACAATATGTTCTGACATCATTCAATGAATCATTGTTCGAAACGAACAAAAAAATATTGGCCTTTGCTCAATCACATAGTGAATCGGAATGTTGGGACTTTCTCAATGACTGGTTTATGTCAGGTAGGGACGATTCCGAGGCTTTTTGGAGTCATCATTCCTTTGAAATCACCGATAATGCTAGTCGAATGGCTATGCTGCATAAAGCTTGGTGTGACGAGAACGGGTTGAATTCCACCCCAACAATACTCATTAATAATCAAAAGCTTCCAGAACTTTACAAAGTGGAAGACCTTCTTCAAATATATGATTTATGAAGCAATTGAATATGACCCCGATTCCAGTCTTTGCCGCTAATCTTGCGCGAAGAAAAGATAGAAGAGAATCCCTTGAAAAGCAGTTTGAGGGACGAAATGAGTTTGCCCTGCATGTGGTTGAAGCCATCGAGGATAAGGATGGAGCTTGGGGACTGTGGCAGACATTCTGCAGCATTGTTGCTCAAGAAAAAGAAAAACATACGCCCTATTTTGTGTTTTGTGAAGATGACCATGTTTTTACAGAACAGTATGACGAAGAATTGTTGCGACAGTGCATAAGTGAGGCTCGGCAGAAAGGAGCCGACTTGTTGTCTGGTGGTATGAGTGCAACAAATGATGTGTTGCAACATACCGAGCATCTATTCCAGGTGAATGAATTTACTGGAATGCAATTTACGGTGGTTTTTCAGAAGGCCTATGATTCTATACTGAAGGGAAGAAACTCCAGATGCATTACTGATATCCACTTGTCAAAGGTGTGTAAACATGTGTTTGTTATATATCCTTTTATAAGTATTCAACGCGAGTTTGGGTATTCTGACGTGACATCCAGCAATAACAAGAATGGACGTGTGGATAAACTCTTTGAGTATGCAGAATCATCGTTTCAGGTGCTGAAGAAAGTCCATCGTTATTATGAAAACATTGATTGGGCAAGGATTGATGCGTACACGCGGCAGCTCCCTGAAAAGATGGAATTGCCCACCTACATCATCAATTTGCCCCAACGTACGGAGCGAAGACATCACGTCTTGAAGCAATTTGAAGGGCGTGATGAGTTTGACGTGCACGTTGTGGAAGCTTGTCAGCATAAAATTGGCGCATTGGGGTTGTGGCAAACGATTTGCAAAATCGTGGCCAAAGCTGAAGAAGATGGGCTTGATGTGGTGTTGATTTGTGAGGATGACCATTCTTTTACTCCATTTTACGATAAGACTCAATTCTTGCGGCAAGTAATGCAGGCCGGCATGATGGGTGCTGATGTGCTGTTGGGGGGTATTGGCGGTTTCGGAAAACTAATGCCTACCTACAATGGCTTGTTTTGGACTGATTGGTTTTGGTGTACACAATTTACCGTGATATATCGAAGTGCCTTTCAAGCTATACTGCAGGCAGACTTTAAGGAAACGGATGTGGCGGATGAGTTTATGTCTGAATTGTTTTCAAACAAAATGGTTATTGCGCCATTTGTTTCAAAGCAGCATGAATTCGGATATTCAGATGTGACTGCAAAGAATAATCGATTGGGACAAATTTCATCGTTTTTCGAAAAAGCGGAAAAGAGGGTGAATTTTTACCTGAACATGAATGAAGAAAATCGTGCGGAACTGTATTTGGCAAACAACGATTCAAATGTGATTGATGCTTATCTGCAGTCCTCTACCCCTAAAGCCTTAAACGTGGGATGTGGCAATAACATTCAACGTGGATGGCTAAATACGGATTTACATCCTGTGGATGGTGCAGTATTTATGAATGCGGCCATTCCTTTCCCCTACGATGATAATACTTTCGACTTTGTCTACTCAGAGCATTTGTTGGAACACTTGCCTTATGCTGCAGGTAAGAACATGCTCAAGGAGTGTTATCGAGTTTTGAAGCCTGAAGGCGTTTTGAGATTGTCTGTTCCCTCTCTTGATTTTCTCATACGACTTTACAATAATCCAAATGACGATCTCTTCCGGCAATATGTTGAATGGAGCTTAAAACATTATGCCCCTGAAATGTATGATTTCTTGTCGGATGTGGGTGGATTACCCGTATCATTGGTAATTAATAATTTCATGCACTTTTGGGGTCATCAGCAAATATATGATGAGCAAACCCTTGAAAGGGTACTGCACAATGTGGGTTTCTTAAACGTGGAAAAATGCAGAATTGGAAAAAGTGACTATGCGTTTCTAAACGATTTGGAGCATCATGGTGAAGTGATTCCCATGTGGGCTAATGAAATGGAAACAATGGTTGTGGAAGCCAAGAAGCTAAGTTTAATTTAATAAAATGTTACATTATGAATGGATTTAAAATTCCAGAAGTTGCGTCCTTGGGAAGGGTTCTTTCTAAGGATGAATTAAAAGCCATTATTGGCGGAGCTATTGCGAAGGTTACTTGTACCTGTGAATTGCATCTTGAAATTACTAATCCTAATGATGGAAAGGTGTACTATCGTGAAGAAAATGCTGAGCCAACAGGAACATTCGCAACCAGCAACGAATGTACTGCTGCTTGTATTAATACGTGTAATTCAACAAGTGGCTGCAAAAGCAGTAAGAGTTCTTACAAGTATGAGGTGTTGGAGGGTTCTGGTGTAGGTTCCTAATTAAGTAGATTAGTAGCATGTGATGTACAATAGTGGCATCATGTGCTACTTCTATTTCCAAACCTGATAAATTGAACGAAGAAAATAGTAAAAATAATCCAACATGAAAAAAAACATATATCTCCTCCTCTTCCTATTCGTCCAAGCATTCACGGCTTGGAGTCAACCTCCTGGAGAAGGTTGGGTTCGAGTGATTCAAGGGGATTTGGCCATATCCGATTTCAATATTCAGGATTGGTATACCCGAAAACGATTTATAGATAAAGAGGTGAATGTCACGGTTTACAAGGAAGACAGTGTCACTTTTTTGACCGATCAAGTTTGGTATGGTGGATCGACTGTGAATGGAAAGAAGCTGGTGAGTTCAGCCGAGGCATATATCCCTGTGTTGAAGCGCATCGTGGTCAAAGTGGAAAAAGAAGGCTACGACACGTTTTTGCAAGCTTTTGATATCCCAGACGAAACGCATTTGAAAAAGAGAAACGATGGCAAATATTATTGGAACGGATTGCCTAAAATTCTGATTCGGAAAAGCCTGAAGACGCGAGAGCTGGGAGAAGCGACCGTGACAGCCTCGCGCTTGCAGATGGTGGTGAAGGGAGACACGTTGGAATACAATGTGGCGAATTTGCAACTCTCTGCGGGGTCGATGCTTGAAAATCTGATTCAGAGTCTTCCGGGTGCGAAACTCGACCGCAATGGCCGGATCACGGTCAATGGGGAATTTGTGCAACGTCTCTTGGTGAACGGTCGCGAATTCTTCGATGGCGATCCGCTTGTTGCGCTTAAGAATCTGCCTTACTACACGGTGGGTAAAGTCAAGGTGTATCACAACATCGGTTCTTCTTTCAAGAATAAGTCGGATTCCCTTCGGGCTTTGTCTCGAGCTCAACTTACGATGGATGTCCGCTTGAAGAGGCAATATTCCGAAATGTGGCTGGCCAACTTTGAGGTTGGTGGTGGTTCGCGAACGCATACGGACTGGAACAGCGTATACTTTGGGCGCTTTTTTGCCATGCGTTTCACGGACCATTCGAGTATCGGAATATACGGCATAGCCAACAACGTGGGTAAAAACTATTCGGCCATGCATGATGGCAATTGGCGTGAGATGCAAGCATCCAGTGGCGGAATGCCAACCACCCAGTCGGGTGGGGTGGATTTCTCGGTTGATGGGAAGAAGTCGAAATTGAAGTTCAAGACAACGCTGAATCTGATGCATGAGGAAAATGATTTGGAAAACAGGATTTCCAATCAGACGTTCCTGTCAACGGGCGATATTTTCGACCGGATGAGAAGCACGGACCATAGTCGGGAATTCTCGGCAGATTGGAAATCCTCACTCTCCAGGGATGAAGGAGGCGTCAATTTTTCTGTTTCGCCGAAATTCTTTTATAAGAAAGGAGACGTGATGGGAAATGGCTTGAGCGCTTCATTCGACGATGATCCGATGGATCGGACGCGAACTGCATCGCTGGACAGCATTTGGGGGGAATCTGCAAGTAGCCGTCTCTCTGAACTGCTGATCAAGAAAAGTCGGAGTATGAGCAATGCGAAGAATTCGCTTCTTCTGACAGGTGCTTCTGTCAATGTGACGGTTCCTCTCAATGGACGACGTCACATCCTGCCGTTGGATGCTACGGTTGATTATAGCCGGTCGACCTACGAGCAAATGAGCGTGTCGAATGTGGTGACGAGAAACAGTGCATATTTCGAAAACACTTTTTCGTCCACGCCCAGTCATTCGTTCCGATGGTCGGCATCCACAATGCATTTCTTCCACTTGGTGGGAAACAGCAAATATTCTTTGTCGGGCAGAGTGAGCTACGCTTACAACCATGAATATAAGTATGCAGAGCGTGCGCTCTACAAAAATGGGGATGAGCAGCCGGACTGGTTGCCTGACATGCATACAGGCTATGCTTGGGAGTATAATCTGCGGAACAGTTATTTCACCGACAACTACAGCGACAATCACACGGTCGGTTGGAATCTTGACGCGAGTTTCCCCGGAATAAGGGAGGGGAAAAGTGTGGATGTGAGGATGGAGGTCCCGTTCCATGCTGATGTGCGCAAGGTGGTCGATATGCGTCATTCCCGCGAACAGGAAGTTCGAAAGACGTTCTGCTATTTCACTCCGTCGTTGGTCGTTACTGCCATGGACTATGCTCTCGATGGCCGTTACCAGCTGAGGACGTCGCTGCCTCAGATGAATGATTTGCTGGATATCTATGATGATGCCGCTTCGCTTTATCGGATGATGGGTAATCCTGACCTGAAGCGCGAAACCAGTCATGAGTTCTCGTTGACTTGGAAAAAGAACAATTGGAAGAAGATGCAATCGTACAGCATCGATTTGTCGAGTGCCATCATGCGTGACCATATCACGACGGCGCGGACGTACAATCGCGAAACGGCTGTGACGACTTCCAAGCCCGAAAACATCAACGGCAACTGGTGGGCTTCAGCAAAAGCCAGCTTGGGCCATGCTTTGGATGCCAAGAAGCTTTTCAATGCCACGGCTTCTGCCTACTACACTTTTGCCCATAGCGTGGATTTCTCCAGTGATGCGGAAGCGGCATTTCCCCAGCGTTTCACGGTGTATAACAATCGTGTGGGTGGTTCGGCTTCTGTCTCCTACAACAAACAGTCTGTCCGGGCTTCTCTTGAAGCAAAGGTCGCTTGGAACGGGCTGACGTCCGCTGCGCCGGAGTTCAGGAACATGAGCTACACGGATATGAACTATATGCTGAGTTTTGCAATGCCCATCGTTGGAAGTCTGGCTTTCGACACGGATTTCAAGCTGTCCATGCGTCGCGGCTATCATGAGCCTTCGATGAATACGACGGAGTGGGTGTGGAATGCCGCCTTGAGTACCAAACTGGATCGTTCGGGACAGTGGGTGCTTCGTGCCGTGGCATTCGATATCCTCCATAACCTCTCGAATGTGAGGAACACGATCAATGCGCAAGGTCACATGGAATGGTGGACCAACAGTGTGCAGAGTTATGCCTCGCTTCATCTGGTGTATCATATCAAGGTGAAACCCTCGAAGAAGGGTATTGGTAAGTAGACAGGATGAATAGGAAAGTGGATTAAAAGGAACGTGTGATTACTGTCCAATCTTACAGAACACGCACAATAAGCTTTTTGAGCGTGCTCTGCACGCTGGTCTTTTCACGTTAATGGCCGCCA
>ERZ1026886.1363-NODE-1363-length-10503-cov-3.127106_pt1 | contig 10503 bp, 6 predicted proteins | sample MGYA00380173_ERZ1026886 | MGnify/ENA primary metagenome ERZ1026886 (study PRJEB33269, sample SAMEA4719809) | human gut metagenome | biome: human-associated habitat; feature: organic feature; material: feces | place: Cameroon | collected 2013-10 ... | reverse complement strand
GTTTCCAATAGACCTCAGAGAGAGACGAACCGTCCTCCGTTGTGGCCATCATCATTTCTATCGCATCCACCGTGTTGTGCTGATAACCGAGGGATAGTGCCATGTCTGTGAGAAGGCGAACGCGGTCGGGACTATTCAAGGGACAAGAGGCTAGAGCCTTGCGTATGTAAGGAAGGCCTTCTTCAGAACGTTGTGCATTAAACAAGGATTCTCCGGCATACATGTACATCGTGTAGTCATTGGGCATGTCAGGAGCGAATTGATCAATCAGCGTCAGTGCGTCATCGATTTTTCCAAGAGCCAAGGTGTTGAAGACCTTGAGGCTCATTCCCATTCTTGATTTGGGGTCGATGGCCAAGGCATACTCTGCGCTATTGAGCGAATCCTCGTATTTCCCTGCTTTTTGCTGAATATCGGCAAGTTGGTTCCAGGATATGGCATCATAGGGGGTTTTATCCACTAGTTTGTTGCCATATTCTTCAGCTTTTTCATAGTCATTGAGCTGAAATGCAGCATCGGAAAGCAGTTCAAGCACTCTTTTGTATTCGCAGTAATTCTCAGGAATACGAGGCAAGAGCCGTGCGGCACGTGTGTTGAAACCATAGTCCATAAGGATTTCGCTAAGGTCAAGATACCAGTCAGAAAAGCTCGTATCATCAATAGCTTTATCAGCCTGGTCAATCACCCTGCTGATACCTTTGTCGACAAAGCCATTGGCAATGTCCCATTCAGCTTCAAGGAGAACCACTTCCCGGCAATTCTTGTCGGAGATGCTATGCACGATATCGAGCGCTTGTTTCCATTGACCGCGTTGTTTGAGTCGGAAAGCTTCTGTGACCAACACCTCGGGATTTTCGGGGTGCAGCCTTTTGGCATAACGTAGACAACGTTCTGCCTCGAAATCCTTGCCGGCTTTTTCATAGTGCTCGACGATGTCCATCAACGTTGAAGCATCCATGAACATCATAGGTTCACTATTGATATGACGCTCGTAAGTTTCGAGCGCTTCTTGAAGAAACTTGTCCATAGGCTTAACACACTTAATATTTAAGATTTTAAGGGGAACAGCTCTAAAAAAGTTTATTTCAGAAACTGCGCATCAGAATGTTTTTCTGCATGCGATTAGCCCCCTTAATGAAGATGCTGGCATACGCTTGTCCATCTATCCATGAATAGCAGATATCTGCACTTGCGCACGCCAGCATCTTTTCATTTGGCTTCAATTTTGAGTAATATGTAGGGGAATCAGTTCCCTAAGATTACTTCTTGGCCCAATTATCCTTCAAGCCCACCGTACGGTTGAACACAGGGCGTTCGGCCGTAGAGTGCGTGTCAGGAGTGAAGTAACCAATGCGCTGGAACTGAAGGTAGCGGTTGCCAGTGGGGTTGGTAACAGCATACGGTTCCACATAGCATTTTTCAAGAACCTGAAGTGATTCGGGGTTGAGAAGCTCACGGAAATCACGTTCATCAGCAGAGGGGTTCTCCACGGTGAACAAACGATCATAAAGTCTCACTTCCGCTTCAACGCAGTCTTTGGCGTTCACCCAATGGAGCGTGCCTTTCACCTTACGGTTAGCTCCCTCCATGCCCGTCTTCGTGTCGGGATCGTACTCTGCGTAGATTTCCTCGATTGTGCCGTCTTCTGCTTTCTTGCAACCCGTGCACTTCACGATGTAAGCATTCTTGAGGCGCACTTCCTTACCAGGCACCATACGGAAGAACTTCTTTGGAGCGTCTTCCATGAAGTCTTCACGCTCCATCCAAAGTTCGCGGCTGAAAGTCACTGTGTGTGTGCCGTCTGCTTCATTCTCCGGATTGTTGACTGCTGTCATTTCCTCCGTCTGACCTTCAGGATAGTTCGTGATGATAAGCTTCACCGGATGGAGCACAGCGCTCACGCGCAAAGCGCGGGCATTGAGGTCTTCACGTGCTGCGGCCTCAAGCATAGCATAGTCGTTGAGCGCATCAAACTTGGTGTAGCCGATCATGTCGATAAACTTGCGAACGGCTTCAGGAGAATAACCACGACGACGAAGGCCACATACAGTCGGCATTCTGGGGTCATCCCATCCATCGACGAGTTTCTCCTGAACAAGAGCCAGAAGCTTACGTTTTGACATCACGGTATAGGTGAGGTTCAAGCGATTGAATTCATACTGGCGTGGACGGTTATCCTCCAGGTCCTTACCCTCTTTGAGTTCATCGATGAAGAAATCGTAGAGAGGACGGTGAGGTACGAATTCCAACGTACAGATGGAGTGGGTGACGCCTTCGAAGTAGTCGCTCTGTCCGTGAGCGAAGTCATACATCGGGTAAGCTCTCCACTTGCTACCTGTGCGGTGGTGGTCCTTGTTGATGATACGATAGATGATCGGGTCACGGAAGTGCATGTTGGGGTTTGCCATGTCGATTTTGGCACGAAGTACCATAGCACCTTCAGGCACCGAACCGCTGTTCATCTTTTCGAAGAGTTCGAGGCTTTCCTCCACAGGGCGATTGCGATACGGACTGTCCGTACCGGCCTGAGTCGGCGTGCCCTTCTGTGCAGCGATTTCTTCGCTGGACTGCTCGTCAACGTAGGCTTTGCCTTCCTTGATGAGACGTACGGCGAAATCCCACAGCTGCTGGAAGTAGTCAGAGGCATGATAGATGTTGCCCCACTTGAATCCGAGCCATTCGATGTCGTGTTTGATAGCTTCCACGTATTCCGTGTCCTCCTTCTGAGGATTCGTGTCATCGAAACGGAGGTTACATACACCTCCGAATTTCTGGGCAATACCGAAGTCCATGCAAATGGCTTTGGCATGTCCGATGTGGAGATAGCCGTTGGGCTCGGGCGGGAATCGGGTTTGGAGACGTCCTCCGTTCTTTCCCTCCTTGAGGTCGTTGTCGACAATCTGCTCGATGAAATTCAAGCTTTTCTTTTCTGTGCTTTCGCTTGTAGGATTGTTCGTCATATGATGTTGTTTCTTTTTCTGTCGTTAGCTTTACGGTGCAGAATCAGTTGGCCATTTCAGAAATGAACTTGATTCTCACCAATCGGATTTCGTCTTCCGAATATTCGTCGCCCAATTCATCGAGTGCATCGTCGATGTCGTCGGTTTCGCTTTCCTTGAAGTATAGATAAATATCTTCCACATGCTCTTCGTCCATCACGTCATTGATGAAGTAGTCGATGTTGATTTTCGTTCCTGAGTAGACAATAGCCTCAATTTCATCGAGCAATTCTTCGAATTCAATGCCTTTTGACATGGCGATGTCGTCAAGTGCGACCTTACGGTCAATGCTGTGTATGATGCTCACCTTGAGTTTTGATTTATTGGCAACGGTGCGAATGCGGAGGTCTTCCGGACGTTCGATGTCGTTGTCCTCACAGTGCTTCTTGATGAGTTTGCAGAACTCCGTTCCGTAGCGCTTTGCCTTTCCGGCTCCAACACCAGGAATATTCTGAAGTTCTTCCACATTTTGCGGATAAATCGTAGCCATGGCTTCAAGAGAGGCATCCTGGAAAATGACATAAGGAGGAACATCGAGTTCCTTCGACATTTTCTTTCGCAGGTCAGTGAGCATCTTGTACAATGCGGGGTCTACTGCACAGCTGGCTCCATTCTGAGGGATGCTCTCCATTTCCTCTTCATCGTAGTTCTTATCCTCCACGATTTCAAACTTGGTAGGCTTCTTCAGGAAATTCCTTCCTTTTTCTGTCACCTTGATAACGCCATAGTTTTCGACGTCTTTATCGAAGTATCCTGCGATGAGACCCTGTCTGATGACAGCGTTCCATATGCTTTCGCTCGTTTCATCTCCACAGCCAAACACTTCGAGTTGGTCGTGATGATGAGCACTCACCTCATCAGTGTCATGCCCGAGCAGTATGTCTTTAACGTAGTCGTCTCGGAAATTCTCCTTAATGGCGAGAACGACTTCAATAGCTTTAGTCAGGTTTTCTGTAGCTTCCACTAGTTGTTTTGGTTGTTTGCAGTTGTCACAATTCCCGCAGTTGTCCTTTTCATACTGTTCGCCGAAGTAATGCAAAAGCATCTTGCGTCGGCACACAGAACTTTCTGCATAAGCTGCGGTTTCCTTTAGCAATTGGCGTCCGATGTCCTGTTCGGCCACCGGTTTGCCCTCCATGAATTTTTCCAGTTTCTGTAGGTCCTTTCGCGAGTAGAAGGCGATGCAAATGCCGTCTCCTCCGTCTCGCCCTGCACGTCCTGTCTCCTGGTAGTATCCTTCCAGGCTTTTAGGTATGTCGTAGTGTATGACGAATCTCACATCAGGTTTGTCAATACCCATTCCGAAAGCGATGGTTGCAACAATCACGTCGATGCGCTCCATGAGAAAATCATCCTGCGTTTTCGAACGAGTCTGTGAATCCATGCCAGCATGGTAGGCTTCAGCCTTGATGTTGTTGGTGCGAAGAATCTCGGCGAGTTCTTCCACGCGTTTGCGACTCAGACAGTAGATGATGCCTGAGCGATGGGGTTGCTGTCGGATAAACTTGATGATATCCTTATCAATATCCTTCGTTTTGGGTCGCACCTCATAGTAGAGGTTAGGTCTGTTGAATGAGCTTTTATACTCATCAGCATCCAGAATGGCCAAGTTCTTTTTGATATCGGTTCTGACCTTATCTGTGGCCGTTGCCGTGAGTGCGATTACGGGAGCGTTTCCAATCTCGTTGATGATAGGGCGAATCCGTCGGTATTCCGGTCGGAAATCATGTCCCCATTCAGAGATGCAATGCGCCTCATCGACAGCATAGAATGAGATTTTGATGCTACGTAGGAATTCCACGTTCTCCATCTTCGTGAGTGACTCAGGTGCCACATAGAGCAACTTCGTCACGCCATTGACGATGTCTTTCTTGACTTGTTCCACCTGTGAACGAGTCAATGACGAATTGATGAAATGAGCCACGCCGTCCTCTTGGCTTTGGCTTCGGATAGCGTCGACTTGGTTCTTCATCAGCGCAATGAGTGGGGAAATGACGATGGCAGTCCCTTCCATGATGAGAGAAGGGAGCTGGTAGCACAACGACTTTCCGCCTCCAGTTGGCATCAGTACAAACACATTATGTCCTGCAAGAAGACTTCTGATGATGTCCTCTTGATTCATTTTGAATTTGTCAAATCCAAAATATTTCTTCAATTCTGCTCGAAGATCAGTATTTTCCTTCATAGCTTTCCCGGTGCTTAGGCTTGTCAGGTTGGGTGTTACTTCAGTTTCTAAAGTGAAAAGTCGTGCGCCTCAGAATTTGTCGGAGGGTGGAGCATCGATTTCACTTTAGCAAAGTTATAACAAAAATAAATTCCAAGCAAAGCAACTGCAAGAAATTTGCAGTTGCTTACTGGGAAATTTTGTCTTTCACCACCTTTTTTGCTGTTTTGGTGCACTTCGTCTTGCTGACAAAAGTCAGCAGGATGGAATTATGTAGAGGTAAATGTGCGAAAACGCGATGATTATCGTTTCATGCGTTCCGTTTTCTCATACTGCTGTTGTGCATATTCACGCGTTACGACAAATTCCTTGTCATCGGTTGAAGGCACCTCAAACATGGCATCCATCATGATGCTTTCGACAATTGTACGCAGTCCGCGTGCGCCGAGCTTGCACTCTACGGCCTTGTCGACAATGTAGTCAAGCGCATCCTTGTCAAACGTAAGCTTCACGTCGTCCATGGCGAAAAGTTTCGTATACTGCTTGATGATGGAATTCTTGGGCTGTGTGAGGATATTGCTCAAAGCATTGCGGTCAAGCGGACGCAGATACGTCAGCACAGGCAGACGACCGATGATTTCGGGGATAAGTCCAAAGCTCTTGAGATCTTGCGGTTCGACATATTGCATGAGATCCGAAGGATCAATCTTCTGTGCGTTTTGCACGGAGTCAAAACCAACGGTATGAGAATTGAGTCGTTGTGCAATTTTCTTCTCAATGCCATCGAATGCACCACCGCAGATAAAGAGGATATTGTGCGTGTCGACGTGCACATAGTCCTGATCAGGATGCTTACGTCCTCCCTTGGGGGGAACATTCACGATGGAACCCTCAAGCAGTTTGAGCATACCTTGCTGAACGCCTTCGCCGCTCACGTCTCTGGTGATAGAGGGATTGTCAGACTTACGTGCGATTTTGTCGATTTCATCGATGAATACGATGCCACGTTCTGCACGTTCCACATCAAAGTCTGCAGCCTGCAGCAATCGAGAGAGAATGCTCTCCACGTCTTCGCCAACATAGCCCGCTTCGGTGAACACCGTCGCATCAACAATCGTGAAAGGCACGTCGAGCAGTCGGGCAATGGTTCGGGCCAGGAGTGTCTTTCCCGTACCGGTCGAACCCACCATGATGATGTTGGACTTCTCGATTTCCACGTCATCGTCCTTCTCTTCAGCCTTGCGGTTCTTTTGTGAAAGTCGTTTGTAGTGGTTGTAAACAGCCACCGACAGGAAACGTTTGGCTGAATCCTGACCGATGATGTACTGGTCGAGGTATTCCTTGATTTCCTTGGGTTTGGGCACCTTGTCCATGTCCACGTCCAAGTCTGCGCTCGAGTTCTTCTTTTTGCCGGTAGCGTTTGCTGTTCCTGGCATATATTTCTCAAGCACTTCGTATGCATTGGTCACGCAGTCGGAGCAGATGAAGCCATTCATACCCGTAAGGAGCATAGGAACCTCATCCTCGCTGCGTCCGCAAAACGAGCACTTATTCTTGCTTTTAGCCATTGTTTTATCTTATGAATAATAGGATAAGTAAGTCAAGAGGCGACAAAGCCGATCGTCGTCCCCTGCTAGTTAGTTTTGAATCATTCGTTTTGCCCTGTGCTCCATACCTATTGTAGCATTCAGGAAGGAGTGGTCAATGCCACTATGCGATTCATTTCTTCTTCGGCTCGTAGATACGGTCAATCATGCCGTAATCCTTCGCCTCCTGAGCGGTCATCCAATAGTCGCGGTCAGAGTCAGCCCACACCTTGTCATAGTCCGTGTGAGAATGGTCAGCGATAATCGTGTAGAGCTCCTTTTTGAGTTTCTGGATCTCACGAGCTGTGATTTCGATATCAGAAGCCTGACCTTGAGCACCACCCATCGGCTGGTGAATCATCACGCGAGAGTGGGGAAGAGCAGAACGCTTGCCTTCCGAACCAGCCACGAGCAACACTGCAGCCATGGATGCAGCCATACCTGTGCAGATTGTAGCCACATCGCTCTGGATGAACTGCATCGTGTCGTAGATGCCCAATCCTGCATAGACCGAACCGCCCGGAGAATTCACGTAGATGGAGATATCCTTTCCGGGATCAGTGGAATCGAGATACAGGAGCTGAGCCTGGAGCGTGTTGGCCGTGTAGTCATCGATTTGAGTGCCGAGGAAGATGATGCGGTCCATCATGAGACGTGAAAACACGTCCATTTGGGTCACATTGAGTTGTCTTTCCTCCAGGATATAAGGGTTGAGATATTGGTTCTGGCTTTTAATCACGTCGTCGAGCACCATAGAATTGATGCCACGAGAAGATGTAGCGAATTTTCTGAAATCGTCAGTAATCATATTGTGTGTGTTTGTTTTCTGTTATCCGTTGTGGTTGGAAGTAATGCAGTCCGAAAACAGTGTTCTGTCCTCCCAAACGGGATGCAAAGATAATGCAAAGCAAGCGCAACTCAAAGCAAAAGCCGAAAGACTTTTTCTTTGAGTTGCAACGTCACGTGGACTTTGGGTTAGAAATTGACCTCGAGTCCCAAACTCAGAAGTTCGTTGAATTGGAAGTATGACTCCCCGTCCTTGCGCTTCCTGCTGTCGTCGAAACGAGGATAGAGGAAGATACTGGAAGAGAGATATTTGTTGATGGTGAATCTGAACGTATTCTCCCATTCCACTTGCGTCTTGCTGTAGTCCGTGAAATAGTAGATGCGTCCTTGCCAGTTTAAGCTGTTGAACATCTTCCAATTGTAGTTAATCGTGATGTTCGAACCATAATCCCATTTGGTGTGGTGGCCCGCATTGAGCCCGAATGAAGTTTCAAGAGAAGGACGATTCACGTACTTCAGCTTCAAGGCAATCGGCGATAGCGTAGCATTCAGCGTGAATTTCTTTTTGTTGAGTTTATAGTCCATACCGACTGAAAGAACAGACTCAAGGGGTGACATAAAGTCCGAATAGACCCTCTTGTCATTGGCTCTGTAACCCTTGTAGAACTGTGTCCAACTTTGGAGCATCACCGTGTAGTACCAATGGTTGAAGGCCCTCAATCCCAGTTTGTTTGTCAGACGAAGCAAGTCGGAATTCGTCTTGTACTTGTGCTCGTCGTCATTGTGTGACGTTTGGAATCCAAGTCGCATTTCCAGCGTATTCTCAAAAGTCAGTTTCTGTTGATTGTTAAAGTTAGCCTGAATCGTTGTTTCCGCCAACAATGCATTATGACTCTCACCGCCCTTATACCAGTTGTCCGACACATAGTTTTGCGTGAACTGCAATTTGAATCTCGTCTTAAACGTCCAGAAGTTAGGTCGTCTCACCACCACTTGCCAGTCGTCGTCCGGATGGAGTCCTTCAATCTCGTCGTCCTTTTCTTTTCGGCTCAAGGTCTCGCTAAGACTGACGTCGGGACGTATGATCACCCTCTCATCAGCGGCAAGCGTCCCCTCGCTGGCTTCCTCGTTTCTCACGAGCCAAGGATGAAGCGCATACGTGGAGATAAGCATAGAGTCCGTCATGGACGTAATGCCATAGATATGCTCCGACGTCTCGGTCTGTGCCTTGCGTAGTCCCTCCGAAGGAATCATGCTTCGCTTAAGGATACTGCTATAAAGCGTAGGACTGCTGAAAAGCAAAGCATAATAAGGATTGCTTAGTGTGTCAGCTTTCTCGTATTTCCAATCCGCGTAGAGGCAGATGAGAGAATCCAATTTCAGCTCATACTTCTGTTCAAACTCCTTATACTTATAAGAGTTGCTTCCCTTCGTCGTCAGCGACTTTTGGTTGGACGAAAGGTGTTGGCCCTGCACCGGTAACCCACAGCTGAACGTGCAGGCCCATGCCAACAGGCTTTTGCGAAGAAGGGTGCGTATCATCATGCTTGGAAATAAGTAGGTGTTTAAAATTATTTTGCACAATCAGCAGGTGGTATTCCGAACACCTGCTTATGCTAGTTAGGTTTGATGTGCAAAGGTAACAATAATTGTTGAAACTTACTGATTAAATGCAATGTGTTGGTAAGGCTAAACAAAATTACAGATATAATTCGTAACTTTGCAGTCCATATCGAGGTAAGGTCTTTAGGTTCTTCCCTTCAAAACCAACAAACAGCCTTCTTCTGATTTCATTCATCAACCCCTCATCTATCCCTATGCCCACAGCATTCCTTTTCGACCTTGACGGCGTGATTATCGACAGCGAACCGCAGTACACCAGTTTCTGGACCGCCGTAGGTCATCGTGATTTTCCCGAAGACCCACAGTTCGCCCACAAAATCAAGGGGAGCACGCTCACTCAGATTCTCTCGCGTTACTATCCTGAGGGAAGCGAAGCACGTGAAAGGGTCGTGGAGGACCTCAATCGTTTTGAAGAACAGATGTCCTATCCTCTCATCAGCGGAGCACTCGATTTCATCGGTGCCCTTCGTGCGGAAGGTTGGCGTACGGCAGTTGTGACCAGTTCCAACCATCAGAAGATGGAAAATCTCCAACGTCACCACCCCGACCTCTATGGCCATTTCGACCGTGTGTTCACAGCTGAAGATGCGCCTCGCTCGAAACCTTTCCCCGATTGCTACGAAAATGCGGCCCGTGCCCTCGGCTTTCAGCCCCAAGACTGCTACGTCGTGGAAGATTCCATCAATGGCGTGAAAGCAGGTCAGGCTAGTGGAGCCCACACGATAGGCATCACAACGTCTCATCCCGCCGAAATACTCCGTCCCTATTGCGAATCGATCGTTGACAACTACAACGATCTCAAGGAACGTATTTTCACTAAGGCGTAAACCCGCCTGGTCATACGAATCCGATTCGAACAAACGACTCAACCTCAAATATAAAGTCCCACTCTCTGCGCATGACTGAAGCATTTCAGGCCTGTCGCAAGAAAGAGAAGGACCACAACTCATACCTATTTAATTAAAGAACCAATGTCTGGATATTTAGTTGAAGACACACGTAAGGTCACAGCATTGCGACTGAAAGAAATGAAAGCAGAAGGCAAGAAGATTGCCATGCTCACTTCCTACGATTTCACCACTGCATCCATCGTCGATGCAGCTGGCGTTGACTGCATTCTCATCGGCGACAGCGCCTCCAATGTGATGGCAGGAAATGCCACCACGCTCCCCATCACGCTCGACGAGATGATCTATCATGCACGCTCAGTTGTCAAAGGCGTGAAGCGCGCATTCGTCGTGTGCGACATGCCCTTCGGCACCTATCAGGTGAACCGTCAGGAAGCCGTGGCCAATGCCATCCGCATCATGAAGGAAACGGGAGCTGATGCCGTGAAACTTGAAGG
>ERZ1026886.1362-NODE-1362-length-10506-cov-61.747584_pt1 | contig 10506 bp, 10 predicted proteins | sample MGYA00380173_ERZ1026886 | MGnify/ENA primary metagenome ERZ1026886 (study PRJEB33269, sample SAMEA4719809) | human gut metagenome | biome: human-associated habitat; feature: organic feature; material: feces | place: Cameroon | collected 2013-10 ... | reverse complement strand
AAAGTAGGACTAAAAAGCACTGAATATCAGATAATTAAGGAGATAAAAAACCTTATATTTTAGCCCGGCTTTCCTCTGGCTCAAACATATATTAAACAACTGATATTCAGTTGGTTACGTATGGTGCATCGGAAAGTAGCACTTTTGCTGCAGACAATGATTATAGAAAAGGACATAGAGAGGATGCATTTTATATCTGATGCATCCTCTCTATTTCATTTATACGATTTAACCAAATCGCATTTTATTTTCATCCTTGTCCTTTATTGGCAGATTCTCAGAATTTTAAATTACTTTCTTCAATTGCAATTACTTTACAACAGCTGTTCCCATCTCATTCTCCCAAGGAGAAATCCCAGCCCTTACGTTAATAAAACGGAATTTCATCACCATATGGAATATCATTAACTATATATGAACTATCAAGAAAATGTAAATCTTCTATATGCTCAACAAATATATTTTGACTATTTAAATTTTCAATTTCTTCACGCCTTGCCTTGCTCAGCTTACAAAACTCTTCTTCCTGTTCTAGTCCTGCAAATCTTCGGCCACACAGATTAGCAGCTATACCTGTTGTAGAACTACCACTAAATGGGTCAAGAATCCAATCTCCTTGATTGGTTGAAGCAAGAATCATCCGAACAAGAAGGCGCAAGGGCTTTTGTGTAGGATGCTTACCGCAAGTTTTTTCCCAACGACCGATAGCTGGCATTCGCCACACATCCGTCATTTGCTTACCTCCATTCAACTCTTTCATCAGATCGTAGTTGAATTTGTGAGGTACTTTCTGCATCTTTCTCGCCCAAATAACGAACTCTGTGGAGTATTTGAAATATCGGCATGAGATATTGACTGGTGGGTTTGTCTTCTCCCATGTGATTACATTCAAGATCTTATAGCCAAGTTCGGTTAAGCAATTAGCCACAGAAAAGATGTTGTGGTAAGTTCCACTTATCCATATCGTACCACTATCTTTTAGTTTATCACGACACAAACGCAGCCACTCCATATTGAATGCCATCATATCCTCTTGTGACTTGCCTTTGTCCCAATCGCCTTTGTCTACACACACAACCTTACCACTCTGCAACGATATTCCACCGTTAGAGAGAAAATAAGGAGGGTCGGCAAATATCATATCGAATTTAAAATCAAACTCTTTGAGGAGCTTGAAGCAATCACCATGAGAAAGGATGAAATCATTTTTCTTTGACTTATAATATACTTTTGGCTTTTGACTCTTGATTGAGAAATCTACATTCGCAAAATCTTCTGAGCCAAGTATAATTTGTTCTTTTTTATAATATTGACGCACCAATTCAACAGCCTCTTTTTCTGAGGCTGCCGAAACGGTTGTAAGTCGTCGTAAACTTTCTGTTATTTGTATCTGATATTCCATAATTCGGGCACAAAAGTATATCAAATAACTTAAGAAAACCCGAAAAGATCATAGTTTGACTTTTGTGATCAAAAAAGATCATTTGCAAAAAGACGCAAATACATAAGAGTTAGATATTTAGGCTGTTTTAACAAATAGTTACATTGTTAACAATTGATCTTAAAACTATATAAATTCTTCGCTTGATCTTGCCATACACATTAGCTCGTACTGTTTGTATATACTCTCATAACTATGAAAAGCAACACGTTCCTTTATCTCCTTGAAAGCTGTTCGGCTCATCACTTTGTCAAACTGTTCCCTGCGATTCTGCGGGGCGACTATCAAGAAGCGACTGTGGAAATCTTGCAAATCACAAAACTTCGTCACGGAGTTCTGAATGTCCGTTGAGTGCTCTACCTCAAAGAAACTATCTGGCATTTTACGTTCGTTAAACCAAATAACATCCACAGTTCTTGCCCTATCTGTCAAGCAATCATACGAGAAGTTAGGTATGTGAATTGTAGAGCAAAGACCCTTCAATGGCTGTTCAAGAAATTTACGATTTTGGTCTTGGGCAGGAACATAAGTTGTGTAATGTTTCATGTTACCAATCTCGATAATAAGTCCTTGATAGTAGCCATGCGTAAATTGCTCAACACTTTTTTCTTCTTTCGGCTGGATGTCAAATCTGCGCATCACTTCCTCACGGCATTCCTCCAACGCCCAAAGACCAGGCTGAATTTTAAATATCTCGGCAGATTGCTGCACAATTCTTCTGATAGATTCATTGGGAGTCTTTGTTGCCCAAGATTTCGTATCAACAAGATGGTATAAATCGCCAAGAGTAGCATATCCTCCTGTTTTACGAAGGGTGTCTATCACTTGTTGCGTCTGAGTATATTTCTTCTGTGTCATCGTCCCTATTATTTTAACAAGTTTCTTCCGCCTGTATCTTCAAGGATTCTCATCTGCTGGATGGCTATCTGATTGAGCTTGATTAGGCGTTCAGACTGAGACATTCCATCATTGATAAATACAGCATTGAGATTCTCCATATTTGAGAGACAGATTAGCTCATTGATACTGGCATAGTCACGAATGTTGCCTTTCTTGTCGGGATTCTGCTCACGCCATTGTTTCGCAGTTATACCGAACATGGCGATGTTGAGTACATCCGCTTCATCAGCATATTTCATGGCAGCCTGCTCACGAGTCACTTCCGCAGGAATGAGATTTACTTTGATAGCATCCGTGTGAATGCGATAGTTTATCTTTGATAGTTCCCGCTTGGCAGACCATGACAATTGTTTCTGCTCATCAGCTTTAAGACGTTGATACTCTTTTACCAACAAAAGTTGGAAACGAGGACTAATCCACATTCCAAAGTGGTACGCAATGTCTCGATGAGCATAAGTTCCACCATATCGGCCAGCTTTTGCCATGATGCCTATTGCACCTGTTCTTTGAATCCATGCCTTTACAGAAAGTACGAAGTTGTTGCTTCCTGCTGCATTTTTAATTGTATCGAATTCGGTACAATTAAAATTCGGATTATATAGCTTTTCCCATTCACCGAGGTATTCTATAGTGCTTTTGAGGCTCATCCATCTGAAAATAATATGCTCTTGCATTTGGCTATGTGCCATATCGGTCAAAGAGATATAATCCTCATTTTGAACATTAACAACAGATATTTCTGTATTTTCAACTTTTATCTTTGCCATATTCCTTAATTTTTAGATAACACAAATCAGTGGTTGCATATTGATAACCAACACGACTTTTATTCGATTTATATCTTTCATCGTTTATCTATTTTATGCTTTAGCAAAGGTAATAGAAAATTTTGAGAAACAGACTTGCTTTGCTGCAATTTTATTATTATTTAGCATATCATTTCACAAAAAATTCAAGAAAAGCTATACTATCAGCAACATCTACATGTTACATCAGCAAATAATAGATAACGAAAATAGGGAACGCAGTGCGTTCCCTATCTTTTAGCCAAATTCCTCCTTCACATCAAAGCAAGGACAATCCTTGTTTGAGAATTCATTATGCCCATGAACCGTTGCCTCGGGATATTCCTCCTTCAGCTGCTCAATCAGCGCTTTCAGCGCCGCCTTCTGCTGTGGTGTTCGGGTATCCTTCGGCTTGCCATCCTTGGAAAGGCCGCCGATGTAGCATACTCCGATGCTAACGGTGTTGTGACCCTTGCAGTGGACACCCACCTCTTCTACTGATCTGCCCACGTGGATGCTTCCGTCACGGTAGATCACGAAATGATAACCGATGCAGAAAAAGCCACGCTCACGATGCCAACGGTCTATGTCGGCTACGGTGTAGTCGCGACCTTCTCGGGTCGCACTACAATGAATGATGATTTCCTTGATCTTGCGCATCATATATACTATTTAAAAATGATTTTACGAAAACAAAAACTAAATCTCTGTGGGGATTTCATCAGTCCCCAAATCGATGATACTCAAACTGACACCCTCATAAGTCTTTACCCCCTTCTTCAATCGCTCATAAAGTCGGTCGAAGTGTTCACGGGAATGAATCACGAGTCCGGTAGCTACTGCCTTGCCCAGGATGATGCAGCTCTTTTTCAAAGTCAGCGGACCATTGCCCGGCATGAGATAAGGAGAACGGGAAACGTCTGTCGGAATATGTGATCCCTTCTTCAGAATGATCGGCATTTTCTTGCTCAGCTGATTTTTCTTTCCGCTCTTCTTTTCATCCTTGTTCATGATGACGGAAAGCAGGGCTATCTTATACTCACCAGCAGGCAATAAACGCTCAGGATGCTCTAGAGTGTTACAGACCTTTACACCTTTTATTACTAATGTACCATCTACACCCCAACGGGTAAATCGACGGCGATAAATGATGATATTCATAGAAACTGATTATTAAAAATTGATTTCGATGATAGGGTCATCAAGGATTTCATTTGATTGAAAATCCTTAATGACCGAAAATGACCGTGACCGTTAATGACCGGATTTAGATGCTAGGCGAAACCTTCTGGTAGCGCATATCAGGCAGAACACCTATCAATCCCTGCCGTTTCCAGTTTTTCAGCATCTGTCTTACCACCTCACGAGTTACGTTAGCCCCCTTCACGGCTATGCTTTGCTGCAATGCCTGCTCAAAGGAGAAGGTAACATCCAGGCGCTCGAAGATGGAATCATTTCTGCCGCGGCGGGTGCGGTCGTAAGCCGACTGACCGCAATAGCTCTTCGACGAGAAAGCATCCTCTATGCGGCTACGGAAGAAATAGAGTGCATTGTCCAGCTGATAATCGGCGAGGATGTTGAAGGCTGCAAGCATGGTAGGTGTCTGCGTCTTGACGATCATTTCCTTCCATAACAGCGGATTCTGCTTCAACAGCTTCTCTGCCCCCTGAAAACCATGCTTCTGAACGAGCGTTTCAGCCACCTTGCAGAGCATGATGCAGGTCATCATTCTCATCGTGGTAGGACAGATACGGAAACGCTGACGGGCTTTCACCTTGTCATCATTCTTCATAGTCTCTAGGCGAATCTGTTCCAGCCACTCCCTACCCTTTGCTTCCAGTTTCTGCAGTTCCACCTCACCCTCCATCAGAGGCAACAGATGAGCAATCTGATGAATATGCTCGCATTGCGAATCAGTAAGCACAAAAAGATTATCCGTAAGCGGAGTGAAGGTATTATCCGGAGTGCGAGCCACTACGATACGACTCTGAAAACCATCCGTGTAATTGTTCACCACACGGTAAAGCGCATCGGGAGTTCCGCACATCACTACATTCCATAACAGTCTGTCTATGTGTACATTCACGGCTTCTGCACTTCTCGCCTCACGCTCGTAGCTCGTACCATCGTAAGCCTGACGGAGCATCACAGAAAAGTCGCTCATTGCCGACTTCCACTTCTGCGCCACGGTGTCAGCTTCCGGGGTAAACGAGAAGGCGTGCTTGCCTTCGGTGTTAGCCAGACGCTCGGCAAGATTCGCCACGGTGTTGTTCAGCGTCAGGCATCTTACGGGCAGTTTCGGCTCTTCCGGCTGCTCCTTCTTGTTCTTGGCTGCACGCTTCTTGGCTCGCCATTCGTCCTCCTGCTGCTGATACATTTTGTCCATCTGTTTCACTTCCGAAGTCCATGCATCAACCACGGGGTCGATACTTCCCTTACCGGATGCGAAATCACCGGCAATGTAAGAGATGAGGTTCAGCGAGTTCATTTTGCCGTGAACGGCAACCTTTACGCCTGTAGCCAGCATTCCGATGACAGGGCAGATAGCGGTAATTACAGGCATTGCCAAGGGTGGACCTACGGCGTTGATAGAATCACGCACACCCAGCGGCATCTTGGGCAAAGCATTGAAATAGAACATTTCGTCCTTGGCATTAGCCTCGTCCAGCGCATTCACCAGAGCCTCGCTTTCTGCATCAGCAGTAGCATTCGAAGCGCCCTGTTTCAGTTTTTCCTGTCGCAGAGCGGCAAGCACATCTTTCAGTCGCTTAGGCATTTGGGTGATTTTCTCATTCAAAGCCGAGTTGATGCAAGCCATCTTCTCCTGCTCGGGAAAACCATCGTAGCAAGGGATGATCTGAGCCATCAGGCTACGGTCGAAGCCGCAGATGTGGCGCAGGTTCACGGCAAGCTCGAAGGTCAAAGTGTTGCGATTAGAACGAACAGGCTCGTGCCCGTCATTATACATCTGCCACCACTTCGAGATGATTTCGGAATACGGGATTCCGAGGTAATCATTACTGGATGATGAAGATGATGATAGAGAAGCAGAAACAGGCTGAGCCTGATTCTTAGAAGAATTCTGAGGATTCTGAGAGGCTTGAACCTTTGGAGTATTTTGAGAATTCTGAGGATTTAAAGCCTTCTCTTCAACATTCTCCAACCAAGGCTTATAATGCTTGTTCGCCTTATGCGCCCCCGGAGGAAGCTCCTCCTGCCCATACTTCTCACGCTCTTCGAGCACCTTGCCTTCAGCTGCCACGGCAGCCTCATCGTAATCATCCTTGAAGAGCTCAGGCGAAAGATAAAGTAAGTCTTCTGCATCAGCCGAAGTCGTGAAATACACTCGGTTTATATCGTGAGCCGAAGTATCCATCTCGCACTCCAGCATCTTGGCGATTCTAACCTGATTTTCGAGAATCGTCTTGCCCATTTCTCGCTTGCAAACCGCATGACCACCTTGTCGTGCGCTACGTTCCAGCATCAGCAGACCATACTTATCAGGCTCCTGCAGCATCAGCTTTGCCGCCTTCTCGAAATCCTGCTTATCGTCCAAATCGAAGCCGAAAGCCCGGCTTGGCAGCTTCATTCCCTTCACCACGCCCTGGGGATAATGCCCAGAGTAGTTAAACTGCACCAGTCTTCGCTTCGCCCCGTCGTTTCCTTCGCGAGCCAGTCGCAGATTTGCCTTCTGCTCGTAGCTTCCACGAATCAACTTGTATTCCTCTTGCGAGGTGATGGAGCGGGCCACCTTGTGCCCGTTCTCCACCTTAATTAAATAGCAACTCATCTATGTGTTTCTAATCTAACTGTCATTTTAGTTAAACACCTATTTTCTAGTTGAACAACCAGTTTCTATCGCTTCAACTGATATTCTACCAAAGCATCCGCAGCCTCTTCTGCCTCCTTCACAAGCGTGCTGCCGATATTGATTCCTTCATCACAGAACACCTTCAAGGTGAGCTGGATAGCTCCATCCTTGGTCTTGCTCAATCGTCCGTGAGCCAGCTTTCTGATCAGTTCTGACTGCGAACGGACTCGTGGCTTACTCACAAAATCAAAAGTTCCATCCGTCAACTGCTGGGCAACACCCTGCGAACGGAATCCCAGCACCTTCTCTCCCCCTCCATGCTCATTAGGCGCAAAGAGGAAACACTTGCTTTCATCATAGAAAGCCATACCACCCAGCTGCACATGCTGGCAGCCATTGTTATTCACCTGCTGGTTATTCACCTGCTTATTCTGTCCCTTTTTCTTCATTTACTGAATTGTTTAGCGAGAAGAAACGTGTGGAATTTTGCGCGCTTTACCATGGAAGATCCTCCGCAGTCCCAACTCAGTTAATAACTAAAAGCTGGTGCAAAGATAGCAAGCCTTTCCATGCACCGGAATACTTGGTGAAAGGATGCCCCTTCATCTTTTCACCATTTTTCTTTTCGAGCCTATTTCCTGGCTGTTTTCTGGCTGCTTTCGGCCTTTCATTCAAGCCTATTTCAATTCAGCTTCAAGGATGTTTTTCATCACGATGAGCAGGCTGGTGGCTCCTTCGCCGCCACTAGTCATTCGCAGCTCATATTCCTTATTCATCAAATCGAAGAAAAGTTTCAGATAGAATCGTTCCGTTGCTTTCTTCAGTTCTTTCCCGTCTCTGATACTTCTCAGAGTAGGAAAGTTTACGCCCTCATTGAGCTTCACCAGCTGACTATGCGTATAGCCCAGTTCCACTACGGCAGCATAGGCAATGCCCAGCGCCGTTTTCTCATGCTTCTTATTATCTGCCATGATTCCTGATCGGTTTGCGAGAGAAGCCGTGGATCACCGATGGCCATCTTCAATCACATTGTGAGGTTCCTCGCCTCCGCTCAGGTTGATACTATTAAATAGGTACTGTAAGAATAGATACCATTAAAAATGAAAACACTCGGAAATGAGAGTTTGAATCTCAAATCCGAGTGCAAAGATAAGATAAAGTTATAAAAGCGCCAGAAAACAAAATCGGTCATTCCCGGACGAACGGAAATGACCGGAAATGACCGAAAAAGATTGTAATTAAAAAGCCCTCAAACGACCGGGAAAAATGTTCAGACAATATGACTGAAGTCGATGACCATCTCATTATATGCTGCATCAGTATAGGGCTTATTGTCGGGGTTCACGTAATTTTCGAAACTTGTCTTCGAAATTTTTGCGAATTGCCCAGCAGCTACATATTCGCCATAAGTAGGCCTTCTTATCACACCAGCATCCATTGCCGCCCTCACAGGCATGGCCAGATCCTTCGGTTTCGACTTGCCCTCCTGGTAGTCATGAATCTTGGAAAAGATGACGTTTCCATTTTTACCATCCATAACAAAAGAAAATAGTGAAGCCGACAAGCAGTTGTTGGTCACCCCCAGCTTCTGCTTCAGCAGATTCACCTCCTTATCCAGCATCCCCGAATAGAGCTCGTTTAAATCGCGCAAAGGATTCAGTACCATCTCAATGGTAGTATCAGGATAAACACATACTTGCTGAAGGAAAGGATGCAGAAAATCCCTTACCTCAGAAGCTGTAGTTCCATCGGTCTTCATGTTTTCCAGTTCGCAAGTCAGCAAATTGGTCTTCTTGCCTTCCATCCATCTTTTCTGCTCTTTTTTCGCACAGATGTCGAGCAGCTGCAGAAAGAGCGGATGATCAATCCAGGGCTGAAAGATAACCTTCATCACTGCATCTGCATCAAAATCCCTATAGAGATCGCCGGCAAGGGCAGCCTTATTCTTCTTGCCAACGGCATGAAAAATCGCAGCAGCCACCATGAAGATAAGCATGGCCTCATCCTCATTGTCTGCCTCGTCCAGAATGTCATCCATCTCGTCGGTAATCCCCTCCATAATATCCGGCAACTGTAAAACATCTTCAACAAATGATTTTGCCGAAAGATACAGTTCTGCAGGAGCAAGCTGCGTATAACCCTCATGGTGAAACTGCCTGAGCGCATCCACGAAAATAACGAACACATCATCCGTAAGCAGACGTCTTCTTGCCTGCTTTATCTCATCTTTATCCAAATGTATGATCATATCTACATTATTATCAATTTTAGCCTTCAGATGCATCAACAACATCAATAGAGGTGTTTTTCATCACGTTGAGCATCTCTATAATTTTAGCTTCAGCCTTAACAATATCAGTGTGTTCCGCCTTCTCTCCATCCTTTTTCTTACCCTTGAAGAGCATTTCCAGAAGATTTTCATCCAAATCCTTGTGCACGATCTTATCTGTATTCTCCTCGTCGGAATCAATAAAGCAATGGTAGGAAGCCCCATCCATCGTAACCAGCTTTACAGGCGTGTTCGTGGCTCGTGAGAGAGTAAGCATATTCTTCATATACGTTGACGTTTTATCAAGATATATGGCAGAATGTTTATCCTCTCTACTCACATTCCACCCAGGTAAATATTTGTCATCTTTGGCTGCCACCACCATTTTCAGCATGGCAGGTATGAGTGAATCGTCATAATAATCTTTGCCCAGAAGCTTGAAGTCTGCCAATCGTTTCATCACTTCCTGTTCACTCATATCGGGTGGGCTGAAGAGCATGCTATTGGTCACATCCTGCAGTTTTTCCCAAGCCTGAAACAGATCTTCAGGATAATATTTGGGCAGAATCTCTACACCATAGCAGTATTTGCCAAAGAGTATTTCATTCAAAATTTCTGTCATAATATCTGCCACTCGCTTCGGAGCCGAAAAAGCCTTGCGGCGATTCTGAATCGCCACGGTGCGCATCCCCTCACGATTGTCGATAATCACAAAGCAGGAAGGCTCGTTCTTAGCCAGGGAATCCTCGTAATGGATTTCTACGGGGATGTCTATGGAATTGGCAAACTGCATCACGATGATATCAGGATTACTCTCCAAATGATAAACGCGATGATTGTAAACTTTTGCATAGGGAATGCCCTGCTCCTGCTGTTCTTCAGAAGGTTCTCCTTCACCGAAGACGACACCATCATCCTCGGCAAAGAGAGCTGCCAGATGCTTTTGCCTATCTTCCCAACAATGGGGGGCAAACTCATACTTATATCTGATATAATAATCTGCGAATCTTGCCATTTTGTTATGTTTTTAGATTATTTGTTATTTGTTCATCTAGGTTTGGACTTGTCTTAAATACATAAAACGCCCGAATCTGTACCGCAAAAGTACAAAAAAATAATGAACATTCGCATATTATTACGTTCTTTAACGTAAAAAAAATAGAGAGAAGTGGTAAAAGGCTGTCCGGTCATTAACGACCGGTCATTATCGGTCATTAAGGTTTTCGGGGCGGCGAAAAAAGGTCTATGAGGGTGTGTCATAAGTCTGTGACGCACCCTTTTTTTGTGTGTTTCTGTATAT